>Ga0114975_10000251_pt1 | contig 40229 bp, 55 predicted proteins | sample S_130626_EF_Meta_FD_87031 | JGI IMG/M metagenome (GOLD analysis project Ga0114975, IMG submission 87031) | Freshwater microbial communities from Lake Simoncouche, Canada to study carbon cycling - S_130626_EF_MetaG | ecosystem: Environmental > Aquatic > Freshwater > Lake | place: Lake...
AACTGTTGAACCTAATAACATATTCTTAGCATAAGCAACTGCATAACCTGTACAAGTAGTATTATATAATGGATTGGACACACAGGGGTCAGCAGTATAGATTAGACTTGCTGAAAAATTACCAATAGATGATCCTGAACCTGAAGTATTACCGTAAAGTCTAACATTACCCAATGACGTTTGATTTAAGCTAGAGGGCAACAAGTATTGTCCACTTACACTTCCGCTGGTACCATCACCGGTTAGTGTATTACTTTTTGAATATATTGTTTGATTATTACTATTAGTAAGTTGTGCCGTGACACTTGCTTGAGCAGGAATATTCATATACCAACTACAAGATCCATCTTGATTAGTGGCAGTACATCCTGACCAACTTTGTCCCACAGTATAATCAAAGCCATAGTTAAAGCCGTGTACTGTAGCACCAATGCCACCATTTTTTAATGCTGTATTAATAGCCACTGATTGAGATATAGCATTGGCCCATACATTAGAATTAAAAACATTGCTACCTGTTGAAATTGCATTGAATCCAGAACAAGTTGGACTGTAAGCCGCATTTTGAGCGCAGGGATCGACACGATATTTTAAACTGAAGCTGACATTATAAATTTCAGGACCATAATTTCCTGCCCAAAAGTTATTATCTCTACCTACAAAGCCTACTTGTGCGTTACTATACTGTGAAGCGGCAACAGGGCTAGCAAATGTCTCACTAAAGTTAAAATTAGTCCAGTTATATTTTCTATTAGTCTGTGCTGAATAGTCATAGTTTGCTGCCAAACCACCTCCAGCATTATATAATTTTACATAAGCGGCAAGATAGTCTTGTCTGCCATCATCCCATCCGTTACCATTCTTAGCAGTAAAGCCAAAGTTAAAGCCGCTGAGTTGTACGCCTGTGCCGCCAGCGGCCAATGCCCGATTTATGTTAACAATTTGATTTAAGTCAGTTGTGCCATAAGAGTAGTTAATATATCCGCCCGGGCGAACACTGGGATTTGGTCCGCAGTTGCCCGCACCGCCGTAGCCAAAACATACCTGATTAACATACACACCATTATTCCATGTGCTGGTTGTATCCGTGGCAGATGTACCGTAATTGATTAAATTACCGGTAACAGGATCTACTTGAGCATTACTTGAAAGCGTTATGAATAAGAACGCCAAGCAAAGCGCCGAAGCCAACTTTCTTGTAAGTGTCATCTAATTTGTCCTCTTCGATTTTTGGTAACTTCTCTGGATTTGACTCCCAAGCGGCCTTGGCCTGTTCGCCAATCTTGCCTTCGTATGGGCAAGGTGTGCCTGCGGCCAACATGGCATCAAAAACACGACGGTCTTGACACATGGTAGCTACGGCAGCAACTTTCATACCCATGTCGTACAGAGTTTTACTTAACTTTAATCGTTCACAGTTTAAATCACGACTGGTACTGCCTGCTCCAACACCAAAGATCTGTGTTTGTATTGATCCACTTGTGCCTGTGGTACAAAGGTCTGCATTGCCACCACTCATCATACTAGGTGCAACTGCTGTTGGTGGTGGTTGAATGACTTTCTGTGTGATAGTTGTTTCGTTAATGTTCTTGTTAGTCATCTCGCCACTGTTGATATTTTGATTAATGTTGGCATTGGTATTTTGATTAATGTTATTATTGTTATTAGTCATTGTACCGTTGTTGGTATTTTGATTAATGTTTGTCATTGTGCCACTGTTGATATTAGTATTTGTATTGGCAGTAGTTGCTGTAGTATTGTTGATATTACGGTTAGTCATATCACCTGTGTTAACATTGTTGTTGGTATTAGTACTTGTACTGTTATTAGTATTTTGATTGATGTTTGTCATTGTACCATACTGATAGTTTGTGTTTGTACTTGTGCTGACATTATTGTTATTATTAGTATTAGTGCTTGTACTTGAACTAACATTGTTGTTGTTATAAGTCATTGTGCCGCTGTTAATGTTGTTGTTAGTATTAACTGCTGTACTCGATGACGTACTATTGTTATTGTTGTTAAAAGTCTGGGTTCCGCTATTCACATTGTTGTTAGTATTAACATTAGTGCTCGAACTAGTGCTAGTATTAGCATTGTTATTATTATTTGTCATTGTACCAGTGTTAACGTTATTGTTGTTAAACGTTTGTGTACCGCTGGTGACATTATTATTGTTATTTGTATAGGTAACTGCACCACTCATAACATTGTTGTTGTTATTGTTGTTGGTCATTGTTCCACTATTGACATTGTTATTTGTGTTCACATTGGTAGTACCACCAGTCAAACTAGTGTTATTGTTATTGGTAATTGTTCCAGTGTTATTGTTATTGGTGTTAATCGTGCTCACGCTATTGGATGTACTATTAGTATCTACCAATGATTTGGAATCGTATGTGCCTTGATTAATAACTCCAGTAGTGCCTGTGGTTGTGCCGCCAGTGGTACTGGATGTTCCTGTAGTAGTAGTTGTTTGTGCTAATACCGAAGTTGCTATTGCGGTTAAAGCAAAAGTAACAAGTAATCGTTTCATATTTTTCTCCTTTTAGCCAACAGAAATGGCTATACTCTATTTAAACCAATTTCTAGTGTAGTTAAGTAGCGTTAAAACTATCCAGCATTTAACTAAATACTTTATGAAATATATTTTAATTTTTTTAACGTTGCTGGTTTGTACAACAGTAGTTGCTCAACCAATGACTACTAAAAAAGAAGTTTATTGCGATAACACTGATAAATTACTTTTAATTTTACAAAGCAATGACTACAAAGAAACGCCTATTTGGTTTGGTAAAGGAGAAGGTAAAGCACCAAACTATTCACTGCTGGTTAATCAAAAAACTAAATCTTGGACCATGATCCAATTTAACAATGAACTTGCTTGTGTCATCGGCACGGGAGAGAATTTCAATTTGCTTGACAAGCAACCACACATTTAACCGTTTAACTTGACAAGTTAGCAATTAAATGCTATTATAATGAATGTATCCTAAGGATACGTACTTAATCAACCGCGTAAAGGAGGGAACACTGAATGATACGCATCGTTAAAATTATCCTGTCTGTAATAGGTATTAGTCTAGTTGGACTGATTGCTTATGAAGGTATCAACTATAAGTTGACACAATTAAAGTCAGCAGAAGTACAAACAAGTACTATAACCGCAGAAGTGCGAGACAAACAATTAGATTGCTTGGCCAAAAACATTTACCACGAAGCAGGACACGAGCCCTTTGAAGGTAAAGTAGCAGTGGCACAAGTAACATTAAACAGAGCCGCCAGTGGACAATTTCCCAGCGACATCTGTAAAGTTGTTTACCAAAAGAATGTTGTCTATGACAAAGTTCTTTGCCAATTTAGTTGGTACTGTGAACAAGCCACAATGGCAAGACCTAAAAATGTTGCCGCTTACAAAGAATGTCAAATTGTAGCGAGGCAAGTTTTGTTAGAAGAATTTAGACTACCTAGTTTAAAGCAAGCCCTTTACTTTCACGGGACTCATATTAATCCCGGATGGAAGAAAGAAAAAGTAGCCACAATCGGTGGTCACGTATTTTATAAGTAAGAAAGAAACAAATGAACTTAATCGAAAAACTAAACGAGTTTACAGCAGGTAGTGCTAAAAGTCTCAAAGAACAACTAGTCACAGTCAGTGCTGACACATTAGGTTGGTTAGCAGTTATTCTTATTCACCTAAGCACAGTTCCTACATTGTTAGCTATCCTAACTGGATTAACTGAAAAGACTCCTCCAGTCGATCTAGTATTATTTGCTTGGGCAGGCCTGTTTTTATTCTTTGTCAAAGCCGCAATCAGCAAAGACATCTTAAACATTGTTACTATTGGTCTAGGTTTTGTTATCCAAGCCGGCTTGATGGCGCTTATTCTGTTTAAATGATCCAGCTCAGGGTTAAGATGCTCAGAGTAGGCGACGTAGAAGATCCTGAAATTTATTTAGGTGCCGTTGCTCACGATTGGCTTCAGAGTGAACATGGTAAGTATGTTAAAGAGAAAGCAAAAGATTTAATGTACCACCAAGCACCATTGGCCAATGACGGTTATTATGGTTTTCAATATTATATCACAGCGGCCTTTGAAGACGAAGATGCTGTTATCTATAAGTTAAAGTGGGGACATGTTGATTAACCCTTCAGCACATTATAACAGTTCTAAACTTTGCTGGGAAATTCTCTTAGAAGAAGCGCAGGGTGATAGAATGGTGTTAGTGCATAAAGAAGCTAATACAGCACATAGGATGTTAAAAGAACGCGGAATGAAATTTATTAATGCCAGTAGTGGCCTAAACGAAATACCAATGTTGATGATATGCGATCCTAAATTTTGGTCTGAGAATGAAGAACAAATATTTGACTGGTGCACAGAAAGTCGTATACAATGCACACTTACTGGTATGATCATAGATTTTGAAAGTCAAGCAGATAAAGTGATGTTTATGTTGAGATGGCAATGAATTTTAAAGACGTTAAAAATAAGCCGTTACTTAAAATTAACAACGTAGATTGGTTCCATGATAATCTACATCTTATCTTTAATTGGACTATGCCTTTAAAAATATCCATACAACTTAAAAATGAAAAATATGTCGAGTTTGACAGCGAAGATGCAAAGTATATGTTTTTATTAAGGTGGCAATAATGTTTGATCCTGTAGGTAACGTTGCTAGAAAGACAGAAACATCACCCTGGACAATTTGGTTTGCTTGGCATCCTGTTTATACTATTAATAATGAATTTGTATGGGGTAAAAAGATTTATCGCAGGAATATCAACACTTATGTTGATATGGAAGATTGGTCACGATACGAGTATGGTAACATGTTCGATATATTAAAAGAATGAATGAATTAGAACAAGAATATACCGCAGGGTTTACTACCAATGTCGAATCAGAGTTGTCGGGCCGTGGCCTGAATGAGGCGACTGTGCGTATGATTAGTGCTAAGAATGACGAACCTGAATGGCTATTAGAGTTTAGGCTTAATGCTCTAAACAAACTTAGTTCAATGACAGAGCCCGACTGGGCTGAGTTAAAATATACACGCCCGGACTATGATAACATTTACTATCACAGTCGTCCCAAGAAACAATTTAAAAGTTTAGATGAAGTACCACAAGAGATTTTAGATGACTTTGAAAAGTTAGGCATTCCTTTACACGAACGTGCTAAACTTGCAGGTGTAGCAGTTGATGCTGTCTTTGATAGTGTTAGCATTGGTACAACATATAAAGCTAAACTAGCAGAAGAAGGTATTATATTTTGTAGTTTCAACGAAGCAGTACAACATCACCCCAACTTAGTTAAACAGTATGTAGGCTCAGTTGTTCCTCAAGGCGATAACTGGTTTGCTTGTATCAACTCGGCAGTATTCAGTGATGGAAGTTTTGTGTACATTCCAGAAGGCAAGCGATGCCCACTAGAACTTAGTACATATTTCAGAATCAACTCCGCAGGTTCTGGACAATTTGAAAGAACGCTAATCATAGCAGATAAGGATAGTTATGTATCTTACTTGGAAGGATGCACAGCACCCCAACGTGACGAGAATCAGTTACATGCCGCAGTGGTCGAACTTGTTGCCCTTGACAGGGCAGAGATTAAATATTCGACTGTACAAAACTGGTACCCGGGCGATGCCAACGGAGTCGGTGGAGTTTACAACTTTGTTACAAAACGTGCCCAATGTCGCGGAGTTAAAAGCAGAGTTAGTTGGACTCAAGTGGAAACAGGATCTGCCATTACCTGGAAGTACCCCAGTTGTGTACTACAAGGGGAAGGCTCAGTCGGGGAATTTTACTCAGTTGCTGTTACCAAAGGCCATCAACAGGCTGACACTGGTACAAAAATGATTCACATCGGTGCTAATACCCGTAGTAAGATTATCAGCAAAGGTATTAGCTTGGGCAATAGCACAATGACTTATCGTGGACTAGTTCGTATGACACCTAGTGCTAAGAATGCTAGAAACTATACACAATGTGACAGTTTGATGATTGGCAACAATAGTCGTAGCAATACTGTGCCTTACACAGATTGTAGAAATGACACAGCACAGATTGAACATGAAGCAACAACGGGTCGTGTCAGTGACGAGGAATTATATTACTTGGCTACACGCGGATTAGATCCTGAGCAGGCAGCCAGTGCCATTGTCAACGGCTTTTGCCGTAGTGTATTAAACACGCTGCCTTTGGAATTTGCGGCAGAAGCAAATAAATTATTATCAGTAACCATGGAAGGAAGCATAGGATGAACTTAGAAGAAATTAAACAATTGGTAGAAACAAACAAGGTAGTACTTTTTATGAAAGGTACACCACAAAGCCCTGGCTGTGGATTTAGTCATCAAGCGGCACAAATCCTAAAGGCGTCGGGTGTAACAGAATATGAAGTACGTAATGTCCTTGAAGATGATGAACTTAGATCAAATATTAAACAGTTTAGTAACTGGCCCACTATCCCGCAACTATATGTCAAGGGCGAGTTTATCGGAGGCAGCGATATTATGATGGAAATGTATCAAGCTGGCGAACTGGAAGAATTATTAAATGATTAAAGTAAACAATCTATCAGCAAATATTGGCGATAAACATATACTCGACAATATTAGTTTTGTAGTAGAGCCCGGAGAATGTTTGTTGATCACAGGTCCAAATGGCAGCGGTAAAAGCACATTGTTGCATACTATTATGGGTAGACCAGACATTACTGCTACTGGCAGTATTACCATTCGTAGTGGAGAAATAATCAATATGCCCTGTCATGAGCGTAGTCGAGCAGGAGTTTTTATGGCACATCAAAGTCCTCCTGCCATTGACGGTATCAATACTATGACATTGTTTAAAGAAATACAAAAAGTTCAAAATGTTGCGGGTAGTACCGGTGAATTAATTAAACTTACCAAGTCATTATTCAATTGGATTGGATTGCCCGAGGGCTGGGAAAAGAGACAGTTCAATAATGGTGCCAGCGGCGGCGAGCGTAAAAAGAATGAACTCACACAGGCTATATATCTACAAGGCAAAACACAAGTCTTACTGTTAGATGAACCTGATAGTGGATTAGAACAAAGTAGTCGTCAGAAGATCATTGACTTAATTCAAGAAACTAAAAATAGAAACGGGTGTGTACTTCTAGTCACACACGATAAAGAACTACAAGAATTGTATAGTGCTAAGAAATTGGATCTAAGTAATGCGTAAAGTATATTTAGATGCAGAAAGTTTAGATTTAACGTTAGTACCAACACGACCTGAATATGAATTTGTATTCATACAAACAGAAGGTAAATGTGCAGTTAACATTAAATTAAAACCTTTTCCAGATACTAAATTTAAAGTAAAGATTTATATATATGCTGAAGGTAACAGTGAAGTAGATTGTGTATGTACATTAGATATACCAAAAGATGTTAGTGGCGTAGAAACTGATATTCAAATACGTAGTTGGCCGTTTGACAAGAGCAAGATTAAAGCTCGTCCCGAAATGTTTATTGCCAATAGCAATATCATTGCCAATCATGGTAATGCTCTAGGTACTTTAAAGCCAGAAGATAAGTATTATCTTGCCAGCAAAGGTATCACCGATTATAAAGAATTAGTTAAGCAAAGTTTATTAAATGCGTGAATATTTTCCATTTTTCAAACGTAGACCAGATATAACATATTTGGATTCTGCGGCCACAAGTCAAACATTATATTCAGTTGCTGAAGATCAGCGTGACTTTATGTTTGATCATAAAAGCAATGCACATCGTAGCGGCAATAGCATGGGCACTTATGTCGACCAACAATATCAACTAAGCAAAGAACTTATTGGTAAGTGGTTGAACATTAATAAACCCGAAAAGCGTATTGTTTATAACAGTGGTACAACACAGGGTTTAAATGATGCCGCATCGATGATTATGTCAGCTATGTCATCTGGTGTAGTATTCATTGGTATCGACAGTCATCATAGTTTAATCTTACCTTGGACGCAGTCAGGTAATGCTAAATGGAAAGTTGTGTTTATTGATTTAGACAGAGACGGTCGCATAGATTTAGATGACTTACAAGCAAAGATTAAATTAGAGCCAATGGCGTCTAGTAAAGTCATTGCTGTAAATGCTGTTAGTAATGTATTAGGATTAGTCAATGATTTAGATGCTATTAAAAAAATTGCACTAGATATTGCGGCAGTAAGTATCATTGATGCTAGTCAAATTATCAGCAAAAGAAAAATAGATATTAGTGGATTTGACTTTGTTGCTTGGTCATGGCATAAGGTATACGGACCTATGGGATTAGGATGTTTGCTTATAGATCCTGTTTGGTTAAACTTTGATCCTGTGCGGCCGGGCGGCGGCAATGTCACTAGCGTAACAACAGATCATGTAACGTGGACAGACAATGCTACTAAATTTGAAAGTGGCACACAAAATTTGTCTGCTATCTGTGCATTACCTAAACTTGTAGAATGGCTAATGGAACATCAAACTGATATAGAAACTCATGATATTAGTCTTAGTAAAATTATTAACGATCAAGTTTCATTGGCACAATTTACACCTACAAGTAAAACAGATTCTGGATTAATTTGTTTAGATCCTGTTGTTGGCAGCGTGGAAGATTATACTATGATGTTAGATGCAAAAAACATTATGATTCGCAGTGGTAAACTTTGCGCTGAACCTTTAGTTACTCAATTAAGTAATAACGGATTATTAAGATTAAGTTGGGGTTGTTACACAACCAAACAAGAAATAGAATTAGCTTTAGATAGCTTAGGAGAAATACATGCTCGTCTTTCAAGACATGTTCAGCGAACTGTTTGAACTAGAAGACCAATTAGACAAATATGATTGGATCATTGAATATGGTGCTGTTGCTAAGCCTGTATTTTCTGTGAAGAAAATAGATATTAACTTAGTTCAAGGATGTACCAGTAATTTATGGATTGAAAAAATTGAAAGTAATATCTATTGTTACGGTCAAAGTTTAATTGTGCAAGGTATTGCATCGATGATCTGTGATTGGTATAACCAAGCAAGTCAAAAACAGCAATTGGAATTTAGTTTAAATACATTAGCTGATATAGGATTAGCCCCGCTACTAAGTATGGGACGACAAAACGGTGTTGCTAATTTAATAGCAAAGATTAAAACATTATGAACGAACTTGAGACTTTGTTGAAAACACATGACTGGGGCTATGCAGGATACATTACTCGACTAGCAGTGGATCAAGCCATGCGAGCCAATGCAGGTACCGAAGCCACTATACTTTGGGAAAAATACTGTCCTTGGAGTGATACTAATGGTGGTTATGTTAACTGGATTAAAAAATGAACAAACAAATTGAACAAGATATTATTGCCGGTTTAAAAACTGTATACGACCCAGAAATTCCAGTGAATATCTATGATTTGGGATTGTTTTATAATATTGATATTGATGATGTTAAAGTTCATATTATTATGACGTTAACATCGGCATTTTGTCCTAGTGCAGAAGAAATTCCAGCACAGGTGCAGACCGTGGTAGAAAATGCTCTTAAAGAGTTAAATACTACGAGAACTACTTCAGTAGAAGTAGTATTTGATCCTCCGTGGACTCCGGATCGAGTCAGCGAAGAGGCAAGATTAGAAATGGGAATGTACGATTATGATCAATAAATTAATAAATTGGCTTAAAGGCGATAGAGTTGCAAAAAGCGTAGAACTAGAAGTACCTTATAAAGTTGACGCACCAGTGTTAGTAGACCCGTTGCCAGCAGGCATCGAAGCTGTAATGGTTGCACCAGCTGCCGTAGTACCAGAAGCAGTTGTACCTGTTGCCGCAGTAGAAGTTGCACCAGCTGCCGTAGTACCAGAAGCAGTTGTACCTGTTGCCGCAGTAGAAGTTGCACCAGTTACAGTTAAAGCAAAATATAAAAAAGCTGACTTGACTGCAATGACCAAAGCTCAGTTAATGGAACTTGTTACTAAACATGGAGTCGAAGTTAAAGCTCGTAGTACCAAAGAAGAACTAGTAAAAGTATTAGTAAAAGTATGATAGTTCTTACCATTACGGAAGAAGCAAAAACGCACATCATTAGTATGTTGGATAAAGCCGACATGCCTGCTGTTCAATTGGCTTTAGAAGAACAAGGATGCAACGGATACAAATATACGTGGACTCCTGTTTCTGATGCATATGGTGAAGTAATAGAACTTGACGACTTGCATTCTGTAGTGTATAATAAGTCTATTACACCGCATATCATAGACAGCATTGTAGAGATTGAAAAATCTGAATTTTATTCTAGATTAGTATTGACCAATCCAAATGTTGCTTATGCATGTGGATGCGGAGAAAGTGTAAACTTTAAAAATGTCTGATCAAGATCTAAATAAACAGCTAAACGATTTAATAGAACGTGAGCGTGAGATTCTTAAAAAAATGAATGTCGCTAGACGTGCAGGTGCCAGTGAAGGCATTATTGGTCAAATGATGTTTATGTTAGATGAAGTGCAATTTGCACAACAGGACATTAGAGCTAAACAAGCCTCTGGCACAGGCAAAGATAATGACTTTGGTAGTTTTATCAGTATTGGATAATGTTAGACAACAAGGGTAATATGTACGTTGAAGAAGATGATATCATCGAATTGATGCTGTTAAATAGACAAGCAAAAATTCTACCACGTAATGTTCAAAGTTTTAAAACGTTTGAAACAACTTGTAAATCATATGGTATTAAAAGTCCATTTGAATTAGATAGTTCAACGGACGATATAACTTGGAATATGCCCAATGACTATCGTATACTAGATGTTAGGAATTATATTGTTTCTAACAATACATTAAATAAACTACAACTAGCAAGAGTTGATTTAGAATTAAATGAATTCAATCAAAGAAAATTAGTTGATTTGTTGCGCTTCTTAGTGTATTTTATTGACACAGTCAGGACAAATAACATTGTTTATGGTGTAGGCAGGGGTAGTAGTATTGCTAGTTATGTATTATACTTACTTAAAGTTCATCGTATAGACAGTTTAAAGTATAATTTAGATATCAAGGAATTTTTAAAATGAGCAATCATAGAACAGCTAGAGGCAGAGAATTTAATATGCAGGGTTTTGTTTCCGACAAAGGAAAAACCACTGCGGTAGGTAATTCAAATAGAAATGCTCAAGGTGATTTATTGGGTCGAGGTGGACAGGTTGTAGCAACTGCCAAAGAAGTTACAAATGCAGTTTATAATAATCGACCAGGCAGTAAAAAAGTAAAACTGGATCCAATGGAGCAAGAAATTGCCCGTAAAGACATTATCGGTGCCGATGGTGTCGGCCGTGTTGAAATAACATATGCAGACGGCAGCGTAGAGATTCAAACTAAGGAAGGTGCTGTTGCTCCTTCACAACCATTAGATTTTGATTTTAGAGATATAAGCAAGGAACTATAATGAAGGTTAGACCATTACCAGGTAACATTTTTGCCGTGTTGGAACAAGGCGAACGTGTAACTAAAAGCGGTATCGTACTCAAAGACGATAACGGTAAGATGGAAGGTATTCGCCCACGTTGGGGCAGAGTATGGCAAGTCTCTGATGACGTCACAGATGTTAAACCAGAAGATTGGATTTTAGTGGAACACGGTCGTTGGACTATGAGCATTGAGATAAAAGATGATGCTGGTGAGATATTTAAATTCCAAAAGATTGATCCCGAATGCATTCTTATGGTATCAGATCACAAACCCGATGACTTGATGTTTGGCGAAAGTTTTGATGCCAGCAGTCCTGCTCATCGACCCGAAGACTTCGGCGCTAGATAAGTCTTGACATTCGTCAGGGCTTAGTATATAATAACACTATGACTACAACAAATTATCTCTGGGTTGAGAAGTATAGACCCGCCACTATTAAAGACTACGTTTGGATTAATCCCAGTCAAAAACTCATGGTAGAAGGCTGGGTTAAAGATAAAAACATTCCTCACTTACTGTTAAGTGGACCTCCGGGCACAGGCAAAACTACACTGGCCAAAGTTTTATGTAATGAACTAGAAGTGCAAAAAGCAGACATTATGTTTATTAATGCCAGCCACGAAACCGGTGTTGATAACCTGCGTGAGAAAGTTAATAACTTTTGTCGCAGTATGAGCTTTGGTGACTTCCGTGTTATTATTCTAGACGAAGCAGACTATCTAAGTCCCAACGCACAGGGTGTATTGCGTGGTATGTTAGAGCAGTACAGTAATGTGGCAAAGTTTATTTTAACTTGTAATATGCCACACAAGGTCATGCCAGCATTGCATAGTCGTTGCCAAGGCTTTAGTTTCAACAACTTAGATGAAACAGACTTTACAGTTAGACTGGGACAAATCTTAGCTGATGAAGGCCGAGACTTTGATGTAGACACGTTAACTAATTTTGTTAAAGCAACATATCCGGATCTGCGTAAAGCAATTAACACAGCACAACAATACAGCCGCAGTGGTAAGTTAGAAATGCCTGCGGCTGGTCAAGGCACAGATTCTAGTGAATGGAAGTTAGAAGCCATTGCGTTATTTCAAAACGGCAAAGTTAGACAAGCACGTGAAATGATCTGTAAAAAGATTACGTTGGAAGAATACGAAGAAGTTTATAAGTTCTTGTATCGTAATTTAGCGTTCTGGGGCGATGATGAAGACACGCAGGACGCAGCCATTATCATCATTAAAGAAGGAATGGTGAATCACAGTTTGTGTGCTGACCCCGAAATCAATTTAAGTGCTACTATTGTCAAACTAGACCGTATGCGCCGCGGATTATAAAGTAAAGTGGACTACCCCAAGTTAACTATTACTTACAATTTACTCTTCACCGTAAATCTTTAATACCTCGGCTACTGCAACGTGGCGTTCTACGTCACATCGCTCAAACTCTACTACCCCAATCATTTTACTCGATGATTTTTTTAGTCTTGCTGTAAAATCTCGTAGACCGTTTTCTTCGAACCCACGATCATGTTGGTTCAAGTCTCCGGTTACAAATATTCTACTTTCATCTCCAATGCGTGTTAACAGCATTTTCATTTGACTTGGTGTAGCATTTTGCATTTCGTCTGCTAGAATGATAGATTTTTTAAATGTTCTCCCCCTCATATAAGCTAAAGGTGCTACTTCGATAACATTTTCCTCGATCATATTCTCAATGTATTTCGGAGCCCAATATTGTTCAAAAACGTCAAATATAGGTCGAGTCCACGGAGCCATCTTTTCGATTAATGTGCCAGGCAAAAAGCCATGTTGTTCGTCAACGCTGACTGCTGGTCTTGTAATAATAATCTTTTCAATTCTGCCAGCTTTTAGTTCGCGAATGGCATGCATACATGCTAGTAGAGTCTTGCCCGTTCCGGCTGGTCCTACAGCAAATACAATGCTTTTTCTTTGATCTTCTAAAAGTGCTAGGTAGTCTTCTTGTCTAAGATTCTTAGGCAGGATTTCTACGTGTCGACTACGATCCTTGCGGAATTTGTCGATGTGCAGAACAGATGCGTGTTCTTGTGGCTGAACACGTTTTTGTTGTCTTTTCGTCATTCTAATACCTCCAATTTGGATTTGATTAGTTAGACTTGAGGTTTGTTTGTCCACAAAAGTATTTAACCTTGATTTGGTTTTTGGCTACGTTATATGTTTAAAAACGGTAAATACTAAAAACAGGAATACTCTATGTCATTGATTACGAAAAGCACATATTTAAGAGGCCCAAAGGGTGATATCGGACTAGCAGGACCACGTGGCGAACGTGGTATAGCTGGAGCAGTTGGTCCTCAAGGCATACAAGGACCGGATGCAGATCCTCAATATATTAGAGGACAATTATCTGCCACAGGCAATATTACATATAATTCTACTACCGGAGCAATAGGATTTACAAATCCTGGATATGCTACTACAACTTATGTAGATACTGCTATTGCAAATTTAGTAAATGGAGCTCCTGATTTATTGAACACATTAAATGAATTAGCGTCGGCTATTGGTAATAATGCCGACTTTATAAATTCTGTAGTTATTAAAACTGGTAGTACAATGACGGGCGCACTAATACTTAATGCTGATCCAGTTACTAGTTTAGGTGCGGCAACAAAACAATATGTAGATGCAGCCACGTTAGGGATAGCTGTTAATGATTCAGACGATGTTCCAGAAGGCGATGTTAATTTATACTATACAACTGCTAGATTTGACACTAGATTATCTACAAAAACAACAACCAACTTAACTGAAGGCACAAACAAATATTATACAGATGCTCGGGCAAGAACAGCGATTAGTGTAACTGGAAATTTAAATTATAATAGTAGCACCGGTGTAATGAGTTACACTGAGCCCGGGCGTACTATCGATGATCTAACTGATGTTGATGTGTCGACTAATACTCCGCAAGATGGGCAGACGCTGGTGTGGAGCGCAGTTAACAATCAATGGATACCAGGAAGAAGTGCTGTTAATATTTCAACATATAATTATGATGCTACTGCGGGTCAGATAATATTTACAGGACAAGGACAAAATCAACAGGCATTATCTTATACAGACTATGACCTAGTACAAGTATTTAAAAATGGTGTATTATTAAGAAGAAATATACAATATGCGTTAAATGACAGTGGGTATGTTGATTACGTGGCTATGGGAGATAGCATAGAGTTAAATTCTCCGGCTAGTTTAGATGATTGGATATACATCATAGTTACCAATACAACTGGCTCAAATCCAGACTTTACCACAGATGGTGGTGCATATGCCGATGTTATGGAACCTGGTTTAGATGGTGGCCCATATTAATTTTAAAGCATAAATATTACTATGATTGATATCGACACAATATACACAACTCTAGACGATGTTTACGGCAGCGAAAACGTACTAGACATTCTCGTTGAATTTGAACGAATCTTTGACCAACTTGACATCTATGTATTCAAGAACTGGATCAAGGGTGAAATCGTTGAAGGTCCAAAAATTGACCGCTACTGGATTACAGTTACTTTAATGTATCCTTACAAAATGATGCCTGACCCAGCTGGCGCAGAACGTCTAATGGATCGTGGCTGTAAAGTTTGGTATGGACAGGATACACTTAGCCACGTTGCTAAGATCAAAGGTCCAGAAAGCTACGAACGAGACGAAGAAGGTAAACTAGAGCCTAAGTTAATTAAAAGTCCAGTATGGACAGTTAAAGTAACTATGCCACGTCACTTTGTCGATGAGATCCAAACTAATAAAGTTGAAGCAGGTGACCATACTATTGACATGGATGAAGTAACCAGTGCTTATGACGAAAATTTAAATGATGATGAAGTAGCAAAAGGTAATGCCGCAGATGAAACACAACAATAAGCACCTCAGTGAAAGCCTATTCGAAGACGACCTTAAGTGGTTAGTCGACGACAGCATTCTCATTGACATGCACAAGACAAAACTAGGTGCTAATAAAGATTATATCGTATTGGCTATTATTGTCAATGATAGAACACCTGCTCATGATTTAGCAAGTTTCATCGAAAACTCTGTCTACGATTTTGAAGATGTAGAAGTAAGTAGTGCCACTGATACAAAAGGTCGTTATTTGATCTATGTTGAATTAAATCGCGATCCTGGTGCATTTAATACTATCAATGGTATTTTAAATGACGCTAAAAAATTAACAGGCATCGAAGACTGGAAATTCAAAGGCATGGGAATGAATACATCTGTTCCATTTGATGAAGAAACATTCACAGCAAATATCATCACTAACCCCAGTGAATACGATCAACTTCATCCAGAAGTCGAAGAAGAACCTGCACAAGAGCCTAGTCCAGAAGAAGTGGCTCAAGAAGAAGTAAGAGAATCTATAAAAAATAGATTAAAATTTTTAATGAGTTATTAATTAATGAGCAAAGAAGAAACAATTAAACTTGAAGGACAAGTTATAGAATGTTTGCCAAACGCAACATTTAGAGTTAAGTTAAACAACACACAGACAGTTATTACAGCAGTGATTAGTGGCAAGATTAGAAAACATAATATCAACATTTTAAATCTTGATAGAGTGGAAGTAGAAATGAGCCCGTATGATTTAACTAAAGGCAGAATTACCTTTAGATTCAAAGGATAAACTTATGTGGATACTTACATGGTTACCAGATTGGGTCACACACGCAATATTTTTTGCTGGTGCCGCTGGTATATTTTTAGGATTTGTTTTAACATTCGTTCCGTTTGTTAAACAATACAAAATGGCAATACAAATTGCCAGCTTATTTGTTTTTGCACTAGGCGTTTACCTAGAAGGTGCCATGGCAGACAACAACGAATGGCTAGCCAAAGTAAAAGAACTTGAATCAAGAGTAGCTATTGCCGAAGAGAAAAGCAAAACTGAAAATATAAAAGTTGAAGAAAAGATTGTAGAGAAAACTAGAGTAGTCAAAGAAAAAGGCCGTGACATTGTTCAATACATTGACCGAGAAGTTGTCAAGAATAATGAAATCATCAAATACGTTGAAAACTGTCCGGTACCAAAAGAAGTACTTAATATTCACAATCAAGCCGCAACAATGAACAGAGGAGATAAGAAATGAAATACTTAATTTTAAGTTTATCCATTTTACTATCTGCTTGTTCAACAGTAGTACCAGTTAAACAAAAGTTTCCAGAAGCTCCTGCTAAGTTAATGACCAAATGTCCAAATCTAAAACAAATAGAGGGCGACAAAGTATCAATCACAGACATGCTCAAAGTGGTTGTAGAAAATTATTCTACATATTATCAATGTGCCGTAGTCACTGATGGTTGGCAAGAATGGTATCAAATCCAAAAAATTATTTTCGACCAAACAAACAAATAATAGCAGTGAATTAGTGTTTTGGTTTAGTAAATAGTTGACAATAGTGTAACTATTTGTTATACTAGCTGTAACACTAATTTCTGTGCTATTTAAGGAGTACCGTATGGAAGAAAATCAACACCACTCAATCAATGAGATATTGGAACAAGCATTTAAACTTGCTTTGCATCGTGAACACGAATATGTTACTTTAGAACATTTAACCATTGTACTACTAGAAAAAGAAGAAGTCCGAGAATATTGTCATACAATGGAGGCAGATGCAGATGCTATCATTGATGATCTAACAGAATTCCTAAATGGACAAGACTACCTAGTAGTCACAGGTTTAACTCGTCCACGCAAAACACAGACATTAGAACGTGCATTTAATCGTGCGTTTACTCAGGCTATCTTTAATGGTCGTGCAGGCATTGCTCCTCAGGACATGTTATTAAGTATTCTCAGCGAACGTAATAGTCATGCTTGTTACTATTTGGCACAGCATAATGTTACCAAAGAAGCATTTTTAGAAGTACTTGGTAAAAATAACAAATCGGAAACAAAAATTAAAAATAGTGCTGAAAAAATTCTAAATGAATTCTGTATCAATCTAAATGAAGAAGCTAAGAATTTAAAAATTGATCCTTTAATTGGACGTAATAAAGAAGTAGAAAAACTTACACAAATTCTTGCTCGACGAAAGAAACGTAATGCTATTCTAGTTGGCGAACCAGGTGTAGGTAAGACTGCTATTGTAGAAGGTCTTGCTCGTAAGATTTTTGAAAAGTCTGTGCCACATACACTCAAAGACTGTATAATTTATAGCTTGGATATGGGTGCTATGATGGCAGGTACAAAATATCGCGGCGACTTTGAAGAACGTGTTAAACAAGTTATTGATGTGTTAGAAGCGCGAACAGATGCTATTCTATTCATCGACGAAATTCACACAATGGTGGGCGCCGGTGCCGCGGGTAATAGTAATACTGACATGGCTAATTTGTTAAAGCCTGCACTAACTCGTGGTAAAGTACAGATCATTGGAAGTACAACCTACGAAGAATATCGCGAATCAATTGAACCCGAACGTGCTCTTGCTCGTCGTTTTACCAAACTAGATGTAGTAGAAATGAGCCCCGAAGATTGTAAAAACATGCTTCATTGTATTATGCCAGAATATGAAAAGTATCACGGAATTGATGTAGAAAGCGACGCCATCGATGCGGTAGTAGACTTAACTGTTAAACACATGCATGACAAGTTTTTACCAGACAAAGCCATTGATATTTTAGATAGTGCCATGGCCAAAGCCAAAGTCGATAGTCGTGAAACTTTAGTAACATTGTTCCATGTCAAAGAAGAAATTAGTATTCAAGCCAAAGTCCCTATGGAACAACTCAACACTCAAATTGAGCCATTGAATTTAGACTATGAATCACAAATTAAAAAATCTGTGTTTGGTCAAGATTCTGCAATTGAAAAACTACTTGACAATGTTTACATTGCTAAGGCAGGTTTAAAAGATCTTACTAAACCCATGGGCAGTTATTTGTTTGTCGGACCAACTGGTGTTGGTAAAACAGAACTTGCACAACAACTTGCTAACAGCCTAGGTATGAAATTGCTACGCTATGACATGGGCGAGTATATGGAAAGTCACAAGGTTGCTAGTTTGATTGGTGCTCCTCCTGGCTACGTCGGCTATGGTGAAGGCGGCACTGGCGCTGGTAAACTTATTAATGATCTGGAACAAACCCCCAGTGCTGTATTGTTGCTAGACGAAGTCGAAAAAGCTCACCCAGACGTCCTTAATATCTTGTTAGGTGTAATGGATAATGGTATGCTGACAAGCAGTAATGGCAAAACTGTTAGCTGTCGTAATCTAATTCTTATTATGACCAGTAACTTAGGTGCCCGTGATGGTGAACGTAGTAAGATTGGTTTTAACAATAGTTTAAATAGCACAGCCAGTTTGGAAGCAGTTAACAAACACTTTACTCCAGAGTTTAGAAATCGTTTAGACGCAGTTATTGAATTCAATAGACTTGCGCCTGAACAAATCACACCTATTGCTATTAAGTTTGTTAATGAACTTAACGATTTGCTGGCAGCTAAAAATATTACCCTTACGTTAAATAGTTCAGCGTTAGACAGATTAGTAGCTGAAGGTTTTGATGAAAAGATGGGTGCCCGTCCGATGAAACGTTTAATTGCTGACAAGATTAAAAAGCCATTGAGTAAACGAATTGTCTTTGAAAATTTAAGTAACTGTGCGTTAACAGTATCACATAACGGCACTGATTATGAACTTATTAATACCTAAATTTGTCAAACAATTTAGCATCGAAAGGAAGTATTATAAAAAGTACTTCTATAAGATAGTTCTTAAAGTTGACGACAACGTTGTCAAGACCAGCGTTCCACGAATGTATCATCCTTTTGGCTTTTCGGCCTTGTATGCGGCCCGTCAAAATCTTGTAAAAGAAATTGCCGCGCTACCCATCCAAGATGCTGATTGTAAAATCCGCAGTGAAAGTCGTTGGGTAAGTGTGTTTACCAACGATCCTGCTTTAATTGAATTATTATTTCAAAATTTAAGCTGTCATATTACTGAATACCATAGTCCTGTAAGTGACGCTCATAAATCGATCGTAGATCAAAATAGGCGCATTAGAGTTAGAAAACGACTGTTTGAAAACGAATTCAAATACAAAGTTTACTTTAGTCAAGACTGGAAATATCGAGAAAATAAATACATTGATGTTAAAAATTGGTTGTCTGGATTAGAAAATTTAGACGGAACTCGATGGGCTGTTAACAAAACATTACAGCAACATTTTGGTAATATGCCAGGTTATAAAGGCTATACAGCGGCAATTTACTTAAATGACCCAGAGGATCTTATGATGTGTCAGATTAGATTTAACAACGAAATTTATTACATAGAAGAAGCTGTGCTTATTAGCAGTTTATAGTAAATTTTGCTTAAACCCCAAAAGGTGTAATTTCGGTTACACCTTTTCTTTTGGCTAAATACACATAACGGAGAATAAAATGGCAAAGATCCAAGAAGAACTAATTGTTATTAAACTTAGCAAACTACACAAAGATAGTCAACATCAAACTTCTAACCTAGCAGGCGACGAAGTTATCAGCGGATTAGAAGCAGTTGTGCAAGAATTGGTAGGTTCTGATGTAATTGTAGAGGTTATACAAGACAATGAATAATACTACAGTAGCAACATTAATGCTGGGTGATACAGAAGATGATCAACTCAGCGATGCAATTCGCGGGGATGGATATTATGGTTATCGTGATGGTAGTCAAACATTAGCAGTTACATTTAATAATTTTATTGGTAGAATTCAAGTTGAAGCAACTCTAGAACTCCACCCAACTGAGCGAGATTGGTTCCCGGTTTGGATGAATAGAGCAACACCATACAAACAATATGGCACAGCTACAAACGGCACTGAAAGTTTCAGTCTCCGTGGAAACTTTGTTTTAATACGTTTTAGAAAAATGCGTAGTTATTTGAGCGACACGTCATCAGTAGGTGATATTACTAAAGTAATGTTGAGTATTTAAAATATGGCAATATATATCGATGATATTGGGCAAGGCGAACTTCCCCTACAAATTAACAATCCACAGGACGGCGAAAGCCTAATATGGAGCGAAGAACTTGGCGCTTATGTAAACGCACCTGGCGGTAGCTCTAGTACTGAACAGATACAGGATACTGTAGCAGACATGCTAGAAGTAGATCCTGATGGTACTCAAGTTGCACTACGCTTAGTCAGCACATATGACGATGTCACTGGTAAGATTACTTTTAACGTAGTCAGTGGTTCTGGCGGTAGTGGTTCTGGCAGTAACAGTATCATTGTTAAAGAGAATGGTGCTACTCGTGGCGTTGCTACAACTTTAGATTTCATCGGACCAAGCATTAGTTTTAATCAAGGTGTTGCTACTCTAACAGGTATGTTAGACAGCGTTTTAGTTAAGAACGCAGGAACAAATATTGGCGATGTCGGCGGCTTTAACTTCGAAGGCTTTGAAATTAGTGTAGCAGATGGTATCGCCACAGTTGTTGCTCCTTTAACTGGAAATAATTATACATTACCAACCGCATCAACAAGTGTACTTGGTGGCGTTAAAGTTGACGGCACAACTATTTTAATCAGCAATGGTGTTATTAGTTCAGTAGGTGGAGGTTCGGGTGGTGGCATTAGTATCAATGATGTTAGTTCATATTTGACTACAAATGGTTATACTACACAAACTTATGTTAACACTCAAATTACTAATTTAGTAGAAGGTGCTCCGACATTACTAAACACATTAGATGAATTGGCGGCGGCACTTGCTGATAATCCAAACTTTGCCACTGACGTATTATTAAAGTCTGGTGGCACAATGACAGGCGCATTAACATTGTCAGGAGCACCAACAACAAACTTACATGCCGCAACCAAGAAATATGTTGATGACAGTATTTCAGCAATTCCGGCACCAACAACAAACTTGGATGCACTAACTGATGTAAACTTATTAGGTGCAACTGCTGGTCAAATTTTAGGCTGGAATGGAACAACATGGGTTCCGGTTAATAACAGTGGTGCCAAAGGTGACAAGGGCGATACTGGTAATATTGGTCCACAAGGATTGTCAATCACAGCCGCTACTGTAACTATTGCAGGTCGTTTACAATTAACATTAAGTGATAACACAGTAGTTGATGCCGGCAATGTGTCTGGTGTTAAAACAGCCGCAGTTAATGGCAGCGGTGATTTAATCTTAACAAAACAAGATAATACAACAATTAATGCTGGTAGCGTAATTGGTCCAAAGGGTGATACAGGAAATGCCGCTACAGTAACAGTAGGTAGCGTAATAACCGGAACTGCTGGTAGTAGTGTAGCAGTTACCAATACTGGATCAAGTGCTGCCGCTACACTAAACTTTACTATCCCTCGTGGCGATAAAGGTGAAACAGGTGTTGGTATTAGTACTGCCGCAGTTAATGGCAGCGGTGATTTAGTTATTACTAAAACAGATAGTTCAACTGTTAATGCAGGTAGCGTAATTGGTCCAAAGGGAGATACTGGAACTAAAGGTGACGCAGGTACAATTACACTTGGTGCAGTTGCTACAGGTGCGGCAGGTACCGATGTATTAATTACAAATACTGGTACTGCTAGTTCTGCTACATTAAACTTTACCATTCCAAAAGGTGACACCGGTGTCGGTGTTTACAGCGCAGTAGTTAACAGTGGTGGTAATTTAATACTTACATTAGACGATACTAGCACAATCGATGCTGGTAGTATTGTTGGTCCAAAAGGCGACAAGGGAAATAAAGGCGATGCTGGTTTATCTGTTACTGCTGCCGCAGTTAGCGGTGACGATTTAACTATTACACTATCTGACTCTACTGTACTCAATGCTGGTAATGTACGTGGTCCACAAGGTACACAAGGTATTCAAGGTAATGCTGGAACAATTACTGTTGGCAGCGTAACAACTGGTGCCGCTGGCAGTAGCGTAGCTGTTACAAATACCGGTACTAGTTCAGCGGCTACATTAAACTTTACAATCCCACAGGGTGCTAAAGGTGATACCGGTACAAGTTATACAGTCAACGGCAAGAGTGGTAGTGTACAAATTTATGGTGTACAAAATACAACTCAACCAGGTTATGATTTAGAAGTTGATTTATCCAATAAAGCAGGTAAATTAAACACAGCAAGAAATATTAGTTTAAGTGGTAAAGTTACTGGTTTGGTCAGCTTCGATGGTAGTGCCAACGTTACTATGACCACAGCATTGAATGCTGTTACAACAAGTGATATAACAGAAGGCACTAGATTATATTATACTGATACTAGAGCAAGATTAGCGTTAAGCTCTACTGCCGACAGTAATATTAGTAGCTTGATTAGCTATGATGATACAACTGGTGTTATTAAATATCGTGCTAACACAAGTTACATCACAGAAGGTAGTAACTTATACTTTACAAATACTCGTGCTGATGCTCGTGCAGATACACGTATTGCGGCAAGTAGCATTAATGCATTGTTAGACGTTGATACAGTTACAGCGGCTCCCACTAATGGACAAGTATTGACTTGGACCGGTAGTGCATGGACTCCAAGTACAGTCAGTGGTGGCAGTGGTGCAGTTGCCAGTGTCAACGGCTTAACTGGCGCAGTAACATTGAACACCGACAGCGTTGGCGAAGGATCAACTAATTTATATTACACAGCATCACGTTGGGATACAAGATTAGCAACAAAAACAACTGATAATTTAACTCAAGGTAGTATTAACAAATATTATACAGATACACTTGCTCGTGGAGCATTTGGAGCCGGAACTGGTTTAAGTTATAATTCAGGAACTGGTACTTTTGCTCTTAATACGTCTACTGACAACGTTTCAGAAGGCAGTTCAAACTTATATTATACAAGCGCACGTTTTGACACACGTCTAGGACAAAGTAACTTAAATGCATTTGCCGACGTTGCTAATACAACGCCTACCACAGGACAAGCACTTGCTTGGAATGGTAGTGCATGGGCTCCAGCAACTATTAGCTCGGGTGGCGGTGGTGGAGGTAGTTCTGGAGTATTCCGTGCTACTGTTCAAGTCGAATATGACGCCAGTGCTAACTTAGCAAGTGTTAGTGTATTAAGTGGTGGTATTAGTGCTGCCATTGCTACTGCGGTATCAACAACTGCTACAGTAACATTTACATTTACAGGTAGTGCTTGTTCTCCATTAAATGTACAAGTATATGGATATCAACGAGCAAGTAACATTTATGTTACCAGAGGCATTGGTAGCGATTTTACATCAAGAACAATGGCAGGCGGTGGTTCAAGCGGTACACCATCAGCGTTTAGCGCATTTGACCCTGCTGTTAATACAATGACACTAAGTTTAACTAAAGCCTTAACTGGAGCAAGTAGTCCTATTGGACAAACGACACATTGTGTAGTACATTTCTTATTGAGTAGCGTATAAAGGAAGTTAAATGACTATTAATGCTTGGAAAACTAGTTTCGAAGGACTTAATAAACCTTCAAGAGTTTTATCCGGAACTGCCGATTCATTCCAAGGAGCATCTCTATGGCCTTATGCTAATGGCCAAGATGATCCATATTGGAGCGGTGGTAGTAACCCACAATTTTATCAATGGGAAGTAACTTTTACAGTTAATGAGAAATCGCATGGTAGCCATTTAACACGTACACCATTTAAATTTGATGCTCAGGACATTGAAGTAGGAGACTTTGTTGCCGGAGCATCCGATGGCAAAGTTTGCCAGATTATGAGTATCACTTCTAAAACTAACAGCACGTTAACTGCCGTAGTTGAAGATAGATTACGCTATAACACATTTCGTGATCCCACAGGCTTTGGATTATTCGTCGCACCTGGTCCTGTTATATTTTTCCAAATTAACGAACTTGGTTATCCAATGTTGGATCCATTACCTCCAGAAGGTGCCGCAGACTTTTTTAGTAATGTTGCAAGTAGATTCCAATATTTAAATCCATTGACAAACTATCTACTTGAAAAAACTAACAACGGTTTTGAAGCAGGTGATGCTATCTGTATAGAAAATGGTGAATTTGTACTCAGTGACAGCGACAATGTAACAAAATTTATTGGTACTGTGTTACATCCTGGTCCAGGTCCCGATCAATTTATTTTAAAACCAGCTAATGGCATTATCGACTTTGTTGCTAGTTTGCCAGGCAATGTAGGCGATTACATTTATCCGAGTATTGATGGAAGCGGAGATTTAACCACCAATGATCAAAGTCGTCGTCCGATCTTTATGAAGATTGCCAATGCTATTCCTTGTATTACTACTGGCACTGGTATCGACCCACAAGGCACTGATGGTGATATTTATGATTTCAATAGAACTCAAGTAACTGTTTTCGGTTCAGGTAGTGGCACATATAGTATTGACGATGCAGTATCGGCAATTAATTTATTAACAACTGATCATAAAATTACAGCAGTTAAAGTAGGTGCTGCCACAGAAGTTGCCAGCGACATTGCAGGACAGGGTAATGCTTATGGCGTTATTGCTGGTTATACTCCTTTTAGTGCAAGCATCAACGGAGTAACTGTTAGCTTTATAACAACTACCAGCGGTAGTACTGCCTACGGCGATCCTGCAATCGCAGACGCCAATGACATGGTCAAAGATATTAACGCGGCAAAAATTACAGATATTGTTGCCAGTATCGTTAATGGCAGTGAAATTAAACTACGTCATAATGCTGGTGGCGCAATTACTATTGTAAATATTACAGCAGATACAAATTCTAGCAACTTTGCAGGCACAGGTTCAGTAACAAGTTTACCATTAACTACAGCCGCAAATACTACTACCTATGCGCTACGTTTAACTAGAGACGATGGCGGACCGTTGACAATTAGAGATCTTCAAGGTAGCTTTTTAAATACCGCCGGAGTTATCAGTGGACAAAACGGACGCTATGCTCTAGGCTTATACATCGAACAAGGTCTACGTAACAGTAATACTACTGTAGTTGCTGACATTGCCGCACGTGATGCATTGTATCCACTAGTGGGAGACTGTGCTTATGTTATAGATGCAGGTCATGGTGAATGGGCACAGTTTATGTTTGACGGCAGCGTCTGGGCCAGAGTTGGCAATAAACGCAGTGACGAAACAGATGCAAGAACATTGGTATTAGATGTAGATTTATCTACAACTTTAGGCACACAGAGTTTAGGTTATATCAGCGCAGACAGAACAGTTATTAGTGTAAAAGTATTAGTAACTACTCCTGGACCAGATGACGCTGAAATAACAGTTGGAACGGCAGCAAGTCCTGCTGAATTTTTCCAAGCACAAGACGTTGTATTGTATAAATCAGGACAATACTCAACAACCAGTGATTACAGAACAACAGCCTACACAGAAGTTGTAGCAGATATTACTAATCCAACACCTGGAGTTGGACAATGTACAATTATTTTAACATACGTATAAGGAATTAATCATGCCAAAGATGGAAGAAGACGATTTTACAAACGCAGGCAATTTGCCGCAGATTGCCGCAACTAGAAGTCCACCAGGACCAGCTAGTTCGTTTGGAGGCTTTGGCGGATCAGCATCTGATACAGGATTTGGAGGATCATCAAATGGATTTGGGAACACATCATCAAGCGGGGCTTCAGCATTTGGCCAACCTTCGTCAGGAGGCTTCGGCTCATCCAGTTCGTTTGGTTCATCAGTGCCATCAGCAGGTTTTGCAACAGCCGCAAATAATAATACAAGCACACAGGCCGCAGGAGCAATGCACTCAGGTGGAGAATCAACAGTTGCTCTAGACAAAGATGCTCAAGATTGGATCAACAAAAAATGGCGCCCGGTTATGGGATGGGTCTATATGCTTACTTGTACCATGGACTTTGTTGTATTCCCAATTTTATGGAGTTTGTTACAAGCTCTAAGCAAAGGAAGTGTAACCAGCCAATGGCAACCATTAACACTACAAGGTGCTGGTTTATATCACATCGCTATGGGTGCTGTTCTTGGTATTGCTGCTTATGGGCGTACAAAAGAAAAAGTTGAAGGCAAAGCGTAAGTAACACTATGATCATAGATGAATTTGACCACTACTTTAGATTATGCTTAGATAGAACACTTACTAGTGAAGAAGCAAAGGCGTATCTAATGGTGGTCAATGAACTTGCCGACGTTGAACCAGAAGATGATGATACTGTAATGGTTTATCATTTAGACGACAAAGAAGAAGATGGCAATCCACATTGTTACGATGTTAGATTAGCTTCTAGTATAGACGCAGAGCAGGGAGACCAAATCCTTGCCAGTCTAGAAGAAATGTTTCCAGATGATGATTTTGACTGCGAAAGTAGTATGGAAATTAACGAAGCTCAATCCTATTTGCACTCAGCTGTAATGGAACAGTTAAATAAACGATTAACCTTTTAACATTGCATACCATTCAGGATCTACATCTCTGAATGCACGATAGTTTTTGTATAGATTATTTGCAATTACAGTATCGTCTTTCTTGTCTATATATTTTACAATTTCCAAAGTATCAATTTTATTTTCAAGGTTAACAAACTTTAATATTTTTGGATATTTGTCTTTGTACAGTTCATTTAGATAATTTTTTGCACGTTGATTAATATTATATGTACATAGCTCGTTTGGTGCAAATAGCATATTTGCTGTGACTTTGACTCCGGCATTTGTAAAATATTCGTAGACGGTGTCATATTTGTGAATATTAAATGCACTTAATGTACAAACAATATTTAAATAATGAGAAGGCAGATTTAAAAATTCATTTTGGTATTCTTTAAAATTTTCAATCCATCGATCCCACACAACATTAGTTCTAATATATTCAGCTAATGATGCGGTACCGTCTATGCTAACGTCGATGTCGACTTTTTTAAATAATTTAAGTAAGTCACAACGCCGCTGATTTAATTTAACTGTACCATTCGTATTAACTTTGAACGTTATATCTTTATTATAACCTTTTTTGCAGATAGTTTCTAACAACGTCCACATTTCTTCGTGTAACAAAGGTTCACCGCCACTAAATCTAATATATCTAAGTTTATCTAAATTATCTAATATACTAGCATATAGCTTAGAGTTTCTATCAATCATAGTTTTTATTGGCGGTCCGTTGCCAGTAAAGGTCCCTAACAATTCCATTTCTTGATGCAATAAATTAGAATTTTTGTGGGAACATATTCTACAAGCCAGATTACATACATTACTAAAATCAATGTGCAAGTAACTTAATGATGGATTTTCTAAATGATTAATATTTTCATTTGTATAATTACTATGATGTTCACTGTGTGATAAATCTAGTCTACAATTAAAACAATTTTGATGAATCGTCCCTTTGATAAAATCCTGTCTTAAATATTCGCTGGCCTTATTGAAATGTTCTAAAATTGACTTATCATTTTCTATTTCTATTTCGTTTTTTTGATCATATGTAATATGACAACATGGTTTTGCAGATGTATTGCTAATCAACATAGAACTAAACGGAGCCACACATGCTACCGTTTTATAATTTCTATATTTTTCATCTTTCATAACGTATTTATGATTGACATTAATTAAAATATAGTGTATAATCTTAACATGACTAAACGAATTGGTTTTGCTTGCAAATGGATTGACCACCCACATCAAGTCGATGGGATTAAACCCAAAGACGACTGTAAACAGTATAACACTGGTACAACTACTATCACTTGGCTTAAACGCCAAACTAAAGAAGTAGCTGAACAAAAGCTATGGGACTTAATGGTTCAAAATTTAGAAGCAACAAGAAAACTTGTAGAAAGAGTGGGACAACTTGAAGAAAGTCTTAGGATGGTGCGTATTAGCAGTGATCTGCTGCCTGCTTATACTGAACCCACATGGAGTTACTTCTGGCGCCGTACAGATGTTATGGATTACTGTAGTAGAGTTTTTTCGAACATTGGCAACATTGCTAGGACTAATAACGTTAGGCTTAGCTTTCATCCTGGACAGTTTTGTGTTTTGGCTAGTGAAACTGCTAGCATTGTTGATCGCAGTATAGAAGATTTTGAATATCATGCTGACATGGCTCGTTTCATGGGCTATGGTAAAACGTTTCAGGATTTTAAGATTAATGTACATATTGCAGGACGACGTGGTCCACAGGGTATTAAAGATGTAATGAAACGTTTAACACCTGAAGCACGAAACATGATTACCATTGAGAATGATGAAATTTCTTGGGGTATTGATTCGAGCATAGAATTAGTGGATACTTGTGCTCTAGTACTTGATATCCATCACCATTGGATTAAAACAGGAGAATATATTGAGAACAATGATGACCGCATTAAAAAGATTGTTGATAGTTGGCGTGGTGTTAGGCCTGTTATACATTACTCCGTCAGCCGTGAGGATGTACTTGTCGGACATTCCGGACACGAACGCCCCGCTCTTATTCCGTTAATGGAAAATGGCTATAAAAAAGGCAAGCTAAGAGCGCACAGTAATTTCTATTGGAATGACGCAGTAAATACATGGGCTATAACACACAGCACATGGGCAGACATCATGTGCGAAAGCAAGGGCAAGAACCTTGCTAGTTTTAAATTAAAGGAATTATTGTAAATGGAATTTAGAATTAGAGATGATATTGAAATTAAATCACTATCGTTTAGAAAAAACGAAATAACAACATATACCAGCGAAGATACTGCTAGACTAGTTTCATATTTTTTATCTGAGATTAATAAAATAACTGATCTAAGTAAACCAATTGGAGTCAAACATGGCTTAATTAGTCATATATCTGCATGTTGCATGTTGGCCTTAATTAAATCTGGTCGAGATTACGGATTAATTTATTATAAAACTGGCAGTAATCGAGAAAATGCCGATGTTCATTTCTCGCATATTTTTGAATTAGGCCCACTATACACATTATATTCTGATGATGCAACCATTATGATGAAATATGAAGCTGAGGGTCTCTCTCATCCAATTGAAACAGATTTAACTTTTAGATTTAGTGAAGCACAGACAGTTTATGCATTATCTCTAGAATCTGACGTATTGGAAATTTTAACAAACACTGGTAAAATAGAAGAAAGTGCAGTCAAGGCTGCAATGGAACATTATTTTTCAGAAGACGATTTTTGTGTTTTTAGCAGGCCACTGAGGCATGTTGGTGTAGCAACCCTTTGTATATATCCGGCTTTATTTAAAGCCAAAGGAATTGCATTCTGTAGAGAAATTGAAGATTGGAAAAAATTATATCATCTAGCTACTCACGTGCATATGGGCTATGATATGATGACTACTAAATTTCCATTGCCACAGAAATTGCGGATGTTAACTACCGGTGGATATGATTTCAATAAAGATTTTATAGAATATGCACATTTACAATCAGAAATAGAAAACATTGTAGATTGCTATGGAACCAGAAATTATCCACCACCTATGGCAATTCGTCATTTGAGGGGGTCTAATTATCCCATTCCATTTAAATGGATTAATGAATATATTAAGCCAAAATTTGAAAATAATTGGTTATATTTGTCAGATGATGAATTAACTTTTAAAGGGACAGATTATCAATATAAAAGAATCGATACAGTATTTGCAGTAGATGACAATACCTTTCATTTACTAGATATTTCTACTTTATACAAAGATCCTTTGCCGGAGGTTGATATTTCTACAGTGGAAGTTTCTGAGATCGCTGTCTTAAACAAAGATATTTTCCAAGAAATTGACGTTTCCACTCTACACGAAAATTTCTTAAAAAAGATTAAAAAAGAAAAATTAAATGCAATTTCGAATATAAGAATGAATCATCAAAATTATTCGGATAATGATTTTGTAGATTTTGTAAGCCGTAATTCAAATTTAAATTTGAAACTTGCATACCATCATGAAAACGGACATTTTAATCCTAAAATATTAGTTAACGCAAATGAATTAGACGACAGTTTAAAATTTGTCAAGGATAATGATATCGAAGCAGTGATTTATATCAAATATGATGTGCCGCAATGACCAACGAACAAGCATTAGAATTGTATGCCGCAATGGAAGTAGAGTTTGGTGTACTGCCCGACTTTGAGCACTATCCAATTCAATTTCAATATTACTATAAACTTTTCAAATTAATTAAAAGTAGGAATTAGTGATCAAACACTAAAATAATAGCAGAAAAATGTTGCGTCGCAACATAAATAATGTTATAATAAACACATAGCGTCTAAGGATAGAGCTATTTTATTACTTGCTTACATTAAGGAGAAAATTATGTTTACAGTAGATTCAACAGTAGATACCATTCAAAATGGTAAAAAACAATTCGTTAAGACTTTCGTACAAAACGAAACAGCGGCAACAGCAATGAATGAGTTCATTGATGCACAGGCCGAATACACTAAGAAAGCCGCTAAAGTTGGTATGGATACATTCACAACATTGGCCACAGAGTCAACTAAAGCCATGCAAAATGCTATGAAATTTGACTACACTAAGTTCGGTGAAGGCATTATGAAGGCTTACACAGCTACTACATCTAAGAAATAATTAAATTTTACTTCTAGATCAATCCTTGCTAAATAACATATTAGCAAGGACTTTTTTATGAGATTTAACGAATTCAATGAAGGCATAGACCCTAGTGCAAAAGCCGCAATCAAAGGTATGCGTGAACTAAGCGGTGATCAATACTATGGTTTATACAAAACTATGAAAGATGTTGCTGGCCATGATGGCGAAAAGCAAACAGCTCCTGAAGGTGTAACAGATCACGAAGTCAGCGACAAGCCATTTGCTTATGCTTATACTGATGAAGAAAAGAATATGATCAAAGGTGTAGATCCCAAAGCTAAACAGATTACCAGCGATAAGAGTGAAGAACTAGATGAAGGTGTAGCGGAAGCAGGCAATAATTATCATGCTAACCGTACAGGTTTTGCTAAACCACAAGGACATAGAGATGATGAGCGTCATGATTTAGATGTAGCCCGTCCGCTAATCTACGGATTAAAAATCAACGGCAAGATTTGGCAGAAAGACGGCAACACAGTTACATTCTTTACTAAAGAACGTGCCTTGGCTGCTAGAAATGCTATACTTGCAAAACGTCCGGACGTAGAAGTTGGACTAGCACAAAGACCACAGGATTGATATTATGCGTTTAGATGAATTCACAGACAACGATGTTCCAGAAGTTGGAGACATACTAGAAGTAGAGATAGGCGACGAAGTTGTTGAAACTGTGATCGCTGCCATAGACAACGGTGACTATATCTGCGAAACAGACAATGATGTAAGTATGTCTTTGTTAGAAGCAGAGTATCACGGACGTAAAGTTAAATTAGGCAAACCCATGCCAGGCGATGTTAAAAAATCAAAGGTGTATGTTAGAAATCCTAAAACAGGTAAAGTAATTAAAGTAAACTTTGGCGATCCTAATATGCGTATTAAGAAAAGTAACCCTGCACGTAGACGTAGTTTTAGAGCAAGACATAACTGCGCTAATCCTGGACCAAGAACTAAAGCACGTTACTGGAGTTGTAGTAAGTGGTGACCTTGACGGATAATGAATTTAACTCAGATGGCTATTGGCGAAACCCAATAGCCAAATTGCTTTATACGCCCACATACGAAGATGTTGAATTGTTTGATCAAAACGGCTACGATCTAACACAATTAGAACAGCACTTTGCTTACGGTAATTATGTTAAACCTAAACGACAACGTGAACATAGATTTGCAATTAAAAAAGACTGGCATACACAATTCGTTAAATTAGAAGGTTGCGTGTTAAATCACAGCAGTCTATTTGAACGCAAAGCCTACGCTGATCTTGCCTTAGAACAATTACAGCATTGGGCAGACAAACTTCCGTTAATACACAAAGTTATATCTATACGAGCAAAGTGGGGTTTAGACTTTAGTATGGATTATGTTGACCGTCAAGGTAATGCCTTTGAAGTATTGCATTGGGAATGGGACAGTTTTGATTTCAATGAAATATCTGCAATTAAGCAAGAGATAGAACCAATACTGACCAGCATAGATTGGACAGACGCTGTGAACCATTTGATTAAATACAAAGAGAAATGGCACCATTTAGACTTCTTTGCACAAAGCGATTGGAAGTGTAATTACTTTGGAGTACCAAAGGAACGATTCAAAATGGTCATATGGAAATAATAATGAAAAGAATAATATCTGTATTTTTAATGCTTGTAAGTACACAAGCATTCGCCTGGGAACAACGTAACCCATTACCCTTAGAACAATGTAAAGTTCACAGCCCATACGGCTTTGCGTCTACACAACGTCCTGCTAATCCTATATGCAGAGAAGCATACCTGGTTGCTTATGATGCTCCTGTTAAGATTCCTGCCTATGTTGCTTATACATTAACACCTCCTAACGCACTAGGATGCTGGCCACGTACAAATGCTTTTGTAGCAGACAAATCAGTACAAGGTGGTGCTCGTCCAGATGACTACGCTGGCACAGGCTACGATAAAGGACATGCCGCACCAGACGGCGATTTGAGCTGGAGTGAGATTGTCGAATACGAAAGTTTTTTAATGACAAACATGTATCCTCAGCACGGCAGTTTAAACAGGGGAATATGGAAGTTGTTAGAGACGTCCATCAGAGGTTGGACAGTCCAACGCAACCAGCCTTTTACCATATACGTTGGCGCATTCTATGGCGCTGGTAATGAAACAATCGGTGCTGGCGTAATTGTCCCGCATGGTTACTATAAGATTGTAATTAACAATGCCACTAAAGAAATTGCAGGGTGGGCGTTTCCGCACACAAAACCCTATGTTAACTTAGGCAATGATTTAACCAAATTCCGTTTACCTATTAGTCAAATTCAAACAACTGCAGGTGTACAATATAAGTTTCCTGCAGGTGCCAAAGAATTAAATCCTGGTGCAGAATGGGCAGTTGATTATGGTGCGTTGACTAATGCTAAACGTGCTAAATGTAAGACTAACGATTAAAGTTTAGTATACGCAAAGTACAATCTATCGTTGTTATCCTTCTTAAAGGTATCTAATTTTAGATTGTACTTTTCAGCAAATTCATTTACAACTTCGAAACTCCACGGGAATATGTCTACATAAGGACCTGTCTTATGTAGAATTCCTGGATTAGCACGTAGATAAAACTTACCGCCTTGTTTTAACAAGTTAACACAATGACTAAATCTTGCTTCAATTTCGTCCTTGCTATTAAAGTTAATACTACCTAAGGCCATAATAACATCATGACTTTCTGGTTTCACTTTGTAATCTAAAATATCAACTTCATAATCAGCTTGATTGTTATATGGATCAATACCTATGATATTTTGTATACGTCCTTTGAAAGGATGATATCCACAGCCCACATCTAATACTTTTTCTGGGTTAAGTTTATTAACTTCTTCAGCTAATTCCCAACCTGTATGTTCGTAATCGCCTGTACGTGGCTTCCATATCTCACCAAAGAAACGATTGATATACCGTTCACTTAAATCTGCTGTGATTTCTTTTAGTGTGCCAATATAATCGCAGGGTAAATGAAGTTCAGCTTCTACAGCATCTTTGAACTTGCTATATCGAGCAGGTGTCCAAGGTAAATCTTGGACTATGGTATTTTCTTCGAAACCATTAAAAATTTTTTCATACTTGGGTAAATTAAACGCAAGTTGTAAATTTTTTTGTAAAAGTGTAAAAATTTTAGTATTCATAGTGTTTTTTGATTCTTTGTCATAAATAAACAATGTAAACTAATATATATCAGATTAGTTCACTATTTAAATTGTAAAGGAACATCATGAAAAAGTTATTGGCAATATTAGCCCTAATCCCAGCACTAGCATTTGCGTGGGAACCCTCCAAACCAGTACAAGTATATATTGGTAATACGCCAGGTGCCGGCAATGAAATGGCATTTAGAAAACTAGCAGAAATCGTACAAAAACAAAATCCCAAGTTTACTTATGTTGTACAAAACATTCCTGGTGCTGACTCTGTTATCGCCAACAACAAGTTCTTAGATGTACCAAATGATGGCCACACAATTAACTTACCAAGTCACATGAGCAGTTATGTTACTAATGACATTTGGGAAAAGAATATTAAAAAATACAACTACGATAGTTTTGTTGATGTTTTAACAATGGGCAAGAGTCCTTTAGTATTAGTTGCTAGTGTTAAAAGCGACGTTAATACTCCGGAACAATTTGTACGTTTGATTCGTACTGCAACAAGTCCTGTTAATGTAGCTATTGGTGGCGGAGCACATAGAACAGCTTTTGAATATTTGATGGACAAAGGCAAAGGTAATAAAGACGTAGTTAAGAGTATTAAGTTTAATGGTCCATTACCAGCTGTTACTAGTGTAGCAAGTTATGATGGTAAAGTTGGTACAGAGTTTGGTATTATGCCTATTGCTGTTGCTAAGCCATTAGTAGAAGCAGGTAAAGTAAAAGCTATCGGATTCACTGGCACACAACGTATGGCACAGTTTCCAAACGTTCCATTGTTGCGTGATGTAGCACCAGGCATTAACGTGTATGCGGCTTGGAGTATTCAGTTACCTCCAGGTACAGACAAAGAAATTACTGCATGGTATCAGCAACAATTTGCTGCCGCTGTTCGTAGTAAAGAGTATAGAGAATACACAGATGCCAATGTTATTTTTTACGCAGAAGATGAATTAACTCCTGCAGGATTGAAAAAGCACATGGATGAACTACGCACGGCATTTATCCCTGTACTAAGTAAAATTGATCTTAGCAAGGAATAAAATTGAAATATATATTTGTAGCAGGTGCTCCAGGCAGTAAATGGAGCTCCGTAGTTAAAAACATTTACTACAGTCCGGACATCGATAACAGTGATTACAGAGATGAATGGACTTATTATCATGACGCTGGTGATACTGGCGTTAAAGATTTAATGCATTTAGGTGCATACTTTGATCCTGGCATGATTAGTCCATTGCCAGAAGATTTAACAACATTAAATCGTGAACAATTAGAAGCACTATTTGAACCACCATTTCAATTTAAAGAATCCAAAGGTACACGAATTATTAAAAGCCATGTGTTTAGCAATCACATTGAACATTTACGTAAATTGTTTCCCGAAGTTCCTATTGTAATTGTACATCGCAGTGATGACAGTTGTTTGGGTTGGTGGGTCAAATGTGGACACTTTGATATTACATATCCTGATTATCATGAATACTTTAAAGATTTAAAGAACATGGCTAAGATTATTAAAAGTCAAAATGCTGATATTTTAACTGCATGGTGGAAATACAATGGTAAAATTGTCACAGACAATATTCAATTAGCCAAGGCATTAAAAATTGAATTACCCACTAAAGAGTATTTCCAAGATTACGCAATATCCGATATACGGGTTATGGTAATTTAATGAAAACTATGTTAATTGTCACAGGGCCGCAAGGCTCTGGCAATCATTTGTTTAGTAAAATATTTGCGCTTAACAATAAAGTCTACGGTTGGAATCAATTATTAGATACATTTTGGATAGCACATAAAGATGAACCGTTTGCAGAGCATTGGAACAATCCTGAACTGTTAAAGTCATTTGATTGGATGCAAAGTGATTACTATGTTACTAGTATTAGTTGTCCATATCACAATATAGATATTCCTACAATTCCTAACTATCAACAATTTATTGCTACGTTACAAGAATTAAATATCAAAGTTAAACTAGCAATTATTGGACGTGATCAAAATATTTTAAAAAGTCAGCAACAGCGTGTTAGAAATCGTGTGTCGTTGAATGATTTTATAGAACAATTAGACTATCTCAATACTTTAGATCCTATATACCTAAGTCAAGAATTATTATACTTGTACAAAGAACATTATGTTAATAACATTGCTAAGTTGTTAGATTTTCCTATGAATAGCAATGATCCTAGGATTGCAGAGATATTAGAATCCGATGCAAATAGTAAATACATCAACGACATTGAAATTCAAGAATTAGACAAATTTGTCAGAAAGGTCAGTTTTATAAAATGATTAGTAGTTGGGACACATCAAAAGAAAAAAGTAAATATCACTTTGATGATCAATTTGCACATGATCCAAAATTTGATACAGTAATAAATTTAGGGCAAATTAAACCTTGCTGGGACGAAGAACTCAAAGAGATTATTGCCACAGCAAAACCTTCAACATGGCGTACTCGTGGCTATAAGGGTGAGGGTGTAGAAGCACCACGTGAAGATCAAATTGCCGAAGAGTATGATATGACTCGTGTAGGCATGGATCCAGAAATGACTATTACACATTTGAACTGGAAAATACCTCCAGTGTTAAAACAAATCACAGAATTGTTTGCATTAGATGATGTAATGGAACGTATTCACGTACAAATGCCAGGAGAAGTTTGGAACCGTCACTTAGACAAGCTACAAAAATGGTGTCTGGAAGACCCGAGTAAAGTCATGCGTATTATGATTCAACTTACAGACTGGGAGCCAGGACAGTTTTGGGAATATGGCAACTACCATCATAGTAAATGGCGTGCAGGTGAAGTGACAACATTTGAATGGGCACACGTTCCGCACAGTACGGCCAATGCTGGATTTAAGCCTAGAGTTACATTTCAGTTAACGGGTGTTAAAACAGAAAAGACTATGTCTTTTCTAAATACACTTAGCCAGTGTGAATATAATTTACTTCGCTAAATATCTGTAACACTCTACCTTAGGACCTTTGCGTTATAAGAGTGTAGGCGGCTGCTGCCTAAAATGTAAGTTACGCCAGACTTCATTTAAAGTGAGCACTAAATAATGCTATGAAGACAGCAATCATAGTTAATGGAATATGCCGCCAAACATTGGTATCTTCAATGTCTTGGGGCGTGTTTCCTTTTAAAGCCGATTGGTATCTTAGTACTTGGGATTACACACAAGAAACATATTTTCCAGAAGTTGTTCCAAGCAAAAAAGAAATTGATAACATTAGACATTTATTTAAACATATAGAAATTAGTGACTACGAAGAATATTTTACAACTAATATAGTAAATGGTCATATTAATCCAATGTTTAGAAGTTTTAAATTGTTAGATTCTATTAGAAATACAATTTTATCACAGAATTATGAACGTGTTATTGTATTCCGTCCCGATTTATATCTAGAAAAATTAGAACATCTTACTGACAATGATTTTGATGTTAGCAATAATACTGTTAAAATTTTAGGATTACATGCACCGCAAGACTACTATGATGTAAGAAAACAAAAATCAGATGATTTATTTTTTGTAATGCCAATTAATATTTTTGAAAAATATGCTGATTTAGATTTTGTAAAGAATTTAGATAGAAAATTTAAATATTCAGGCAATATACACAAATTTACGTATCATTTCTTTACTTCATTGGCAACTAAAGTAGAACCTATAACAAAAATGAAATCCATATTAGTTAGAAGAGAAGCAGAAAACTATTACATTCAACACAACAAAATAGATTTTGATAAAATTGTAGATATTTTTATGGAAGTATACATTAATAAAGATTTAAAAGGTATAGGTAAATTCTGGAATCAATTTAATAAGATAGTAATTCAAATACCTGATACAGAAAAGATTAAAATATCACAAGAAAATGGCGGAATTTTAAAATTAAGGAAACAATGAAAACATTAATATTGGTAGCGTTACCAGAAGAATTAGATAAAAGTTTAGTAGACTGCCCAGTAGTTTATACAGGTGTCGGCTTATCAAATGCCGCAATGCATACGACATTGGCTATCATGCAACATAGACCCAAGTTAGTTATTAACTATGGAAGTGCCGGCAGTTTAAAAGGCATCACAGGATTAAACAGCGTTACTAGTGTTTGTCAACGCGATGCTGATTGCAGTCCGCTTCGCCAAAGAGGTTACATGTTAGGTGAAAATGTGTTATACTATAACAGTAAAGAAGTAGGCGTTAGAGTAGGATCAGGCAATAACTTTGTTACAAATCCAGATTCATGGACACTAGAGCATTGTGACTTAGTAGACATGGAACTTTGGAGTATTGCCAAAGTCTGTGAGCATGTTAAAATACCCTGGATAAGCCGCAAATGGGTCAGCGATAATGCAGACGGAGAAGCAGGTGCAACTTGGGAAGATGCGCTACTAGCAGGACAAACAGAATTCGTTAATTGGTTTAATAACCGTTAACACAAAATCATATACACGGTTGTTTGATTAGCGTTGGCTAATCCCTATTGAGGTTGTACAGGTTGTGCTGTGCCGTCAGAGTCTTAGGTTGTGTACGTCAGGAACTAACGAAAGGTTCTAAAAGATTGCGGAAATGTGAAAAAGATACAACCGCAGATATTTACAATTTCGCTGTATGGGATTGTAAAATCACCGCTGACAGTCAAATCTTGAGTAAGGGGTACAGGTCAACCGCCTCTGTTTTAATTAAATCTCATCAATACAGTATGAAAGCAGGACTCACGAAATGTTTTTATTTTTTGCCGGTAAACGGCAAATTATGACCGAATCTACGAAATATTTAATCAGCATTAAATCACAGTCCAAAACAATAAAAAGAATAGAAAATTGTTTCGAATACGTAGTATGAAGAAACAAATGTGCAAAGCACATAGAAAAGTGCTTGTAATATATGGATAGTCATGACTGGATAAATAATTTTATGCTAATAGAAGAAATAATTGACGAATATAGAGTAATGCACAGACGTTACGATCCAACTGCTCACATTGACGACGGGAATCGTAACAAGTCTAAATTCAAAAAAGTTAGTACTCCATTAACTGATTTTGAAGTACGTTATAGAGATAGTGGCAAATATCACGATTATTTCTTATACAGTAAAGAAACAGGCAGATGTGTAGGGTTGTTTACTATTGAAGATATTAAAGGTAGATATAAAGGTGCAAAACCAGGCGTACGAGCTGTTACTCCACATATGGCATTGGCTCCTGAAGCACAACGTCAAGGCATTAGTACACTGGCGTATACAACATTTTTACGTGGCGGACCATGGATATTTGTAACAGATGAGCATACAAGAGCTGCATCAAAATTATGGGACAGTATTGCTACGGGAGATATTATTAGTTTTTATATCGATGTTGTTACACAAGAAAAAATTGATACTCCTGGTTCTTATGGTCTCGACCTAAGAGTGTTAGGTCCTGCAGATAGATTTATTAAAACAAATGTTTAATTTATAATAAATACTAGTTATATATTGGAGTTAGTATGATTTTAAACGAAGGCGGTAATGTATTTGCAGATGCTACGCCATTTGACCATAAAGATGTCCCTGCTATTTTAAAAACAATTAACGGCGCCTTACAGGGTACTGGAATTACAGTTATTCCAGTTGGTAGTGCCGCTACACCCAAGCACGGACATCAAAGTGGCGACATGGATGTACTAGCAGATGAAGCCGCAGTTATGAATTACTTTAATGCCAAAGATGCTAAAACAGCACGTAAGGCATTAAATGATTATATTGCTAAACAAGGTCTAGCCACAGCACAAACAGGTATCAACGTTCACGTGAATGTTCCTGTGGGTCAAGCACATCACCAAGTTGACATTATGGTAACTGCCAATGCACCGCAGATTGCTAAATTCCATACACACAATATTCCAAAAGGCAGTCCTTACAAAGGTGTAAACAAACAATTATTAATGGCCATGCTGGCCAAAGACAAGGGCTATATGTGGAGTGCTTGGCAGGGACTATTTGCCCGTGATGGCCTAGGCAAGAAA
>Ga0114975_10000252_pt1 | contig 40176 bp, 25 predicted proteins | sample S_130626_EF_Meta_FD_87031 | JGI IMG/M metagenome (GOLD analysis project Ga0114975, IMG submission 87031) | Freshwater microbial communities from Lake Simoncouche, Canada to study carbon cycling - S_130626_EF_MetaG | ecosystem: Environmental > Aquatic > Freshwater > Lake | place: Lake...
TCCGCCAGTGCTTCCGCCAGTGCTTCCGCCAGTGCTTCCACCTATTTCCGGGCTATCGTCAATTGAACCAACACCGTATGGGGCAGCAACTACCAAAATGTCAGTATTTTTACGTTTAGTGATAGTTCTTCCAAACTCAAAAATGCTCTGGCTAATATTTGTTGTGGTGTTTACATCATAATTCTTAGTTTTATTATATACAGCCCAGCGATTACTTCCGTCATTGTCAACCCATAATTTAGAGTTGTAGGGTAATTTTAACAAATGATTATCACTTGGTATTGAGTGGAATGTGTCAAATCTAGTACTATTAAATTTATATAAAATTCCCGGTGCAGGCAATGTTGCATCTTCAATTGATGCTAGGGTAGATGCCACAGTAAATTGATTTAACATCGGAATTTCAGCAATCCGATATACTCCATCAACTTGTTCATTAAACTGAGTGACACAAACAAAATCACCAACAGATAGTCTGTGACGTATGTCTGTTGTAAATGTTATAGTGCTAACTGGAGAACTAACATACACCCCAACAACCTGTGGGACAACTTTTTCGTATCTTAAAACATCCCAGTTGCCATTTAACTTAAATCCTAACCAAATTGTAGTACCTTCTGGCAATGACGCATCAGCAATATCTAATAAACTATTTTCGTTATAGGCTGTAGCAGTCACATCATCAACACGTACATAACCAGCAGTGTTTATTAACATACTTTTTACACTAGATGTGCTGATAAAAACAGAGTTAATGTCAAAATCATCATAGGTAATAGTTAGGTCAGTGGGTAATACATAATTAGTTAAATCATTGCTAGTTGTAGGAACATCTGTAAGAAATTTAATAATCTGTGGATTTTCTAAAAACGATCCTTCAATTAACGGGAATTCAATTTCTCGGTATGTTGAGTAAGATCCATAATAACCTACTCTAAATGCCCACTCTTCGGTGTAATCGACTTGACCGTGTAGATTATAAGAACTTGGCTTAGCTAGTTTTGTAATGCTGTTCTTAGTTCCCTTTTCTCTAATATATCCTTGATAGAATTTATATTGAGCAATAGGATCGGTAAAAATATTATCTAAGTTAGGTCGTGGAGTATAACCTATTAGATGTTGTGCCATTTTTTGCTGGCCAGCATCAAAGTTATCAATATTAAGATTGTAAAAATCTTGGAACTGATTAATCTTATAATCAAAGTTAGGCAATAAGGACGCCGTGGGTTTTTTGTCTAATAACACCCACCCATCGGCTACATTAAATGTTTCAGATCCGACAATTGTATTTTTAGCGGAATAATATTTCCCGTTATAACTAACTATCTGTGAATATATATATTTTTTATAAGGAACCCAAGCTGACAATTCAGCTGTGTCATAAACAAACCCCGGGCTTGTAAAATCGCCGTCCCAGTTGGCTGTTCTTAAACCTGTTATCTTCATTCTAAATTGACGATACCCAGACTCTGGCTGAAAAATAATATCATTGAATATTGTGGTATTGTTAAAGACTATACCATGTTCTTTTTGTACAGGCCTTATTTGAGCAAAATAGATACCCTGTGTTGAATTTGATACCGTTATTGTACAAACACCATCTAATCTGTTAACATTTATATTCTTTTGAGGATAAGGCGTTCCGTTAGATTGCAATATACTGTAATCATAAAAACTGTCAAATATATTATCAACAACTGAAAGAGTTGATTTAAATTTTATTTGATCGGCAAAAGGACTTAGTGTTATAATACTGTTGTCTGCCCAATTTTGTGTAGTCCAAAATAAGAATTCTTTTCCGCTAAAATTCCAATCAAGCATAGATCCTAGATCAGAATTAAATTGATCAAAGATAAACCCTTGGACTTCTAACCAATGGCCGTATCCTATAATAAAATCATAAACTTCTTGTATTGTTTTAAACGATGTTCCATAGGAAACTTTAGTGACTTGATTTTCAAAACTAGAAGCTTGTTGTACACTAACTCCGCCTACTAGAGGAAGTGCAGGTATAGGTGCAAACAATGCAGAGTTAAATTCTTTTTCTGCTCGGTGACTGACTTTTACTCTATAGTATTTAGAGTTATAGGCTACCAATTGACCTACTTGATAAAAAATACCAGTAGGAGCAGTTGACGCGGAAGTTGTTTCTGTTTGAGATACTCCGGTTGCATCCGGGGTAGTTCCTAATGACCAATTAACATAAGATTCTGAGATACCGCCTACTGTGATTGCAGGAGTTGAGTTATTTCTAATAGGAAGATAAACATTAAAATAAGGATTACTTCTATCATAGCCTTTGACTACAAATACTCCGTTAGATTTTTGAACGACAATTCCGCTAATACCTAATGATTTAATAGGGCTACTAACATTTAAGAATAATGAATAATCTTCTGGGGGCATCATTGCCCCAGGATCTATTGATTTAGGGCTGTATGCATCAATAATAACATTCATGTTATTCTTATTAACAAATCCTCCAACTTTGTAGAATAAATTAAAATCAAGATATGCAAGGTCATTCTTAAGAAGTTGCACATAATTAGAATTTCGATGTTGACCAACTTCAGAAACAAAAACACTGTAGCCGCTGGTTAACGTGCCAGCATCATTGTGTATCGAAATGTTTTTAGGGTTTATAAATGTATGATCAGTGCCATAAGTCCATTGCCCGGCAATGTTTTGAATCACTCTTGATGTATCATACATCAAGGAAGAATAAATTGCCGGACGAGTAAGTGCTAATGCTCGTTGTATAGCAAACGGATAATAACTGCTACGTCTCCATGATGTCTCTACTGGGCCTTGGTCTCCAAAAGCAAAAGGTTGTCTAATTGTATAAGGAGTAGTAGCTGTGGCCAATAATTGGTCGGGGAGTATTAAATTACCTAATGTATCAACAGGTAGGATTGACCCAAGACCCGGTCTTGCATAAAGTTCATTACCTAGACCCATTTCTATGTCATCCCATAAAATATTATTATTAGATGTATAGGGTGCAGGGCCGTATGTTGATTCCCAGTCTGCTGGTTTTTCGCTCAACCCTACCATTTCCCAAGGATGTGTATGCGGGCGATCAGTATCATAGAAATATTTGTAAATGGATCTCCAGTATCCATTTAGGTCTATGCCTAATGTGTTGTTAACACTCCCCGAATAATTCCAAGTAAACGGATTAAACTCGTCAAATTTTTCATTGGCGGAATAATCAATGCCAAATATACCTGCCCATTTTATAAAATCTGTTTCTAGAATCTGTGTTATCTCACTTAGTGAATAATCATTATTTCTAAAAGCTCCCGGAAGGACAGAATTAATATCAAATAATTCTGGTCGATATTTTGATTTAATGTTATTGTATATTCTAGTTTCGAGCTCTAAAATAATATCATCTCTGTAATCATTAAATGCAACAATTATACTTCCGTCGTGACCTTGTATTACTTTTGTTGGAGTTATATAAGTATCATCAACAAATATAGATGGCACAAATGCAGGGTACAATCCTAGCTTACTAGGAGTTGGAGGAACATAACATCTTGTATTATCTAAATAATCATTAATAACAATTTGGTCACCGGGCACTAACGGCATTAAGAATTCTACCATAGACTCGATTGATATGAATTTATAATCTCTACCATTTACAGCCTGTACATTATTAACATAAACTAACACTGAACGCAGATTTAATGTTGTAAGATCAAATCCAGTAGTTAACGGGTAGAGAACATTTCTAGAATCTGATACTATCCATGTTCTAACAGTCTTATCTTCTCCATAAGCAATCATGTCAGACGACGAATACATACTGTTGGTTTTGTTATTAATACTAAGTTCGGTTAACACAGTATCAACAGCACCAACCGGGTCTAATTGATTTGATAGTTGTTCAATCTGTTTTAAGAAAGATTTCTTAAATTGATTATAATGATTAGCCACTGTATTTGTAGCATCAATTAAATTATGTTGTTTATTTCCAATAAAAAGAAAAGCAAATGCTAGCAGACTTGAATGTGAAACTAATTGTGTTCCTGATAGATTAGACAAATCTCTCAAATTATTTAAACCAGGATATGTTCCTAAAAATTCTGATTTATTTTCAATCATGGTTCTAACATGATCAGTTATTTCAGATTGTGTTAATGTGGGGATACTGCCATTTAACGGATTGTTTGTCAACGATAAAGGTGTTTGATAATACCCGGTAGATGTAGGAATTGCCTTTGAATAAATTTTAAACAATACATTTGTAAAAGCAGGCAATGGTGTTGCAAAATTTACAAAATATTTTCCAAAAGAACTGCTAGTAGTATATTGACTGGGATTTAATACATATCCATTAATAAAAACTTTAAAATCAAAATTTACAATATTTGGATTTTTAATTGCAGTTATTTCTAAGTCTGGAGTTAATTCTACAGTAGATTGAAACTGTAGAATAGGAATTTGATAATCACTAGATGCATCCCAAACTGTGGCATATTTGTCTAGTTGATTGTATTTTAAATAGGCTGAAGATGTAGGAACAACAGTAAATGATTCATTGTTTGAAACAGTTATTGACTCGGTCATAAAATAGTTATTAAACAAATAACTACCTACTCCTACACTGTTTTTATAAGATAACGGAAATCCTAAAACTGGATCATTTGCGCCCGTGCCAACAGCATAACCAAAAATTTTGTTTCCTACAAAATCAGAAACATAATAATCAAGATTGCTATAACTATTTTTATCACTGTCAAACAAATCAAATAAGGGAGCTTCATTTAAATTAGTGTGTTGTTGAGAAAATATCCATTTGTCACCGTTGTAGTGCCAAGAAGAACCTTGATACGTTATTCCCGAAGCTATAATAACTGAAGATTCTGTTGTAGCAGTTTCTGCTATAACTAATTGTATTTTTGTATAACCAGATGCTTGAGTAAAATTAACTTTATAAATTGTGCCACGGACACCTAAGTGCTTGTCAGCGTTAAAAATTATTCGGTGACCTTGCTGTAGCAAAACACCGTCAATATAATAACCTTCTGAACCTTCTATTGTTTGAAAGGCATCAACTAGTTCTGTGTCAATGATATCAACAGCAGGAGCTCCCATAGTTCCAAAATTATATAATTTTAGATCAGCATTAAATTCTATAATAGGTCGTTGTGCTCTTTTATCAGAAGGGTACACAGGGGTCAATCCGTTAATTTCTGAACTAATCCGTATAACTTCTCCATGTACCCATCGGTTATATCTTGTCCAAGGGTTTAAATCTTGACTTGCCCTGTTAATTGTTATATATTCAGGAAGTATAGGTAATGATTTAAAACTGTCAAACGGGTATTGGTCAAAAGGAGTAGCATCAAAATTTTCATTGAGCTGTGTCTTTGCAATTCCAGTTGCAGATAAAAGATCATACTGAACTAACACAATAGAATCACCAACTCCTTCTACAAAGAAATCTTTATTAAGATACGATGAAGGATAAACATCTCCGTCAAATCTAACTTTCATGCCGCTGGTCAACGAAGCACTTGCAGTTGTTCCTATATTAGTAATATAAGAAAATGTGTAATTAGTTTGACCAATGATGTTAGTTTCTACATTGATAGTTGTGCCGTGCGATCGAATAACAACCAACTCTGGTCCAGTCACTAACCAATAATATTCTTGATAGTTTGTAAACTTGTCCCAACTGATATGAGGATTATAAGAATAAACAGGGGACTTATATAATCTATTAAAATTATCAACGATTCCCCCCTGAACACCTATATTGTTGGTCAAGTCATCAAGACCGGTTGCAGATTGTACATTTTTTAAATTGTCGTAGATAACCAATGCAGGGTCTAATTGATAATCTTTTCTAAGTTCTAATACTTCAGGAATATATACATCGCTGGTAGATCGATATCTTGGACTTAACTTACTACCGATAAATCCGCTGATGCGTTCTAGTTGTGCAGGTTGTATTAATTGATCAATTGTAGCAGATAAAAATTTTGAATTTTTATCTGTTTGGTGATATTCTGGTAATAGTTTAATTGAATTAATTTTATTAGCCATGTTCAACTTCCGGAGTTAGTTATTATCATTGTAGAATTTAATTGACTGGCTGTTATTGCATCAATAATTTCTATATCGTTAACGGTAGCTCCGCTAATAAAAATTTCATTGTTTAAACATGCAACTTCGTAGAGACTGCCAAAATTATTAATTGTAGGAACTATTACAAAATTTGTAATATAAGGAGTCAACGAATTCATTACATACGTAGACAACTCACTAAAATTAAAAGTTTGACCAAATTCCCAATTCTCTAAAGAAAAGAATTGGTTAATAGCATTAAAGATCTGTGTTTTTAAATCATTATCGCTGGTAGGAATTGATGCATTCTTTACAGCTTTAAATGATGCTTGTAAATTTATATCTGCCTTATTTCCAAATAATATCTTATAAGAAACAGGTTGATAAACAATTTCATCACTGATTGTTTTAACTGGTTCTAATACTGAATCATAGTTTTGTTGCAGACCCTGGCTAGTAGGAGGCAACGGGGCTCGTCCTATTCCAGTAGATAGCCAACTCCTATAAGCAGTATCGTAGCTAGAAGTTAAAATATAAACATCAATAACATTACTCTTACTAGGATCAATTCTTCTTTCTTGTCCACTATTGTGTACATAGTGGAACTTTAAACCACTTCTTCCTGGGTAAGCAAAATAGTCTGGTTGATAAACCCAACCATTACCGGTATTTTGATATTGAGTCAATGAATACTGTTTTACTACATTTAATGTTGAATCAGTAAAATAATATAACTGGCCGTCGACGGGATCAACAACATCAGTGTCGAGAGTATAAGTTGAAATTATCGGAGTTGTTCCAACATCGACTAATTGATATCTAATTCCGTCTGACAATTTTTTAAAATAAACAAATTTATTAGATGTTCCTACAATATCTGTAAAGGTGTCAGGATCTGTTATCTGTCCTGAATTATTATAATCATAGAAACTAACCATTATCTTAGAAGGGTTTATGTATCCATCCGGCTCGACAATATAGTTGTCTATTTGTAAAGCGTAATCAATTCCTAACCCACTTGACATGTCACCCGGACTGGTATTAAATGATAAAATGTCAATATTATCTTTTACAACAACATTATTTGTAAAATCATAATTAACATCACTAGGATCAACATAAAATGCTGTTTCTTTTTGACTTTCAAAAATATAATCAGTTAATCGATACACTACTTTGTATTTGCTACCTGTCCATGTAAATGCCACTAACCAACTAGCATCTAAATTGGCGCCTGTATTATTGCCTTGATATTCTAAACTAAAGGGACCTGTTAAATTTAAATTAATGTCAAAAATAACTTTCCATGCTCTAGAAGTCTTATCAAAACTTAATCCAAAGTTTTTTTGTATAAGGCACAGTTTAACCAATTCACTGGAAAATGCATTAGAGAATACATTATCAAACGCAGGAATTACCTCAATAGGTTTATACCCAGAAGGGATAATATTGTTTAAAAGAATAGGACCAGTTCCATCATCTAATTTACCTTTTCCCGAATTACTACCGTCTCCAATAACCTGTGTCACCGTAGACCAAATAGTTGTTGTGCCGTCTTGAGATATAAATCGAATTAGTGCTTTAGGAGTCACATACAATAAATTGCTTAATGTGAAGGATCCTACACTAGGAATTAATGCAACTGACAAACTAGTGCTTTTAAAATATCCTCTTGAACTACCTGACACATTGTTGACCTGTACCCATGATAAACTTAGATAAGACAAATCTAGTCTGGGATATTGATCAAGATAAAAAGACCTCATAGAAGGCGATGAAACGATTGGTGCAAGGCGTTGTCTAACCACAGATAATATATCGTTATTATTGTTAAATGTAAATTCAAAATTAGACTGGTGTGTATTTTTATATAATATTCCGTCTGCGGCAAAGATGTTTGTTTTACTATATTTTCCACTAACATCACTTAGTTCAAAATATTTGCTCAACCCGCTGGTCACTCTAGCAACTGACTTAACTTTTAATATGTCAGTTCCAGCTGTCAATGGAGTAATGTTGTAATCTTCACCTGTGACCATTCTATTTTGTGTATAATAAGCCTGTGGTGCTTTACTTTGTATACTGGCATTTGTTTCTGTAGGAGAACTATTTGAAACTGTAGTTTGTAAACTTAGAACAATGGTTAATGTTTGGGGACGGCCTGCTTTGTTTGTGTAAGGTATGTCAACAGCTACTCCTGTCATTTGTTCTGGTTTGATATTATATCCCAGCCCATTACTTTGACGATATAATAAATTAAAAGTGCCTTTAGGCAAATTACCAAAACTGCCATCGGCAAAATTTAAATCTATTTGATCTTGGGCTCGAGTGGTCACACTATAAATGTTTCGTTCATTGACATCAAGACTATTATAGATAACATTATTTCCTACAATGTTAGGAACCTGAGTCCATAACGTATTATAATTGCCGTTGCTGTCTAATTGCCATAGCCAGACATCAGTGTTATTAATATCAGCGGTGTTAATACCAATTAGTTCATTAGGCACCGGAGTGTTAATAGCAAAGTTAGAACGTCCTAAATTTCCTTGACGAAAGTGTACAAAAAATCCTGTGTTAGCACTACCAGATCCTTGATTATCATTTTTATAAATTAAACTAAAAGCATTTCCAGGGCGAGGTGCTTCTTCGTAAATTCCCGACTTTCCGCTGAATGTTGACGAAACAACTTCAAAATTCATGCTAACACCGTTGATGCTTTTTGTAAAACTAAACACAGGAACATTAGCAGTAGTGCTGTTAACTCTATATTGTTCAGTTAATATTCCATCAATAGTTTGTCTGCCGTACGGAGTTCCAAATATATAAGAAGTTGGCATTGCAGAATTTATTATTGTTAAAAACTGATTATACCAATTTGAATTTGTTGGGTCGTTCCATGCTATTGTTGTATTTGATAGATTGCTACCATTTGAATCATAGATATTATCTGTAGTTGCAATAGCTGTTATTTTTAAAAATCCGTTGGCAGGCACATTTCTGCTAGGAGCATAGCTTATTAACTGAGCTAGTTGTAGTATACTATCTCGTTTAGAGGCAGTTTCTAAAAAGTTTTCACGAGCATTTAGGTCGATGCGGAAACTTAGATTTTGTCCTAGGTAGGCAATTAAATCAATAAGAGCAATATACTCGCTACTGTCAACATAATCATTAAAATCTTCAGGGTAGTTTTGTTGTAGATAATTGACCATCACACGGCGGATAGTTTCAAAATCGTAGCTTTGAAAATCTGCGTTGCGATAGCTTTGGTATATTTTAGTCCAATTTTCTGCTATCAATAATTGTTTAGTTGTTGATGGGATCATGATTTTATTTTATTATACCTATTTATTTTAAAATTTATGTAGGTACATTATCCTACAACAAGCCCCACTGATTGATCAAATGATAATTTTAAATTTGCCGATTGATCTGTACCTTTTAGGGTCAACGTTAGTTCTAACAGATAACCGCTTTCATATTCGTTCATGTTTATTTGAGTTGGAATTACTCTAGGGTCGCTATTACATATTCTAGTAATGTCTTCTGACAATGCAGTTCGAACAGCCTCGGTCATAGGCTCCATTAATAAATTCCATATGATGCTTCCAAAATTAGGATTCATCACTCTTTCGCCCTTTTTGGTATTGAATTGATTTATAATATCTTGTTTAACTAAATCAAAATCATACAGCCGAGTATCAGCTGTATCAGTATTCGCAGAGCTGAACCCCCTGTAGAATTGACTTCGTTTTACTACATTCTGTAAAGTAGGTGATGAGTTTCCGATAACAAGATTTTTATATGGCATAGTACTATTTATTCTGTTTATTAACCACCAGTTTTAACAGGGTTTCCACGACTATCTGTTAAAATACTGCCACTGCCTGTACTCACTGTTGCACCTTTAAGTTGGCCAAAGAAGCATTCGTAGAGTCCTTTTTTAGTAGCATGGATGTCTGGTGTATTAAATCCAACAGCCGCACAGGCCGCTTCAAAATAACTAGGGCTAGATTGGTCTGCCTTAACTCTGTCTTTCATATAGTAGGCAACAACTTTGGCGCCTATTTCTGGATCTGCTAATAAATCTGGATTGTTTACTAGGTCTGCACCTGCTAGCTGACCATACCTTGTATAATTTGCTCGACCAGTTAGTTGGACATATCCACGTCCGATATACTTTGCTCCGTCACCGGGTTGTTTATTTCCTAGTTCTTTTCCTTTAGGTGTATCATAACCATATAAAAATTCTGGCAGTTTATTTCCAGGATTACCTACATAGCTTTGTGCCAAATCCCTGTTGCCTTTAAACTTGCTAGGAAATACTTGTAAAAGTCGATCGGCTGTGGTGTAATTAAAACTTTCTGTGGCACACTTCCATCTACTTTCGCCTCCGCATATACCTAATATAGCGGCAATGGCATTAGGATCTGATATTCCTGCGGCTATACACGCATCTTTAATTAATTGTATGCCGTTGCCTTTAGCACCATTAATCATTTGAGCATACTTAGGATCACATGTTCCCGGAGTGACCTCTGGATAATTAGAAGGTGCCTGTACATCTGAATTTGGATTTGGGGCAACGCCTGGTCTATTTTGCAAAGTACTATCGGTAGCGGCTGTTGTAAATTGAGCAGGATTAATACTTTCATGTTGATCCCAAGGTTCGTGTGTTGGCACACGTTGCATAATTGATTTAATTGACGTAGATTTATAAAAATTACTATTTGCCCATCCGCTGTTAAATTCTCTGTTAGGTAGATTATAAATTGTTAATCTATCAGGTGTTTCAGAAGACTGGGCGGCTTCTGCGCCAGGACCATTCATATGTATCTGTCCAGCTGTTTCGTAGTGATTGCCACCGCTGCCAATGTTAGTATTGCCTGCTGAAGTAAGGAACACATTTTGTGCTTCGGCATGAAGGCCGGCACCTACAGTTAATCTAGAAGTTTGACCTACAGTTTCATGTTTGTCGTTTCTGATAGCAATTTTAGCTTCGTCATCAACAATTAAATAATAATGTCCAGTGATGTTAGCTTCAAAATTTCCCTGAGCTCTCATGTGTATATGGCGTCCTGCTTCAAGATGTATATCTCTGTCAGCACGGAAATTAAAATCATTCTTAGTATGAATACTAACACTGTCTTCAGCATAGATATCAAGTTTTCCGTTGCTGGTCATTTCAATCCAGGCAGTACCTTTGCTGTTAGCTATGTAAATTAAATCATGGCTATTATGTAATAATATTTGATGTCCTGTCCTAGTTCTAATACGTACTAATTCATTTTGCCCGTTGAGGTCTCCGTCATCCATGACAAATTGCGAGCCACCTAGGCGACTAACGGGCAGTTGCTTAACATCGCCTGCATAACCAATTGTTCCTTGCTTGGCTCCTGCACTGGTATCTACTGGGCCCGGAGTTGAAATACCAAATACTGAACTTGGGACTTCTCTACGTGCAGAGCTTGATGTCACTCCCCTAACACTATCAAGCAACAATCCCTGTTGCATAAGCCTATCTGCAAAAGGATGTACAGGTTTGCGTATTGTTTCCGGATTTGGATTTTCTAACTTTTGTGCTCGTTTGTTAAATTCAGAAACTGGAAGATACTCTGTGCCGTATTTCCTTTTTTGCTCTTCGGTCATATGTGTTTGCCGGCTAGCGGCAATTCCAGGAACCATGTGATTCTGGAATATGTCTTGAACGCACCCAAACCAATAACCTTGATTAGGGTCACCGTCAATAAACATGACCATAATTACTGTGCCTACATCGGGTGGGATCATCCACATGCCGTAAGATTTTTGTGCATCGTCAAACTTACCAGCATCATTGCCTTCGAATCTAACAGAGGTCACTCCATAGAAAGGACTTAGATATTTTACAATATAAGTATCTGATTGATTGGCAATTGAATTAGGAATACCTTTAAGCAGAGCAACTTCAAGACTACCCATGTAGGTAGGATCTAGATGGTTAGTCACTTCTGCAAGGAAAGGTCCCGGAGTGGATAATTTACTTCGTGTTCGTTTTTCAATAGCCATATATTACAATCCAAATAATTTTCGCAGGGGGCTTTTTGCTGACTTTGATCCAAACTGAGCAACTACCGTTGTAGCTAAACCTATTGCATAGGGATTTCCTAAAATATTACTGATACTAGATTGGTTAGATTCAACCGAACCTGATACTCCAGTTAAACCACCAAGTTGTGTTTGTGCGGTCTGCAATAGGCCTCGTTGCGACGACGCATCTGCTAGATTAGGTCGACCTAACCCAGGTATACCAGTAGTCATCTGATTCATATTAGTTATGTTAGGAACACTGCCTTGATAAGCTATATCGGGCACAACATTAGGAGCGGTTGAATACGGATAGGTAGACGGGATGTTTGGATATTTGCTAGAAGGCATATTGTTTAGATTAACACCTTGATTAACAGCAGTTTGCAAATTTACATTGCCAGGAATTAATTTACTAATAAGTGAAATATCTTGAAACACCTTACTTTTTAACGATGGTGACAATCCTGATAATTGAATAGCGTCAATTCCCAAACTTTTAATAACACCGGTAGGATCTGTCGCTGTCCCATTAACTACACTGGCAATTTTTCCGGCAGCGTTGATTGCTATACCTGCTGCCGCTTGCTTTTGAATTGGCACTAGTCCACTTAAATTCACAGGAGTACTAAATTGTCGTGATACTCCGAGATACGATGCCGCATCACTAGTTGGTGGTATAGTTGAATATCGTTGGCTTTCTGAAGCTACAGCAGGAGCAGGTGTAGATATTATTCTACTGCCTTCTCGAATCAATGTCACAGCCGCTGAGGCATAGGGATTAAATTTAACTCTTGCACCAACACCAATTCCTGAACCTTTAACACCTGTTGCTTTATTAATTGCATTTGCACTTGCTTGAGCTATATAATTTGAAGCAATAGCTTGTGTTAATGGAGGAAGGCCTGGAATATTAGAAAGAATCTTATTGGCTTGCCTGCCTGCAAGAACACCACCTACCGTTCCTAGAGAAACATTACGGTTAAGAGCATATCCCAATAAGGATATTCCTGTCGGACCCAATTTAGATTGCACAAGGCCCACAATTCCAGAAGATTGCAAGCGTATTCCTGTTGCTAATTGATTAGCACCTCCGGGAATTGCGCCGCCAAACACAGACGAACCTAAAGTTTGACGTCCAATTCCATTTGTCACTGCGCCACTAACTTGAGGGAAAACATTGTCCGAGGTGCCACCTAGTCCGCCAGGTGCCTGTGTAAAATTACTAGCTTCTCCCGGAAGTCCAGGATTGGGTAAACTTCTTTGTGTTAGTTCTTGTAAATTTGCATCATCGGGTCGAATACCTGCTTGGGCGGCCGCGGCAACTCCTGATGCTTGTAATGCGCCGCCGGCTTGTTCAGAATCTGCAGAAGTTTCTTGATTAGCAGGATTAGGAGCTTGAACAAACTGTTGTGAAACGTCACTAGGTCTCGTTTGAATATCAAGATATTGTCCTGGTGTTCGAATAATTTCTAAAGTTTGTTTAAATTGGCCGTCTGCAAATCTACTAGTAGCTTTAATAACTTGGTAAACTCCGCCAAAAGGAACTTTCTGAGGATCAAAGTACATGAGCCCGCCATCGGGTAAAGTTTTATAATCTATTGGATTATTAAATGTTATTCCTATTAACAATTCTCCCTGAGAAGCATGAGCTTCACCGTCAATAGTGACTCCTTTCTGAGTGTCGTCAGGTTTTGGATTGTAATTTCCAATTCCACCTGTAATCAAATAAAACGGGTCGCCTATAATTTCTATGTCACCTTTGATTAATGCAGTTTTAGAATTTACAACAGAATCGTGTAAACCTTTGGCCATAACAGAATATGCATCTGTTTGACGTTGGCCTGCATTCGGAGTATTACCTACTCGAGTTTGTGTAAGATCCGGATTAGTTCTAGTCACAGGGGGTGGGGTTTGTGTGGCTTCAATTTTTTCTTTATTGCCCGAATTCATTTTAGCACTAGGTGTGCCGCTAGAAGCAGCCGCGTCTCTGCGTTCTGGTTGATCAGAATTGCCGCCGGCTTTACCAACGCCTTCAAAATATAAGTTGTCAAATAGCAGTTTAAAATTTATTATGTCAACATTTTTTCCGGAATAGATATAATTGTATTCTCTAGTGACCCGTTGTTGTAATTTTTCAACATCGATTGCCAACGACTCATACCCTGGAATTTTTGTGTAATGAATCTTATATGGGAATACCACATAGGTAAATTTCTGGAAGGGCTTTTTACTAACTTCATCTACTTCATCTAAATCAGCGACGTCGATCTTAACCATGAAATATTCTAACATTCCATAATCGTCAATATTTCCCTTAACATCTTTTAATATCTTTTTTAGATATTCACTATCTCGAATAACAGCTGATATAATGTCGTGTACATTGGTGTTTTCTGAGAAGTGCACCTGTCCACTGCTGTTAAACGGATTGTATTTTATAGATTCAGGAGCTTTAGCCTGTTGTTCGGGGCTAGAACTAGGCTGGTCTTTTGTCTTATAGTTGTTTGTTTTTGGTGTGCTGCCAGGATTATCAAATTTATAAACTGCACTATCTTTTAAAAGTTCAATAACTGCTGACTCAGCAATTTTGTTTTCAACAGCATAATCTAATCCTTTATCAGGGTCCCACAACGGAAATTTAATTTCATAGGTATCGTGCTTAGACGAAGGAGTGGCTTTTGATTGTTTGTCTGAGCTTGTTTTTTGCAGATTTAACTTATCCATTAAATTTGTTAAAATTTCTTTAATGGTCTTTCCGGACATGTTAATTGGTTCTTTAAGGAGGTTTGGAGATCCCATAGCCCTATCTCCAGGAGGAACAGCATCTACTTTATATACAGTGCCTCGCTCAGTGACTTCAACTTCAACTTTAGTAAAAATAAAAGGAAAATACCTAGAACTTTTATCAATTTTTTTAGGGGTTGGAAGATCAACATCATCGGGGTATCCTTGAAATTCCATTAATAGTACAAATTTTGCGTCTGCATAACTGACATATCCTGCAGCCACGGCAGAAGTATGTAGTGCTTCTAAAAATCCGTTAATACTGTAAGGTTCAATAATTTGAAATTTTATATTTGTTGGCTGACTAACTCCGCCCGACTGACTAGGTGCCAACTGGCTGATGATCTCAACATGGTCAATGTACATGTCAAATCTGCCGGGGCTATCTTTATTAAATCCAGAAAGGGTATCAGCCGAATTTTGTGCAGATTTTTTTACCACCGAATCATATTTGTCATATACCTCAACTTGAGATTTACGGGTTAAATCTTCGTTAGACATTCCGGCAGTGCCTTTACCCCCTGACTTTAGAATAATTTTTCCTAGGGTACCATTTCTATATGCTTCGGGGGTTGCGGCAACATCTTTACCCAAGGCCGCAATGGTAAAATTATAAGTGTACGATCTATAAGAATTTAAAACATTTTTGCCTGCCGAACCAGTAAACATCGGAGTAGCAGGTTCTCCAGCTTTTTTTCGTTCAACGTTTTCATCAGCTTTGATAGGGTTGTCGGCTTCCTCTCCGTGTATAACATTGCCTTGCTGGTCATAGTCTATTTCCATATTATAATCCCAATGCTTTATTAATTGTGGTTATTTTAGGAAGATAAATTTTTACGCCGGATATCATGTCAAATATCGGATCTGACATAACAGCCGAATTTCTAACAACAAACACCCACCATAGCCCTACATCTCCGTAAATGTCGTGCGCTAGTAGATCTGGTCGATGTTCATAGTTCTTAGTCACCGTAAACAAAATGTCGTCACTTTGTGCAGGTATGTTTCTATAATTAAGAGTATCTAAATATCCGTTAACTACTTCAGTGGTATAGTAAGGGCTATTTTTTTTGTATGTTGTCATTATAGATAGCCTCCAGTTTTTCCATTTAACCAACCACTAACTGTGTGCTCTAGAATTTCTTGACGACTATACATTGGTAAGCAAACTACTTGAATTTCCGATAGTGTGGGGACCGAAGTTTTTCCATATATAGAAGCACTTGTTTTACCTATTGTAAAATAATCTACAGTGTTTGGCAAATCTATTCTAAAACTATTAATAGCAACAGGCACATTTTTAAACATAAAATCTCCCCAAGCATCTAATCTGCAAATAGGAGGAGGGCTTCCGCTGTCAGAATCATTACCAAACCGCATTTTTGTCAAGGCTCTTAACAAATGAATAGTGGCCAAATATACTCCAGCATCTTTGTCATTTTGTACAGAAAATTTTCCTGTTATAGAAATTGTACCAACTGAACTAGACTTGTAAAAATTTTGAGTATAGTTGCTATGTGTTGGAGACTGACTGGTGTAGTCAGCTTTGTATTCTTGACCAATAGAAGGAGTAAATGGAAAAATTATGCCTCCTAAATTTTGTAATTCATCCTTCAGTCCAGCAGTAAACTTTGTTAGATATGCGGAAGGAACTCTAATTTTAACACGAGTATCTTGGCTTGTTGCTTTACTATTCATGCTAGAAATATTAACAGCAGGCGGTGGTGGTGTTTCGGGCATTGCACCTGCAGTGACCTGACCGTCTGCTGTTCCCATACCACCATTATCCATTCCGGACATGGTCATACTTGGTAAGTCATATCCATCATACCCATTACTGTCTAATATGTCTGTTTGTTCAGCAGGAGGCCCTAGCACTTCGGCACTGTTATACTTGTTTAGAGTACTTGCATCTGATTTACTAGGATTGGTAGTTGCCATAATTGGTCCTTTATAGCATATTTACCATATAAATAAACTGCTGATATTATTATTTCGGTTGACATAACGTATTTCTGTGCTATACTAGTACATAAGGAAAAATAATAAGAATGACAACAATTTCATTACTCCCAAGAAAGGTCAAGTATCTAAACAATAGAGACCTTTTATTAGAAATACATCGTAGCAAATGTAGTTTTTCTAGTTTTACCAAACAAGAATACAGTCAACATGATATTATTCTAACCAACATAGATAAAGTTAATATACGTACCGTAGCTGATGCAAAACGTTCTCGTGCTAAAAGACTGGGATTATACGCATTTGCACAGGCAAGAGCGGACGGAGATAAAAAAGTTAAGTTAGCAGAACTAACTCCTGATTATAAATCAATTCCTAAAACTGATGTTGTTATTAGGATAATGACATTTGAACATATTCCGCTGGCGCCCGGTCGCAAGAAGACAACTAAAACAACTGCAGATAGTCACGATAAAGTAAACTTTCCTCCGTTCCAACATTGGAAGTACGACGATGCCGGCGAATTAATATGTGTTGGAAAAAGTCATTGGAAGGGTCCAATTGATACAGGGCACTTTAGCAAGGACCACGGACGTATAACAGAGAACTTAGGTCGCATGTATATCAAATTATCAGAGCGATATGCCCAACGTAGCAATTGGCGTGGATATACCTACATTGACGAAATGAAAGGGCAGGCTATTCTACAGTTAAGTCAGATTGGTCTACAGTTTGACGAAAGCAAATCAGAGAATCCATTTGCCTATTATACTGCCGCAGTGACTAACTCATTTACTCGTATTCTAAATATTGAAAAGAAAAGTCAAAATATCCGTGATGACCTATTAGAAGAAAACGGACTAACTCCAAGTATGACTAGACAAAACAGTCAAATGTATGCTGAGGAAATTGCAAGGCAGGCCGAATTATACAAAAATATGCGTATGCCTAAATCCGAAGAAGATATAAATCCGGAAGAAGATGGTGAGGCAGAGGCTTGACTTTTACTCAAGATATCTGTTAAACTTAGCTCTAGGAGATTTATATATATATGGCCTTGTTTAAAAAGGTAGCATGTTTTACCGACATCCACTATGGACTCAAAAGCAATTCATCTGTTCATCTTAAAGACTGCGAAGAATTTGTAGATTGGTTTATTGCTAATGCCAAAGAACAAGAATGCGAGACCTGCATATTCCTTGGCGACTGGAGTCACAATAGAAATAGTTTAAATTTGTTTACTCTTGATTCAAGCCTTAGATGTCTTGAAAAATTAGGGGCGGCATTTGAGCAGTTCTACTGGTTTCCTGGCAACCACGATTTGTTCTACAAGGACAAACGAGACATCCATAGTAGTGCGTTCGGACGCCATATTCCTGGCGTGACTGTTGTAGACTCTGTCACCACTCTAGGCGATGTCACCCTTGTACCGTGGTTGGTAGGCAACGAATGGCAGGAGATGAAAAAGCTGACCAGCAAGTATGTGTTTGGTCACTTTGAACTTCCCTTGTTTTATATGAACGCCATGGTACAGATGCCGGACCATGGGGAACTTAGAGCTGACGATTTTGGAAAACCCGAATATGTATTCAGCGGTCATTTTCATAAAAGACAAAACAAAGGCAACATTCATTATATAGGTAATGCGTTTCCGCACAACTTTGCAGACAACTGGGATGATGCCCGCGGAATGATGACATTAGAGTGGGGCGGCACTCCTCAATATATTGATTGGCCCGATGCTCCTAAGTATAGAGTTGTTAAACTCAGCGACTTAATTGATAAAAAAGACAGCATCATGAAATCTAAGATGCATCTTAAAGTTAACTTAGATATAGATATTAGCTACGAAGAAGCAAACTTTATCAAAGAAACGTTTATCAATGATTATGACATCCGAGAAATTAGCCTTGTTCAAGACAAGAATAATTTAGAAGGATCATATGAAGATAACCCAGATCAAAAATTTGAAAGTGTAGATCAAATTGTGACTGAACAACTAGTTAACATCGAATCCGAGCAATTCGATAAAAACAAATTACTTGAAATTTATCAAAATATCTAATGTTTAAGATTAAAAATATCACAGTGAAAAATTTTATGAGCGTGGGTAATCAAACTCAGGCTGTAGACTTTGACAAAGAGCATCTTACCTTGGTGTTAGGATCTAACCATGATCTAGGCGGGGACGATACTGGATCAAGAAATGGTACAGGTAAAACAACCATTGTTAATGCACTTAGCTATTCCCTATATGGTCAAGCGTTAACTAACATCCGTAAAGAAAATCTTATTAACAAAACTAACAATAAAGCTATGTTAGTCACTGTTGAATTTGAAAAAGACGGAAACTCATATCGCATTGAGCGGGGACGTAAACCTAATATTCTAAAGTTGTTTGTTAATAACCAACAATTAAAAGACGACAACGAAATAGAAGACGATGCACAGGGAGACAGTAGAGAAACACAAAAATCTATTGAACAGATGTTGGAAATGTCGCATACTATGTTTAAACATTTAGTTGCATTAAACACCTATACAGAACCGTTTTTATCAATGAAGGCGGGTGATCAACGTGAAATTATTGAACAGCTATTGGGCATAACCCTGCTCAGTGAGAAAGCAGAAAATCTTAAAAATCTAGTTAAAGAATCCAAAGATTCAATACAAGCAGAAGAACTTAAAATTGCCGCTATTAAAACTGCCAACGAAAGTGTGCAGAAAAGCATAGACAGCCTAGGAATTAAAAGTTCTGCTTGGGACTCGAAGAAAGACCAAGACATAGAAAGCCTGGGCAAAGCTATGATGAAACTAGAAAGTGTCGATATTGAAGCAGAGCTACAATCACACTCTGCATTAAAAGCATGGGATGAAGCCAACACTAAAATTCGAAATCTTAATAAACAGAAGGCTACATTAGAGTCAGCGGTGACCCAAGCTGAAAAGACCCTTAAGAAATATAAAACAGAGCTAGACAGTCTAGGCAATAAGAAATGTCACGCTTGTGAGCAAGAGCTACACGATCATAAACATGAAGAAATGACTGCCACAGCTACTCAAAACTATGACGAGGCACTTTTTTACTTTCAAAAGATGAGTTCTCAGCTTAAACAAGTTGTAGAAGAAGTAGGAGATGGAACACTTCCTCATAAACCTAACACCTTCTACGACACAGAAGCAGAAGCACTAGGTCACAAGAATAATTTAGAAAGTTTAGAAAAACAGCTAACATCCAAAATTGATGAAGCTAATCCCTACGAAGAACAAATTGAAGAATTAAAAAATACTGCCCTTCAAGAAATTACTTGGGATGCAATTAATCAGTTAACTTCAATTAAAGATCATCAAGAATTTTTATATAAGCTTCTAACCAATAAAGACAGTTTTATTCGTAAGAAGATTATTGATCAAAATTTAAACTATCTCAATAAGAGATTAAGTTATTACATTGATAAACTAGGTTTACCACATCGTGTTGTATTCCAAAACGATCTAAATGTAGAAATAACCCAGTTAGGACAAGAACTCGACTTTGATAACTTATCACGTGGTGAACGCAATCGACTAATTTTAAGTTTGAGTTTTGCATTTAGAGATGTATGGGAAGGGCTTTACCAAAGCATCAACTTATTATTCATTGACGAGCTGTTAGACAGTGGAATGGATAGTGCAGGGGTTGAGTCAGGGCTGGGAGTCTTAAAGAAGATGGCACGTGAACGTGGTAAAAATATATATCTAATTAGTCACAAGGATGATTTAATAGGTCGCGTAAACACAGTTTTACGTGTGGTAAAAGAAAACGGATACACATCCTACGCCACGGATTCAGAATATATAGAGGCGGTATGAGTGAACAGCTAAACAAGTATATTGAATTAGATAATCAGTTTTTAGAAAGTCTAATAAGATATACTGATTTAAAGAATCGATTTATAAGACGCCCAAGTGTTGATGGAACCAAGGCTCTTAGATCGGAACTTAAAAAAATGAAAAATCTGCTTAAAGAGATACACGCGACTGCTCAATTAAGACGTCAAGAGTATAGCATTGAGTGGAGACAAGAAGTAAAAGAAAAAAGGAAACCAAAATGAGCTCAACAGAATTATTGAAAACAACATTTGAAGCGTTTTTAGCAGAAGACGCAAAATTTACAGGCGGAAACTCTGCCGCTGGCACTCGCGCTCGTAAGGCATTGGCTGAATTAGGTAAAGCTGTTAAAGCTCGCCGCAATGAAATTACTGCTGAGAAGAATGCTCGCAAGGAAGCAAAAGCAGAAAAATAATCAATGACTTGGACTTATCAAGGACAAGTTGTAAATGAATTACCTGAGGACTGTGTTGGTTTTGTTTATTGCATAACCAACATAGATTCGGGTCGCCAATACATTGGCAAAAAACTAGCAAAATTTAGTAAAACGACCTACAAAACTGTAAAGTTGAAGAACGGCACCAAGAAGAAAAAGAAGATTCGAAGCAAAATCGACAGTGATTGGCAGGAGTATTACGGGTCCAGTCCTAATTTAACAGCAGATATAAACACACTAGGCAAAGAAAATTTCTCTCGCGAAATATTATATTATTGTAAATCAAAAGCAGAAACATCTTACATTGAGGCTCGAGAACAATTCGACCGCAAAGTATTAGAATCCGACGAATACTATAACGGACATATTCAAGTCCGTGTCCATGGCTCTCACATTAAACTAAAAACTTAGGCTCCTTACACGGTAAAAGCAAGCGCAGGCCAACCTCGTGCGCCCGTAAACCTGGATCTCGGATCGCAGGAGCGGAAATCTCTCGCCGTCAAGAGTACTCAATCAGTATCCTTAACAGGACCACGATCGCGAACTGCCTGCGGTTTGATTGTTTGAATAGAGTGAATATAGGCCCAATGAGTGGTTAGAACCACACGTTTACTACTATGTTAGTGTATATTAGTAAGCCGCCGTCAAGTACGCAAGTACAAATAACTAAGCTCGAGGTACAGGATGACCGCCTCTGTAATGCTTTAACACTAGTGACTGTAAGAACTCAGATAATGTTCTTCTTTTTATTTTGCCCGTGAAAACGGGCAATTGTGACTGACGAATCTAGATAATAGTTAAACTACTGCGTAGTTAATAATGTTTTAGATGTAAAATTGCTCTGAGTGTCAACGAAAGAGCAAATGAGCGCAAGCTCATTATAAATAACAAATCATATTGGAAGAACCTATGGACATCAGAACTTTATTAAATCGAGTTGATATTATTGAAAACAATAATTCTTCGATAAAGCAATACCTATCAGAAGGACTGTATACTACTCCCGAAATGCAATCGCATTGGAAACGTATAGATGAAGGATTTGTACAAGGGTATGGAAAATACCTTGCTGAGGTTGCATTAACTCCTGATCAAATACAAAGTATCTTTAAGCAGGCTTCAGGTGGTGGAGCCGGTGCTGAAACAAAAGATCCCGGAAAATTAGCCGCACTGGTAGATAAAGTTCTTCCTAGTAGTCAGGCGGCTAACTTAGAGAAAACATTGCCCGCACCTGATGCAGGAGCTGTTCAAGGGTTTGAAGATAAAGCCAATGCTGCCGTTCAAGGACTACAAGGTGTAGATAACTCTACCAAGCAAAGTCTAATGCAGTGGGTTAAGTCTGGTATACAAAAACCTGAAACTCAACAATTAATTCTTGCCGCTGTGGGTGCAGGTATTGGTGGATTGATCAGTAAAGTTGGTCCTATCATCAGTATGATTCCAGGCGGTGGTGCTGTTGCCAGTGCTATAACAGGTGCCGTAGTTGCAGGTGCTGTTGCTGTTGCCAGTGCCAAACTACAAGGTAAAGATTGGAAAACTGCATTTAAAGGTGCTATTAAACCTGCACTGATGGGCGGTGCTAGTGCTGTTATTGGTAATTTAGCAACTACAGCAGTTAGTGCAATGACTAGTGGTAGCGGACAACAACCAGCAACTGCCGATGAACCACAACAACGTCGTGGCGCCGCTAGTGGAGACATGAAGCCTGGGGACTTTGATAAGATGAGTCAGGTTCCGACAAATCCAGATGGTAGCCCTATGACACCAGATCAGATTAATCAGATTAAGGCTGATCAACAGGCTGGCAATGCTCCTAGTACTAATCCTATACTAGGAAAAGATACTTTTCCTGATGGTACACCAATTGAAAGACGCCCGGGCATGAATTCTTCCCCTGAATACATGGCAAAGTTTGGAGGTGAACAACCTAATCAAAATCCAAATGCTGATGCGTATCGAAAACAAGCACAAGATCAAATAGCATTAAATCAACGTATGCAAGCACAGGCAGATACTGGCGCTACCGGGTCTACTTCAAATCAACAATTTACAGCAAGACCTACTAATATACAACCTATTTCTAACTTAGACGGCAGTGACCGTCCGGATGCGGCTGGTGCCAATGCTAACAATAGTATTACAGCAAGACCTGCAAACCTACAACCTATCGGTAATACACCTATTGGACAAAACTTTGATTCGGGTATTGCACCGATAGGTGCAAATGGCCAACCAATGACAGCAGTTCCAATGGATAGTCCAGAAATTGGTCAAGCATTTAATGCAGGCGCCGCACCGATTGGTGCAAATGGCCAACCGATGCAACAAGTGCCAATGGATACAGGTGCTACAGCAGGCGGAGTTCCTATTGGATCAACACCAGACGGTATTAACAGATTAACAGGTAAACCTATTTCTACAGATACTGGTACAGCATGGAACAACATGACTCCTGACCAGCAAGCCGCAACAGTTGCAAAGCAACAACAGCAAGCCGCCGATGCCGCACAAGGTGCAGATAATGCTAAACAGTATTGGGCTAATAAAAATCCCAATACTCGTAGCCTAAAAGAAAGTTTCTCAGAATCTATTTACATTGACAAACAAGCAACATTGAGAAAGTGGTTGGATCAAGAAGCTCGAGGTCTAGCTGTTTCTGGTCTAGTGTTAAAGCCAATGGTTAAAGAAGGTATCATGGATTCTCTTAAGGGAATGTTTGGTGGAAAGAAAGGAGCCGCTCCTGCCGCAGTTGGAGTCACAGCCGATGCATTAAACAAAGCATGGACAGCCGCAGGTAGTCCAACAGACAGTGAAGAAGTTGCTAAAGTTTTACAGAGTGCAGGCGTTCCGGCAGAAACTGTTGGCAAAGTTTTTACAGATTTAAAACTTCCAGCACCAGGTGCCGCACCTAGTGCTAAACCAGAAGACCCTGCCGCTAAACAGACAGCTCCTGGAGCTCCTGCAACACCGGCTACAGATACTAAAGCTGACGCTACTACCCCCGATGGCTCTGCACCTGCAGGTCAGGTAAATAAAAGCACTGATACCGCATATTCACAGACTAAGAAATTAGTTATGAGTTTATCTAAGCAACAACAACAGCAAGTTATGCAATATTTGCAGAAACAGTTAGGACAAGCATAAAATGAAAATTAATGAACTCTTAGTAGAAAGTCAAATAGACGAAATAAGCCTTGGTGGGATAGCTACAGGTATTGGTAAAGGATTAGGAGCAGTGCGAAATGCATTTAGTCAAGGTGCAGACGGATATGCTGACAAGCGAAAAGAGTACCAAGATCAACGAGCCGCTGATTTAGCCGCCAGAGCAGGAAAAACTCCAGCGCCAGCTGAGCAAGACCCAGCCGCTACTACACAACCAACTAGTCAAACACCTAACAATACTACACAACAAACAACTAATCAAACAGCCCCAGCTGATGATTCAGCTTATAAACAAGCATTAGCCGCTGTTGATAAACTTGATCTTGCAGGTAAAAAACAACTAGCAGGTGATCTACAAAAGAGCATAGCATCTAGTGGTGCTGAAGAACCTGCACCTGCACCAACAGCACCTGCACCAACAGCTCCTGCACCTGCTTCACAAGGTCAGTCATTGGATTTAGATCAATTAAAGAAAGACAAAGAAGCTAAACAGGCCGCTGGTCAAGCAGATCAACAACAGGCACAACAACAAATGGCCGCAACTCAGCAAGCAAATGCCGCAACAAGTCAACAAGATGCCGCAATTAAAGCGGCCGCAGATGCCGCCAAAGCTAAATCAGGATTCCAACAAACTGCCGCAGATAAATTAGCTATCAAAGCTGCCGCTGATAAAGGTATTAGAGAAGCTAAAGAAAAGAAAAAGAAAATTAAGAAGAAACTAGTTGCAGAATTTAAAAGCAACTTCTTAGGAATGATGATTTAAAAGAACGGCAATCCTGATTCTTTAGTAGTTTCTAGATTGTCACTGATTATTTTTCCAATAATCTCACGTTCTTCAACATCTAACATAAGACTGTCAGAGTAGCTGACACTACCCCTCATAAACCAACAAATACGCAGTAATTCGTCTTTGATGGCTTTTGTATCCGACTCGTATTGTTTTACTAGTTTTTCGATACCTTGGGTATCAAGATACAAAAGCCTTACCCGAAAAAACTTGAAACATCGAACGCTAAAGGAATTTCTAAAGTTTCTCCTTTGACGCCTTTAGCTCTCATATCTTCAGTCACGGGAACTACAATAGGTTTAATTGAATTTTGTTCTTTGAGTTGTTCCATATGAGTTTGTATTTTATTAAACATATCTTTGTCCATGTTTTGTACAAATTCTTTAATATGCTGTGGATTGTCCACTGTGCCTTCAACAGTATCAATTTTATAGATGGCATCACCTGCAAGGTCTATGGTTATTGTAGTTAATTTACCAAAGCTTTCTTTAAACACTTTCAACTTATCATCGTCGGATATTGTTTCATTGTTGGCAATAGATATTAATTTCTGTGTTTCAAATACCTGCAACCCTAGCTTAGTTTGCTGTGAATACGGCATAGGACGAATATACATGGTCATTTCTTCATTAATGGGAACAACAGGATTCCATGAAATTTGATCCATTAGTGTGTCTAATACTGATCGTAGATCTACGGCATATTCTAAATCAATGTCACTATCTTCACTGCCTTCAAAGTTAATAGGAGTTTTCATCTTCTCACCATAGGTGGCAATTCTTATAGCAACTAAAATAACATCAAGATCGATAGCAGGAACGTGCCACGCATCTTTAATATCAGGTACACAATTTTGTATAACATCGACTACTGCCTGTCCATTTAACAGTGCATCGGGAACTTTTAACATAAGTTCATCTCTAGCAGTCATTGAATAAACAGCATATTCACCCGTTTCGGTTGAATTTAAACTGCCAGCAGGCCAGTATTGTCCTTGACTAGGCAATCTAATGTAAATCTTAGGTTGTCGCATGTACTTTGACAACGGATTTTTTTGAAGGGTGGATTCCATGAGTTTATCTCCGATAAATAAGTTATATGTTTCTTATCTTAAATATTTATCTACGTACAGAATGGCTGAATAATAATGGCTGAAGTTTCTGGAACACTAGGCGAACAAGCCATAGAACTTAATAATGCCGCTACTGAAGCGACATTAAAATTAATATTAGTAGGTATCAAAGCCGCTAATAAAGACTCAGCCGCGGCTATAGATAAGATAGCCAAACAAGCTGGTATTGATCCGGCAACAGTTAAAAACGCCAATGAAGCCAACGAAAAAAGCGCAAGTGTTGCTTATAAAGTTGGGGCAGTTTTTGGAACTTTAGCCAACAAAGCTGATCAAGTTATTGATATTTTTGATAAGTATTCTCCAGTTGTTAAAACACTAACATCCGGAGGCACGAATGTTGGCGTTGCTATGACTCAACTTGGTGCTTTAATTCCTGGCGTAGGAGGTAAGGTAGTACAAGCGTTAGGCCAAGTTGCTACGATACAAGAAGAATATCTTCGCGCTTACCAATCAATGACTAAAGCTGGTATAAATTTTGGAGGTAGCTTAACTGACATGAGGATGGCCGCTTCAAACACTTACATGACATTAGAACAGTTTGGCAGTTTAATGAAATCAAATAGTGAAACATTTGCAAAAATGGGAGGTACTGCTGAACAAGGTGCACAGGCATTTGTTAAAGTTAGTAGTTCATTATTAAAAAGTGAAGCTGGAGATAGCTTAAGAGCATTGGGATACACTTCTGCAGAAGTCAACGAAGGGCTTGCGGGATATCTAGCTAATACTGGTGCTCGTTCAAAACAGGATATGCAGAATACATCTGCTATTACCAAAGGTGCATCTGAGTATCTAACACAGTTAGACGGTCTAGCTACTATCACTGGTAAGAGTAGAGAAGAGCAAGAAAAATCACTAAAGGCAGCTAATGCCAATGCGGCCTTTGAACAAATGAAGATGAGCATGTCTGAAGAACAGCGTTCCGCTTATAATGCAGGTATGGCAGAAATGAGTGCTAAATTTGGCAAAGCAGGTGAAGATTTGTTTAAATCACAGGCAATGGGATTACCTCCTATGACTGAAGCCGCACAAAGATTACAAGCACTAAGTCCCGAGGTTGCAAAAGCAAGTCAAGGTATGGCTGATGTAGGTAAGCGTGGTGGAAGTATGGCCGAAACACTTAAAATGTCTGCACAGGCAACTGCTGGAGCATCGCAGGCGGCCGAAAGATTTAAAGGCGTTGCAGGAGCATTAAGTTTTTCATCTGACGGAACAGCAACAGCAATGATGGGGTTGACTAAAGAAGCAAACAGAGCAAGAGCACAAGGTACCGAAACAGCCGCCGCCGGAGAAAAACAACAGCAAGAAATTGCACAAAAACAAAAAGAACGCTTGGCATCCGAAGCTGCCGATGCGGCTGAAGCCGGCAAAGCATTGCAGGAAATGGGACAAGTTCTCATGCGAGTTTTGATGCCTGTATTTAAAATACTAGCATGGACTGTAAATTTTGTAGTTGGTGCAATTTCAGTTCCTTTTAAACTTTTAGGATTGATAATTGATAAAACAGTAGATTTGTTTAAACCTTTGATGCCGTCTCTAATAAAATTTGGAGAAGCATTTAGTAGTGTATTAACACCGATAATGGATGTTCTTAAAGCGATGGGTAGTGCAATATTAGATGTAATAGATCTTGCATTTACACCTCTTAAAATTACATTTGGAATACTACTTAAAGTATTAGAAGTTAGTATTGATGGAATTAGCTGGGTCCTAGAACATTTAGGAAAATTTTTACGGATGTTAGCGGATGTTGTGGTAAGTGTATGGACAGGAATATCAGATGTAGCAAAAGCTATAAAATCATTTTTACCAAGCTGGTTAGGTGGTGGCGATTCAAAGAAACCAGAAGGCAAAGCTGTTGGTGGTCCGGTTAATGCAAATAAACAATATATGGTTGGAGAAAAGGGACCAGAATTGTTTACACCAGGTGCATCTGGTCAGATAACATCAAACGATAAAATGAAAAATGCACTAGATAAAATAATTGAGCAGTTTGGACAAGCTGGTGCTGAAATATTTAAAAATGCAAAAAGTTTACCGCCAATGACTCAATCAGCACAAGCAAGTGCAAATGCAGGTTCCGTCAATGATAACAAAATGGCAGATGCTCAACAAAGAATAGCAGAGCTGTTTGGAAAAACAGGAGAAGCTCTCTTTAATAGCATGAAAGGTTTACCGCCAATGACTGAATCGGCCATGGGAGCAATGGCAAACAAAAATCAAGGTGGCGGCATAATGGATAAGCTACTACCGACACTCAAAGAAGCTATGAAATATACCCCAATGGGCATGGCGGCAAATGCAGTTGGATCTAGTGGTATAATGGATAAACTACTACCGGCTATCAAAGATATTGCAAAACTAACACCGTTAGGTATGGCAGCCGATGCTGTTAGCTCATTAATGGATGATAAATCCGAAGACCAAAACACCGCTAGTATGTCAGACGAGCATCTAGAAAATTTAACTGAAGAGATGAAGATGTTAAATACAAGAGTACTAGAACTGTTAAAACATACTCGAGATACTGCCGACTATGCTAGACAAAATGTTGATGCTACCAAAGATCTAAACGGAAACTTATTCTCATAATATGGCCTGGAAAAAATTCTTTACTCCTGTTAATACAGGCGGAACACTAAGTCCAATAAACGGAGGAGGTAGCAATGCCAGTCCTGCTCGTACCAATTATTCTAGTTATTTGCCCGATGTTTATGCAGGACATCCTAATCGTTTAGAGCGGTATGGCCAATATGATACCATGGACAGCGACAGTGAAGTTAACGCGGCCTTGGATATTCTTGCAGAATTTTGCACACAGGCCAATGAAGAAAACAGTACACCCTTTCAAATATTCTTTAAAGATAAAGCAACTAACACTGAAATAACTATCATTAAAAAGTATCTGCAACAGTGGACTAAATTAAACAAGTTTGAAAAGCGCATCTTTAAAATTGTTCGCAATGCTTTCAAATACGGAGATGTGTTTTTTGTTAGAGATCCAGAAACATTGGCATGGATGTATGTTGATCCTGCTAAGTTAGATAAAATTATTGTCAATGAATCCGAAGGCAAAAAACCCGAACAATACATGATCCGTGACTTTAATCCTAATTTAGAAGCACTGGCAACAACAGCAATTCAGCCTAGTAATACACAAGGCGGTGGCAGTACATTTGGCGGTAGTTATGGTACAGGTCAAGGCGGTGCAGGTGGTAGTCGTGGCATGGTTGGATCATTTCCATCAAGTACCAACGGCAGTAGATTTAGTCAAAATCAAAATCAATATGCTATAGATGCTAAACATGTCATCCATGTTAGTCTAAGTGAAGGTATTGACAATAACTATCCGTTTGGCAACAGCTTGATGGAAAGCATTTTTAAAGTATTCAAACAGAAAGAACTGTTAGAAGATAGTATTATTATCTATCGTGTACAACGTGCTCCTGAACGTCGTGTATTTTACATTGATGTAGGTAATATGCCCAGCCACTTGGCCATGGGCTTTGTTGAGCGTGTTAAAAACGAAGTCAATCAAAGACGTATTCCCAGTGCCGCAGGCGGCAGTCAAACAGTCATTGACAGCAGTTATAACCCGTTGAGTATCAACGAAGATTACTTTTTCCCACAGACTGCTGAAGGTCGCGGCAGTAAAGTTGAAATCCTACAAGGTGGTCAAAATCTAGGTGAAATTGACGATCTTAAGTATTTTACCAATAAGTTGTTTAGAGCGTTGCGTATACCTAGTTCATACCTACCTACCAGTTCTGATGACGGAGGTAGCAGTTTTAATGACGGTAGAGTTGGCACAGCTTACATACAAGAATTACGATTTAACAAGTACTGCGAACGCCTACAAAGTCTATTAAACGACACATTTGATACAGAGTTTAAACTATACTTACATGCCAAAGGGATTAATATAGACAGTAATTTATTTGATGTTAAATTTAATCCTCCGCAGAATTTTGCCAGCTATCGTCAAGCAGAAATGGACACAGCTCGCGTTAATACATTTAACACCATGGTTGCTGTGCCTATGATCAGCAAGCGTTTTGCCTTAAAACGTTTCTTAGGTCTAACAGCAGAAGAAGTAGCAGAAAATGAAAATCTATGGAAAGAAGAAAATGTTGATGCAGGTGCAGATCTTTCTGCCAGCGCTGAATTACGAGGCGCCGGTATAACTGCCAACGGCATGTCAGGCGATATAGCTGGCTTATCATCAACTGAAGCACCTGCACCAGAAGCAGGCGCAGAAGCTCCTGCAGAACCCGGAGCAGAAGCCGCACCACCTCCAGCATAAATACTATTATGCTATTAAGAGAATTCGTTCATTTTGACAACAAACATACTGAGCCTCAGGATGATTCACGCTATATTAGTCAAAATGATATTTCGGTATTGAAGCAAAGCGATCTACGTAAGACTCGTTTAACACTGAAAATGTTGGGTGACATACGCAGAGCCAGCGAAGCACATGACAAAGAATACCAAGAAGAATTGGGACTAGTTCGCAAAATGTATGCGGCTCCTCCGCCAGAAGCGGCTCCTCAATAACTGTTAGTTTAATATTTCTGTTTAAAATTGTAAATAATTTAGACTAAAATATATAAAAGACCACCATCTCCTGCCTAAAACGGGCCGTTTTAGGCCTGTTTCACATAAGTATTATCGTAGAGCTGTAAATACAGCTACAACCTTGCCCCTATAACCTTAAGGAGAAACCCGCAATGTCAACAAAATTTGAACAGTTGCTAGATTACTTGGTCAACGAAGAACATGATAAAGCTAATGAGCTTTTCCATGAAATCGTAGTTGAAAAATCTAGATCAATATATGAAAACCTAATTGCTGAAGAAGCAGAAGAAGATGAAGAAATGGATGAGGCTTCTGAAGAAGAAGACGAGTCTGTAGAAGAAGCCGCTGAAGAAGATGAAGAAATGGATGAGTCCATGGACCTAGAAGATTCTTACAGCATGGAAACTGACGACGAAGACGATGACGGGTTCGGCGGTGGTGAAGAAGGCGATGCTGCCGATGAACTAGGAGCCGAAATTGGGTCTGATGATTCTGAAGAAGGCGGTGAAGATTCTGCAATGATGGACATTAAAAATGCTATCCAAGAATTAGAAGCTGCCTTTGCCGAACTTGAGCAAGCTCAAGGCGGTGAAATGGGTGGCGAGTTCGGCGATGAATTCGGTGACGAAGAAGACGGCGAAGAAGACGAAATGGAAATGATGGGTCTACGTGAGTACCGTGAAAAAGTCGGCAACGACTGGGAAAAGAACAGCCAAAAAGGTCAAGGACAGTACGTAGGTTCTGGCTCCGGTGACAAAGATGGTGCTCCTACTGAAGGTAAGAGCCCAATCAGTTCTGGTAAAGGCAAGCCTACAACAGGCGCCACTGCTAAGAACCTAAACCAAGGTGGTGTCGAAGGTCAGAGCAACACAGGCACAAGTCCAGGTAAAGTAAACAAAGGTATCACTCCTGAAAAGGGTGAGAAGTTTGCTGGTGGTCTACACAATGTAGACGGAGCTAAGTCTGGTGTTAAGACACTAAGCAAAGTTGCACAAAACAGCAAAACTCCAGGTCCAGTTGGTTCTGGTACAGGTGACAAAGCTGGTCAAACCAGTGTTGGTCAAGTTAAGAGCCCGATCAACGGCGCACCTAATCGCAACAGTTAATTAGAGACCCTGGATGAAATATTCTTATCTAAGAGAACACCTAAGTTTTGATCAAGCTCAAGTAGTGTTAGAGTCAGACGACAAAGACGGCAAGACCCTTTATCTAAAGGGAATTGCTATTCAAGGCGGAATACGCAATGCTAATCAGCGTGTGTATCCTGTTGATGAAATTGAACGTGCTGTTAAAACACTTAATGATCAGATTCAAAATGGATATAGTGTTCTAGGAGAAGTAGATCACCCAGAAGATCTAAAAGTAAATTTAGACCGTGTATCCCATATGATAACTCAAATGTGGATGGAAGGTCCTAATGGTTATGGTAAAATGAAAATTTTGCCAACGCCAATGGGCAACTTGGTACGTACCATGCTCGAAAGCGGTGTGAAACTTGGTGTTAGTTCACGCGGTAGCGGAAACGTTAACGATATGAACGGCAAAGTATCCGATTTTGAAATTATTACAGTAGACGTAGTTGCACAACCCAGTGCCCCTGGCGCTTATCCAACACCTGTGTATGAACATTTAATGAACACACGCAGAGGTTTAAAAGCATTTCAGGTTGCACAAGAAGTACAAGAAGATCCAAAGGCCCAGAAATATTTGAAGGAATCACTTCTTCAAATTATTAAAGGTCTAAAATAAGCCCGAGGAGAAATAGATGTTGGACGCATTCAAACAATTAGTAGAGTCAGGAGTAATGACAGAAGAAACAAAATCTGTTATTGAGTCTGCCTTTACACAAAAAATTCAAGAGAATCGCGACCAAGTCACCGCTGAACTTCGTGAAGAATTCGCACAAAAATATACACACGATAAGAGTGTTATGGTTGAAGCGATCGACAAGATGTTAAGCGACAGATTGGCCGCAGAAATGGCCGAGTTGCACGAAGACAAAAAAGCTCTAGCAGAAGCAAAATCCCAGTATCTACAAAAGATGTCTGGCGATGCTACCAAGCTAGAAGGATTTGTTATCAAGCAATTAGGTAAAGAGTTAGTTGAGTTCCAGAATGATCGTAAGAAAGTTTCTGAGAATTTCAGCAAGTTAGAGCAGTTTGTTGTACATGCCCTAGCTAAAGAAATCAACGAATTTGCAGTTGACAAGAAGGATCTAGCCGAAACAAAAGTTAAGTTAGTTCGTGAAGCCAAGAGCAAGTTTGAAGATATTAAACAAAGTTTCATTAAACGTAGTGCTAAAGTTGTCGAGCATGCTGTCACTAGCAAGCTAACATCTGAAATCAAGCAATTGAAAGAAGATGTTGAAAATGCTCGAAATAACGATTTTGGTCGTCGTATCTATGAAGCGTTTGCCCAGGAATATTCTGCTTCGTTCTTAAATGAGAAATCTGAAACAAGTAAATTGTTAAAGATCATCGATAAGAAAGAGCACGAGTTGGCCGAAGCACAAACAGCCATAGCAGAAAAGCAACACATTGCAGAATCTAAGGACCGCGAACTTCGCATTACTAAAGATTTAATGGAGCGCAAAGAAGTTATGAGTGAAATGCTAGCACCGTTGGATGCTAGTAAGCGTGAAATCATGAGAGAGTTATTAGAGTCTGTACAGACTACAAAACTTTCAGGTGCTTTCGAAAAATACCTACCCGCAGTTATGGAAGGCGATAAGAAAGTTGCTAAGAAATCTATGCTTGCAGAAAGCACAGAGATCACCGGCGATCGCGAAGTTAAGAGTCAGCCTGAGGTAGGCTTAGATAACATTTTGGATATCCGCAAACTAGCGGGTCTGAAATAATTTATATTCAAGGAGACAATTAAAATGTCACAATTATTAAATGAAAGATGGTCTGAGACCAAAGAAGCTCTGCTTGAAGGCCTACAAGGTAATCGTCGTGCTTCTATGCAAGTTTGCTTAGAAAACACTCGTCGTAGCTTGATGGAGAGCGCAACAGCTGGTGCAACTTCCGCAGGAAACATTGCAACACTTAACCGTGTTATTCTACCAGTTATCCGTCGTGTTATGCCTACGGTTATTGCTAACGAAATCGTTGGTGTACAACCAATGACAGGTCCAGTTGGTCAAATTCACACCCTACGTGTGCGTTATGCCGACAGTGGCGACAATGTATCAGCAGGTGAAGAGGCTCTAAGCCCATTCAAGATTGCTTCTGCTTACAGCGGCAACAATACTGATGCTAGTCCAAAGGCTAACACAACAGCCGCCATGGAAGGTCAACCAGGCAAGCGTATGAGCATTCAAATCTTGAAGACTCCAGTCGAAGCTAAGAGCCGCAAGCTATCAGCTCGTTGGACATTCGAGGCTGCTCAAGATGCACAAGCCCAACAAGGTATTGATATCGAAGCAGAAATCATGGCCGCTTTAGCTCAAGAAATTACAGCTGAAATCGACCAAGAGATCCTATCTTCTCTACGTAATCTAGCTACTGTTGAAGAAACATATGACCAGTCATTAGTTTCTGGTACAGCTACATTCGTTGGTGATGAGCACGCCGCTCTAGCTATCCAGATCAATCGCGTAAGCAACTTGATCGCTCAGCGTACACGTCGTGGCGCTGGCAACTGGGCAGTTGTATCTAACCAAGCATTGACAATTCTACAATCTGCTACTACAAGCGCATTTGCTCGTACAACAGAAGGTACATTCGAAGCTCCTACAAACACTAAGTTTGTTGGTACATTGAATGGCGCTATGCGCATTTATGTTGACGCTTATATGACTGATGCTTCTTCTCAAGATGACAACCAAGTTCTAATTGGTTATAAGGGTGCTAGCGAGGCAGATGCTGCCGCGTTCTATTGCCCATATATTCCTCTAATGAGTTCTGGTGTTGTTCTTGATCCAGCAACATTTGAGCCAGTAGTTGGCTTCCTAACACGTTATGGCTATGTAGAGTTGACAAACACAGCGTCTTCTCTAGGTAATGCCGCTGACTACCTAGGTAAAGTTGCTATCACGCACAACAACGTAAGCTTCAAGTAATCACTTACTTGTGTTTACACACATTAAAAACGCCCTTCGGGGCGTTTTTTATTGACTATACATATAAATAATAATGTTCACTCTTAACAGAGAGTTTATGCGGTACCATCCGCGTAGATCATAGAACGATTCAAATTAAAGGAGAAACAAAATGGGACGTCCAATTAAGAAAAAGTTCTTTGCGAACTTAAACAGCCCTTACCAAAACCACGCAACTGGTGGTCCAACTGGTGAAGGCGGAGAAGGTGTTGCTAGCTTAACTATCAACACAGTAGGTTCATATACATCAGCATTACCAGGAATTACATTCGGTACACCAGATCTATTTTCAGGTGTTCAGGCAACTGGTATTGTACACGGTAAAGCATTATCAGCTGTTGCCACAGTAGCAGGTTCTGGTTATGCTTATGGTAATACATTATCACAAAATGTCACAGCAGGCAACGAAGGTACATACGCAACATGGACTGTATCAGCATTAAAAACTAACGGTCTAACACTAAACAACGGTGGTTCACAAATTGACAACAACGATGAATACGAATTTAGTGGTTCATACAGTGGCGGTTCATGGACAACGCCTTTGCGTGTTCGCATTACTAACGCAGTTGGTGGTGTAGTACAAGCCGGCGGATGGACTGTGGTCACTCCGGGTGTATGGACTGGTGCAGCCGCTCCAGCAAATACTGGCGGTGCAATTAGTACACAGGTAGCAGATGGTATTGACCACAACGGCACCGGTCTAATTTTGAACTTAACAAGTTGGGGTGTTGCCACAGTTGCGTTAGCAACTGAAGGAGACTACACAGCGATTACTGCCGCTGCCAAAGCAACTACAGCTAGCCCAGCCGGTGGAACAGGTGCTACACTAACTATCACTTATGGTGTTAAGAATGTTGAAATTACCAATCCAGGCAGCCACTATATCAGTATTGCCGATGCTGGCGGTACATTCTCAACTGGCGCCGCTACAGGTACAGCAGTTTTAACCAATAGTGCTGACAACGGTCTAGCTGCCTATGCTCACATTATGGACGGTGTTGAAGGTTCTATTGTTGACATTATGAAACAAGAATCAAGCCGTCGTTATCTAGTTAAAGAGCGTGACGGTGTACAAGGTCAATGCCGATTAGTTGCTAAGAACTCTGGTGATTTGCTTGTTGGCGAAATGTGCTTGATTGCAACTGATACAGAAGGTTGTACGTACTTTGTTGTTAAACTAACAGCTCGTAGAGCATACTTAACACAACGTTCAAGTGCAGGCGCGGGCTACATATTTGCTGATGGGTCATCTTCAGGTTGGAACATAACTGGTGCAGTCACTGGTAAAGTTTCTATTGCCACAGTCTAAAATTTATTTTAGCAAATTAAAAGGCTCCTCGGAGCCTTTTATCATTTAATGCGTATAATTTAAATACGCTAAATACTGGTATGACTACTGCTTGGACTAATCCCACACAAATTTTTCAATATTCAGAACCAGGAGCCGAACTAATACACAAATCGTGGAACTTCAGCGACTCTGATTATATGTATCAACTGATTGGTCTTAATGGAGTATTAGAGCATATTGCTCGAAGTCCCAAGTATGATATAACAAATAAAACATACTATTTTAAAGCAACGGGTTATCGATTTACTAATTTGCCAGATGTTATATCTGGTATAGAATTAAGATTATCTGCAGATCGAGTTGGCAGAGTATCAGATGATACTATACAACTTTGTTTAAATGATGAATTAATAGGAAAAAACACAGCAAGCACATCGGTTAATCCTGTAAAAGTTTACGGAGGTGCAACTGAATTATGGGACACAGAAATTTCTATTCCAGATGTTATGAACATGTCATTTGGAATTGTTATTAGATTAAAAAGCCACCCAAATTGGCCGCATAAAGACACGGCATTAATTAGGGCCATGGAACTACGAATTCATTAATCTAATAAATACTCTAAAGGATTGAGCAATGGCAATTATTTCAAGAACAACCGGAAATCGAACAGTCTTACCACAGGGCGATACCACCGTTCAATCTTTAACTGGACTAATACAGTTAGTTGCTACAACCACCAATGTTTCTGATACACTAGTCGTTGACCAACAGCTCATTGTTGGCCCAAAAATAACACTTGATAATCAACCAACTGAAACTTTAAAAACTATCATCATCGGTGATGATGCCCAGGCCAACGTTGCTAATCCCTATGATAACCAATATGATCCTCAAAGTGCATTTGGCCCCCCGTCAGATCGAAATACAGCATCTGTTTATATCCCAGGCGGACTTGGTATTGAGAAAGATTTAAATGTAGGTGGATTTATCTATGGTCGAGTTGCTCAAGCAACTTCAAGTACAGCAATCATAGTTGCACCATCTAATGTAAATTCTCTGTTTTATCCCGTCTTTTCAAATGTTGTTAACGATCAATTAAGTTCACAACTCTACGGTGATAAAGCCGACAGGAGCGGAGTTCCTGGATCAGGTGGATTAACTTATAACCCCTATACAGGAAAACTCAGTGCAGAAGCAATCCAACTTTCTAGCACTGCAAGTTCATTGACCACTGCCAGTGATAATGCTGTGTATATTCAAGGTGGCGCCGCAATAGCTAAAAGTTTATTATTAGGCGGAGATCTTTTTCCAACTAGCGACAATGAACAAGTTATTGGTTCAAGCACTGCTAACTGGGCAGAAGCATACTTAGAAAAAGTTTACACAAAACTTATAGCCAGCGAAAACGGTCCGATACAAATTTCTCCAGGCAATGGCCTAACAGAAATTGTTGGAGACATCAGAGTATCGGGACAGAAACCAGTAGGTACTGCCCCAGTAGTCACTAATATTTTATATGTGACCGAAGATGGTAATGATACTAACGATGGTCGAGCTCAAGATACTAGTCGTGCTTGTCGTACAATAACAGGAGCAGTTGCTAGCCCTTACTACCAGCCAGGTACACAGATACGTGTTGCGCCTGGACATTATCTAGAAGATAATCCTATTAGATTAAAACCTTATACTTCAATTGTTGGAGCGGACCTACGTACTACCAGTGTTGAACCAATTAATAAAACTCAAGACTTGTTCCACATTGACAGTGGTTGCTATCTAGCACAGATGCAATTCACTAATGGTCGAAGTGGGGTATTAGAAGGGCAGTATCGTCCAGATCTTAATCGAGGTGCGTATGCTGTGGCATTTCCTCCGCTAACAGGTACTGATAGGATTGATATATTCCATAGTCCTTACGTACAAAATTGCACTAACCAATCTGGACCTTGGCTGAAAGATGGAACAATGTTTGTTCCAAATTATACAATACAAGTTCCTTCAGCTATAGGTACATCTAGTTGGGTAGCAGGCATTAGTACTCTTACAGTGACCATGAGTTTGGGGCAACCGTCAGTTGGAGATAGCATTAATGTTGGACCTGTTAATCACGGGTTCTTTAATGCAAGAACATTATTATTAGCCAACAAATCTTTCTTACAAGAACAGGTAGTTAATTATGTTGATACTACATTTAGCAGTGGAACATTTACCTATAGTGTATCTAAGTGTCAACGAGATATTGGATTAATTGTAGATTCTATCGCCACTGACGTTATGTATAATAGTACCAGCGAAAGTACATTTGCCGGATTGCAATATTGGGAACAAAGTAGTTCTTCAATTCCCGGAGAAATATCAACTACCACTGAAGCTATAACTTACTTACAGCTAATTGCATCCAATGTTGCCGGCACAAGTGGGACTATCACTGAAGAGATTGCCGTGTCACTGTTGTTTGATAAAATACTAGATATCATAAACAATGGAACTGTAGGTATTAGTGACCAAATTGTACCCAATGGGTTGCCCAGCACTGTAGGGTCACGTGTCGCCGCTTATAATGCACTATTAGCAAATAAGCTAGTGTTTCAAAATAGTATTATAACATGGATAGGAGATTATTACCCTGATTTTGTTTATAATGTAGCTACTTGCCGCAGAGATGTAGGATATATAATCGATGCTGTTGCCTTTGATTTATTACACGGTGGGAACAAACAAAGTACTAAAGCAGGTGTGTATTATTACAACTACTCAACATCGGAAACACAGATACCTAACGAGATTCCACAAACTACCGCAGCCTACAGTTATATTAAAAATATTGTTTCAAACATAGTACGCGGTGAAGCACTACCAACAACTTATCAAACAGTAGTGCCTCAGGTACTTGTAGGTACTCCTGCGACTTTAAACGAAGCCATGGAGTTGCAAGATAGGATTGATGTTATAACACAAATTATTCGTCGAGGTCCTAGTGTAGCAGGCACCAAAATGCCAATTGACCCAACAGTTGTTCCAACCGCTAATGCTACCAATGCTTTCATTATGTTAGAAGCTAACAGGGCATTTATTCAAGCAGAAGTTCTTGCTTATATAGGGGCGACCGCTGGCAAATTCTCTTATTCCAGAGAATATTGTTATCGAGATGTTGGAATATTGGTTGAAAATGTTTCCTATGATGCGGCATTTGGCGGTAATGAAAAATCTGTACAAAGTGGACTCGCATATTTTAATGGTGTGACAAGTCAAATCAGTGGTCAAGAGGCTCAAACTATTGCAGCCATTGATTTCTTAAATTCGTTGGCACAACAAGTTATTACCAATACTCCATGTGTGGGAATTTCAACTATAACACACCCTCAAGTTATCAATACAGTATTAACTGACGGAGATGTATGTAGCAATTCGTTGGCTTCTGGATTTAACATTATAACTGATATTATTAATAATGGTCCCGAAGCAGCCCCTGAAATATACATCAGTGGAGGTCCAGATGCGGCCTATGAATCTGCTGAAGTTTTATTACAAGCTAACAGAAGATTTATTCAAGAAAATACAATTAACTATATCAACTGGAACAATCCAGGGTTCAATTATAATCAAGCATCGTGCTATAGAGACACAGGGTTAATCATCGATGCTGTTAGCCAAGACATATTATTAGGTGGAAATAGTAAATCTTTAGAAGCAGGACTTGCTTACTGGAATCAAGGTTATAACTATGTTGCTGGACAAGAAAGTACAACAACTATGGCAATTAATTATGCTAGAGATCTAGCATTGCAAGTTATTGCCAATAGTCCTATAACTGCAATGACTGGAACAACATCAACGCAGATTATTAATCCGTTCTTTCAATACGGTGGAGATTACATGCCTCAGCAGGCAGTTGCTAGAAACTTTAATCTCATAACAA
>Ga0114975_10000253_pt1 | contig 40157 bp, 33 predicted proteins | sample S_130626_EF_Meta_FD_87031 | JGI IMG/M metagenome (GOLD analysis project Ga0114975, IMG submission 87031) | Freshwater microbial communities from Lake Simoncouche, Canada to study carbon cycling - S_130626_EF_MetaG | ecosystem: Environmental > Aquatic > Freshwater > Lake | place: Lake...
CTGAAGTTTATGATGGTCTCGACTCACTGCCACCAGTTTACTGGATATAGCAAGGTCTCTCATCATACTCTCCAGATTCTCTCCAAGCTTCCCTGGATTGATCTTGTTCATTTTGGGTTCCAGAAGTTTCCTAACTGTCCTGCTGGTTACCGTCCCTACCCTCCTACCGTCGACGTCATCGACGCCGCGTCTCTAGAGAAGGAAAAGCAGCAGGGATTTGGCTTCAATGCCCTCCCCGAACTCATTCGTAAGAAGCAGCCCCACGTTGTTATGATCTATAATGATATGTCAATCGTGACGAAGTTTCTCGAGGAGATTCGGAAGTCGGGTATTCCTCGCATATTCAAGATCTGGGTCTATTGCGACCAGGTCTACAATTGCCAGCTCCAGGCCTACTTGGATATCCTAAATCGTGATGCGGATATGGTGTTTGCATTTACGCCTTTTTGGAAGAAGTGCCTGAAGGATCAGGGTGTCACGCGTCCTATGGATATCATGCTTCATGGATTTGATCCGAAGCAGTTCTTTACGATCCCGAAGGAAGTTGTGCGAAAGCAGCTCGGTATTCCGAATGAGGCGTTCGTTCTCTTGAATCTAAATCGCAACCAGCCGCGAAAGCGGTATGATCTTCTCATCATGGCCTTCGTCGAGCTCATCTGTAAGTATCCTACGAAGCCGATCTTTCTCATGTGTGTGTGTGACAAGGGCGAGAAGGGTGGCTGGTGGATCTTTGAAATCTTTCAGAGAGAGCTGAAGCTGCGGAATGTCTCGACCGAGATGTTTGCGAATCGTCTGATGGTCTCGTCCCAGGATATGATCTTCAAGGATGAGGATATCAATATGTTTTACAATGTGGCGGATGTGGGTATCTCAACTGCCGATGGTGAGGGGTTCGGCCTCTGCCAGTTCGAGCAGATGGGTGTTGGTGTGCCGCAGGTCGTTCCCGATATCGGCGGCTTCAAGGAGTTCTGTAATGCGGACAATACTATTTTAGTGAAGCCCAAGACTCGCTATTACTTGCCGACTGTCTATTCTCCTGTTGGAGGCGAGGCCCAGGCATGCGACCCGCACGATATTTGCCTCGGAATTGAGGAGCTTCTTCTCGATTCAGATAAGCGTGCCTCTTTTGCGAAGAAAGCGAAGGAGACTGTGACGTCGTATACGTGGGAGAAGGCAACGGCTCGCCTTATTAAGCGTCTGGAGGAGGAGAAGACTGAAGTGTTTGAGGAATAGATTTTATTGAGATACTAGTAGATGGTGTATACCTACAAGGAACTCGACATTGATGAAATACAGTCATGGTCGGAAGAAAAAAGAAATGAAATGATGGGGCATTTACATAGGCTGTGTAAACGCCTTTCAGATCAATATACAAATGCTATTTTTTATAGAGCATTTAGAAATGAGCCAGAGTCAATTGGTAATATAATAATGAAGAAATTTACATATCTAGGGATCTTAATGAACGATGCTACAATCGAGGGGTTTATGCTCTATGATAATTATCCTCGACTCCCACATAAAGTCCAACGTTATTTTATATGTGCGACAAAAGGCAGTGGTAGACGTTTGAATGAGCTATTTGAAGATGAACTCATTATAAGAACAAAGGTATATCAAATGGCCGGACTCTTTAAAACAAACGAACCAACTACGATTCTTCTTGACTCAGTAAATCATCCTGAAGTCATCGCATTTCATAAAAAAATGGGATATGAGGAAGCAGGAGACTTAAATGAACAGAATGATACAGTTCCCATGCAAAAGATACTACCTCCTGTGTCTACACCTTCTGTTGTAGGATCTGCTAGTGGTGGTAAACGCCGCCGTTACGCAACACGCAAACATTAGTTCTTACGAGACTTACGGGCCTTACGTGCTTTGCGACCTTTGCCACCTCTACGTGTCTTGCGACGCCGACCACCGCTAGCAGCTCCTGATCCGGAGGGAGAGCCATTAAGACCCAAATCCTCCCACGTGGAGGGTGGGCTATTAGGACTTAGATCCTCCCACGCGGGAGGCGGTGGCATGGCTCCCGCAGGGGGCACAATAAATGTCTCATAATATCTTTTAATTGCTCTTTGCATACGGGGTGTCGAAAGTAATTTCATTTTATTTTCAGGATTGTCTAGAAAATGAATATTATATAACATTTCACCCGAAGGACATTTATCTTTATATATATTTATATGCTCTTCCATGATAGGATACGGTTTTAACGTATCGGGATCATTAAAAACACCATCTTCTTTAAGAATACGCAAGAAGAAATATATCGAACACTTCTTAAGTTCTTCCATCTACTTATACCATTCTTTTGCCTTGGCTGATCGTCGAATGGCCTCCCTTACTAAATCAGAATCTGTTGTTTTTGCGGTTTTTCCGCCCAACAAGAGACTACTGACACGTGCGTATCCCCATTGCTGTTGTGTGGCTCCAGGGCGATGTCCTGTTCTCCATGCGGCCATTCCTCTGTCGTAGCACTTCTGGATCAGGTCCAAAGGAACTCCTGTGAGTTTTGCCTTGTCCTTGAGAGAAGTAACACCCGGATAGAGTTTATTCCATCTCTGCGTGTAGGAAGACTTCCGAGTTTTTACGCCTTTGTTTGTCGAGAAACCAAGATAGGCCTTGGGATTCTTGTGGGACAGGGCACCAAATCGACGGATTTCTTGCTTGCGTTTAGCTTTCCTTGTTTTTGAAAGACTCCGAAAATACTTCTCAGGAAGATACATTCTAACTAGAGTATAGAATGGCTTCAAACTACTACGAATGGAATGACAAGACGCTGAAAGGAGAGTTGATGACGCTGTCTGCGGGAGTTCCTGCCTCGGCCGCACTGAATGCCCTAAATATGGTAGGAAAGCAACTGGCTCTTATGTCAGTGGATAAAGACGTAATGGCTGAGGTTCTTTCTGCGAGAGATCGTGCGATTGCTCAAGCTGGTGGCAAGCGTCGCTACCACAAAACCAGAAAATCTAGACGATAAATAGTATAGAATGGCGACAATTGAGAATTGGGCCACAGCTCATAGAGCCTATGAATATGAACCCGATGAACTTGAAGTAGGAAAACGATACTGGATTATCTATAGATGGAATAATGGTCGCTGGAATGATATTCCTTCCTTTCAAGGAACCTTTCTTCGGTTAGGTGTAGACCCGTTTACTCCAAACATTCCCGTTGCCTTCTTTGACCATTGGGCTACATGGGATCCTTTAGATGAAAATCCTGCACGCTTAACTGACTTTCGTTTTTACAGCGTAAATCCTCCTTGGAAAGTAAAGGCGTCAAGAAAGTCAAATCAGCTCAGACAACCACGCTTGATCGGTGAGGTCTACACTCCTGGAACAGGGGGGCTCTCGATGCAAGAAGAGTTAATGCAACGCACATGGCAGCCTAATAAACTTCAGAAGCTTCTCAATCAGGGATACTCTCTGAATAATGTTTCAGATGAGTTTGCTCCTGTTGTGGAAGGAACAGGAACACAAGGAGGTGGTGGCTGCGGCTGTATGACTAAGGTTGTTGGTGGCTACAGGCCCACACGCAAGAATCGTGAGGCTCTCAAAAGATGGAAGCAAGGCAAGTCCATCGGATTCACCATGCGTGCCTCCTTAAAGGCCAAGGGGCTTATTCCCAGAACCAGTCGTAAGAACAGAGGCAAGAAAATTGTAAGTAACAAATACAAGTGAGTAGGCGAATGGAAGACGAAATTGAAATTCGAACGAGAGCGGGCTATAAACCAGCAGAGTCACTCAAAGCCTTCTTACAGGCTCTGAATGAAAGCGGAACAATCGCAACAGGTCGGGCACTCCATTTTTCTGCGGATCTTGTCTTGAGCGGCGGCTATGACGTGTGGATTCGCACGATCTGGGAGTTTATCATAGAACATATCGGCCTCGCGTCACCTCGAATCTTCGTATATCTCAAGAAACGCGTAGGTGAATTAGATGCCCTTGTGTCCCGGTTGTCCGAGGAGGATTTGTGGTCAAGCAATGAATTTCAGACACGCGTCAGTGAGATTGTCTTCGTTATACGCGAACAACCTCGAAAGACTCGGATTCAGTGGCCCAAAGTTGGTCCCGAAACCCATCGTGATGGATGGCTACGCTCTGTCGCCACAGGAGCTACAGAATCAGAGGTCATTAAACGAGTCTACAAACCGTCAGCCGACTTGCTCCCTATGTATACGGTTGGGTGTGAACTTCTGAAATGCTGTAACGAGGCTGGAACGGAAAAGGCATTGTTCTGGATCAAATGGCTTATTGAGGAAGACCAACGACTTAGAAAAGAGAATTCGGGGGCAGGGCTTAGCACGTTGGATCGAGGCCCTCCTACCCTACGAGGAAAGTCAAAGTCCGAGGTTGGATATTACATAGTTGTTCTCTTCGCAGAGGCCTATAAAGAGCTCATGGGCAAGAAACTTATCCGAATGAACGAAGAGTTCCAGGTTCTTCTTGATATGTATCGTGGATCTGAACCACGCATTGGAGCCAAGTCGCGGAAAGATATTCTCGCACTTCTGGCCCAAATCCTGTGTGAAGTTCCGAAATGGAAAGTTCCTGCTGCCCCTACACTCATAAAAGATCCTGTGACCTTGTCGAGGGCTATCACCCAATCCGCGAATTTCTTCCGAGAAGTTCTGGCCGAACCGAAGGTCGCAACGTCTGGACTCTCCAAAACAAGCTTCCGTCTCCGTAAAGAATCAGCGAAGGCTAGAGATAAAGCCAAGAAAGCAACCACCATGGAAGATCAAATGGAGGCATATGAGGCTGCTATGAATATCTATCTTAATAAATAAGGAAAGGACACTATGAATCCTTCACAAATACTCTATTTTATCGAAAATCTTGTCTTCTGGGCCCTCATCATCACAATCGCATGGATGGGCAAATCGGCCCCTCCGTATGTTTTTATGAGTCTTTTTGTCTTCATAATTTATTGGGGCATCCGAATCCTTATCTCTTTACAAGGATTGGATCGAGCGATTGGTATCTACACACTTAATATTTCTGTTACAATAGCTCTTCTCTTTTATTTTTCGCATAAATAGATGGCGACACGAGGCCTTATACGCCAAAAGGGGAATCGAAACTTATTGAATGTTCAATACATGAAACGTATTGAAGATGAAATGAAAGGCATGATTGCGAACTTTAGTCAAACCTTTAAACAAAAGGGTGCGATCTGCGACAGCGAAGGATTCTATCAACACACGGGCCAATGCTGGAGTGACGCAATTCAGATGCTGTTTCTTTTCAGCGATGGCCTTAAAGAAGTTGTTCAACAAAAACTCGCGACGACTCTAATTGATGACACATTTATGGACCATGTCGATAAAAATAATATTGTCAATGATCCTGACTTGAGTAAAGTATCGAGTGCCGAAAAAAATACTCTTGCGTCTACTTTTAAAAAGACTGCGATCGACTACTTTACTGTTGTCCAGCATCGATTTATGCGTCATTATGTAACTGAGCTTCAAAGAAGAAAAATACATGAAACGTGCAGTTCAAATATTCCTGAAGAACGTATCTATACAAGACTTCTTAAAGTAAGTGGAAAGTTACACGTCGGTGGAATAAATGCGATACAAGCTGAAAAGTTAGCGAAAGTAGCTAAAATAAATAATACTGTAGGAGGAAGTGATAAAGATATTTTATATCTTCTTTATTTATACAGTTTAACGTTTTTTGATAAATCTTTAGAATTTATTACAGAGATAAAAAGTGATGAAATCATATATGAATGTAATGCTCTTTATTTAACTATACACAAAGAGAATACAAATAAAGGACACGCAATGTGCTGTTATACATGTGGAGGTATTGATATTCTATATGAAGATAATTTTGGCCCTATTCCTTTCAATTGGAAACAACTCTTCACACTCTATTATGAGTATGAAGGGAGTGAAATGATCTTTGGATCCTGTATGATGAAAAAAGAATATACTGTCTATACATCTACCTATTATCCTATTGTTCTTAAAGGCTCTCGTTATTATACTATAGCGAATAATGATGTTTTTGAACTAGAATATAATGAAGATAAAGATGGATATATGTATATATCTGAAAATATAATTATTCATACTATTACTAATGGTGATCTACCAAAACTTCATGATGTCATTGGAATTAGAAACAGAAACGATACAGAAACTAGTAATATAGGATTTGATTTTTCAAAAGGTCTGCGTTTAAATGAAATGAATATACCATCCTCATTTAATTTACGATCTGTAATGAAGGAACGCAAAACACGTAAAAACCGTAAAAATTGAAGCTTTGAGGCCCTAAAGTAGCGACTAGGATTAAAATGAGTATGTCCGCAAAAGAGATCCGTGAGATCGTAGCTCTTTTGAACCGTGCCGCAGATGCCTATTACAACAGTGAGGCTCCTGTCATGACAGATCATGCTTATGACCAGCTAAGAGAGAAGCTGGAGGAAGTGAGGCCTGACCATCCCTTTCTCAGAAAGGTTGGGGCTGCGGCAAAGGGGGCTGTGAAGCTGCCCTACAAGATGTCAAGTCTCCAGAAGATCAAGCCTGGAACGGGGGCTGTCGAGTCCTTCGCAAAGCGTAATCCTGAAGATGGATATGTCATCTCTGAGAAGCTTGATGGACTCAGTCTTCTGTGGTGTGCCACCGATAACAAGCTGTATTTGCGTGGCGATGGTGTGATGGGTGTCGACATCAGTCAGTTTATCCCTTTTATTCGAGGTCTGAAGCCTCCTAGTTTGTCGACTGTAAAGAATAATGTTGTTATCAGGGGTGAACTCATGGTTCATCCGTCCGATCTTCCTCCAGGAACTCTGGCCCGCTCCTGGACAAATGGACAGGTTCACCAGAAGACTCCTCAGCCTGAAGCGGCGAAGCTTCGCTTCTTGGCCTATGAAGTCATGGAACCCGAGGGCATTCCGCGATTCCAGCAGATGCAGTGGCTCATGAAGCTCGGATTTGATACACCGTGGTATATTCACATGAAGGAAATTAATGATAATATCCTCGCTGATATCTTTGAGGGACGTCGGAGAAAGTGCCATTATGATATGGATGGCATTGTTGTTGGAGAGAATACTGTCGCGTGGACGCAGTCCGATGAGTATAAGGCACTGGAGGACGCAGAGTTGCCAAAGGATATGAAGGCGTTTAAGATGGTTCTAGATGATCAGTGTAAGGAGACGACGGTTGTGGCCGTTCACTGGGCACCATCCTATCAAGGATATCTTATTCCTCGCATTGAAATAGAGCCTGTCGTTGTTGGGTCTGCGAATATTACCTTTCTGACGGGCCACAATGCTAAGAATATTAAGGATAAGATGATTGGTCCAGGGGCCAAGATTCGGATTCGTCGCTCAGGAGACGTAATTCCTACTCTTGACGCAGTCCTCGTTCCTGCTGCCTCGGCCTCGCTGCCTCCAGGAGAGCTTGTCTGGGACGCAACAGAGACGCATCTGAAGAGTATTGAGACGGCTGATCTTGTTAGTCCTCGGCTTCAGCACTTTGTAAAGACGCTGGAGGTGGAGGGCATGGGACCTGGCATGGTGACAAAGCTCGTCGAGAAGGGTGTCAAGGGACCGAAGGATTTGTATGCCCTTTCCGTTGAGAAGATGTCTGAGCTATTGGGCCCGACAAATGGGCAGAAGATTCACAGGGCTCTACGTGCCCCGTTCCAGAAGGGCCTCTCTGAGATGAAGATCATGATCTCAAGTGGCCTCATGCCTCGGTCTGTGGGCGAGACAAAGCTGAAGGTGCTCTTCGCAGTGGAGCCTGACTGGCGTCTTTGGAAACGGTATGCGATGTCGTGTCAGGCATTTGAGTCATGGTCCATTGGATCCTTTACGGAGTTCTTGAAGGTGCTGCCCGCCTACGAGCAGTGGAGGACCAATGAGTTTCCTACCGTGAATGTTCCTGCGGCTGCGACAGTCGCAACTGCGGCTGCGACAGTCGCAACAACTCCTGTTGAGGCCAAGGGTGTCCTCTGCTTCACTGGATTCCGCAATAAGGAGTTCGAGGCCTCCTGTATTCAGAAGGGATATACCGTCAGTGATACACTCACAAAGAAGACAACATTCTTGATTGTGCCCGATACGGATGGCTATACATCCACGAAGGTCGAGAAGGCCAAGTCCCTCGGAATTCCTGTTGTTTCATTGTCTAAATGTAGTCTGTAGAATAGATGGATTCACTCTTTAACATACTATTATTACAGAATCTAACACAAACAGAAGTATCATCAACCGCAGTCTTTTATCTATTGATATTGATATTTATTGGTCTAGTCATACATCTTGCGATCTATATACAAGGCACCATAACAGTCATGTCAACTGTCCCTAATGTTCTGCGAATCCAGACACTTCAGGCATCTGTAATTGACACTTTTTGGACACCTTATTATAAACCAAGAATCAGCCTCAATAGTTTTCTTACAGGGACGCCAACTTTACAGAAAATAGAGCCTGTCGAAACAAGTGAGAAGGCCCTTGTGAATTTCGCCCCCCTTACGGTCACACAGCCCGGATTTATGGGGCCTTTAGTGAATGGTGTCTTTGATGAAAAGAACGGTGTAACTCAATTAATCAGAGCAGGAGTCCGTTGTTTTGTTCTTAGCATCGACTACCATGAAGAACCGTCAATGAAACCGCCTCTCTATGCTGAGATGAACATGCCGTGCCTCTTGTGTAGAGATAGTGGTGGGACAATACGATCATTGAATTCGGGTAGCATTGAAAAGGTGTCTCAGATTATGTCAGATACGGCCTTTAGTTCAATCTGCCCTTCTCCCAATGATCCTCTTGTTCTCATACTTCACTTTGTAAGAGCACCTGACAAGACAGCCGATCAAACCGCATTCCTTCGTTACTGTAGCCAAGTCGCCAAAGAGTTGGCACCACTCACTCAATATCACCTTGGACAAACACCGCAAGGCTCTTATAACCGTCAGGCAAAACAGGATGATCTGCTCTATACCCCTCTAAGAGATATTGAAAGGAAAGTTCTGATTTTTAGCAATCTAGATACAAGTTTGTTTAGAACAGTCAAGCCTTCGTATTCACCCAAAGAGGATCTTGATTTTTGGGTTCATCTCCGACTCTTCAAGGACTCCGCAAACTCACTTGGACTTACACAAAATATAACACAGAACCAAATGGCGAGAGGACTTGTTGACACTGTAAATTATTTTTCAACCATTCCTCCTGAAAATGTTGCGACCATGGTTGATAAAACTCGGATTCGTTGGTCCATCGCTCTGAGTGATACAGGAACAAATCCTAGTCTAGAGAATCTTACGACTGTTATCAATACTATAGGTGTCCAGTGTGTTCCCCTTTCAATTGTAAACGCAGACGATACAGAAAAGGCACTTGTAGCTGCCTGGAAGCAGTCCTCTTGGCTTCCTAAGAAGAAACCCATTCGGTTTACTGTGCCCAGCACCTTCACACCTGCGGCACCTTCCCCTAGACTCAATGCGAATCAAGGCAAGATTACTTCTCCTTCTTTGTAGTAGAATGGAAGAAGACTCATACTCATTAAGTTACAGATCAAAGATTTTACAAAAAGCTACGATCCAGAAACAACTTGATGCCTTGAAAAACTACGCAGATGAGGCGGGTGAACTCCAAGACTATGAAAAGGCCCACAATCCTGAAAATCTCTATGCCCTTGATATCATTGAACAGTTTCTACGAAAGAAAGGACGTGTATGCTATGGCGGGACAGCGATTAATGCGATTCTGCCCAAATCGTTACAGTTCTATGATAAAAATAAGACACTGCCTGATTATGACTTTTATACTCCCGACTTGGAGGGGGATATTCATGAACTCTTGGATATGTTAGAATCGGCGGGATTTAAAGAAGTTAATCAACGTGTTGGTATTCACGATGGAACCAAGAAAATCCTAGTGAACTTCGTGGCTGTAGCAGATATTTCGTCACTTGAAAAGTCTCTCTATGAAAAGGTCTATAACCGTTCTGTCGTAAAGGCAGGCATTCATTATTGTGACGCAAACTTTCTTCGTATGTTAATGTATCTTGAGATTAGTCGGCCCAAGGGTCAGACTACACGATGGGAGAAAGTCTTTGAGCGTCTTACACTTTTAAATAAGGCATTCCCTATTAAACAATGCTATCGTGGGAACTTTATAGGGAAACAATACATTCCGTCCACGATTCGTGAGGTTGTTCTCCGTTTTATTATTCAGCATGGACGCATTCTTCTTGGGGCAGAAGTCGCGGCGATTTATGATATGGCGGTAGGCAAAGGTAGATTTAAAAATCCGTCCATCAATTGGTTTCTAAAACGGAAATCCTTTCTTCTGTTCTACAGTCCCGATGTCAAGAGAGACGCTGATATCTTAGAGGAGATTATTGATCTAGGAGATGATTTGAAACGTGTATCCTATCCTGCCCTCGGAGATATTTCTGGCCGTCGCATTGTTCTTCAATACAAAGGAGTTCCGATTGTTGGGCTTATTGAGGAGAATGCGTGTCATTCATACAATACGCTGAATCTTAGAAAGGAAGGAAAGCTCTTAATTGGAAGTCTTGATACGCTTATTACTCTATATTTATGGTATGAGATCTTTACGGGAAATGAAGAGAAGCGTTTCCTAGGATATCCTATTCTGTGCCTCTGCCAGAAGCTTATTGAAATGGATGAACAACTGCGAAAGAAAGACAGTAAAGGGAGAAGTCCATTCCCTGCCTTCAGTCTAGAGTGTTCTGGATATCAAAAGGGATTTCCTACTCTGCTGCGTGAAAAGGTCAAGCGTATTGAAAAGGAAAAGGAAAAACTAAAAGCACTCAAAACACGGTCTAGGAGCAAGTCTTTGTCTAGAAGAAATCAGACACGTAAGCTATCATGAGATAAGTGTTCCTGCCTCGGCTTTGCTCTTTAGAGTCTGTAATTGATTCTTCAGAGCCATACACTCGTTATATAGATCATTAAATTCCTTACCATTCCCCTTTATTGTCATATAGGCGGTTTGAATGGTTTGTAGTTTAGAAAGGATCTCCGCGTTCTTTTGTTCAGGCGGAATCTCACTAACAGTCACACATTTCGAGGGATTATTGCTCGGCTCGACTGGCGTCAATAGAGCTTTGCGTTTAGAGGCCGCTTCAGGTGAGCAGAGAGGTATTGCGAGTCCAAACCCTTCAACCTTTACTTTATCAAGTGAGTCTTGAACATCTTTTAATGTTTTCGATAGAAGACTCTTACACAGAAGCATTGTCTGATAGGCTTGTGCCAGAAAGGTGTCGGGAACAGTCTGTATGCTCAGATAAATACTATCTAGATCTGTGGATGCTTTCATAGTCTTGTATTGGCTACATGAAAAGATACCCAGAGGAGATTGTGTCTTAAAGGCGAACTCGACACGTTCCCGGGCCTGTTGCTCCGAGATTTCATTGGGAGGCGTTCCCATTTCAACCTTGACTTGACTCTCATAGATCTCTGAATACAAAGAACAGACATCATCCAGACTTTGATTCTGTAGAGTTTTTTTCCAAGCGAGAACTGCGTCAGAGTCAACAAAGCCCTCTTGTTGGCCCCGGACAATTGACCTTACAAAGAGCATGATACCAAAACCAGATAGGACTAAAAGAAGAAAGAGAACTGTTACCTTCGTAAGAAAAGCATCGAGCTCTTTATTCTCAAAGATATACGGATATATGCGTGGAAAGATAAAACAAGCTGCTCCTATACATACAATGACTGTAATGAGAAAAGCCCAAAGATAACTACCTTTTTGTTCATTTCCTTGGCCCAATTGAGTTCCAAAAAGAAAAGAGCCATTCAGTGGATCCATTTGTTCTGACAGTATTTTTTCTTTTGACTAGAATAGAAACAATGCCGACAGGTAATTTCGATTCATCCCTTTTAACAGCGAGACGCCAGGCGATGGCTGTTGCGGCCAATGCGACTGCGATTGCCTTACTCCAGCAGAATAACCCTGGTGCGACGAATCGGGTTCTTCAGCTCAAGAATCAGACTGCGACTCTGGTTACTGAAAAAAATCTGGGCACGTGCTACTGTAACGGGCAGTTTACAGCTTCTCGTGGATCTGGATCTGTCTGCGGTTGCCGCTCCTAAGAATCAGACCATCCTTTTGGTATAGGCTCGAACTTACCAAGACGACTAGGAGACATCGCAGTCTCTAATAAATCAGTTCGTATACGCTGCGTTCGCACGATACTCCGAAGACGAAGTTGTAAACAATATCGTCTCCAGAGTTTTTTTAGACGGTCTGCCACTGTATGATGGAAAGACTTATTCCAGTTATTTTCACCAACAAAGACTCTTGAGAGCTCTTTGGCTTTGGAAAGATCAGTTAGCTTGTTTTCACTCAATACTAGAAGCTCAAGACGCTTCTCGAGTGTATAGGAAGGTATTGACAGAATTTTGTTGTCGGATGCGACTAGAACACGGAGTGATGTGGGAAGTGTGTCAGGAAGATCTACAAACAGATTTCCCTGAATATAGAGAACCTCAAGTGTATCAGGTAGCTTCTTAGGAAACTTATGAATCTTATTAAAGGATAGATTTAGCTCTCGCAGTGACATGCCCCAATGAAACGGAAGTCCTGCGAATTTAAGACTATTGCCTGCTAGATTGATCTTTTCTATATGGGGGCCCAGGCGGCTCTGAAGCATACGGATTTTACAATAGGCGGCCTTCAGAGTTTTAAGTGACGCTGGAATAGCATCCAAGAAAGTGATTTGATTTCTAGAGATATTTAGATATTCAAGATGCTGAAATTCAGATAGAGTATCCAGGCGGTGGATAGAATTTACATCAAGAGATAGATACTTTAAATTAGGAGCATTATTTGGAAGATCATATATACCATGAATATAATTATCATCAAGAATGAGTGTCTCTAGAGTTGGATAGATATCAGTATGAAAGATATTTGCGGATGTAAGTTGGTTACTTCTCATTGATAAATACTTCAATTGTCTAGGCAGATTCTGTGTCTGAATAAAACGAAAGAGATTGTGATTTAATGATAGATTCTCGACACGTAATTGCGTGAGATCAGGAATAACATCTAAACTACAGCCCTCTAACCTAAGTATTGTTTCAGGCTCCATGTGCCAGTGACGACATACTCGATACATTCATTTTTAGCGGGTTGAGTATAAGAGACAATAAAAAGAGTATATGTTTTTAGATTTTTAGTATGTATTGGTATTTACTTCTTCACACCACCCACAACCTTCGCAACGACCTTCTTCGCCGTCACAACCTTCTTGGCAGGAACAGGGAGGGGCTCAGCGTCATCCGCCTCATCATCAATCGTGGCAACGGGAACAACGGCTGCTAGAACTGAGGGCTTCTTCGGAGGCTGCGGCACAAACTCCTCCTCGGCCTCTGCCTCATCCTCCTCCTCCTGGTTAAGGCTCGCGAACTTGTTCTGCTGCTGCGGCTGTGACTGTGACTGCTTCTTTACAGGCACTGACACTGCCGAATCCTCATCATCTACGAAGGCATAGCCCTTGATGCTATCAGGGACACTGTCCATGCGGATCTGGAGGGCCTTCCAGGAGAGACCAAACTTGGACCCCGCAAACCATACACTCGTGCACTGGATCAGCGTCGTCAGATATGAGCCCTTGACAAGTAGATCCTCCAGAGGGACACCCTCATACGGACGCTTCTTGTCATCGAAGACATTTACATCGAACTTGTTGTCATTCTTACGCAGATTTACCTTGATCGTCGGCGGATACGGCTTCGGGTTACCATCCGCGTCCTTGGCCACCTTCACCATCGGCGTGTAGAATGCCTTCACAACATCACGCGTCAGATCCGCCTTGAACCATGCCTTCGAGTTCTTAACACCCTGATCGATCATATACTCATCCAGAGCACAGAAGGCAGTGTGGATTGCCTGGACCTTCGGGTTCTCCTCATGGCCCGCAGAGACAGATCGATACTATACTTGATAGGACCGGCCTTGTCAAAGACGTTCATGCCATAAGGAAGAACTAGGCTACCGATCTGCGTCATCAGCTTTCCACCATTGTAGTTGAGCGAGCACATCTTGCCCCCCGACTCCATGACCTTCACCTGACCCAGGCTCAGACTCGACGTGCTAAACTCATTGATCTTGACAACCTGAGAAGACATGATAAACAATACTAACTGCTTGAAGTATAGGGCCGAAACACATTCAATTTTGGTGGGTCGACCTCGCATTTTTTTTATTGAAGAGAGTCAGAGACTAGCGGACCATGGCGATGAGCTCAAGTGAAAGACTTCGTCTTATTTTACAGGAATCAAATCGCTTTATTGATAGACGTAGAGTAAGAGATGCGAGTGAGGTAACCTCTAATAACCAGGCGAAGGCAAATAGTGTTGTATTCGCGAGAAGCAGAAATACTACATTTATGGCCAAGCCTGCGTTTAAGACAAATGAAGCGACCGATAAAGGACTTCCCAATAATGGAATTGCTGATTCGGATGTAGGATGCTCAAAGAGTATTGTTATTAGTGGTTCTGAAACTACAAATGGATATGATGCCTTGAATCTGGCTTCTCAAGGATGTGCAGTCTGCTCAGATGTAGACCTATCGCTTCTGACTACAACACGTGTTGATATGAGGGCATTAGGAGCTCTTGTCTGTTATGATCATACGAAGTTTCCGTTTTCGCAGAATACTGCGGCTCTAACAGGATTTTCTAGTATTGTGACATCATGTGCTCCTAAAAGCTATGTTAAGCAATACTTTCCAACTGTGCCGCAGCCGAATCCTGCGTGTAATACGGACACACCCGAGAGTTTGATCTCGATGAAGTTTGGCTCAGCTGGAGTTCCTCGCAGTGGTTAGTAACCTGAAACTGTCTCAAAGATCCATGGATAGGCCTGTCTAACCTCAGGTAGAATCTGAACAAGAACCATAAGAATATAGAGAGCTCCTAGAGACTGCTGATTCTTCTGGGGGGCCCGTGTCAGGAGTTCTAGAATGATATTCAGATTGTTCCGTCTCCACCATTTCAAATCATGGGCACCGCCCGAGACTTTATCAGGATTATTCTTAAAGAGTTTCGTGGAGCCAGATCCATATCCAGGGACGATGGCTTCCTTTTCCTGTGTTGTAAGACCTAACTGGACAAACCAGAGATGATGTAACTTTCTGTAGAAAGATTCATGATTTCCTATTGTAAGCCTATCAAACCATAGACAACTTGCTCTGTAACCAAGATGTTCCATTTTGAAAAAAACATCCAGAACTTTCTGGTTCCAGAGTTGTTCCTGGGTCAGATTTTCTCCGACCGTATGGAGGATCGGATATTTCCTGGATCTCAGCCATGTAAATCTCGCATGGATTCGTAACAGAATCTCCGTGGTCAGAGTTTCTCTGGTATAAGGATTCTGTATTTCGGATGTCATTCCGCCTGAGACAAGATGATTAAGAGAACGTATATCAAATGCCCATAGATTCTTTTGATTGTCTGCGAACGAAAAGAAGAAGGGTTTGGGAATGGTATCGATTGCCTCGAGGGAATAGACTTCTGTTGTATTTTGAGCAAGACTGGGAGTATTGACGCACGGGCCTTGGTTTTTGAACCGCCTAAGAGGAATTAAACGTCTCCAAAATGTCTGAATCCGTTTAATAGCCTGATTGTCTTTACGTGTTAACACTTTATCCTTTAATGAATTTCTGATAGGAGGTTGGAACCGAGTGGGATTCTTGTAATGGCGGCTACAGAAATCTCCGAAGGCAGCGACGGCATTACATGAGGTTTCCTTGTGCTTCTTACTTCTGATATTTGCACATCTCCGTAATTGACTGGCCTCCATCCCTCTACTGCGACTTTTTAAGATATAGGAGCCGGAAAGTTGTTTGTCGGACAGACCAAATAAACGCACTTTTTAGGCCTCCGCGTCGTCTGTGTGTTCTGTTTCCGGCAGGGTTCAAAAAAAAAACTTTGACGTGTGAGCAAACCACCGAAATTGAATTGATTTCCAGTAAAAATTGACTGGCCAAACTCACTGAAAACCTGGCAGTGCGTTTATTTCCCATGAATTCTTCCAACGGAACTAGTATGATGAGTGCCCCCGTCGTTGCGAAGACCCCTGCCAAGAAGGTTCAGAAGAAGGTTGAGGAGGTTGTTGTTGTCGCTGCCCCTGTTGTTGCCGCGGCGGCCCCTGTAGTTGCGGCGGCGGCTGAGAAGACCAAGGCGGGCCGCAAGCCGGCGGCGGCCAAGGCGGCTGTTGTGCCGGCCCCTGTTGCCGCGGTGGCCCCTGTTGCGGCTCCCTCTAGCTCTGCTGCCCCTGCCGCGGCGGCCACAGAGGCGGCTGCCCCTGCCACGACGCTGGATGAGGACCTCAAGGGTGTTCTGTCCACGCTCACGACGCTCCGTGAGACGGTCAGCTCCATGATCACGGAGGTCAAGCGTCTGGACAAGCGTGTCCACCGCGAGATCAAGGATGCCCGTCGCCGCAAGCGTCGCGTCCGTGCCGAGGGTGAGGAGGGTGCCAAGCCGCGTGGCCCGAGCATCTTCGAGATCCCCACGAAGGTCACGGATGAGCTGAACAAGTTCCTCGGTCACCCCGCGGGCACGCTGATCAGCCGCTCCAACGTCACGAAGCAGATCAACAACTACGTGAAGGAGAAGAACCTCAAGAACAAGCACGACATCACGCCGGATGCCGCCCTCCGCAAGCTCCTCCAGGTGCCTGAGGCGGACCAGCTGACCTACTTCAACCTCCAGCGTTACCTCAACCGTCACTACATCAAGACGGAGAAGGTCACGACGGCGTAAATGGAATAAACATCTAAATTAAAAATATTTTACTTGGTCTTTGACCACTTGGTCTTTTAGCTCAATCGGTAGAGCATTCGGCTGTTAATATGATATAAATCATAACATCCACCGAAAGGTAGAGGGATCGACGCCCTCAAAGACCGCTTCTTTTTTATTCATTCAGAATGATTAAAAAAGTAACATACTGTCTACAGAAGTATCCATTACTTAGTATTCATAGTCTTTTTTAAATGTATGATAACATCTCTAAAGACAGGAAGTGACACCGTTAGATCCTCCGTTTTCTCATCAAATGACTCCAGGGCGGTAAACCGATGATACCGATGACCCATCTTTCTCGCTACATCATAGAAATGGTTCTTTCCAGGAATGTTCGGATAGATCTCTAAAATATGTGTTCCTGGTTCACAAAAGACTAGATGGACTAACGAAGAGGCGTGGGCCGTCACAATAAATTCAGATGAACGGAATAGACGGATTTGATCTACAAACGTCAGGTTCTCCATGGTATATAGACTAAATCCTTCCTTTTTCAGAACATGAGCAAGTTCAGTCTGATTCAATACACGACGCCATGTAGTATAGGCAGGATCTCTGAGAATATAACTATATTTACCCTTCTCTTGTTTCGTTGACGACCATACATCCTTATACAAATCTCTCATATAGTCATAGATCCAGGGCTCATCAATAAAATCATGATGCCAATTACAACCAGGAAGTTCCACATATTCATAGGCATCATCTTTCACCGTTTCGCGTTTAAAGCGAGACGGCAAGGATGCGAATGCACCCTCCGTAAAGAATTGTGTGTTAGTAGTCTCATTCGGATAATAAAAGAAGATGTCTGTAGATCCATTGTCAACAAAATAGAAACGGGCCAGCATATAGAAAAAAAGATGATAGGGATTTGTCCCCCACGCATCTCCTAATTGAATTCTCTTTGGCTTTTGCGTAAAGTAAAAGATTTCATGTAACGTTGACTTTATAGATCGATAGAAGTTCATAATATCTATACCTTGAAGATCTGATGCCTTTTGGACATCTATAATATAAACATCTGGCCTCACATAAAACATTCTTTTCTGTAAACCCATATTAATAGGATAAGAACCGCCGCGACTCTTGAAACTCTTTCAAGAGTGAACCCTGAAGAAGATCATGACGCCGATTCATTAACGACTCAATCGAGCCGTAATATCGTAACCAGATAATCGCCTGATGAGCTGAACAACGTCTTAACTGCGGACACTTTTCATATCCTGCCAGGATCGCAACATCGGGCCAAGCCTTCTCATTGATTCCAAGTTCATGGGAAATATACGACCTACGAAACTCCTGTAGAAGAGGATCCATACGTGTCTTTCCCAATATCCAAAGACGCTCTACACCACCAACAAAGAGATCCATATCATTCGCAATGACAATATCCAGCTTTTTTGATAAGGAACCTTGTATTAAGTCTGTATCAGCCTCTCCCTTACACTGAATGATCTCAATTCGTTGCTCCGAAACCCTAGAGGAAAACATCTCACGAATCTCCTTTCGAAGAAACCACGACTCATATTCATAAGATGTAATTTGTTTCTCAATCACTTTCCTGGCATCATCTGTTAACTCTTTTGACTTCTCCTTGTCATCCAGAAAGGCCTTTAGAGCCTTCGCCTGTTTATACGCAGATTCCTTATGAACCTTGCGACTTAAGAGTTCTGTAGCCTTCTCCTTGGGAGGAGTTCCATCTAAATACAGGATAAGTGTGTGTCCAGAGGCCTGGAAACTATTCAGAACTGCTATACATGAATCAATGTCTTCACGATATTTATATAAGAAGGCATAGGCATCAAGGCCTATGGTCGATGGTCGTTCGTGCTCAACAGTCACAGGAAGAGCATAGATTTTTAATGAACTATAGAGGCCTTTTATTCCCATGGTGTCTCATGTTTCTGATTAGTTACCCGTTTAAAAAGATCACTCAATTTTATCTTAATGTGGGGTCTCCTTGGTGGCCTCTTAGGGGCAATCACCTTTCTTAGTCAACCCTTGCTCTTTTTACTACGCTGTATAGGCCTCGGATATTTTATTATTTCAAACGATGAAGAACAAATGACAAAGATTATTCGCTATTTAGAAAAAACAACAGTCGCAAGCACATTTGCCTATCGATATGGTAAGACATTACCAACTGGAAGCTTTATCGGTTTTAAGGCAGTTGGTTATTACATACTAGGAGAAAAATACAGTGGCGAATATGGACAAATACATATTATTACAACACAGTCCTTCTTCAAACAGTTAACAAAGTGTGAAGATGTTAGTGTTGATAGTATCGTAACAACGGACTCTATGTCTATGTCAACAGTCGAAAAGAAGAAATGTATTCTTCCATTCTATAGTCGCACAGGATCATACGATAGTCTTTACTATACACGACGCAATATTGATATAACTGAGATTATGCCTATTGGCGAACAAGAAAAGATAGTATCATCAATTGTGTCCATCTACAATGAAAAGAAACGGGCCACAATCTTTCTTCATGGTAGCTGTGGCACAGGAAAAAGCACAGTAGGACTTCTTGTAGCAAAAGAAGTCGGTGGATCTTTTTGTCACACATTCAACCCGACAAATCCTGGAGATACCCTTCACTTAGTTGTAAGAGAAGCTTCGCATGAAGACTCAATAAAACCTATTATTATTGTAATTGAAGAGGCAAATTCCATGATTCATCGTATACATACGAATCAGATCGAATTACACAAAAAAATTCACACTCTTGTCTACAATAAGAGCACATACAATACATTTCTTGATGATATGATTCTGTATAAGAATGTTATTTTGATTCTGACTTCAAATGAAAGCATAGAGAATATCTCTGCGTTAGATCCTTGTTATTTGCGAAAGGGGCGTATAGATGGAAGCTTCTCGATGATGACGCCGATTGTAGTGTAAATGTCTAAGAACAAAGCTGGGGACTTGTTAATCTAGACGAAGCGGATCGTGCGAATTTTCCTTCAGGTAAATCCATTTTCAAGGATCGCAGAACAAGTTCACGACCTATAGTGTAACGCCACGCATACTGTTCAGGCGTCTGAACACCATACTTTATTTTTAATGTGTGGTTTTGGTTCGCGATCCATTGACTCTGAATCGCCCATAGCTCTGCGGCTTTTGTTTCTGATCCTTTTGAGCATAAGGCAATTAAGAAAAGCTCAGCCCATGTTTCCGTTGTCGCTTCACGTAGAGGCAAATCTGCGTTCGGCGGATCCAAACAGGCCGCATGAAGAATCTCATGTGCTAAAACACGTGTAGCCTCTTCAAACCGATAGACAACAATCGAGTCGGATTTACACGGAAAGGTATAGCCTCCATTTAAATGCACAGGGCCAACCTCTTGATCAAGTGGAGGTAATACACGCTTTTGCTCAGCAGGAAACCAGAAGATTCTCCATTTTTTTCCCTTCTGGACAGAAGACGCAGACCCTAGCCACTGAACTAAACGACCCCAGAGTTCCCACGGAGGCTCCAATCCTCTTTTATTCTTAATATAAATGACCTTCGCATTGATACAGGAGCGTGTAACAATCTTAGCCTCTCCTAAGACGACCTGATTCCAAAGAGTTTCACGCAGCTTTAGTGGATCGAACGGACTTTCTTCCAGTGCCTCTTTTTTGAGTGTCTCCAGATCGTCCCCCTCCAACTTGTCCTGTATCCACTGCTGGTTCGGCTGTTGATACAGGGTGTGGGCCGACTGAACCAATGTTCTGAGAACCAGTGGTAGAGATACCATCTACTCTTACTGAGGATAAGGATAGGGCCAATGCCTCTCTTAATTCCAAAAAGAGGGCCTCCCACAATAAGGGGATTCGATAACTCGGAATTGTCTGCCCCGCCGCAGTCGCTTCCTGCCTTGCCAATATATCCAACACACGCTTCTTTTTGGATTCCTCGAGCGGATATAAAAGTATAGTATCCAACAGATAATGAAGACAATCTGTCCAACGAAGGTTTCTCATTAGAAGCTCATAGAGAAAGGCCCTGATCTCATTCGTCTCATTCAACTTAGGAAATGGCTTCTGAGACCACGATCTTACAAGATTACGAAAAATAACATGCCAACTCGGATTTGTCAACGGCCGACAATCAAGAAGATTCGTAGGCGACGGGACAGGAATCTCCACAAAATAATCCACGAGTCGCAAAGGGACCGGAAGTTCAGATGTAAACCAAACAGAAATATCGCCAAAACTATCCTCAAGAAGAGAATGAAGCAGAAAACAAGACTCGGTGCTAAATAAATGTGCGTGATAGAAGACAAGAATTCGTGAACCACGACCCTGCTCACCCGCTAAGACCTGGCTTCCAAGGCCCCATCTCTGTAGAATTGGCTTCAGATAGATCTTATCCTGCATCGACATGCGAGCAATATCAAACCCAATATGAAGATGAGAACACTCATATGGAAAGCAGTCCTTTTCAGAGCTAGTATCATCGCCATCATCCTCTGCGCTCGTTGATATTTGGCCCGTGTCGTTTTTAGAGATGCCATGTGTGTGAAATTGCCGATTCTGAATTGTAAATGGCACTCCTCTTGTCACCGCAATCTTTTGTAGCATTTCATGTAGAGCCTTCTTCTTTGAAGAGCCAGGTTGGCCCCTGAAAGAAAGGTTCAGAGAATCCATAGTATAGTTTCATACAAAGATCTTAGATGGCTACGTGGGCAAACGACTGTCTAAAAAACCCGCGGCAATGTATAGAAATGGAGTGGTCAGTCCCAATCCAACGGCTTGAAGTCAAAAAAGTAAATGTCGGTGATCTACAGAAATCAGCAAAACCAATTACACCCCTTTCCTATGTCGATGGACCTTTCCAGCTTCAACATTTAAATATCCTGTTGCCCCCATTGCCGATCAAAGAATATGATCTACAATCGGGAAAACTTGTTCTGAGCCTCTCTGACTCTGGGTCGACCTCTGCGAAACTCCTGTCTCTCCAAGAGAGTTTATTAACTTCTGTGTATGGCCAGCAACGTAAATGGTTTCCTGATTCAGAACGCTCAAAGGAAATGATTCAAGCCCTGTTTCAACCCTTTCTTGAGAGCGACTTGCTCCATCTCTATTGCCCTCTACAAACTCAAGAAAAACGCCATTCATTACACATATGGAAAGAAGGTGGGTGGAAACGTCTGAGTGTAGCCGGACTTATCCAGAAAGGAGACAGTATCCGTGTGGCTCTAAGACTACAAGGAATCTCCTTTCAACTCAACCCGTCGACAAATTCGTGGACTGGACGGTTTCGTGTCCAGCATCGAATCTTCTCGCTCTATCATTGCTCAAAGCCCTAGGAGATCTTTTGTTGGAGTGCGATTGAAAACGATAAGATACTTATAAATAAATTAAATGTTATCATTAAAAGCGTTATAGGAATTAGTGAAGATGGCGTTTTTAATATATAGTCATAGACCAAATACCCTAGAAAGATCATAACCAATAGATTTACAGTTGTCAATGTTGCCAAATAGACTTTAAGTTGATTGGTTGGAGGGTTTGATGAGGAGGATGACATAATAAGACTAACACTTACGATTGTTAATATAGTTGTTAGGCCTACCAAGAGAGAATATACTGTTTCATTCATCTGACTCTACTGTATAGCCTCTAAGAAATTTTCTGTAAGGCAGTGACACTTACACACATGATTGTCATAAAAATATTAAATGAGAGCATGAAGATAGTAACAGGAATAAAAGAAGATGTATTCCCTGTAACATAATAATAAAGCAACGTTCCTATAGCTATCGATAATAAGACATTTATAGATGTTATCACGGCCATGTGTTTCTGAAGCTCATTTCGTAGATTAGAATTTCCTGCCGATGATCCAATGTAGCTTACACTTCCTCCAATGGATATGATCACTAACGCAACTAAAAGATAAGGTGTTGCTTCCTGTAGGGTTGGCATTCTATCTACTTAGTATTAAGTGTTAATCTGCTGGCATTAATCATTACTTTTGCCTGTTGTCTCAATTGATTATACTCTATGGCTTGCGCATCGGAAAGTGTAAATAAGTAATATAGACCAAAAGCAAGAAGAAAGGAAAGAATAGGCGTAAATACATATCTCCAATAATATACCTGGCTGTAAGCTGTTGCCATCTATTTAGAGGCTATTACTAGATGGCTGCGAAGACTCGGAAACTAAAGAAAACGAATCTAGATCCTCCTGGCCCTCGGCAATGTCATCCGCGCGTCGGCACAGCAAGGCCTGCGGCAGGATGCCTGCCTGAGAGTATTCTGAAGAGAGCCGCAACGAAGGCGGGCCTTAGAACAACCAGTTCGGGGAAAGAGCTACGTAGAGAGCTCGAGGCAAAGTTTGGCGTAGAAGAAGGTCATGAGGCATCATTTGTAAAGGCACTACCTCTCGTCGACTCAGAAAAGGCCTATTTGATGAAAACCTATTTGAGGCCGGAAAAGCCTGCGAAATGGAATGAGGATCCCGATATGTGGCTCGATTCAACAAATATTGAAATGGTCATGAAACAATATGAAGAGGCTAATCCTCATTTTGAATTTATGGGGCCATTTCCAATTGATTTCGCAGCTCCCGATCCGTATCAAAAGGGTGGGTCTCAAAAGTGTCTTATCCGGGAAATGTGTAGTCTACGAGTTATTGAGGCCTTGAAGAATGGTATCACATCCATCGGCATTATCTATAACCTCGACCCTCACTTCAAGGACGGAAGCCACTGGGTCGCTAATTATATCGACCTTCCGAGACATAAATGTTATTATTTTGATTCCTATGGATACGAACCGCCGTCACAGGTCGCAAAATTCATGAAATGGCTTACGACACAGGATCCAAAGATGAAACTGGGCTATAACGCACGCCGTTTCCAATTCAAAGGATCTGAATGTGGTATGTATTCGATGTATTTCATTATCCGTATGCTCGCGGGTGACGAATTCCGCCCTTTTACACGAAAGGCGCCTCGTGATTCTGCGATGCTTGGACTACGGGATTGGATGTTTTCCTCCTAAAGGAAAGAACCACCGTCTATTTAGAATGTCGGCATTTTTGAGCCAACAAAATGAATCGATGATTGACCGCCTTGTCTATCAGGATTTTCAGCGTCGCTTAGGATCTGATTTGAGTGAAAAGCAGAAGACTCGCCTTATAAAGACGGTTCGTCACTACATGACGCAAGTGGCCGAGACCATTCCTGAGGAACCGATCCAGGTTAAAAACAAGGAAGTCTTATCAGCGGTCGTGCCTGATTTCATCTCCTATCTTAATCGCTCCCAGAGCGTCGAGCCGCAGAGAGAGGAACCGAGCCGCCAGGATGTCTCGAGTCGGTTCAGTCAACTCCAAAATGAGAGGAACCAGGGGAAAGCCGCACCGCCCCCTCCTCCCGATTTCCGTGTATCCATGGATAGCGATGGCCCCTCTTCCATCAGCATTTATGAGCAAGTCAAGAAACAAAGAGAAGAAGAGGCAATCAAGAGCGAGGCTCTCATCCAGAGAACCGTCAAGGCCGAGACAACTTTCCAGGATGCGAGAACCCAATCAAGCCAAATGGATCAGATGGTTCTTACAACAAGGGAACAGTCAAGATCGGCATATCAACAGGAATCGGCGGCGGAAATGGCGAGCCGCTTCGTGTCCCCGGATCCTCGTCGCATGTTCATGAAAGACATCTTGGACGGAAATCTGATGAATCAGGGTCAAGGAACAAGCCTTGAGCTTATTGAATCAGCTTCTACCATTGGCACAGGAAACCCGACCATCACGGTCCCAAATAGAACAAACATAAAGCCCCAGGATACTCTAATCCGTCAAGAGGATGTTCTCTCTTACAAGGAAAATGAGTTTAATCTACACATCTACAGTGCCGACAGAAACTGGTTTGCGAACACAACACAGAATCGTTATAACTTTACAGTGAACTTCGACCCTGCTAACAATAGCAGCGGTTTCGCGTTCGCACCGACGGCGGCCATCAAGTTTAAGAATATCACGCGTATCGAACTTGTAAAGACCATTCTGCCGATTGAGGGTGTTGATATCATTCAAACACGTAGTGTGGTTGGTGCCGCCGTGACCTATGGAACTTCACTCAACACGAATATCCTGAGCTTTCCTTATCTGAATATCCGCGTCCCCGAGTTAGACAACAATAACTATGGAACAGACTATAATCTCCAACAGGCATTCGGTGTTGTTCAATACGATGCGAACTGGATCAGCGACAACAATACGGCGTCAAAGGGTGGCTATTTAGCCATGATCCCGAAGTTCTTGAAGTGCCAGAAGGTCTATCAACCGACACCCTTGGCGACTTTACAGAAGATGTCGATTCGGATTGAGAGACCCGATGGCAATCTTGTCAGTGATGCCCTCGATACACTTGATATCAGCGGATTCAAATCATCGTATAATATGAGTGCGTGTCCGTCGGGTTCTGGTATTACGTCAGGAACAAGTTATTCAGATACGAGCGGCAACTATCTCTGGATTCAGACAAAGACGTGGTTTAATCGTTTCCATGTGAACCAGGGAGATCGTATTCAACTACAGGGCGTGGCCTTCGCACCAAGCTATGCGGGCAATACAGGGGCCTCTGCTGATTTAATCAACTTCTTGACACGCAGTCAAGGGCATCTTGTTGTTGGTGTTGGATATACAACAACTGGAGGAGGAAAGGTTTTTTATAATGACAATGCGAATATTGTTGGATACTGTAATTATATCATCATCCGATCAAAGATGGTAGATCCGACAACTGGATCTACACAGCCCGATACATTTGGTCTATTAGGTTCAAGTGCGAACAATACGTTCTTGGATACACTGTGCCCTGCGGGATTGGCCGCGGGTCGCCTCATTAATATAAGCCACCAGACAACCCTTGTATTCCGCGTGATTACAAGAGATTTGGACTCGACGGCCCGTATACGCCCTGATAATCTATAAAGACTCTAAGTAGTAGATAGAGTAGGACTATGGATCCTTTAACAGGTATTGTAACACTCGCAGGTGTAAGCTTAGTTAGTTTACTAGGCTTACGGCTGAAGAAACAAGCGACAGAAGGATTTGCCGCACTTCCGTCCCCTTCTGATCAGTATAGAAACTCCGTCGCGGAAAGTCAAACAAGATACAATGAGTTCACTAGCCTTGTAAACCCTCTTGTTAACGGCGTAATTCCGGTTGGATCAAGTTCGACAGTTGTAAAAAACTCAAAACAAAGAGTGAATGCCGCACTCGGTTCAAACGAAGCAGACTATTCTGCCGTTACAATGAAGCTCCAGCAGTTTAAAAATAAGTTTCCTGTTCGTTCGGACGGCAATGAATCTGTGTTTGCTGTTATTAATTTCTGTAAGGAAACGGGCAAAGGAGACAAGCCGTTTGGACAAGTCAAAGACGGATTAAGTTTTAATGATTACTGCGGTGTCTGCGTCTCTTCTGGTGTAGATGAACTTGGTAAGGCATTTAACACACAACAGGGCCTTGTATTGGATAAAGGAACTCGCGATGCCGCCATAAAAGAGAAAACGGAGAACGATTATCTATTTCCCAGAGTGACTCCTCCTCTTGCGTCGTGCGATGGGGCACCTGATACCCCAGTCTTTGCGATAAATCAGGCCGATTTGGATCTATTTAAGAAACGCCAATACTGCACTACACATGGACTAATTGATCCGAAAAACGGATGTGCCCTATGTTATGAGAACAATACATTTTCATATGTGGACAAAAATACCGCAACACAGAAAATAAGCCTACAGATACGCGGATCTGGAACTGCGATCATTACGTTAAAGGGTAAGACAATTCGAACACTTACACTCTCAGCTACAACACAGTCGGTTGAATTAGTAAATGCGGATGCCTCATATGGCAAGGAAGGAGATATCTTTGTTATTAATGTCAGTCCAATAGCAGCCACAAAGACCACTGCTACGATACCTGCGATCGTCTATGGATATTTTAAAGGAACAAACGCGAATAATGGCTCCTTTACTATGCCCCTTAACTTGCTTTTACTCAATGATAGTGTATCCAACACATCTCCGAAAAAATCAGGTTTTGTATTGGTCGACGGTGTTACGGTTGCGAATATCATCCCTGGAACGGGCAAGACAATTATGAATCTCAAAGGAACTATTCCGTTTACATTTGTCGAACCCGATGATTTCTCTGCGATAGATTGTATCAATGCCCCCTATCAAATAAAAGAGGAATCCGTCAATGATTTTTCAACAGACCAACCATGTTATGCGAAAGGATCTGCCCCTGGAAAATACAATGAGGATTGCTTGAAGTCAATTATCTTGAATGCGGGATGCACAAGCGCAGGCACCTTATATACAAGAGACTATAAAACACTCAATACAGGAAATAAAAGCCTTGACCAGATTTACTCGGCGGTCTCTGCCATAGCACAACTAGATGGCATTGACCCTGCTAAAACAAAAGAATGCTCAGGAAGAAATATCGTTGGTGAATGCGATACGTTTGTATTTAGACCTGATTTGAAATTCACGGGGCATGCCAATGCGAAGAAGTGCTTGACTTATTTATATAAGAATAAGGGAACTGGAACCGCAGCATCTGACAGGACAATTGGCCCGACCTATGGCGGATCGACTACATATTTAAATAACACTTCGACTGATAAAAATAGATATTGTTTACCCGAGGGTGCGTTGAATCCTGATTCCTCAGTCGCCGCGACCGCGACGGCTGCTCTTGCTACACTGAGCGGGATAGCAGATGCTGCTATTACAAAAGGTGCGTCTGGTATAGAGGCAGTCAAGACATATTTGAATTCCCAGCTTGATATCGCAGTCGATACGTCTCGTAACGCAAATACAGATCCAGTTAGAAAAGCGGCGATTCAAAACTGTTTCGGAACCTTCACGGAACCATTTGAAAACTTTAGAGGTGATGTGATCTATCCTCTCCCTCTTACAGGCTCAACAAGTCCAACAGTTGTTACACCTAAGAGATATAGTGTATCGGCAGCATATGATCTTGATAATTTACCTGTATGGCCTGGTGATGGCGGTGGTCCGGCCACTGTTTCAAAGACAATTTATTACGGTAATTATGCTAGGGCTCCTCCTTATTCCGCAGGAATGTGGGATCCGTTTCCTCCTCCCCAGTATTTTTACTATAATAGAGAATTTAAATTAAGATATACAGGCATTGAGGCAGGGGCCTCAATTGGACGTATTCGTTTCTATTTTTGCTATCCTGGTGATGGTCATATAGTCTCATCAATAAAAATCAAATCTACATCTAACCCTAACTGGGAGTTTAATACAGGAGCTCTTCCTACAAGTGTTTTTGGAACAGATAATAACTTATGGTATTACGACGCTATTCTATCAAATCCGATTAAATCTTCATCAGTTGATATTAATTTAGGAAACCCAATCAACTATGGATGGCAATTATTTTTAATTAAAGTAGAATTCTGGTCAATATAAATCTTTCTATAATAGAATAGATCTTAAATGGCGTCCCTTAAAGAAGCATTTGCCGATCAAAGTGATTTTTACAATGATCAGCAACTAAAGTATACTGATATTGAACCTAACCGGTTTCAACCAAACGCAGTCTCTGGTATGACAAATACTATTATATCAGGAGTATACGATCAATTAGGTCACTACGATCCTTATACTGGAGAGACAAGAAAGCCGATTACGAAGGCAGGCATCGGCAAATTACTTCAAGGCCAACCTGACAAGACACCCGAAGAACTTGCCTGTAGAACCTATATAGGTTTAAGTGGGCTTGTGAGACTCATGGGCGAGGTAGACTCTAGTAGTCCTGTGCGGTGTGGGTGGAGGTATACCAAGGCATCCCCGGGTCAAAGCAAAGGTGCCCTCGGAACACGAAATGGGCCTCTTAATGCGAATGAAGACATTCTGAATAAAGACACTGCCTGGTTTTGGGATCTTAATGAAGCACTGAAAACCTATTTACGTGATATTGCCATGACTCTCACATCGGCAAATGCGATGGCTGCTTACAATGCTGCGTATCCTTTACCCTTGCCGCAGTTTAAATGGTGTGAAAGCACTCAGAAAGTATATCCAGTTAATTCGGATGGATATGCCAAATATCCAAGAGATAAAAATTTTAGCTGCCCTCCTCTAACGGGCAATGCTCTCAATCCCATCGTTGCTGGTCAAGCAACAGGTAAGGCGGCCCAACAGATATCGGCGGCGGCTGCGGCGAAAGCCTCCTGCTCAAATCCTGGAGCAAACACTTTCTTATCACGGGACTGTTTTCTACAGGCGGTTAAAGATAATGGATGTTCAGACAAAGGAACTCTCTATAGGTCCCTTCAATCTGAAAACCCGTCAGGCTCTCGTTGGGATACATATCTCAAAACTACACGTGCTTTTATTGATTATCAGTCAAAACAGGGTGCGAATGGAATCACAGACGCACTTTTTCAGAGAAACAAGAGTGTATGGTCAGATGCGACTGCCCCGATTACGAAATTACAGAATGCCATGATACAGGCAACAGACCCTCAAGTCAAGGCGGCCGCGAAAGATCTCTGTAATACATCTGGATCCTATGATACTTATGATTTCTGTAATGATATAGCGGACGGGACAAGTATCGGATCAGTTGACTTGATATGTATTCAACGATATTGGCAAGAAAACAATGGAAAACCTGCGGGAACTGCGTATCCTAAGTCGCGGACTTTTGATGCTCTATTGGGAACACCGAGTCCGAGCACATGGAAAATGTATAAGACTGCGGTAGACACACTAAAAAAGTCTACCAAAAGCACGGATCCCGTTGTCCAGAGAAGAGCAATCGACGCATTCTATGGTATTCGCATAGGCACAACGTCATTTACTCCTACAACTATTAATAGCAATACATTTGAACTGACATCTCCTCCCTGCTATGGATATGGCAGCCCTGGCACAGGGGCATTGGCTGGAATGCGTTCCTATACCAAGTCTGAGTGTGATTCTATGAATGGAATTTCAGCGGGCGATGGACAGTGTTTAGTGAAGGGTGGGGGATCCTACACGTATGAATGTAGAAACTTGAATGCGATCGATGCGGCGAATACACTTGTTCTCTGGTTAGATGCGAAAGATGGTTCAACACTTACACTTGATGGAACAGGTAGTGTGAAAACATGGAAAGATAAGTCAGGTAAAGGAAATAACGTTACGCAAAAGGCGAATGGCCCTATTTACAAAGGAGGCGAAAGCCCCTATCTTCAGTTTAATGGAACATCAAGTGTCTTAGATTTAACGAATGATCCTTCTTCGCTTGTTAAGAATAGCAGTGTTACTATCTTTGTTGTCGAACAACGCACATCGAATAAATCGCTTAATATGTTCTTAGGGGGTAGCAATAGACTTATTACAGGCTACATGAAGGATACACAAATAATTGCCGCAGGATGGTCAGCTGATTTAAAAGGAACAATTGAGCCCTACAAGGCAAGTGATCCTTATCGTATATGGTGTCTACATTTTAGTCCAACAGGAAGAACTATTTTTATTAATGGTAAAGTGGTTCCTGGCGACGCACCAAACCCAACAGCCACGGATAAAGTGAATGATGTTATACCTGATTGGGTAAATGGGGCAATCGGTAGATTCAATGATAAATATTATTACCAGGGAAATATAAAAGAAGTGATGATTTTCAAAACCGCACTCGATTCAAATGAGAAAAGACAAAAGATCGAAGGATATCTCGCATGGAAGTGGGGACTCCAGGCGAATCTTGATACGACACATCCTTATAAAAATGTAGCCCCTTAAAGACAAGGTTCTGCTATCATAGTATACATGTGGCCCGAAGAGATTGATAAAGTCTTCGTCCTCATTCATGAGAGAAAAGAAAAAGAACGATATGCGAGGTTGGCTCCGCACCTCCTTTCGCGAGGTATTCCCGCAGATCGCATTTATTTCTGTGCTCCTACGTGGGGATCAGAGTTGTCTAATGAGACCATTTTTAACTGTTATGATCCCTTTTGCCGTCCAGGAGTTCCTGTGTTCACGTTCAAGGCCAGAAGTCTGAGCAAGGGCGAGATTTCCTTAGTGCTGAATTTCTACGCCGCGGCCCAGGCCGCCGTCCATAACTCCATGAAAAAGATTATTATTCTCGAATCGGATGTCTGGCTTCGGGAGGATTTTGTCGATCGCCTCCATGATGTTGTTGAAGGTCTCAAAGACAAAGAATGGGACTATGTCAGTCTGGGCGAGGGCGCGAGAACACGGCCCAATGGATGCGAGTCAAGTATGTATGGAAAAACAAAGATCTATCCACCGAACCACCATTTTGTCTATCGGTGCACGGACTCTATGTTGTTTCAAGTTCCTTATTTGAAGAAGATACTTCCCACTCTTCTGCCATTCAGAGAATGTTTGGACTGGGAATTAAATATTCAGGCACTTGCTCATCAAAGCAAATCCTGGTGGGCGGATCCTCCTTTGGTCGAGCAAGGGACCGCGGTTGGACGTCAAGAGACAACTCTGGTTGCCTAGGCTTTGAAAAACTTAAATGTTCCTTTCTTTGGTTTCTGTGTAGCCTCGTCATACTCTACACGCCCGACTTTCGTCGTGCGGAAGGCATCGGACGCATCATAGACATCATAATGCGTGATTTTATTTGTCGCAGGGTCATGGGATGCACGTAAGATAAAAGGAAGTTTAGGGCCATTTTTAACCCTGGGAACATCGACTTTGTATTCTTTGACTGTTAGGGCCTTTGGCTGTGCCTGTGTTTGGGCTTGTGCTTGTCCTTGTGCTTGTCCTTGGACAACTGCCGTCCTACCAAACTGTTGCTGCGTCAAGTCAATATCTTTGGTTAGCTCAGGGTGATATAAGAAATCACCCGCCGCACTTTCATATAAGGCACACTGAAATGTTCCATCGGCATTTTCATTGTAATTGAGCTGACAATCAACTGCCGCCGACTTCATTGCCCTTTCAAGGTTCTCAATTACCGCCTTCTTGCGTTGACTGATAACCCACAGACGCTCATCACTTGTTAAAACATACGACTTCGCAGTCGGAGGAATCGGTAGTCCCATTTCAGTCGCCTCTGCGATGGATACCGAATCGCGACCTTCAATCTCGCCTGCGATTCTCCACTTCTCCTCCGCGGCGGCCTGTGCTTGCGGCCCAAAGACTGTTATATACGTGAAAATCTCAACTGTCCTCTCAGTCGGCGGCTGAATATCCATATGTGAGCAAATACGCACCGCTCGCCCCTTCACCTGAGCCATACGCACGTCATTCCAGAAAGGCTCCATAATATGAACCGTGCGAACATTCTTAAGGGAGAGGCCTTCAGCCCCTGCGGCTGTGATACAAAACACACGGCAGAGCTCTCCTTCCTGATTGCCTGTATATCCTGCCTCAGAAAGAACATCCGCCATTGACATCGGCAATTCCGCAAACTTCGCATTAAAGATAATAATTGACAGACGACGTATCTTTTCATCTTCGCCGCCTGTGAATTTAATATAACGACCCTTCTTTGCCTGAGGGCCAAGAAGTAAACTCGCCACCGTTCTATCAGAGAACTTGGGTTCGCCCGCAGATAGATCGATCTCAATCGGATCATAGTTGTTCGCATCGAGTGTTAGAGTAAATAGACCAATCCCTTCGAGAGATACAAATTCACTATACACAAGGCTGCTTCCCTTTGACTCTTCGATATTCTTAATCATTTCCATATACTTCGGGCTTGTATCGACTAAGCCACCCTCTCTTTCGACTGTTCGTTTAGCCATCGTGGATAGACACTCCTTCACACGCTTAATTGCGTCAGGATACTTCTCATTCTCGAGACGAGGAGCTCTACATCTCATTTCTTCGGGCGTTAACGCCTCTGCGGCCGCAGTCGCACCCTCATTGCTGTTGGCAGAAGGTAAAATATCAACTTTCTGTGATTCCTTGCGTTCTTTCTGTAAGGCCTCTAGGGCAACACGTATATCCCCTTCACCTACGCCTTGCTGTAAGAGTTCAGCTCTCTTTTCCTGAAGATATACAGCTTCTTCATCCTCCTCCGTTTTCTTATCCTCTTTCTCCGCATCACCAACTTCGACCTTTTCTTCTTCCAAGACAACAGCCACAGACTCATCATCATCGTCATCCGCATCCACATCAGTAGTCGTCGGAAGTGTATCTATAATATCATCTTGTGTATCCCCTATTTCTTCTTGGGCCTCAAATTCATCCCTGGGCCGCGGCCTCACAACTGTAGGCGGAAACACAAAATTACATGCCTGGCGGGATGCCATGCGGTAATTTGAAGAACTTTTGAGCATTTTAATCTCATACAGGTCGGCCCAGATTGCCCCCTGTCGCCCTGCCCCCAAACCACCTTCCGTTTGCTTTTCTTTCTTTGACTCAATCTCAATTTCTTCCAATCGTATCTTTGTATAGACTTTCTGTTGATACTCGGAGAAAGGAACACGGACAACGACGTCTTTTGTGACCTCGGGCATGAGATCTTTACGCGACCCCTTATAATAAGAGATTATGCCTGTAAGTCTCTTCTTTAACACATTTTCATTCTTTACTGTGATGCCGTCCTTCTCAATAAATATATCTCTGAAAGTCTCTCCAACAGGAGGTAGAAGTGCCTCTGAATTGACCTTTATACTTGAAAGCTTTATCTTGTGTTTTGTAAACTCGCTTTTAAGATAATCCAGGCGTTCCTGAAAACTTACCTGCGGCTCATCAAGAGATATTCTCTCAACACCCGTCTTATCAGCCGTTTTACGTATACCCTCAGGAAGAGTCGTCATTGAAAAGGTGACTCCCTGATCGTCAACAATGACGTCTACAAAATCCAAGAATGGATTTGCTGTTGCCATAACTCGTATGGCGTCTTGTATCTTCTCGTCTTCTTTTAGATCTTTTCCTTTGGCTACGCGACCAGAAATGATATGGAGATAGCCATGGAGAACATTCGCTAAAATTCCGAGTTCCTCAGGAAAGTTAATGAGAGGAGTTCCTGACAATCCAATAATCTTGGAGTTCTGGGCGCCTGTTAGAAGTCTATAGAGAAGGTAGCCACGTTTATAATTCATTGTCTTGCCACAGAGTTTCGGTATCCAAGGCCCAGGCTCAATTGATTCGAGTGCGATACGTCTCTTTACACCTTTGAGGTCAGATAGATAAGGCTCAATGGTTCCCTGCATCAAACGGATTAAATTGTGAATCTCGTCAATTACAATAATCGCATTGTCAAAGGCATTGGAGGGTTTCATACACGCAAGCTCTTTTAGTGTCGAGGCGGTGATACCATTGTAATGGATAAACCAGAACCGACCATTCTTTGGGTTTTTAGGATTCGGATCATAGATCAAGGTGGCCTCAATCTGATCACGGATTTCTGTGCGTTCCTGGGCCGTCAAGCCAGTATAGTTGACGGCCTTCTCAAAATCAGGAATCCAGATTTGCTTCGCTTTCTTCAAATGAAGAAGAGGGATATTTAAGACTTTCGTGGCAAACATGCGAACAATCGGATGTGTCTTGATATTATTAGGATAAGGGACCCAGTGATTTAGAAGGCGGAAATGACGGAATCCACAAAAACTGATCTCTCTGAGAAAGTTCTTTTTTAAACTTGCGGGTGTCATGATGATCACCTTGCGATTGGATGTTCCATAGAGAGCTTCCGCGGCGGCGATGGCAGTACATGTCTTTCCTGATCCCAAGCCGTGATAGACAAGAAGACCTCTATAAGGACTCGCCCATGTCATGTAATCACGAACAAATTGCTGATATTGGTAGTTCTCGGCTTTCTGGGCCCCCGCCGTTCCCATTTTGAGACAGGCATCATAATCAGGAACAGACGGTAGGGATGGAAGTGCGAATTGACCATATGTCTGGCGGATAAAACCAGAGAAGCCGCGGCGAATCTGTGATATAAATCCTTTCGCAGGGACGGGTGTTTTGTAGGGATTCTTGGTCTGTTCCGCTTTGATCGCCTCGGCAACATCCTTGAATTCAGTCTCAACAAAGTCTGTAGTGTCAATATCTAAAACACGGTAGTCTTCACGTTGAGCTTCAGGTTCTGGCTTGGGTATTATTGATTTTATACCGGGAGCCTGAGCAGGTTTTTCGTTTTTAACCTTTGACAGATCAATCTTTTTCTTTGGCTTAGACGCTACGACTGGGACTTGAGAGGCAAGAGGAGCAGCGGCAACAGCAGGAGGAGCGGCAGGGGCAGCAGGAGCAGGAGCAACAGCAGCAGGAGCAACAGCAACAGCAACAGCAACAGGCTTAGGAACTAGAGCAACAGATGCGGCTTTCGGCGCAGCCGCCTTCTTTCCAAAAAATCCTTTAATAACCTGTTCCTCCTCGGGCTGAGCTTCTTGTGCTGGTAAACCACTTACAATAGTTGAAAGGCCCTCTTCACCAGGTGTCGGTAAATCTGCGACCGCAGCCTTTGTAACCTTTATACCTAACTTTTTGGGTTTGAATGGCCCAGGTGCCGACATTCTAAACTCCCTTATGTTTTTCATTCTTGAGTTTGAAGCTTACTCATCGCAATCCGACTCGCTTCTTGTTCCGCCACCTGCTTGTTTCGTGCGACTGCCGTTGCGATAACTGCGCCGTCAGGACTCAAGACACCCATCGTAAACACTCGATCGTGAGGAGGACCAACTACTTCAACTTCCTTGTATCGAGGCGGCTGATGATAATGAGCCTGAAACCATCGCAAGAGTTGATCCTTATAGTTCGTATCATCAGTAATTAATTCAACGAAATCAATATGCTTCTCTACGACATTTATGAGAAATGACCTTACGGATGCATCCCCTCCACCCTTCCCGTCATCGTCATGCTCAAATAAGGCACCCAGCCATGCCTCAAACATAGAGCCCAAAATACCTAAATTCTCACGGCCCTTACATACATTTTCTACATGCCGACTTACAATAAGAAAAGGGGCAAGCCCTATTTTTATTGCTATACGGCCCAACATATTGTTATTTACAATTCGTGTTCGGATTCGAGTGAAAAACCCCTCGCCCTCACCCTTATATCTCCTCGCCAAATACAACCCGATGTTATTTCCAACAAAGCTATCTCCAATAAATTCTAGTTCCTCATTGTCTGCCTCTCTCAGTGGAAGACAATTGGAAGGTCGTTCGGCCACGGTCCATTTTTCGCCTGTCTGTGCCCATTGGTCCGAACGATCTACATAGGATTTGTGGACACAGGATTGCTGGAATAAGGTGATTCCTTCTTCCTTCAGCTTATTTGCCCACCCATACTTTCTCAGAATTGCCTCAATATCTACCTTCTGAATGACCCTGTTCGTAGGATTCCAGGGATTAAAGATTTTTTGATCCATGGATTCTCTCTACGTATAGTCTCCATAAAGTTTTAGGCACTAGAAGAAGAGAAGGGCATGGGGTCTGAGATAAACAGCGTAGTGATCGTGGGCGAACGGGTCGATCTTACAGATGGATCATCCAGAAATCTGAAACCCGCTATTGTAAACTTTACAGAGTATTATATGCCTACTGATATATCAGAGGGTGATAAACCTCGTTTAAAAGAATTATTTAGGAATGTATTTACAAAGAGTGTCGAGACATCACTTCCTTGTAATATGAAAGATAAAGCCCTTATCAAGAAAAGCCTTCAATTTAGAGCAATTAAGTTACGCGATGAACTTCGTGCCATCTCAAGAAAAGATTCAGTTCCACCGAGAGAAGCAACAGATCACTTCAGGAATCTAGATAAATTGTTGGATCGGTTCGACTCACTTCCTTGTATTGATAGTGATACTGCTGAAAGTAGTGGTGAATTGGGTGAACTGAACGATGATCGAATCGATAAACTCCTAAAAGAGTTTATTTTTGTTCTTCTTCAGGCCCATATGCCGATTGATGCCTACAAGGATAAAACTGCGTATGCTCAGGATATTGTTAGAAGGCTTTTGAAAGACCCTGTTATTGACTTTGATGGGGTTTTGGCGGCATTTAATGGAAAGATTCCTAAAAGGCTACAAGACCTTCTTACGTGTATGAATTCCGTTACTCCGAGCCAAATTGAATTAATGGTTGAGAGAAGAATCAAGGAACTGACTGAGAGTGCTATCAAAATGATTGAGGCAGTATATCCTTCAACTGATCCTTTTTGGTTTTCTGTAAAAAAAGATGATATCTTAAATATTCTAGATAATCTTTTACAATCTATACAGGCACTACAGGGAGAATTAAAAGAAAAAGAGAAGGAACTTGAAGCGTTACGTGCTTCTGATAAGGCAGTAACAGGTTTGGGACTTAAGGATATACCTGGCCGCATAAAAGCATTAGAAGAGGAAGTCGCTAGACTTAGAGCCAAGATTGAGGCATTAGAAAAGGCAGCAAAGGGTGGTGATGAAGTCAAACGACTACAAGCAGCTTTAGAAGCAGCTCAGAAGAAGAATGAAGAACTTCAGGGTCACATTACGCGGTTAGAAGGAGAATTAAGTGCCCTTCGTGGTTCTGGATCTGGATCTGGTTCTCTTGCTGAAATGGCAGCTTTACAACAAAAGTTGGATGCGGCTCTAGCTAAGGCTGCGGTGGCTGAAGCTGCGGCAGCTAAAGCTGCTGCTGAAGCTGCCGCAGCTAGAGCTGCGGCTGAGGCGGCGGCAGCGGCAGAAAGAGCGAGAGCTGCCGCAGGAACAGGATCAGGAGCAGGATCTCCTGATGTAGCCGCTGCTAAGGCTGCCGCTGACGCCGCTGCTGCTAAGGCCGCTGCTGCTGCCGCTGAGGCAGCAAAAGCTGCCGCTGAGGCTAAGGCAGCTAGAGATGCCGCTGCCGCGACCTCTAAAGCTGGAAACCCCCAAGCCTTAACAGCTTTACAGGAAAAGATGAAGCAATTAGAAGCTGAAATTGAAAAATTAAGAAAAGAGTTACTTGAAGAAAAGGCCAAAGCCGCAGTGACTCTAACAGCTGAAGAACTTGCTCAACTTATGGCTCAATTAGAAGAACAAAATAGACTATTGGCTGAACAAGATAAACTATTAGATGATCTCAGAAAAAGATTAACAGCGGCTGAACAAAGAACAAAAAGCGACCCTGCGTTAACAGAAACTAATACAGCCTTAAAAAAAGCCCTTGAAGAGCTACAAGCAAATGAGTTGACTCTCGAAGGTCAACTTGTCAAATTGGGCGGAGAGCTATTAGCACTCAGGGGGGGCCATAAAAGAGAACTTGAAGCCCTTCAGGCAAACAATACGGAATTATTGACTGAGATTACAAGATTAAGTGAACAAATAAAAGCTTTAGGAGGGGCTCCTGGTCCTGGTGCTGGATCTGGTTCTGTTCCTGGTTCAGGTCCTGGATCTGGTTCTGTTCCTGGTTCTGGCCCTGGATCTGGTTCTGGATCTGGAACTAAGGATGAAAGTGTAGGAACTGGTAATACCAACGCATCGAAACTACAAGACCTCCAAGAAAAACTTGCCACACTACAAGGTCAACTTGATGAAATGGCTCGGCAAATGGAGGCCTTGAAGGCAAAACACGCAGCCGAAATAGCTGAAAAAACTGCGACTATTACTAGACTTGAAGGTGAAAATGCTGCGTATAAAACAAGTATTGAAAAGTTACAAGGGTTAAATAATGAAATAAAGGCAGAATTAGCTACACTAAAGGCACAACTCGCAGAAAAGGAGGCGACTTTGGCTTCCCTAGAATCAGGAGCGACACTTTCTGAGGCTCAGCTTGCTGGTATAAGAGGGGGCACAGCTGGATTATTAGAAGAAATTAGAGCATTGAAAGAACAGATTAAGGTCTTAAGTGATGAATACGAGGCCGCAAAAGCTGCGTTAGATTCTGTAGAAGGTAATTTTAACGAGGTAATGCGTATAGTAGATGAACTTGAAACGGCATTAGAGGCAATCAATACATCTAAAAATGCGGAGATAACAGCGATTCAAGCTGAACTCACGGCGTTAAAGGCAAGATGCCCTGAAGGTATAGTAACAACAAACGCTGGGACTAGCACAAATGCAAATGTAGAAACAGGAGGGACAGCTGAAGAGAAAGCAATGGCGACTCTCTTCAAACATTTAATAGGAAAAACACAGGAATTAAGTGACGGATTAAAACGTAATGAGGCTGGGCTAAAAACAAATGAAGCAATTGATAGTTTCATTGAGGCGATCAAGGCAAAGGAAGCTGAATTGCTTGGCTGTGGATCTGAAGGTGATAAGGCAAAGGCTGCGATTGCTGCGGTGACAAAAGAGCTTAATGAAATGAGAGAAAAGGCTGCGGCTTCTGCTGCGTCTGGTTCTTCTGCTCTTGCCGCTGCGAAAGCTGAGGCAGATGCTGCGAGAGTTGCGGCTGAAGCTGCGACTAAAGAGGCAGAGGCTGCGAGAGATGAGGCAAAGGCTGCGAGAGCTGCGGCTGATGCAGCGAAAGCTGCGGCTCTTGTAGCAGCTGAAGCTGATAAACAAGCAGCAGAAGCTAGAGCAGCCGAAGCAGAAGCTAGAGCTGCCAAAGCAGAAGCTAGAGCAGCCGAAGCAGAAGCTAGAGCTGCCAAAGCAGAAGCTAGAGCTGAAGCAGCAGAAGCAGCAAAGGTTAAAGCAGAAGGAGAGGCAGCAACGGCTGCTGCTTCTGAAGCAGGAAAAGTATCACAAGGTAAAGATCTTGCGGAAGCTTTAGCTAAATTGGCCGCTGCTCAAAAAGCTCTTAACAACCAAAAAGGAAATGCGGATAGGGAAAAAGCCACCTTAGTCGCCGCTCAAGAAGAAGCAAATAAGGCTGCGACCGCGGCCGCTGACGCAGCTAAGCTAGAGCTTGAAAAGGCAAAGGCCGAAGTAGTGGCGGCAAAAGAAGCAGCCAATGCCTCTAAAAGAAATTCTGCGGCAGCAGTTGCTAGAGCTGAGGCCGCAGAGGCTAGTGCTGCTTCCGCAGAAGCTAGGGCTGCTGCCGCAGAGGCAGAGGTTGGAGAAAGTTCAAGAGGAAAAGAAGCGGCAAGAAGAGAAGCAAATGAGGCAAGAGCGGCGGCCAATGCGGCAAGAGGGGCAGTAACAGCGAACGCAAACACTAGAGTTGCGGCTGCGATTGCTAGAGCTGACGCCGCAGAGGCTAGGGCTGTTGCCGCAGCAGGAGAAGGGTCTAGCGCGAAAGCAGAGGCTGAGGCCGCGGCAAAAGCGGCAAGAACGGCGGCAGAAGATAAAGTAGCTGCCGCACTTGCGGAGGCAGAGGCAAAGGTTAAAGCCGCAGAGGCCGCTGCCGCAGCGGCAGAAGCTGCTAGAGCGGCGATAGCGACAGCAGCAAAAGACAGTGCTACAGCCGCAGAACAAGCTCTAGCAAGGGCTGCGGCCGCCGAAGCAGAAGCAGCTAGAGTGAAAG
>Ga0114975_10000254_pt1 | contig 40143 bp, 38 predicted proteins | sample S_130626_EF_Meta_FD_87031 | JGI IMG/M metagenome (GOLD analysis project Ga0114975, IMG submission 87031) | Freshwater microbial communities from Lake Simoncouche, Canada to study carbon cycling - S_130626_EF_MetaG | ecosystem: Environmental > Aquatic > Freshwater > Lake | place: Lake...
AGACTCACATTTTGATTTGGGCAGTATGTACACATACAGCCCTGCATCAAAATGCTCGCCTGCCTTACCCCATCAGCCTTCGCGGCCTCCTCGTCACGATCAGTATGAAATATCCGGGTTAAGGAGTCGCGATTAGTGTGAAATATGCGGGCTAGCATCATTTTCTTTACCACTGACGTCTCTCTCTTTACTCTACTGGGTCGTATGAGCACCCCTTCCCGTAACGCTATTTCTCCCACACGCCATGATGATTTTCCAGAATGGTACCAACAGGTTGTGCGTGCTGCTGAGATGGCAGAAAATTCGGAGGTCCGTGGTTGCATGGTGATCAAACCGTGGGGCTATGCTCTTTGGGAGCGGATGCAAAGCATTCTTGATGGAATGTTTAAAGCAACAGGCCATCGTAATGCCTATTTCCCTCTTTTTATTCCATTAAGCCACTTACAAAAAGAGGCAGAGCATGTGGAGGGATTTGCCAAAGAATGTGCCGTGGTCACCCATCATCGTCTCGAGATGAAGGAAGGAAAGCTTGTTCCTGCAGGTGAATTAACAGAACCGCTGATCGTACGTCCTACCTCTGAAACAATCATCGGTTCTACCTATGCCAAATGGGTAAAGTCGTATCGCGACCTTCCCATTTTGCTCAATCAATGGGCTAATGTGGTCCGCTGGGAGATGCGACCACGTCTTTTTTTACGCACCGCAGAATTCCTCTGGCAAGAAGGACACACCGCTCATGAGACGGAGCAAGAGGCCATTGCAGAGACGGAGAAGATGCTTGGGATTTATGAAACTTTTACACGAGAGTACTTAGCCTTACCGGTCATTTGTGGTGAGAAGACAGCAAGTGAACGATTCCCTGGAGCCGTCCGTACCTACTGTATTGAGGCCATGGTCCAAGATTGCAAGGCGATTCAAGCAGGCACCTCCCACTTCTTGGGACAAAATTTCGCCAAAGCCTCGGATATTAAATTTCAATCTCGTTTAGGAACACTCGAACATGCTTGGACAACAAGCTGGGGAGTGAGCACACGGTTGATTGGAACACTACTAATGGCTCATGGCGATGATGATGGTGCTATCCTGCCTCCGCGTATCGCAGCAAGCCAAGTCGTCATTATTCCTTTTATTCCAAAAGAAGAACAACGCACCGCCATCCTTGAAAAAGCAGAAGCAATCGCACTCCTCCTACGGACCACACAGTACGCTGGAGAAGCTGTACGTATAGAAATCGATAGTCGCGATATCAATGGAAGCACCAAAAATTGGGACTGGATCAAGCGTGGAGCTCCACTGCGCCTTGAGATTGGCCCACGTGACTTGGAATCAGGAACAGTGGCCCTTGCACGACGCGATCGTGCTCCGAAAGAAAAAGAATCCATCTCCATAGAGGCACTTTCAGAGCGTATTCCAGAAATTTTAGCTGAAATTCAACACTCACTTTGGGAGCGAGCCCTGATATTTCGTACCACTCATACTCGTGAGATTGATACTAAGGAAGAGTTCTATGAGTTTTTTACTCCTAAAAATAAAACTCAACCTGAGATTCATGGTGGGTTTGCGTTAACCCATTGGAACGGATCTGCTGAAGCCGAAGCCAAACTCAAAGAGGATCTCAAGGTCACCATCCGCTGCATTCCTTTGGAAGAGGCTCCAAAGGCTGGCACCTGTCCCTTTACTGGAGAACCGAGTCGCCAGCGTGTGGTTTTTGGGAAGTCGTATTAACCCAAATCGTATTAACCCAGTTTTATGGAATTATATTGCTGATAAAAAGGAAACGGGCCGCTGTTGGTCGACCTGAAAAAACCAAGAAACAGATCGCAGCGGCCCGTTTTTAGAAGAACGGACCACCGTTACTCGACCTGAAAAAACCAAGAAACAGATCGCGATGGCCCGCTAAATAAAATAAACTACATCACGATAGACCGTAAAAACTGCTGCACGTTCAAAAAAAATTAAATTATTTTTACTATGTTTCAAAATATTGCTGTTTTAACTTCTGGAGGTGATGCCCCTGGAATGAATCCTGCTATTCGTTCTGTTGTTCGAACAGCCATGGAGAGAGGCTGTGATGTGATTGGTATTAGCAACGGCTATGATGGGATTTTTGAAGGGGCTATAGAAAAATTAACCGGAACCATTCTCTCTGGGATGATTGACCGTGGAGGCACTATTTTACAATCAAGTCGCTGCAAGCGTTTTTATGATCCCGCAGGGATCGATGAGGCTAAGGAACGGTTGATCCAGCTTGGCATTCAAGGCTTGGTGGTTATCGGAGGCGACGGCTCTCTTACCGGTGCTCGGGAGCTACATCGACGAGGATTTCCAGTCATTGGTATTCCTGCAAGCATCGATAATGATATGCTTGGGACCGAAATGGCCATTGGTGCTGATACTGCTGCCAATACCATCATGCAACTCATTGATCGCATTCGTGACACTGCGCGCTCTCACAGGCGCTGTTTTCTTATTGAGGTGATGGGACGCAACTCAGGCTTTCTGGCACTAACAACCGCTATTAGCTGCGGAGCAGAGGTAGCTGTCATTCCAGAATTTGCCCACAACATGAGTCGTATTGTTCATCTCCTTCGATCCCGCTTTGAAAAGACTCGTGATAACTCCATTATCGTCCTAGCCGAGGGGGTTTGTGATGCTGAAACCTTTATTTTCAGAATGCTTGCTGAAGAACAAGGGGTCTCCTTTGATCAAGAAATTCGCAAGACCGTCTTGGGGCATGTCCAACGCGGGGGAATTCCGACCCATTTTGATCGTATCCTAGGAGCTCGTTTTGGCGAGATGGCTGTGCTCGGTCTGCTTCAAGGTGAGAGTGGGAGTATGACTGGTTTAGAACAGAGCCATGTGAAACTTGTCGATTTAGAGAAAGTCATCGGCTTTAAAAAACATCCCTCCTCCGAACTCATTCGACTGGCACGTCATTTGCAAATCGAATTCGGCGATGTCGTAGAGTGATTTCTTAAAAGGAATGGTCAACTTTTTGATCAATATAAATACTTACGATTGGGGCATACGACTTCTCACATTCACCAGATAAGCCCCCAACAAGGTGATAGCTCCACCCGCGAATGCCATCAGCGTTGGAAGCTCCCCGAGTAATAGCCATCCTAAGAGAATAGAAAGGAGTGGTAAAAGGAACATCCAGCTAGCTACTTGAGCCATATTCGTTTTACTACTTGTGTAGGCATAGAGAAGATAGCAAAGAGCTCCCGGAAAGATTCCAAGAAGGAGCATATTGAACGTGGTTGAAGGGGGGGCCTGCAGCACTGCCTTGCTCAATCCACCCCCAAAAGGAATCAAGGCAAAAGTGCCTATCCAAATTGACCAGGTGGTGATTTCAAGGGGAGAGTAATAACTGAGCATTTTTTTCATGAGAAGGCCATAAATAGACGCACTCACCATGGCAAGCACTACGAGTAAAGCACCCGATGAGAAATGGAGCGACCCATGCGCTCCCATTGCAGTTATAACGACCCCACTAAAAGCAATAAAAACACCCCCCCACCCTACGTGGGTCAATTTTTCAGAAAAAAAATAACGAGCTCCCAGTGCCATCAAAATAGGAAGAAGGGCTCCTAAGAGAGCCGCTGTTCCTGCGGTGATAGTAACTTCCCCAGAATTAACACAATAATTATAAATACTAAATCCGGTCATCCCCATGATTGCGATGAGAGGCAGATGACGCCAGGTGGGAAGGTGCGCTCCATGCCATGCCCAAAATGGAAAAAGAACTATGGATGCGATTGTGTAGCGGCCAAGGGCTAATTGTCCTGGAGTGTAAGCTTCAAGTGCTGCTCGAATACCTACCCACCCCCATCCCCAACCAAGAGCAGACCCAGCAAGGCACAGGTATAATATCCATTGTGGAGAAAGAGAAGAAGGTCGATTCATTCAAAAATAAGAAGAGCAGAGAACTTGTGCAATGCGAAGGAAGAACGTAGAATTTATCATTAATGAAACATTTATTCATCTTTTTAGTGGCCTCTTCCCTGAGTTGTTTGGCAACAGAAGAGCCAGCAAAAGTAAAACCAGAGACTCCCTATTCCATTTCAACCTGTGTTGTTTCTGAAAATCCACTTGGGGTTATGGGACCGCCCTTTATTATCGACCATAATGGAACCGAAGTTCGCTTTTGCTGCCAGGAGTGTGTGAAAGATTTCAATAAAGATCCCGAAAAATATTTGAAAAAGTTACACGGGAGTCCCCAGTAGTAAAACAACGATCGTGCCGTTTACAAGATGTAAAAATGCCCCCCTCGTTAACATCGATATCTGCCAAATCATATTCACGATTCGAAATCATGATTCTTTTTAGACATTCTACTTTATGATGAACAACCCATCCTACAAAGCTCTTGCCTCCGTGCTTACAGAGCATTCTACCAAGTTAAAAAAAGGAGATCGAGTGCTCATTGATGCCCATGATGTTCCAGAATCTTTTGTGATTGCGCTTCTACGTGCAGTGAGAAAATGTGGGGCAATGCCCTTTGTGCAGCTTCATTCAGGAAAGATTGCACGTGAACTGGCTTGCGGAATCTCCCAACAACAAGCCTCTACGATATTGGAACTGGATTTAGCACGCATGAAAAAAATGCAGGCTTATATTTGTGTTCGAGGAAGCAAAAATATTGCTGAGATGGCTGATGTGCCACAAGAAAAAATGAATATTCTCTTAGAAACGTTGAAGCCACTTTCCAATTATCGGGTCAACAAAACACGTTGGGTCGTCCTTCGATGGCCAACCGATTCCATGGCCCAACAGGCACATCAGAGCACCGAGGCCTTTGAAGAATTCTTCTTTCGTGTCTGCACGCTCGATTATGCTCGTATGCAGCCAGGAATGAAGGCTCTTAAAGCTCTCATGGACCGCACCGACCGTGTGACTATAAAAGGGCCTGGAACAGATTTGCGTTTTAGCATCAAAGGAATTGGCTCTGTGATGTGTGGTGGAGAGTTTAATATTCCAGATGGGGAGGTTTTTAGCTGTCCGGTCAAAAGTAGCGTCGAGGGAGAGATTACGTTTAATACACCCACCATCTACCGAGGTATTTGCTTTGAAAATATCCATCTTGTTTTTTCTAAAGGAAAAATTATCGAGGCCACCTCGAGTGACACCAAGGCACTTCATGAAATCCTAGATACCGACCCGGGAGCACGTTATATTGGGGAATTTTCTCTTGGTTTTAATCCTCATATTTTACATCCGATGCGTGACATTCTCTTTGATGAAAAAATTGCTGGATCATTTCATTTTACACCAGGGCAAGCCTATGAGATTGCTGGCAATAAAAATAAAAGTGCTATTCATTGGGACATGGTCTCTATTCAGCGAAAAGATTATGGGGGTGGGAAAATTTGGTTTGATGATCTGCTCATTCGTAAAGATGGACTCTTTACGGTGCCAGCATTAAAGATGCTTAATCCCGACTATCTCCTTAAAAAAAGAAAACTGAATGATTAACTCCCTGATTCATCATTTTAACGAGCTCTGGAAGCGGTTTACTCAAGCGCACGACCATCCTCATGCTATGGCAGGAGGTATGGCCATTGGGGTCTTTTTTGGATTCATTCCAGCCTTTGGATTTAAAACACTCCTAGCACTTGGAACATCTCTAATCACCCGTAGCAATCTTATTGCTGCCGTTGTGGGAGTCACATTACATGATATTTTTTGTTGGAGCTGGCCATTTCTTTACCGATTTGAATTTCAGGTAGGTCATTGGATTTTAAGTAACCCCCATCAATTTGCACCTAAATTACTCAGAACAGATTTTAGGCTTTCAGAAATCTTACAATGGGAAAATTTCATCAATATTCTCTACCCATGGCTTCTTGGTTCGATCATCATAGCAATTCCATTCACCTGCTTAGCATACGTTACAACACTTATTTTCATGTACTATCGAGAAAAGAAAAAAGTAGTTCACCACGATCCAGCTTCTCAAGCTTGCCCTCAAGAGAGCTTCCAGCTAGGAATCAAGAAATGAATATTCGAGTTTTTTTTACAGTTCTGGCCTTCTCGCTATTTTTGCTTGGGGGAAATGAAATTCTCCTCGCTCAACAAGCCATGCAGCCTGACAGTCAGTTTGTTGCCCCCAAAAAGAGAACTCAGGCAATCCAAAGAAAAGTGGAAAAAGAGTCGCTCATTACTCCAGATGGTATTTTAACCAAAGCGTATCAATCTAAAAGACCTTGGGAAATGGTGAGCCCTTTTGCTTCTCAATCCTATGGAGATGGCCAAGAGATGATTTCTGAAAATCCTAATCAGCTTGGAAAACAAAATGGGCTTATCATCTTTGGAATTGAATGGTGATAAGAGGCTCTACTTTTCTCGTACAGGAACTACAAGAATAGGCTTGGTCGCATGTTTGAGAAGCGCCGTGACAACGCTCCCATTAAAAAGATGGTATAGTCCACCGTGACCGTGGGAACCAACAACCACCATGGAGGCATGACTAGCCTGCTTCTGAATTTCTTCTAAGGGAAGGGCTGCTTTAGCTACTATTTCACAAGGAATACCACGGGTTTCTAAAGGTGCTGCTAATGAAGCAAGGTCTTTTTTAATTTCTTGAATTTCTTCTTCAGAGGGAGGCACTGGGATGGCCACTGCATCCATGGAGGAGCCTATAGGAGTATATGAACTCACTACAGAAATAACATGAAGTAGAATAATTTTTGCTTTGAGTGGTTCTGCTAAGTCGGCAGCAGCTTCCACAATTTGAGTGCTAATAGGACTAAGATCAACAGCAACAAGGATAGTTTTCATACCGGTTACTATAACCATAACTAAGAGAACAAGGCTAGCCCGGATATTTCATACTAAATCTATTACGGCTTATGGAAAGCTCATCATTACTGCGTTGATCTCGAATTATGATGAGATCAAGAAACGTGCCTCCATCTCTTACATACCAGAAGATCGCAAGAGATATTGTCAAGAGAGCGGATTAAAGATATACTCTTAAGATTGTGACTAAGAATATCATGAGAATAAAAACAGGATCACTGATTCTTTGCGGAACCCTTTTTTTTCTTCTTTTTTTCGGTCCTATTCTCAATAAGTGGGCAGTGATACTAATACTGCTACTTGGTCTAGGTAGTAAAATTATAGAAAGAAAAAAAACAACACGTTACCTTGTTCATTTTCTTCTTTGCCTCTTAGTACCTACTCTAGCAATCATTGCTGCCTGTTTTATAGGTTTTTTTCATTCCTATGATAAGACTGCTATGACCCCTATTATACTTCACATTGGGATTGTGGCTTTTTTGGTTGTTTATGCCACTGATAGTCTTAAAGAATTGATGGCTTCTCATCAAACAAACAGCTCAGAAGTTTTAGGAGCACTCAATACCTACATTATTCTCGGTCTCATTTATGGTGAAATTTATGCATTTATTGCTTACTTTCAAAAAGGCTCCTTTTCAATTGCCTCGGCTATTACTCAATCGACATCAAGCACGAATCCAATTCATGATAGCTGGATCTATATTTACTTTAGCTTTATTACTCAAACTAGTCTCGGCTTCGGTGATATGACACCTACTTCTCACCTCGCTCAGGTTATTGTTATTTCTCAAACAATCTTTGGACAGTTTTATATCGCTATCGTCTTAGCTTATTTACTCCATAATTATATTACGAAGGATAAAAAAGCGTAGTACGAGTAAAGGGTTAACCCTGATATTTCAGACTGACATAACTTTTTTAATAGCCTCTAGGTAAAAAAAGAACCCGATCGACTGTTGTCAGATCGGGTTCGAAATTATGTGTGAGTAATTTTTGATTGTAACGCTATCCTTTGAGTAATTGAAAAAGATTGAATGCGACAAAGAAAATCATAGAGGCAACGGCCGTAATAAGTAGGATTTTTGGAGAGTGTTTAGCGATGGCTTTCATAATCGAGTTTGAGTTATAGGGTTATTAGTTATCGAGGGAATCAACAATGAATTTGTCTTACTTATTAAGACAATTCTTTTGTATTTTTTGTTCAAATTAATTATTTGAATCAAAAGTTCGACTTCAAAGAATATCTTCGAAGGCTAGCCCGGATATTTCATACTGATCTACTGCGTAAGCCGATAAGTCAGATGGATGCTGTGTTAAACACACATTTTGACTTGGACAGTATCTACTCATACATCCTCCCAAACGCCGGCGGTGTCTGGATCAAAATTTCAGAACCTCACGATGAGGCACTGAATATCCGGGTTCATAAAAGATCTGCTAGTCTTCGCTACTACTCGAAGCAGCCGCTTGGTCACGATCTTTCATCGCAGCCTTGCGACTCAGTTTTACACGGCCTTTATCATCAAGACCGATGCATTTTACCCAAATAAGATCTCCTGTCTTCACAACATCTTCGACTTTATTGATACGAACCTCTGCTAACTCAGAAATATGGCAAAGGCCATCTTTTCCGGGAAGAACTTCAACAAAGCAGCCAAATTCTTTAATAGAAACAACGGTTCCCTGATAGAGATCACCCACGAGAATTTCACGTGTCATTCCTTGAATGATTTCCTTGGCGCGCTGTAAACTCTCAGCATTACTGGAGTAAATATTGACTGAACCATCATCTTCAATATTAATTTCAGCACCTGTCTCAGCAACAATTCCTTTGATTGTCTTACCACCGGGTCCAATAAGAAGTCCAATTTTATCAACGGAGATTTTTACTGTCTCGATACGTGGGGCATAAGGACTCATTTCAACACGTGCTGCAGGAAGTGTTGTTGCCATATGCTCAAGAATCAATCCACGATTATGTTTGGTGTCTTCAATCGCTTCAGCCATCAGTTCATGAGTAATGCCAGGAAGCTTGAGGTCCAGCTGGAATCCCGTAATCCCTTCGGTTGTTCCACAAAGTTTAAAATCCATATCACCAAAGTGATCTTCTGATCCAATGATATCGGTAAGAATTGAATATCGAAGAATCGAGCCATCTTCTGATTGCTCAGTAACAAGTCCTGCTGAAATACCTGCGACAGGACGCTTGAGAGGAACACCAGCATCTAAAAGTGCTAGAACCCCACCACATACCGAAGCCATCGAGGTAGAGCCATTGGATTCCATCACTTCACTAGTGACACGAATGGCATAAGGAAAATCAGAAGCTGATGGAATAACAGGGAAAATCGAGCGTTCCGCAAGAGCTCCATGCCCAATTTCACGACGACTTTGGCTTCCAAATCGACCTGTCTCTCCAACGCTGAACGGAGGAAAATTATAATGCAAAAGAAAACGTTTTGTATCTTCACCACCTCCATAGGCATCGATGGTTTGTCCCTCATCAACCGTTCCTAAAGTAACTAAAGCGAGCGCTTGTGTCTCTCCACGCTGGAAAAGAGCAGAGCCGTGAGTTCGAGGAAGAAGTCCTGTTTCACTTGTAAGGGCTCGAAGTTCTTTTAAGCCACGGCCATCACATCGTTTTTGGCGATCAAGAATACTAACACGAAATGCTTTTTTCTGAAGATAGTCAAAAGCTTGAGAAATTTCAAAAGGTGTTGCTGTAGGAAATTTTTCTAGAACTGCTGCACGCACCTCTTCTTTTAAGGCTCCTACAGCCTTTCCGCGAGCAACTTTTCCGGAGGTATAAAGGGCATTTTCGATACGTTCCCCAGCGATATTATAAGCAATTTCTAATAAGCCCTCATCTACACTTAATAAAGGAACTTCTCTTTTTGTTTTTCCAATTTTAGCCACTAATTCACGTTGAGCAGCGATGATAAGGCGTACATTTTCGCGTGCAAAATCGAGTGCTTTGATAAAATCTGCTTCCGGAAGTTCATTCGCGGCACCCTCAATCATGATGACTTTATCTCCATCACCTACATAAACAAGGTCGAGATCGCTGAGCTCACGTTCACGATGCGTGGGATTAATCACAAAATCTCCGGCCACGCGTCCTACACGAACCGCTCCAATGGGACCAGCAAATGGAATATCTGAAACACAGAGGGCTGCTGAAGCCCCATTAATGCTCAGTAAATCAGGATCATTTTCTCCATCTGCGCTGAGTAGGATACTTATGATTTGAGTATCGTATAAGTAACCTTTAGGAAAAAGGGGGCGCAGGGGGCGATCGATCATTCGGCTCGTTAAAATTTCTTTTTCGCTAGGGCGCCCTTCACGCTTAAAATAACCACCAGGAATCTTTCCAACAGCAGCAGCTTTTTCCTTGTAATCGACTGTTAGAGGAAAGAAATCTTGTCCCTCCTTCATCGTTGTCGCACTGACCGCACTTGTCATCACGACAGTATCTGCATAGCTTACGACAACGGCTCCATCGGCCAGCTTGGCGATTTTACCTGATTCAAAAGTAATAGGAGAGCGACCAACGAAAGCAGTAACAGTGTGTTGTGACATAATTTTTAGTAAGAGATAGGGTGTTACAATAGAAGCAATAAAGCTTTTTGTGTTTTTTGTTGTAGTTAAAATTTCAGGTTCAGCGCATGCCGATATCCTATTTGAGCAGAAACCTAACAAGGTTTGTTGGAACTAGGAGCCGCAGCTGCATTCTTTTTCCATTTCAACCTCAAACTTTAAAAGCCTCTATTCGGCTATTTTCTAAGTTGGAGTTGTTGAATGAGTGATTGATAACGGTCGTTTGCTTTTTTCTTGAGATAATCAAGGAGCGAACGGCGTTGTGCTACGAGTGCAAGTAAACCACGTCGAGAAGAATGATCTTTGACATGACTTTTGAGATGTTCAGTGAGTGTTGTAATACGCTGTGTGAGGCTCACAATTTGAACATCAGCGCTTCCTGTGTCTTTTTCATGCAGCCGAAATGCTACGGTTGTATCAGTTGTTGTCATATTTTTTTACTAGTTAAAGAAGCTCTCACAGTTGTTATGGCTTGGCAAGAAGAAAGATTGAACCCTGATATTTCATACTCATCGCAGCTTCCTCGTCACGATGAGTATGGAATATTCGGGTTTATCAACTCTATGTATTCTTTAAAAAAAAAGCCTGGATCATCGATCCAGGCTTTTATTTGATTAGAAAAAATAGAATTCTTTGAAACTAGCTCCCAGCAGGGGAAGTTTTTAGTTTCATTTTTTGATGCATCTCTTGGCAATGTTTCTTAAGTTTTTCCATGATGGGCTTCATGCTCGGATCTTTTGTGCAAATAGCATCACAGAGTTCTTTTTTATGTCCTTTAGTCCCAAGTGTCGGATTCTCTGCAATCACAGCTGCTTTTGTAGTACAAAAACGATGGCGTTCTTCTTTTGTTAAAACATCGTGGCACGATTTTTTCATGGTCCACTTGTCACAGGCCATTTCCTTTGTACAGGGCTTCTCCATCGTGCAGGCGCTCTTGTTGTCAGTGCCGCAACAGGAATTTGTTGTGGAGGTGACTGGATTGGAGATCGCAGCGGTAGTTGGCGATGGTGCCGTTTGTTCTTGGGCAACAGTGAAGCCGGTCATCAACAGAGCGGCTAGTAGGATAGTGCTAAGTCTCTTGTTCATAGTAATTTTGTTAATAAGTTAGATGTATCTTGCGATAGGAAAGATAACATAACACACCTTACTTATTTCGCAAGGCCTGATGATGCTTCTAACTTCCTTGCCTCAAGGATCCTTAAGAATTACTACAATTTATTTTCTGAAGCTTTGTCTGCATGTGCAAAAAAGCGATGAGAGAGAATAAAAAAAGTGGGAGCCCAAAGGCCAACAAAAATACCAAAGCGCTCTCCATAGGCTCTATGAGCACAAGCAGCAGCGTTATTCCAATCTAGTGGAGAATTACCGCTCATAATATACCAAATAAGAATCGATCCAATAATGGAGGCAAAGCCTGCAACGAAACAAAAGCTACCAAGCAGTTGAAGTGTTGATTTATTCATAATGATTTTTAGTTTTTTAGTTTTTTTAAAAACGCTATTCCTATTTTGTTGAAACAGCGCAACTGCTTATTAGGTCATGGATTCTTTCTATGTGCAAGAATTAAGAATCATAAAATGGACTCATCAATAATGCTACCTATGCTTGCCCGAATGCTTCACCCAAATTACCTACTAAAGAGCCCAATCTAAATGGATGGGGGGCTGTTTATTTTCATGACTCGAAAACTTGTATATCCATCTTTTGTGACTGGCGGTGGAGCTTTTCCTTTTTCGACTTTATCTGTGGTATAGGTAGCTGCATACGCTTTCGGACAAGGATCAGTGCCAGGAACGAGGTAATACTGTGTCATCAAATTATGATCGTGATGATACAGTGTATCACTCTGTGTGGTCGGGTTGCCACGGGTTGATGTCCATTCTTTAATTTCTAATTGAGAATAAAAGAGTCCATAATTATCATAGAGTCCATTCATGTGGGTTTCATTTTGAGTATTTCCATAATAAAAATCGATTATTGGAAGTGACCACCGTGCACCTTCCTGTAATGTGATTCCAGTAAACATACTGCGATAGGTATCTCTAGTGGCATTAGCAAATCCACTAAGATAAGCATCATAACCGTTATCAATTTTATAGGCTCCAGTTTCTGTGGTTTCGTCTCCCTCAGGAGCCGTTGGCTGTCCATGGTGCAGCCAGTTACAGAAACGAGCAGCATCCAGTAAATTGATTCTAGTGATAGGGAGATCTCCTCTATGTACCTTATAGGATCGACCAGGAACTTCAATCTTCACTTCCGTATTAGGGTCGATCAAATCGTAATGGAATGTTCCATCGTTACGACTGCTTTTCTGAATTTTAGCTACATGAGGAGGAGCAGTCTGGCGATGAGTTTTAGGATCAAATTGACCAACAGGATCCTTAGACATATCACTGGAGTAGAGTCCAAAGGGATCACTTTTTGTTGCTACCGCATTTAAAAAAGCACAATACTCATTGCCGGTAATACAAGATTCTGAGATATAAAAAAAGGGACCGTTTTGATTAGGTTTACCGTTTTGATCATTCTCTTCGTAAACGGGAATCTGTTTGATTTCAAAAGGGGGTACTAAAACTTCCAGGGGGGGGGAGTGAAGGCTCCTCAGAAGAGGGGGGGGCTTTAGGATCAGGCGTCGTTGTAGGAGAGTCCTCATTTCCGGAGGCAGGGAGAGAGGAATCATTTTGTTCTATGGTGGTTTCTCCAAGAGCTGTTGTTGTTGTTTTTATCCACGAACCATTAGCATACGTGGTTAGCTTCACCGATGATCCATCAACATTATCAATCGTTTTTACGGAGGAGCCATCAGTCTTAGTGACGGTGGTGATTGTTGTACCATCAGATTTATCAATCCTAGTGACTGTTGATCCATCCGGATTATGAATGATGACTGGCGGAATTACAGAGGGACCAGAGTCATCTGCAAAAATGGGCGTCATTAGAAAAACAATCCAAAAAAAAGTGATAAAGAAAGAGGTAGGGATTCGATTCATAAAAATTTTTGGGTTAACCCGGATATTTCATACTGAATCGTCATGAGGCGCTGCGAATCCTGATGCAGACACCACCAGCGGTCGGGAGACCGCGGGGGAGACTGCCCTGGCTTTAAGGGGGCAGCACTGAAAGGGCGAGACGAGCGGGAGCAAGCGAGTCAACGAAGGTGATGGATTGTGACGACGGCTGTATGTTTCATACTGCCCGAGGAGCAATTCGAAGGTCAAGCAGTATCAATCAGGTGTTCGCAAGCCGCAGCAGAATCGGTATGAAATAGGCGGGTTAAGATTCTGGTGGTTCCAATAGCCTAATTTTGGGATCGATCCAGCGGCTATCAGGAAAAATCAGGGGAGGAGTGGTAGTAACGAGGGTTGCTTTTTCTAAAACAAACTCAGGATAAAAAGAATCACTTGCTGGTTCATACACTTTCTCGCCGGAGAAGTGCCCCTCAAGTTGATACTCATAATTATTATCAGCTCCTATTTGATTTTTTTTTCGGTCAGGAGCTAGCATTTTTTGCTCGTTGAACATGACTAATTGAGACCCTTTCCAAGGTTTGCTGGGCTCTTTTACCCAGCCCCACATATGATAGTCGACTTTATAAAAACGACGTCCTATGAAGTAGTGACCTGGTGTTTCATTGGCAATGGCCCTCTTAATGGCAGTACGATCAGAGGCATTTTGCTCAACGATGGTTGTGCACCCAGAAAGAAATAGAAAAAAACCTAACAGTATCCCTAGCCCGAATATTTCATACTGATCGTGACGAGGAGGCCGCGAAAGCTGATGGGGCACCACCGGCGGTCGGGAGACCGCGGGGGAGACTGCCCTGGCTTTAAGGGGGCAGCACTGAAAGGGCGAGACGAGCGGGAGCAAGCGAGTCAACGCAGACACATATTTTGACGCAGGGCTGTGTGTGTACACACTGCCCGAGGAAGACTTCGAGATCAACACAGCATCCATCTGACTTCCCGGTCTCCGCAGTAGATCAGAATGAAATATTTGGGCTAAAGCAACGAGGAATGGCTGTTGAAAGAATATTCTATCTTTAGAAATTCTTTTTTCATCATGATGACTCTGAGATCGCTCTCGTGGATGATCAGGCATTTGAGAAAATTACTGAGGTGATTCCCCAATGACAAGAGCAACATTTTCTATTAAAAAGTTGCATCACAAAGGTTCGGCTGATATGCGTTCTAACTTAAGTTCAAAAGCCGTCATTTCACTCTAAAATCAAATATGTCCATGGAACGTTTTCAAAACTTATTAAAAGATCTTGGGTCAAGCGTTGGGTTGCCTGATTTGAAACCGAGTGATGATGGTCTTTGCTCTCTTCGCTTTGATGATCGAGTTACTATTGATTTAGAGAGTAATGATGAGACAGGAGCCATGATTTTCTCAAGTATTGTGGCAACATTATTACCCTATCAAACTGAAAAATTATACCCTGAATTACTTGAAGCCAATCTCCTGTGGGCGGGAACTGGTGGGGCTACTCTAGGTGTTGATCCTGCAACATTAAGTGTCTTTATGTGCTACCAGGAAAAAATTGAAGGAATGGAATTTCTACGATTTCAAGAGTTGCTTAAAGGCTTCAGCGATGTTGCCCTCTTTTGGAACAAGCGTCTTCAACAAGGAGAAGAGTCAGAGACGAGCCAAACACCATCTGAATCGGTCTCCCTAACTGAGGTCACTCCTCCTGCTCCTTCTGCTGCTGGATCGGTGGGGACTTATGCATAGCATTGATCCAGATTCTTCTGAAAAACTCTCCTTACCCGCTCTGAAAGAGGAACCAAGATTCCCTTCTCCATTAAAGTTAAAAATGCCTCCGATTCCTATTGGAACAAAATTATTAGGAGGATCTTCGCCTCTCTTTATTTTAGGCCCTTGTGTGATTGAGGGTGAAAAAGCCTTGATGCATGCAGCAAAAAAAATCTACTCGATCTGTGATGATCTAGGGGTCGATTTTATTTTTAAAGCCTCCTATGATAAAGCAAATCGGACCTCAGCCACTTCCTATCGTGGTATGGGGCCTCGTGAAGGATGTGCGATGCTGGCCGAAGTTGGAGCAGCTATTGGGGTTCCTGTTACAACTGATATTCATACTGTAGAAGAAGTATTAATAGCGGCTGAATTCATTGACGTATTACAAATCCCTGCTTTTCTCTGTCGTCAGACCGATTTGATCGTAGCTGCTGCTAAGACTGGACGTGTTGTTAATGTCAAAAAGGGACAATTTCTTGCCCCATGGGATCTCAAGCCTATTGCAGAAAAACTGACACGTGCAGGGTGTGAAAAATTCTTTTTTACCGAACGAGGAACGACCTTTGGATATAACAACCTTGTGGCTGATATGCGTTCTCTTTATTGGATTCGAGAAGGTGGTTATCATGTTGTTTTTGATGCCACACACTCGGTCCAACGTCCCGGCGGAGGGGGAGATCATACTACTGGCGATGGAATTTTAGCGCCCGTACTAGCAAGGGCGGCGATGGCGGCTGGTGTTGATGGAATTTTTTTAGAAACTCATGAAGATCCCACCAAAGCCTTTTCTGATGGTCCCAATCAAATTTCTCATGCCACTCTTCCTAAGGTGCTCCGCTCTCTCTTAGCAATTCATAGGGCAATTTATGAGTGACCCTCATTCACATTCTGAAAAACTTTAGATCTTCTCTTATTTGTTTGGTACCTCATAACACTTCAGCATCAAGGATCTGCGCTCATTGCGCAGACATCGGTTGAAAAAATTGAAATTCGAGAAAAGAGAAGTATTCTATAGTGTATTACGTTGAAAAAGGGATGATAGAAACGCTGAAAAATTTTCTTAGGACAAGGCCAAAGATCGAAGCACTATCGAAAGATAGCCAATGATCTGAGAGCGTACCCCTTTCAATTGAATCCATACTCTAATATGACCTTGTTTTTTTTAAGAGCCTCTATTTTTTTTATAATATCGGCCTTGGCCATCGGGGCACAAGCACCTTCGACCATACAAGAAGAGCCCCATTCTCAAAAAGATACTACTCCTCCTATCGATCTCCCAGCTCCTCTAGGAGAGGATATGAAAGGGATTTTCATCCCTCAATATGATGCTGAAGGGAATCCTACGATGAACTTTATTGCAGAAAAAGCGCGCAAAATTAGTGAACAAGAACTCGAGGTTGATTCGCTAAACATTCAGTTTTTTGAACGAGATGGGAAGGATGTGACCGTATTTGTACCGCATGGAATATTTCATTTAGACACCAAAATTCTTTCTACCGATAGTGAGGTTACTATTAAACGTGAAGATTTTGAGATGGTGGGAGAATCCGCTGCCTTTAATACTTCAACGCGATATGGCACTATGAAAGGACATGTGCACACAGAAATTCGCAATGGAATACCCGCTAAGACACTTTAAATAGGAGCAATAATGATACGCTTTTTATTTTTTCGTAGGGGTCTTTTTGTAATTCTGCTGATATGCTTTGTTCATTGGAGCATGGGTGCAACAGCCTTGGAGGGAACATCACCTCCTAGTGATCCCTTAAAACTAGGAATTGGGAGTAAGCCCCGACCCAAGAATGCACGAACTATTATCGATGCAGAAGAGGGAGCATGGTTTGATGATTTAACCAATACCATTGAATTTAATGGGCATGTGGTTGTGCACGATCCGCAGTTTATCCTCTATTGCGACAAGTTGCATGTTGTGATGAATAAAAATCGCCAAGGCCTTCAGCAGGTTATCGCCACAGGCAATGTCATTATTGAACAAGAAAATACGAATGATCAAGGGGAGGCTATCAAATCCGTAGCACGTGCTGGCGAGGCTCTTTATGATCCCGCGACTGGCGATATGACACTGAAAATAGGACCTCAGATTCAACAAGGTCGAAGCTATCAAGTAGCAACAGAAGAGGGCACAGTGATGATTCTCAATAATAAGGGAACTTCAAGGACCATTGGAAAAAGTCGGGCTATGGTCGTCGACCCTGGCCAAACACCCTAGCCTGGATATTTCTTACTGAAATATCTGGGCTCAACAATTCTTTACACTTTACTCAATACTCATTACCCGTTATTGGGTGTGAGCCCTATGTCTTCTCATCATCCCTCTCCATTTTCTCCAGTAACATCGCACGATGAATCTATTTTAAGAACCGATGAGCTGGTAAAAATTTATAATGGGCGTTCCGTTGTCAATGGAGTGAACATTCATGTTCGGCCTGGTGAAATTGTTGGATTGTTAGGGCCTAATGGAGCAGGTAAAACGACTACATTTTATATGATCGTTGGACTCGTACGCCCAGATGGTGGTCGTACCTTCTTTAATGGGGTAGATGTCACTCATGAACCGATGTACAAACGAGCTCGTCTTGGTATGGGATACCTACCTCAAGAAGAGTCGATTTTTAGAAAGATGACGGTAGAGGAAAATATTCTCTCTATTTTACAAACAACCTCTCTGAATCAACAACAGCAACGCGATCGTTGTGATGAATTGCTAACCCGTTTTGGGATTGATCATTTGGCTAAAAATGAGGCACTCACCTTGAGCGGTGGAGAAAAACGCCGTTTGACCATTGCTCGTTCCTTAGTCATGAATCCTTCGCTCTTGATGCTCGATGAACCCTTTAGCGGTGTTGACCCTATTGCTGTTTATGATGTACAGCAGGTTATTTCAGATCTACGTGATAGCGGCTTAGCAATTATTATTACAGATCATAATGTGCGAGAGACCTTGGCAATTACTGATCGTGCTTATCTTATTTTTGAAGGGCGTGTTGAAAGTCAGGGAGACAAGGATTTCTTACTTCATGATCCAATTAGCCGTAAGCTTTATTTGGGAGAATCTTTTTCCATGTAATTTTTAGACTTTTTTTTGTAATCTGATGATTCTTCTAATAAATTCCAAATCCTTTGCATCCCCTAAGGTGCCCAGCTTGTAATCCAGAATTTAAAAAAAGTTCAATTCCAAACATGCACAAAAATATTGTCAAAAAGCTTAGTGTTGCTGAATTTTTTACCCGTTATCAAAAAGAACTCCAATTAGAGCAGCTCAACAAAGAATTAGGTGAGGAATCTTACATTAAGGAGCCTACCGTTAACCGGCCTGGGTTAGCACTTGCCGGATTTTTCAGGTATTTTCCATTTAAGCGTCTTCAGGTGGCTGGATATGCTGAGTTAAGTTATTTAAGGCATCTGCCAGTGGAAGAATGTGAGATGCGATTGAGAGAAATTTTTACACTTCGCATCCCGGCTCTTGTTATTTCTCGCGGGTGCACGCTTTCCTCACAATTATTAAAACTTGCAGAAGAGTTTAAGGTACCTGTTCTTCGTACCCCGCTCATTACAATGGAATTTATTAATGCGGCAACCATTGCTCTAGAAGAGGCATTTGCTCCGGTTACAACAGAATTTGGAAGCATGGTTGACATTCTTGGAATTGGTGTCCTCATCAAGGGTCAAACAGGCATTGGTAAAAGTGAATGTGTCTTAGGGTTGATAGAACGTGGGTACAGTCTTGTGAGTGATGATATCACACGTTTTCGAAATTTTGAAGGTCGTGAATTATTTGGAACAAGTAGTGATGTGACACGATTTCATATGGAAATTCGCGGCATTGGTATTATTAATATTCCTGCCATTTTCGGTATCGGAGCTGTTCGTCCAGAAAAGAGACTTGACCTCATTGTTACCTTAAAAGATTGGAATGAAGTAGAGCATATTGAACGAGTGGGGCTCGACTTAGAATTTTTAACTATTCTAGGTATTGATATCCCTCATCTCACTATTCCTGTGAGGAATGGACGTGATGTTTCTCGTTTAGTAGAAGTTGCAGCACTAGATCAAAAACTCAAATCTATGGGCTATCATGCTGCTCTGGAATTCAATAATCGACTGCTTCAAGTCATGAAGGGGTAAAATTAATATGATGGATCCTAGTGATGATAAGAAAAATTTTAATGATCCATTCTGTGTGATCAAGGATGTCACTATTAAAAATAGTAACGGTTTGCATGCTCGGCCTGCAGCACTCTTTGTGAAGACCGCTAATCAATTTCGTGTAGAAATTTCAGTAGAAAAAGAGGGAGAGCTTATCAATGGTAAAAGCATCATGGGATTGATGATGCTTGCTGCAGCAAAAGGGTCACAAATACGTCTGATTGCAAAAGGGGAAGAAGCAGTTGCTGCTATTGCTGCCCTTGAAGCGTTGATCATGAATTGCTTTGGTGAAGTGTAGCAATAAGCTTTTGCAGCTGCTTTTTACTCACCCTAATCGTGACGAGGAGGCCGCGAAGGCTGATGGGGTAAGGCAGGCGAGCATTTTGATGCAGGGCTGTATGTGTACATACTGCCCAAATCAAAATGGGAGTCTAACGCAGCATCCATCTGACTTCGCGGTTTCCGTAGTAGATCAGTATGAAATATCCGGATTAACTGAAACAGGTCAAAAAAAAGACAACCCGCCACACCCAAAGGTGCGACGGGTTGTTGTTCCCCCCAGAACATTCTTTCAATTGATAGAAAAGTATAGTATAGGTAATTCTTTGCAATCCTTTTTTCTCAATAGAGGAAATATTCACTAGCACCTCCTCTCATTTTCTATGCTTTCTGTTATTCGTAAAAATCAGCATTTTTTAACGTTTTTTATTGTTCTTTTTACAATTGTTTCTTTTATCTGGCTTTATAATAGAACGAATTTATCTCAAATCGGTGTTAATGATGTCGCCACCGTTTACGGGCATGTGATCCAAAAGTCAGAATGTGAACGTGAGATTCGTGACTATCGTCTTGCAGTTGCCCTGGGGTTAACTGAGTTCGTGAATGATCTCGGTGGTTTTGCAGAAAATGAAGAAGTGGCCCTCACCTCTTTTGTTTTTAATACGTTAGTGATTCAACATGAAGCCCCAAAATTAAGCATTGTACCAACCGATGAAAACATCGCAACGGTGATCCAATCATTTCCTATGTTCCAGACAGATGGATCTTTTGACAGTAGTAAGTATGCCCTTTTTTTGCAGGAGCAACTTATTCCACGTGGCTTTACAGAGCACCACTTAGAAGAAGTAGTACGTGATTCTCTCTATTTTAAAAAATTATATCAACTCATCACTGCACCAGTAATTGTGAGTGAAGCTCAGGTACGAGAAGCAGCCCAGATCTATCAACCGGTGAGCCTGCAGGTTCTTAGTTTTGATCAAGATCATTATTTTAAGAATCTCGGGGGGGAGGCTCTAACCCCTGCAGAAAAAAAAGAATATTACGAAAAAAATAAATCACTCTTTGTCAATGAGGAGGAAAGAGCGGTTGATTATCTCTGTTTTACGCTCCCTTTGAATCAACAAAATTTACAAGGAAAGGACCGTGTTAAAGCCCTGCAGGCGCTTTCTGAGACTGCTTCTGGTTTTAAACAACAGACCCAAGAAGAACAACAGAACGGAAAAGATTTTGAAAAAAGTGCTGCAAAATATGGTTTTCACGTTGTTAAAACTGCCACTTTTAAGAAAAAAGAATCGGAATCTACTACTCCAGCAAAAACAAAGCTACCTCCTCCGGAGCTGATCTCCACTGCGTTCAAGCTTACTAATGTGGGAGCTATTTCTGAGATCATTCAAAGTGGAGATCATTTTTATATTCTTTCTTTAAGACAACTCATTCCTGCAAGACCATTAACCTTGGAAGAAGCTGATTCGAAAATTGAGAAAATATTGCGAGACCAAAAAGCTTTTCAAGCAGTTCAGGAGGCTTCTAGTAATGCGATTAAAAGTTTAAATCAAGCCATGAAAGCTGGAAAAACATTTGCTCAAGCAAGTACTGAACTTGGACTCAAGCCAGTCATCATTTCAGGAAGTGTTTCCCCTGCATCCCCAAAGCGTTCTTTGCATGAGCAGCAATATCTTGCATCAACATTATCCCTAAAAGAAGGTGAGACGAGTCAAGTGAACCATGCCGAGTGGGGAGACTTTATTGTTACCTTACAACGAAGGGAGCCCCTCAGTGATCATGATTGGCAAATACATCATGCGAGTATCGAAGAGGAATTATTAGAGCAAGGGCGGCATCTGCTTTTTTTTGAATGGCTGCGCCAGGCCCGAGCAGATGCTAAGATTAGTATGATTGATGGACACCATCGCCGCAGTCTTTTCTCCTCTATTTTCGGAAAATAAGATTCCTTAACTATCACGATGGTTTGACTCTGCTGGAGAACAGATCATGGTTCTAAAGTATATTTATCCGGATATTTCATATGAAGGTGCATCTTAATTCAGACTCTCATCATTCAGAGCTCTTTGATGAAGCAACAGGTGCTCTTGCTATTGGAGATCTTGAAGGTGCCGTCACCCTTTATCAGCAATGTGTCGACTTAGAGCCTGAATTTTTTGAAGGATGGCATGCCTTAGGAATGGCCTTGATGAAGATAGGTCGCTACTCGGATGCGATCCAAGCAGGATTACGAGCAACGGAGCTTGCTCCTAACGATCAACTGGCATGGTCAAGCCTTTCTCTTTTTTATGTTCGTAATCACCAAATTCCCGAGGCAGAAGCAGCAGGGGTGAAAGCAAAAATTCTTTCATGGGGAGGAAAGATTGCACTTGGTGCTACGCAGAGAAGCCCGGATATTTCATCATGAAGTCTCATGCGGCGCTGCTGAGTCATATCGACGCTGCATTGTCACGATAAGCATGAAATATCTGGGATCGAAAAATTGGAAAATCCTAGAATTCTCCTCTTATTACGTTTAGCTTCCTTCTCACAGTTTAATTTTCATTACCAATTTTCACTCTATCATCGTGAGCTATCGTGTCTTTGCCAGAAAATATCGCCCCCAACGATTCCAGGATGTCGTTGGTCAGCGGACTATTATCCAAACGCTTCAAAATGCCATTAGCTCTCAAAAGCTTGCGCAAGCTTATCTCTTTGTTGGACCGCGTGGGGTTGGAAAAACCTCTATTGCCCGTATTTTTGCCAAAGCCCTCAACTGTTACCAAGGAGTAACAATCGATCCGTGTGGGTGTTGTTCTGCTTGTTTGGAAATTGCAGAAGGTCATAGCATGGATGTTCTGGAAATCGATGGAGCTAGTAATAATAGCGTCGAGAGCATCCGGACGCTTCGAGAGAATGCCGCCTTTGCACCTGTGCGAGGGCCTTACAAGATTTATCTCATTGATGAGGTACATATGCTCACCACAGCTGCTTTTAATGCTCTTCTTAAGACGTTGGAGGAACCACCAGAACATGTGAAATTTATTTTTGCAACAACGGAGGCACAAAAACTTCCCTCCACCATTACGAGTCGATGCCAACGCTTTGACTTAAGTCGTCTCACCGAAAAAGAGATTGCTAATCATCTTCTTTTGATTGCACAAAAAGAGGAAATCGCGTTGTCAGCAGAGGCTGCCTTAACAGTCGCTCACGGAGCTGATGGAGCGTTGCGGGATGCAGAATCGATGTTGGATCAGCTCGTGGCTTTTTGCGGCAAAACAATTTCGCAGCACGATGTGCAACACATTTTTGGATTTACTCCCAGTGATCTTGTTCATCAGCTAGGTAAAGCAATCCTTACGTTAGATGTCCATGCAGCATTGACATTAATTCAAGACCAGAGTGATGGAGGAAAGGATCTCTCTCGACTATTAAGTGATCTCATCTATTTTTTTCGCGATCTTCTCATTGAAACAGTCCATCCCTCCATGGAGCAGACCTGTTTTTCGATGCTTCGAGATTATCTCTCTTCAGAAAAGTTATTAACCCTTCTTGAGGAATTGGGAAAAGCTGAAGAACGCTTTAGATGGGCTACGAATAAGAAATTACAGTTTGATGTCCTTGCTATAAAAGCGATCCATCTTCTTCAAGAGGTAAGCCTCACAGAAGTTCTCGAGGTTTTAACAACTCTCCGTGAAGGAAAGGCCCCTCCTGAAAAATTCAGGAAGCCAGTAGCAACATTGGTAAGAACCGAAGTGGACAAGAGTAAAAAAAATCATCAATCCCCCCTTGTCTCTTCTTCTCCAAAATTACTGGAAAGCGAGCCCCCTAGTCCCAATGATCCCAAGCCCCTAGCAATCTCCCCGGAGGAAAAAAGCGATCTCAGCCTCTCCTCCTCTGCCGTGCTACCAATGACTCCTTTAGACGAGGTGATCATTCCCATCAATAGAGAGTGCTGTAACGTGGATGCTGTAGTAACTCCTCTTATCAATGACCCTTGGGGTGGCATTGCCACCGCTCTTGCCTTGGAATCACCCTTAAAATTTGGATGGCTCACTACTGGACGTTTTGTAGAACGAAAGAATCACCAGATGGTTATCGAGTTTCCCTCTTCTTATGAGGCCCAAACTGAAACCCTTTTTTGGTCCCAGGCACGAAAAAAAATTCAAGAGCGACTCACTCAAAATTTAGGAGAGAAAGTAGAATTAGTGACTCGTTTTACTGGAGAAGCCCTCGCCGAGGAAGTGTTGGATGAGGAGACCGTAGAACTAATGCCTTCTCAGGAGGCCCCCAAAGATAGTTCTCCTCAATCTGCTAAAAAAACAAAACCATCTCTATCTCAACAATCCCATACCATTCCAACCCTGACCCAGGAGGAGCTAGATCATTTCAAAAATGATCCACTCATTAAAAAAGCGTTGGAGCTTTTTGAAGCTGAGATTGTGAAGAGCTAGCCTACATACTGCTCCTTTTGATTCTCGATTCTTAGGTTCCATAGAATGATTGGATCTCTTTTTTTCTTGTGAGTACTTCTCCACAACCTCTCTTTTTTGATTGGAAGAACCCCTGGCTACCGCCTCTTGCTACCTATTTGCTGCATACGTGGAATCAAGGAACAAGCGCTTCTCAAGAGGATCTTTCTTCAACTGTAGTTGTTCTTCCTGGTCGTCGTGCGGGAAGGAGGCTTTTAGAGTTATTGGCATTGGAAGCAGAGAAAGAGAAATGGAATTTGAATCCTCCTTCTATTGTGACACTACGCGAGGCGGTAACCCTACTGTTGAAACCAAGTGAAAAAACTCTTCCCGAAGCGAGTGGCGTATTGCAGCGATTTGCCTGGCGTGAGGCTTTTCGAATGCTTCCGAAGTATCATCGAGATCATATTCAACCTTTTTCTAAGAAGGTCATTCCTCCAAGAAGTAGTGAGGTGTTGATTGGAATCATAGAATCACTTGCAGAAGAGATCGGAAGTAAGGGGCTTGATTTTCATACTGTGGCAGTTCGAGTGGGAGAGGTTTTTCCAGAATCTGCAGAACGAGAGCAACCTCGCTGGGAAGCACTTGCTTATCTTCAAAAAACCTACCGCAAGATGATGGCTTCATGGGGATATTCTGATCCTGCCGACTTTCTACGTTCTTCTCTCACCCATGGAGAAGTGTCCAAGGGTGTTCGAGTACTCGTAGCAGGAGTAGTGGAGGCTCCTCCACTTTTTGAATCTTTTTTTGAAAAAATAAAGCCCGCAGTGATTATTATTGCACCTAAGGAACATGCGGCAGGCTTTACCAATCATGGATTACTTGTGAAAGAATATTGGTTAGAGCATCCACCAGTGATTCAAGATACAGAGCTCCTTCCATGCGAACGAAATGAAGATCAAGCAAAGGAGGTGGTTCGATTAATAACCCCTTTTAAGGATAGGAGATCCGAGGTAACTGTTGCTCTCCCAGATTCCTCAACACTCCCCTTACTACAAACTCGGTTGGCACATGTAGGAGTTACAACTCGATGGGCAGGGGGGCTTCCTTTTCGTGGAGGACGTTTGTATCAACTCTTAAGAGCCATTGCTCATTTTTTAGATCATCACAACTATTCAGGACCAACAATAGCAGCTCTCAGTGCTCTTGTGCGCCATCCTGATATTTATCCCCATTGCATGGCACCAGAGGCATTTTTAAAAAAACTTGATCTTTTAGAACGTGAGCATCTCCCGCTCTTTTTAGATAAGGGAAGTCTTGCTTCTTTCAAAAAAAATGAAGACCTCCTTCTCTGGATAGATGAACTTGAAACCCTCATTGGAATTGGGTCAGAGCCAGTATCGCTAGAGGAGGGAGCATCGAAATTACGAACTCTTTTGCAACATCTTTTCGGAAAACGGAAGGTACGGGGGAATACTTTTGAGGGGCATTATTTTTTAGGATGCCTCGAGGAATGCTTACACCTGCTAGATGAAATCGAAGAGATGGGTCCTCATATTTCTGAGCATTTTTCAATGAGTGCCTTTCTAGAAAATCTTCTGGAACTTCTTAAAGAAAAAAATATCCCAGAACAAGAAGAACCAGAAGCACTCGAATTACTTGGATGGCTAGAGTTGCAGGCTGATGATGCTCCCTATTGCATCATCACTTCATGCCACGAAGGATCTTTTCCACAGAGTTTAACATCCAATCCTTTTTTGTCTCAGGGGCTTCGCTCACGTTTGGGTCTTAGTGAGGAGAGTTTGTTGCTCGCACGTGATCATTATCTTCTTCAAAGTATTATGGCTTCCCGCCAGGTTATCTTGATAGCACCTCGCTACAATGGTCGTGGAGAACCTGCTCGTCCTAGCCGTCTTTTAATGCTCGGATTGACTTTAGAGGAGTTGCCGCAACGGGTCCTCCAATTAACACAACCTCTCTTAGCCCCGATATTTCATACTGATCGTGACGAAGAGACTGCGAAGGCTAATGGAGCGGGAGCGAGCGAGTCAACGCAGGCACGTATTTTGAAGCAGGGCTGTAGGAGTCTGACGCAGCATCCATCTGCCTTCTCGACCTCCGCAGGTGATCGGTATGAAATATCTGGGCTAAAAGAAGAAAAAATAAAGGAGCGAGCCCTCCCTCATCATGCTTCTCACTTTCATGCACGACCTCTCGGTACAGAAAAGGTCACCTGTGTGACAGTGACAGGACTCCGGACCTATTTACAATCACCGCGACTTTTTTATCTCCAGCATGTCCTGCGACTTCATGAAGTGGAGGAGGCTCCCCTAGAAATGAATGCTGGTCATTTTGGACGACTCATTCATGAGGTCTTAGGAGCTTTTGGGATGGAAGAAAAAAATATCCCGTCAACCGATGCACGAACTTTATCAGAGTGGCTTCGAAGAAAACTTTTTTCTATAGCAGAGCACTATTTTGCTCCAGGACCCTCTCTTCCGATTCAATTACAATTGGAGGCCATGGCGGAGACCTTAGATGGCTTTGCACAAGCTCAAGTAGCCCATTACCAGGAGGGATGGAGAATCATTGCAGCTGAAAACAACCATTACTCTTCATCCCCAGTGATTGAGGAAAAAATGGCACTCGATGAGGGAGGCTCTCTTCTGTTACAGGGTCGCATTGATCGTATCGATTGGAATTACAAGCTGAGTCGCTGGATGATTATCGATTATAAAACACGGCACGATCAGGAATGGAGCAATGCCACCCCTGATAGAGAACATTTTCAAAAAAAAGGAGAAAAAATTCTTTGGAAAGATCTTCAGCTTCCACTGTATTTAAGACTCTCTGCTCACTGGAAGGCGATTCAGGAATCAGGGCTTCCTGCTCCCACTATTGAGAATACCGATCTGTGCTACTTTCAGTTACCCATAGAAACGGAGCAAGCAGGAGTGAGTGAACCATTTGATCCTAAGATGATCCTGCCTGGATGGAATGAAGCACGTCGTATTATGAAAGCGATCGTAGATGGAAATTTTGATGCACTTGGAACAATCGAAGCCATACGTATGCCTACCCTTGCTGCTCTCTGTGGAATTTCAATACTAGAACCTAAAAAAAATGGGGTGATTCGCTCGGGGAGTGATTCAGAAACTATTGAGTGATTATGCCTCTTTTTATTCAACGAGCTTCAGCGGGATCAGGTAAAACAGAGCAACTTGCACGCCGTTATTTGCAGATTCTTTTGAATAAAGATCTCATGGGCTATGAGGTCGATCCAGTTACAATTGTAGCAGCAACGTTTACCCGGGAGGCTGCAGGAGAAATTTTAAATCGTATTTTGAAAATACTTTCGACCGCATGTCTGGATAGATCGGTCTGCCAAAGGATTGTCGAAGAGACACCCCTCCCCGTCCCATCACCAATCGAATGCCAACGATTACTCCGACGACTCATGGAGCGCATCGATGAGCTTCGTATTGGAACCATCGATTCCCTTTTCGCTCAGCAAGCACGTGCTTTTGTATTGGATCTTGGAATAGCCCCTCATTGGGAAATTGCAGATAGTCTGACGGTCCATAAACTGGCCCAAAGAACCTTGCTTCATCTCTTGAAGTTAGATCCGCTCTTTGCACAAGATTGGAAGATTCTCCACCACTTTCAACGATCCCTTTCCTTGGTGAAAAAAGGGGCTCTTCTTCTTGAAAAAAATCGTTTTGTCGCACGTCATGAGCTACTCGAAACAACTCCAGAAAAAAAATCTCCTCCACGAAGGGTTTCAAGAGAAGACCAAACATCGATTCATCACTTTTTTTCCTCATTTCATATTCCTCTTACTGGTCAGGGAAAACCGAATGGGCATTGGATTGCTGCTATAAAAAAAATAGAAGAGGCTTTTTCTCAACCGCTCTATCTCAAGGATGTATTAGACCATAGTCCTCTTTTCTCTCAACTACTTCATGAGGAACCCCGTTTTTATGGAAAAGAAATACCACCAGAATTCATTTATTTTTTTTCTCCGTTAATAGAAGCTTCACAAGCTGAACAACAACGCTTGGCCTTACTTCGAGAAGGAGCATTGCATCGGCTTGCACACGATTATCACTATCTCCGAAGTGACTATTCCTTTGACGAAGGTCGCTACACTTTTCAAGAAATTGAAGAAATAGTAAGTCTCTCCTCCCAGAAAATATCTAAGGAGGAAATCGAATTTCAGATGGACCTCTCTACGGAGCATCTCTTAATTGATGAATATCAGGATACCAGCGAGCGTCAGCATGCCTTTCTCTCTCCTTTGATTGGAGATGTGCTCGCAAAGGGAGGGGTTGCCTTTGTGGTTGGAGATGTGAAGCAGGGAATTTATGGATGGCGTGGAGGAAAGCGGCATCTTCTAGGTTCTTTAGAAAAAGACTACGAATCCTATCTTCAAAAAACCAAGCTTCACCACACAAGTTATCGTTCTAGCCCTGCCATTCTAGCAGCAGTGAATCACGTTTTTGAGGCACTCAAAAATTCAGATGTTGTTGAAGGAATGAACGCTGGAGAGCCATTTAAAGAAGCTGCAGCACGCTGGTCGCTTGAATTTGAACCCCAGGTATCAGCTACTTCTGTTGTTGGCTTAAAAGGGAGTGTCACGCTTCACAAAATTCCAGTGGCTCCAGGAGAGCTTCAGAATGAGATCATGGAATTGGTTATTCAAAAAGTAGTGGAGCTAGTAGTAGCTCATCGACGAGAAGATCCATTACGTGAAATTGCAATTCTTGTGAGACGCACGAAATTTATTCCTTCTCTACTTTTGAACTTACGAGAGAGTGGAATATTAGCAAGTGGAGAGGGAGGCAATCCACTCGCTGATACGTTGGCTGTTGAGGTGCTCCTCTCCCTACTCTCATGGATGGAGCATCCAGGAAATTCTGCAGCCTATGAACATGTACACTCATCCCCATTAGGAGATCTGTTAAAAGAACAGGGAGCTTCCCCCTCCACTCAAGGGGCTGCACTACGTGAACTACTAGTGGATCGGGGTTATGCAACATGCCTGCGTGCCTGGGCCACACGACCGGTTTTTCAAGAGGCATGCAGTGATTATGAAAAGGAACGCCTGGAACAATTCATAGCAATGGCTTCCCGCTTTGAATTGCTTGGTGGTGGGGCTCCCTCAGATCTTGTGGCACGGGCACGTGAGGAGCGCGTGGAGAGCCCTTTAAGTCGTGGAGTGAGGGTGCTTAGCATGCATGCTGCCAAGGGGCTCGAGTTTGAAAGTGTTGTTCTCATGGATCTCGACACCTCTATTTTTGGTGGGAGTGCCCATGCAATGCGTGTTCAAACAACAGATGATGGAAAATTCTTTATTCAGAATAATCGTGAAATGACCTTGCTACAAGGGAGAGAGCATTTATTAAAAATCCATCAAGAGGAGCAATGGGAGGAGGCATTGAGCCTCCTTTATGTGGCGATGACACGAGCGATTTGCTTTTTAGATATTGTGCTCATGGACGATGTGAACCGGAAAATTCCAAAAAAAAGCATGGCAGGATGGCTACGTGTCTCTGGGCTTGAAGACCATCAACATGATGGTCTTTCGTTACGCGAGCAAAGAACAAAAACAGCTCTAGCCCCCATATTTCATACCGATCTACTACGGAAGCCGGGAAGTCAGATGGATGCTGCGTTGAGCTCGAAGTCTTCCTCGGGCAGTAGGGACTCATACAGCCCTGCGTCAAAATATGTGTCTGCGTTGACTTGCTCGCTCCCGCTCGTCTCGCCCTTTCAGGGCTGCCCCCTTAAAGCCAGGGCAGTCTCCACCGCGGTCTCCCGACCGCCGGTGGTGCCCCATCAGCTTTCGCAGCCTCCTCTTCACGATCAGAATAAAATATGCGGGCTAGAAAGTAATAGTGATAAGAAAAAGCCGTGTTCGTTCGAGGTAACCTCACTTCAAAGGTCTCCACTATTGCTGAAGCGAACCCCCTCCAAAGAAAATCAAAAAGGGCTTCATGCGTTATCTGACTATTTTTATGATCGGAAAGCCCGTTCCTATGGAATCGTCCAGCATCGTGCACTAGCTCAGATAGAATGGATTAACAGGACTGCATCTCATCCATTGAACGAAATACTAGAGAAGAAAGAAGATCATGCTGTTTTTGATGAGGAGTATTTTTTCTCTAAATGGAAAAAATGGGGAATTACCACATTGGAGGTCTGGAGGGAGCGGCGCTTTGCTGTGATTCAAAAAAACGAACTACTCGTAGGGACTTTTGATCGAGTTATTATAGGTTCCCTTGAAAAACCCATGGTGGCTGAAATCGTCGATTTTAAAACAGCTCCAGCCCAGGACAAAGAGCGACGTTGTCATCACTACGAGCTGCAGCTCGAGGAGTATCGAAAGGCTCTTCAACATTTGCTTCCAACATTAAGACACATTGAAACAAAAGTTGTTTGGATTTAACCCGCATATTTCATACCAATCACCTGTGGAGATCGGGTCAGATAGATGATGCGTTCATCTCAAAGTCTTCCTCAGGCAGTGTGTACACGCGCATATGTCGTCAGACTTCATCGCTCGTCTTGCCCTATCAGCCTCGAGACCTCCTAGTCACGATCAGTATGAAATATCCTGGCTAACCCCAGATTAAATTACATTACCTGGATCTAAGCCTACCTTGCCTGCATCAGCTACCTGCGTCTTACTCGAAATCGGCGATGCTGGTAATGATGATGCTATCCCACTTTCATTTATCTTACTTGGAGATGTTCCTGAAACTTGATTCGATGATGGTTGCAACCCATTCCCTTGAGCCGAAGAAGGAGTATTAGGGGAGGCTGCAGAAACCTCCATAGCACTTAGAGATACACTATTGTTTGGTATGTTATTCATAGGAAATAGTTAGTTTTGAGATTAGCCTAAATATTTTATACTGATCGTGACGAGGCGGCCGTGAAGACTGATGGGGCAAGACTTCGAGATCAACGCAGTAATGAGGAGCTTTCCACAAGCCGTAATAGATTTAGTGTGAAATATCCGGGTTAGATTAAATTGCCCTCCTAGACGCGACTCGTGGCAACCTGGTTATTGAATGGAGAGCCCACTTTTTGAGCAGCGTTGACTGAGGTGGTATTAGTGGTGGTCTCAGTAGTTGCTGGACTGTTTTGAGGAAGTCCTCTCGAAGGACTCACCGAGCTTTTAGTGCCCTTTGATATTGCTGAGTTTCTTTGTGCATTAGGGGTATTGACAGCTTGGGGTGGACTTATCGAGTATTTACTACTCGATTGGACAGAAGAAATAGCCATAAGGATGAGTTGGTTGGTTTTTATTTAACAGGGTTTGCTGACAAGTCACCATAGGAACATTTTTTAAAAAAATTGCACTCTATTTTTTTTGATAAAATCGAAGTGCTTCTATTGGGGTTCTAAGTTCATAAAATGGATAGATTCCATTTCTCCCCTTCTCACCAGGATCAAGGACGAGATAATCGAGTCCTTCTTTACCCACAAGGAGAAGAAAATGAGTTTTTCCTGTTGGCCTGCGTATACGTATGATCACCGGATTCCCCCATAACAGATTCCAATCGATAAGCCCATAGCTGGGGTAATCTTCATATCGATGGATAGCCTTATTGGGAGGAAATGTTGCTGCTACCTCCCATTTAATCCAAGCATCCCCTTCATAGCCGTTGTGTTCTATGAGGTAGTTATTGAGTTTTTTAGGATCGACATCATCTCCATAAAAACGAAGCACCATGGCTGCTGCACTCAAGGCACACCCTGCAGAGCCTATCGTATCGTTACTTGTTCCAAGCTGCTCCTGGCTCCAAAGTGGATCTTGTTGGAAAAAGGGGTTCACCGGAATTTCCATTCTTCCTAGGATAGGAATTCCTCCATGACCACTGATTGAACCCCTCCAGAACCATAGGGTGAGTATGGTGCTAAGAAGCAGTATCGGCAGAAGCGTATTTTGTTTTCCAAGAATGACCTTTGTAGAGGAATACATTTGATGCATGATTCTCTTCCATGAAAATTTGGAGAAAATATGGTCTCGTAACATGCGCATTCTTTCTACTCGCAATGGTTCTTGATGGCAAGGAAGAGCAGAACCTCAATGAAGTCGTGTGCCAGGCGGTAGGCTCAATGCCAATGGGAGGTGGTTATGCCACAACGCCAACTTCCTTTAAAAACCTTCATCAAGCTCTTTCTATTAAAAAAGGATCGCTGGTGGTTCAACCCTCGATTGCAACCCCAAGTTTTTGTTCGGAGGCAACCTACCTCGTCTTTTTAAAAACCATCCAAAACTTACAGGAGCAAAAAAAACTTTTTCTTCACGAGGAACAACTTACTGCTCTTCTCCCCCATCATGAATCGGATGGCCATGGTTTCTGGGGATGTTGGAATGCTAATGGCCCTGGAGTAGCACGCCTTTTTTATTTATGGGGTCTGGGTTCTAATTTCACGAATCTCTCGTTTGCACAGCCTGGAGATTTTTTAAAAATCTTTTGGACTGATGCTATTGGATCTTCTGAGCACGGTCATAGTGTGATTTATCTTGGAACGGAAAAAAAGGGAGGTGTCACCTACCTCAATTGCTGGTCGAGCAATAAACCAGATGGGTATGGAAAACGCTCCTACCCACTTTCAAAGATGCATCATCTTATTTTCTCACGTCTGCAAAATCCTACATCGATCGAGCGCTCTATAGCACTGACCAAGAAAGACCCTTACCTGGCGTCATTGTTATTCCATCCCACCACTTGGGATGAGGTGAAGAGGCTCTGTGGAATTCGGGTTAACCCGGATATTGCATACTAACGCTACTCTCATCAATCGATACGCTTACGATTTGCTTGGGGAATACGTATCATCCAAACGACAAGAGAACTCAGTCGAAATAGATAACGCATGCATTCATTGAGTATCTGATAGGGATAGGTCGTACACCAGCGCTGCAAGGTCGAACACTTAGGTTGAGAATTTTTTTGAATATTACTTGGAAACTTTTCTTCTGTCTGGTTTGTCGGAAATGGAGTGATGACAAGGGCCTTCAGCCCCAAGAACCACTCACGATCAAAGGCATGATCCCACGGCAGCCACATTGGAACGAGATGTTTCACGTAAGATTCTGCTGCCTTCCGATCTAGTATATAGGCTCCTGCTCCCTTCAGTCTGCCAAGCTCTAAAGAAAGGGAATAGTTCTCTGTTAATTTTTTTAAAAAAATAGGATGTCCTACGCTGAGCCCTGAAAGGCGCAGAATATTCCAGGAATCCTTCTCTAGAAGTGCTGCTGCAATCACCGACTCTAATTTTGGATGAACGACAATATCATCTTCACAAAAGAGTGCATACTCTTCGTTGCTCTGTAAAAAAGCCTGAATGGCTTTTATATGGCTCCTGTAACAGGCGATTTCATAAATATTGACGAGCCTTCCATGCAGGAGACGAAAGCGGGTTGAATCAAAGTAGGGTGAGGGTAATGCAAGTGCATTTCCATCAATGGCAGAAACGCGAGAGAGCTCGAAGGAGGTTCCTTGAAAGGATTCCTGCATATGCTTCCATCGACTGGAATCACGATCGAGATTAATCACGTAAGCGTGGAGTGGTGGCATCAAGGTGGTAGATAGAAATTAAACCTAAAAACGTGAATAAAAATGAGGAAGTTTGCGTAAGGAGATCGATTTAAAAATGGTTGCTATGAAGCTGCGGCTAACCTGGAGGGTTCGAAAACGGCACTATTGCATAAAATTTTTATTTTTATTCACTTTTTTAGGTTAAAGAGGGGTAATTGCTAACCAAGCAAGTTGCTTAGAAAAACTCCTAGCAAACATATTCCATTTATCTGGAAACAATCATACTCGCAACATTTCCCCAAAAACCGGCAGTGAGGCAAAGTGCTTGAGATGGTGATTTGATAGTAATAGGAGCCTTACTAAGACGCAACGGGAAGAGGGGATCGGGATGAATACAATTAGTAATGGGAGGCACAATGCCATCACGCAGTGTACAAAGAGTCAAGACTAGTTGAAAAAGTGCAGCAGCTCCTAAGGTGTGTCCTGTGATTGCTTTTGTAGCCCACGCATAGGGCTGGTCTTTTACTTCACCAAAAAAGGAGGCGACAGCATGGCTTTCAAGATGATCATGAAGCCTCGTTCCTGTTCCATGAAGATGAATAAGAGGAATCTGTGATGGGTGAAGAGATGCCTCCTGCAATGATTGATGGAGTATCTTTTGCAAAGAGGTCCCTTTAGGATCAAGACCAGCACGATAGCGGGATTGTGAGCCCAGCGAGATGGATTCAAGACGTCCTAACAGCGTGGCTTTACGACGTGTTGCGGATTTCTCTGATTCTAAAATAACGCATGCAGCTCCCTCTCCTAATACCGTTCCTGAACGTCCTTGATCAAACGGAGCGAGGGCATGTTGTGCAGGTTGTTGAGTGGAAAGAATACCAGTTCGGTAATATTGCTCCAGAAGCATTTTGGTAAGTGGAGCCTCCACTCCTGTCACAATCACAATATCGAGAAGACCACTTTGAATCATTCCTGCGGCAGTATGAAGAGCAGTTGCACCGGAGGTGCAGCTCGAGGAGACAATAAAGGAGGGTCCTTCTGCCTTGAAAGCTTTAGCAACCAGAGCAGCAATCGAGGAAAACGAAGTGTAAAGTGAGGCTGTCGGTTGAGATCGACGAGGAGTTTCATTCAATGAGGAGAAGCATTGTTCTTGAAGTCCTACAGGTCCACGCGCCGTTCCTATGATTACCCCAAGACGCTCTGGTCGGATCATTCCTATTTCTAGACCTGCATTTTTCCATGCCTCATCAGCAGCTGCAACGGCAAGATGAGCAGAGCGATCTGCATGCCTCAGAGAAGCTCGCATTGCTCCTTGAAAGCTCAAGGAAGGTGCTCTGTAGAGAGGTAAAGGGCATTCAAGATGAGGAAAAATCTCTATGGTTGCATGGACATTTCCCTGGAGCACATTCTTCCAGAGTGCCGATAGATCGACTCCTCCAGCAGAGCAAGCACCCATGCCAGTAATAAGCACATGAGAAAGCAGTGGCCCCTTCTCTGTTTTGAGTTGTGGATTGTCGTGAGTAGAGTGATTCATTAGAAAAGCACGAACATTTTATACTGAAGTGCCATGAGGCGGCGTGCAAAGCTTAATAATAAAAGGCAAGTGAAGGAGGGTGATGCCGGGTTAACCCGTATGTTTCATACTGATCGTGACGAGGAGGCCGCGAAGGTTGATTGGGTAAGGCAGGCGAGCATTTTGATGCAGGGCTGTATGTGTACATACTGCCCAAATCAAAATGTGAGTCTAACGCAGCATCCATCTGACTTCCCGGCTTCCGTAGTAGATCAGTATGAAATATCCGGGTTAATTCTTCCTTCAGGAGAGATCACTGAAAATAGAGATTCCAGGATTCATGGTAGGTCGCTACCATCGATCAATGAAAAAGAAGAAAAAGGATGGTACTTCAAAGCGAGATGTAAAAAAGCGCCTTAAGCAAACTTCTTTATCATCTACTTCGACACGTCGCTCTCCCCGTGTTACTAAAGGAACTCCAGCATCGATTCATCCCCTAGAAGCAAAGATCATTCAAGCTCTGAGCAAGGAGGCACTCACGTTTTCAGAGATCCTGAAATTGTTACATGTTCATGCTAAGGAACACGATCTTTGTAAAAAAATATTCAAACAACTAGAAAGAAGTGGGGCCATCATCTCTGTGCGCGGAGATCGTTTTACTATTCCGAAAACGGCTGATCTCTTCACTGGCATTATTCAAGTACATGCGACAGGTTCAGCTCATGTACTCTCCCTACACGGGAAAGAGCCTGATCTCTTTATTTCATCCGAAAATACCCACACCGCTCTCCATGGAGACCTTGTGGTTGCCCGCTTTATTGAACATCGACAGCCACATCATCGCGGTATGGTCTCGAGAAAAATGCGTCGTGAAGGAGAGATTATTCGTATTTTGGAGCGTTCAGAAAAACCTATTATCGGTACGTTTCAACATTCCAAAAACTTTTCTTATGTGATCGCTGATGATCCTCGTTTTACACACAATCTCTATCTAGGGGGGGAGACTCTTGGAGCCAAGGTGGGAGACAAAGTGGTTGCTGTTTTAGAACGATGGGAGAATAGGCATAATAGTCCTGAAGGTAAATTACTCGAGGTCCTAGGTTCTCCAGTAAATCCGGAGGTAGCTATGCTCTCTATTATTAAAAAGCATCAACTACCAGTCGCCTTCCCAAATGACGTACTACGCGACGCCTCCAGCTTTGATTCTCTCCTACGACCCAGTGATCTTGTAGGTCGAGAAGATCTTCGTAGTCGACCTATTATCACCATAGACCCCGAGGATGCTCGTGATTTTGATGATGCTATCGAGGTGCAATCAACAGAGAACGGCTGGGATATTTCGGTGCATATTGCCGACGTAGCCCACTACGTTCTTCCTGGAACAGCTCTAGATCAAGAAGCTCAACTTCGAGGAAATAGTGTTTACCTTGTGGACCGTGTTATCCCAATGCTTCCGGAACATTTGAGTAATGGGCTCTGCAGCCTACGCCCTAATGAAGATCGCTTAGCATTCTCTGTCTTTGCGACAATCAATCATGCAGGAAGAGTCGATCATGTTCGCTTTGCACGCACTGTTATTCGCAGCATAGCACGTCTCTCCTACCAACAAGCATTGATGATGCTGGAGCATCCCCCAAAGGATTCCTTGTCAGAACGTGTCCACATGGCATGGGCCTGTTCTTCGGTGCTACGCCAACGTCGTTTCGATCAAGGAGCACTCGATCTTGATATGCCAGAGGTCAAAGTTTGGCTCGATGAAAAGGGAGTGCCCACGAAGTTAGAGCGTATTGAAAATGATATTTCACATCAACTTATTGAAGAATTGATGCTGCTAGCTAACGAACTGGTAGCACGTCATCTCACCCGAACCCAACAGCCGACACTTTACCGAGTACATGAAAAACCAGATGCTTCCAAACTCGAGGAATACCGAGAGCTTGTGGCTTCCTACGGAGTGAAAGCAGGAGACCTCTCTCATCGTGGTGAACTTCAGAAATTTTTAAATGGACTTCAAGGGAAGGCTTTTGAATCAGCACTCAAAATTGGACTTCTTAAAAGCCTGAAACGTGCACGCTACACCCCAGATCCTATCGGACATTTTGGGTTGCAAAAAAAAGATTACACCCATTTCACAAGCCCCATTCGCCGTTATGCTGATTTAATCACCCATCGTGCACTCGCAAAACAACTCGGCCTGGTGCCTACAGGGCCCTCATCACGAGAACTTCCAAAAATCGGTGATCATATCTCACTCACCGAGCGTACAGCTTCCGATGCTGAAAAAGAATCGATCCGACTTAAGAAACTCGATTATTTTGAAGCTCAGCAACACCCCAAAAAACAAATCCGCTTTCAAGCACAAGTCATTGAAGCCCGAAACTACGGTCTTTTCATTGAACTACCCGATGCAATGATTTCAGGGTTGATTCCTCTTTCGACCATGGATGATGATTTTTACCTCTTTGATGCCCTTCATGCACGGCTTGTGGGGCGTAAGAAGAAAAGAATATTCTCTGCTGGTGACCTTCTTCAAGTGGTCGTAGAAAAAGTAGATCGATGGAAACAACAAGTCGATTTTCGAATTGTTAGCCCGAATAGTTCACACTAATCATCCACCGAAAGAGCTGCTGGTAACGAAAAATCTTTGTTAGTGCTATTGTTGTGCTGCTGTGCGGGAGGGGAAGAGGAGATTGTTGTTTTAGTTTGTTGTTTTTTCTTAGAACGGTTCTTGGAGGAATTATTTTTTGTAGTATCGCTACTCATGAGTATTACAGGTTCACTGGTAGGGGCTGGAAGTGGAGGTGGCGGAGGGAGAACATCACCCATTTTTTCTGTTTCAATGGCATTTTCCACCATTGCAGAAGGTTTGAAATATTCACTGTAATCTCCCAAGTTTTTCGAATTCACTTCGACAATCCGAGGGGTGATCACAAAGATACGCTCCACAACCTCCCTGACACCGGATTTGACTCCAAAGAGATAACCGACCACAGGAAGTTTATAGAGCCATGGATAACCACCCGCATCTTTACGATTCACTTTTTTGTAAAGTCCACCAATGAGTAAACTTTGATCTTCACGAACAACCGACTGTGTGGTGAGTAAGGACTCATCAACCGTAGGGAGTGCTCCTGCTGACTGTGGAGTCGATTTTCCATCTTGAATTTGGACCTGGAGATAAATACGAGTTTCTCCATGATGGAAGGTCACGTGCGGAACGACCTGAAGACTCAATCCAACACTCACATTATATAAATTGCTGACATACTGTCCGACCGAATTGACATAAAAAGTTTCCTGATTGTTGATCATCGCTCCAAAATTATCGAGGGTCAGAATTGTTGGACGTGAAAGAACCTTCGCTTTGTTCTCTGCACTTAACGCATTAATTGCTGCGGTAACAGCAGCAGTTCCAAAAACGCCGCTCAGGCCTAAATTTGCTGGGGGAGAGAGTGGAGCTGATTGAGCTACTCCACCAAGGGTCACGGTGTTTGTACCACTTGTCCATGTTCCTGAATTGATTCCTAGCTTATTGAGACCCATAGTACGCGACGCTCCCAATTCTAAATCAACAATAGCTGCTGAGATTTCTATAATCCGCACAGGCACATCTAACTTGCGAATTGCAGATTCATAGAGTGGCATGTTTGCACGAATATCACGAATAACAACTGCATTACGTCTGACATCTGCAGTGATCATCGCATACGTCCAGTCCGAGCCAGGCCCTCCACTCGGATTTTTTGGAAGCATCGGACTTTCTGATACTGGAGGCGTTCCATCAGCTGTCTCTCCACCAATACCAGCAGCTCCCTGAGGCCCTTGTTGTGAAGTAGGGGGCAGGATTCCTGTTGTTTGATTGGGAGCTGACATCTGATTAGGTTGTCCCATTTTATTGAGTGCTCCATTAGCTGTTCTTCCAACAGCGTTGTTTCCACCACCTTGGCCTACTGTCACTCCATAACCCCAAATAAGTTGCCTTAATGTCGTTGCAACACCACGGACAGTGGCTCCAGCAGGACCACCCACATTGACATCGTACGCCCATGCATTGTTGAGAGGAAAAACTTCAATGACAGTTTCACCGTTATCATGAAATTGTGTTTCATTATCCATGGAGTTGAGAAGCTGCTGGGTTAGTTCAATATATTTGGGAATCCCGGAGAGGGTCACCATCCCAGAATCTTTAATTTTCTCCACACGTCCATCAGAGGAGATAAAGCCACTTGTGCCTAGCATTGCTAGAGCTGCATTGGCTTTGACATATCGAAGTGGTTTTACAATCAGATTTACCTCCTGATTGCTCGCGATATAAAGAAGCTCATTCACATAAAACCAACTTAGGCCATAGGCTTTGGAAACCTTGGCAAGAAAGGAGGCGGGTAATTGATCGATAAAGCTCCCACTGATTTCACCTCGCACAAGTGGACTCACATGAACACGGATTCCTTGTTGATTTCCAAAATCTACTAAGAGTTCTGCAATAGGCCGATTTTGAGCAACTATAGTAAATGTCGGTGTTCTCCACGGGATACGGCTGGCTTCCATTTCAGAGCGTGTCTCATTGATGAGATCATAGGCAGAAGCAATAGAGGGGGCACTTTCAGTAATGGGATACGACTCCTCTGCAAATAGAGCAGATACCAGAACTACGAATAAAAAAATCCCACAAGGGATCATCTCTATTCTAGAAAAAGGTGTATAAAAACTATTTTTCAAAATGGTTTTTGTGAAAAGGAGAGGATTCGAAAGACTTCTGTTAATACCAGAAATCATGGTAGTAAATCAAACCTTCAGGTTAGCGCGACTCTTGTTCACCCTGAAAGCAAAAACCGACTGGCATCGCATTTTATTAATAGATATGACATAAGCCGCAACTGTCATACCAATCATCTGCGGAGATCGCGAAGGACGATGGATGCTACGTTAGACTCACATTATATTCGGGTTAACCCGAATATTTCACACTAAATCTATTACGGCTTGTGGAAAGCTCCTCATTACTGCGTTGGTCTCGAATTGTGATTTGGGCAGTATGAGACATACAGCCCGGCATCCCAATCCTTCGCCCGCCTTGTAC
>Ga0114975_10000255_pt1 | contig 40053 bp, 41 predicted proteins | sample S_130626_EF_Meta_FD_87031 | JGI IMG/M metagenome (GOLD analysis project Ga0114975, IMG submission 87031) | Freshwater microbial communities from Lake Simoncouche, Canada to study carbon cycling - S_130626_EF_MetaG | ecosystem: Environmental > Aquatic > Freshwater > Lake | place: Lake...
CTGCAGGTTTAGGTGGTGAATCGCGTTTGGGCTCAGCTACCTCCCCCTCCTTATCTTCGACAATAGGCTCATTGACCATAACGTCCTCGGCCAAATATTCATTTAGAATATTCTTAATTGGTAGCAAACTTCTTACAGCACCCGCAATGGCCTCCGTACAAAGCGCCTCCGCTTGTAGTAAATTCTTCTGTTGCTCAATAGGCTTCTGGTCATCCAAAAACAGATATGGCGCTTTCCAAAAGCTACGTGCGCATTCAGAAAATACACGGTGAATAAAGTGGTCCAGCTTAGGAAGAGTAATCTGTAGCTTCTTGTGTTTAGATGATACACGGATAGCAATTAGCACTTTAGTATGAGCTATAAACACTGCAGCCATCAGCTCCTCAAGATAGTCGCAGCGGCAGCTATCAAGTAGTTTTGAAACATTAGCATCAATCATGTCTTGATTCCACTTGGGCACCTCTGCGCACTTTTCTTGAAAAACAACCATTGCACGTTGAGGGCCTACAGTTTTCGACGTGTCAGACCATACATTTCTATAATGTTGTATCATGTATGGCACTATCCACGTCGCCAATTGCTTTAAATACTCGTTACGTGCTTCGGAATAGGTAGACACAGATTCCATGTTATTAGATATATAAAGGGTTATTCTTAACTCGTTTGAGCGCACATTGCGTACAACCAAAGGGCTTGGCTACTGGCTCCACCGGGGCGATTCCATTGTGATAAAACACGCAGTCCATGAATATTGTCGCCCATTTTAAGGCGTATCGATGTGCGTAAATCAGCACCCTGTTTCCGTAAAGTTTGTATTGTTTTACATGCCCATAAACCATATTCACGACTATTAATGTCTGATGGTCTATCGGCCCATAAATTTTCAATAATAGTTCCACCGTTGCCTATAGTAGTGCTTACACTACACTGTTTCCATAGGGCAAGTGCCTGATTCACTGCTATTCGTACATTGCCACAACATTCTGTTGCTATACGAGTGGCTTCGCTATCAGAAATTCCATTGTTTGTTCGGCGTAAAATTTCATATTTAATTTCCATTAAGTTAGGTACATCAATACTACACAACCAGCAGCGTGATAAAATAGGCTCAGATAATGCGCCGCTTTCGCGGACTTCAAATACAAATCGTGTTGAACCAGATGCAGTTTCCAATAGCCGGCGCAAAAATGCTTGTGTATCAGCAGTAAGTGAGTCAGCATGTTCCAAGATTATCCATCGATGGTTGCCTTTACCGTCAATACCGCCACGCGCAAATGAACGAATAGAATCACGTACATCACGCAATCCGGAATCAGCGATGCAATTGTGTATTAACACGGTATATCCTTGATTTAGTAGCCATGTTCGCATGAATGTAGATTTGCCTGTGCCGGCGGGTCCACAAATAACAAGGTGAGGACATACACGGGCAGCAATTTTCTTAGATATATCTTCCCATCTTTGTGAATTACCAACAATATCTCGGATTGTTTTCGGTCTATTAACGTCTATTGTAATGCTATCCATCTCTACAATTATAGAACTGGATAGTGTTAAGTAGAATTACAACAAATCCTCAGATGTATTGTTTAATAGCAACAGATTGGTTAGCATCATACACCTTTTGCCCAGCCGCTAATTTTTTACCTACTGCATGTATGGGTATAACATAGGGGTTTGTCTCCAACCCAGCAATAACTTCTGGATTGTTACGTTCGCTCGACATATCGAGCTTGAGAACAACACGTGGTCTTATTGCACCAATACTATCTTCAGATGGAGCTGATTGTAAAACACGACTTACAACTGGGGCGCGGTCATTGATGTAATCAGATTCAATCTTATTCATCTTTATATTAACATAATCCTCACCATTAAAAATAGCAATATTACCGGCAGGTGTACGGCCCTTTGCAACATTTTCTCTTTGGGGGTAGTGTCTCATTTGGCGCTCAGCAGCTTCAGAACGAGGAGCCTTTGCATTTGCAGTCCCAGCCGAGCCCGTGTAAGAGGATTTAGCAGAAATAGCGGCCTTCTGTGTGTAGCGGGCACCATCCAGATAAGGATTGACTATTAACTTTTTATCTTGTGCGTTTCCGCTGCCCACATAAGCTGATTTAGCAGAAATAGCAGCCTTCTGGGTGCTACGTGCGCCATCAATAAAAGGATTTACCATTAGCTTAGGATAATTGGGGTCCGAGTTTCCGTAGTATTCTGATACCGCAGACAGTGCTTCGCGGTCAGTTACACGAGCAATGTCGGTAAAGGGTAAATACTGAGCATCAGGGCTATCGGTACGACCTAAATTGCGATTATAATCAAAATTCTCAGTTGTATTACGGATTGTTGTGCGGGCAATATCTTCAGGGTCGTAAATTGTCAGTTTTTGGGGTTGATTTGGAGCAGCTATACCCATATAATCATTATCAGAAGTAGTCTCTTTTATTGTTGTGCGTGCTACATCATCTGGGTCATATATTGTTAATTTAACTGGTCCGGCTGCCGTGCCAAGATAATTATTATCAATTGTTGTCTCTTTGGTGGTAGTTCGCGCAACGTCGTTAGGGTCATACACTGTCTGTTTATTAGGCCCAACTGCAGTGCCAAGATAATCGTTGTCAATAGTTGTTTCCTTGGTGGTGGCGCGGGCTACATCACTTGGGTCATACACAGTGTGTTTATTAGGCCCAGCTGCTGTGCCAAGATAATCATTGTCGATTGTTGTTTCCTTAACGGTGGTGCGGGCCACATCTTCAGGATTATATACTGTTAATTTTTGGGGGCCGCTTACTGCACCCACGTAATCATTATCAATAGTTGTTTCCTTGATTGTTGTGCGGGCTACATCATTGGGGTCATACGCTGGTCCCTTACGCACCCCAGAATTAACGTAACCGGCCGCGTTGGGATTTCCAAGCATTTCGTCCTTACGAGTCTGGCGTGGACCATCTTGCAGAGGTAATGTAACCTTTCCAGCTTCATTAGGCTTCATATTGAGTGTCTGTGTGCGTTCGCCTGTGTAGAAACGCTCATTAGGCTTTATTTCAATCGCGGATTTACCATAATCGTTTTGTGCTGATTCGGTATTTTTGTCAAAATAATTGGTAGCATCGGCATTACGGAAACCCCATGACCCAGACTGTTTGACCATTGGGGCACGTGTTGATGGAACTGTGTAAGTTGCACTAAAATCTGCAGATTTAGCAGGGCCCTCATATTGTTTAGTAGTTTCAGGGCGAGTTGTATCACGTAGAACTTGGACAGGGCGCTCGGTAGATTTAAGATTTGCACCGGTTGTGACAAAGTTGCGTTCGCCTTTTTCGTTAATATAAAATTTGTCAGGCGTGTGTTTGCGAACCTCGCCAATCTGCCCGCGATTGGCGATAAAATGTTGCCCCTGAACGGTCACACCCTTGTAGGATAATTTGGGATTGTTTGCTGTGCGCAATTGATCGGTAGTTCTTGGGCGAGCATAATCTAATGCACTTGCCTGTTGAAAGCCTCCACTGGGATTACTTGTAAAGCCCTTGCCCAAGCCTTTTCCAACGCGAATTTGCTCAAAGGGCCGTTCGCCTGCTCTACTTGTAGGGTTAACTACACGGTCTTGCATAAATCCAGTAGCAATTTCAGAACCAAAGGGGACCCCACTGGGTTCTTTTTGAACATCAAACATCGCGCCTTGTTCGCGCTTTTCCTGTTGATAAGCACCACCACCGGTATACGTATCCAGTAGGGTTCTGTTTGCCGTATCGTTCATATTTTGTTTGGGTGTGCCACGAAAAAACGGGACCATATTTGCATGCGTAAAGTCTTCGGCTTTCATAACTAATCCAGTAAGGGCGCTCACCTGCTGTTTTGCCAAAACAGGGGTGCTTTCAGTAGTACTTGTATTTAGTTGAACGGACGAGGTCACGGCAGTGCTTCTCACTTGTTTGGTAGATGAACTTATTGTTGGTACTGGGAATCCTAAATATCCTCCCTGCTTACCAGGATTTGGTTCACTGGCAATACGTTGTTCTGCAGGAAAATCATACATTGCATCCAGCTCATTAAGTGTAGAACTACGAACACCGACGGGAGCTTCATATTTGAGTGGCGGCTGTGCCACGGCGACACCTGGCACAATTGATTCATAACGCGTATAGTCATTAGTAAGTGCGGGTGCTGGACTGGATGATTCAAAGCCCTCCTTTTTCTGCGGTGTCTGTTTTTGTAATGCATAGCCAAGGCCGAGCATTCCTAAAAAAGCAGCGGTCTCCATGCGATATCCCCTATTTATTTTAGGCTTTAGTTTTCTCACATTTATACCGAAATGCTAAACAAATTTATTCATAAAATATAATGACTAAATTTGTTTATTAGTGGAACCAAACTAGTATATTTAGCTTGTAGTTCTAAGAGCAGGGCCACCCAAGGGGCGGCCTACGTTATCAGTCGTGGGCACAACATTTGTATTGTATATGCCACGGGCTACATCGTTGCGCTGCCAGGCGACTGAGGGGGGGCCAGTAGGGACTGGGAATGGCACAGCGCCTACGGCAGGGGCATCGGGCCAAGTAATATCACGAGTGTCCAATAACATAGAGTTCTTGTTATCAGTGGGAGGTATCTCAGAAGGACTGGATGATTTGAAAGCATTAATAGGTAATACACGAGCCGGGGTTTCGCCCACACTGAGGCCCTCGGCGTCAGTAATGGTTGTTCCGTAAGCACCGGGCACATCAACAGCAGTATGGGCCAAGTGTAATGGGTGGGGTAATACTGGGGTAGGGCTGAGTGGTGTAGGAATACAGGGACGGTGTGCATCCTTGTGCAAAATGCGACCGGGCACATACCAATCAAAAGGCATCATGACATTTGCCTGTGGGTTTTCTCCCAACCATTGCCATCTATTCCAGCCAGTGCCACGAAGCGTGCAGGGAGGGTCATTTAGGCGTGCAAATGTTTGAGGAAAAGACGCCTCTTTAATAGCACGTTTACTTGCGTCATTCATGCGATTGTCATTCGGGTCGTATAAGCCACATACGTTTTTTGTGGTGGTCCGATTCAAATTAAAAAGGTCTGATTCAACATCAGTCTTACCATAAGCTTCTACTTGGGCGCCGCCCCACTTCTGTAAGCGCACAGTAGGCTCGGGGGCAAAAGTTGCGTTGCAGTACCCATTGGGTGCCTCAATCACGTAGCGGCCAGGGCCGGTAGTTAGGCGTGTATCATCTGTAATGTGGCAATCATCAGCCCGAGTTCTTGTCCAGTTTCGTGTTACCGGGGATGCCATCTCTCTATAATCAATAGTCTATTTTAGAAAACTTAATATTGTTGTGTGTAATTAGTATTTATCAAAAAATTAAAATTCTATTGAGAATTTTAATTTGTTATATAAACTATGCCTAAATATTTAGAAGCGGTTAGCTTCGCATGTCTCCTGACCGTAAGGCTTGGGTGCAGGTGTGCCAGGGTAAGACCATGTCTGGCACGTGCGTAAATGGTAAGGGTCAGTGCTGACCTGAATATTTTCACCAGTGCTCTTGTCGGTATATTTGATGGCGGCGGGATAGTCGGGGCAGTCAGCACCGCCCAACGCACAGCTGGGCACATACTGCTTTGCATTGCACTTGGACTGGGGGCGGGTGATACCTCTTAAATCAGATTCAAGGTCCACCAGGTTGCCCTTAACGTGGCTTACCTCTGAACCGCCAACCATGCCAAGCGCATTTCTGCATTTGTTGGGGTTTTCCCATTTTTCGGGAATCAAAACATATGAATATGCATCAGCTGACTGTTGGTCACGCACATTGCCACCCTCTGTAGCACCAATGCGTGTCCAATTTTGTGTCCATATAGGAGTTTCGGGCAACGGCGTTGTGGTGTTGTTTGAACTCTGGGGAACTGAAGCGTGGCTCATCTCTTCTGAGAGGAAGAACGATTTTTCTATAGCCGAAAATGATTTTTATTATCATAATAATGATAAAAATCATATATTAATAACACGACTAACAATTTAAATCTCTGACATATTGACGACTGGGTATGCCGCCGCGCAACCATCCACTGGCAGCGACCTCGGGGACAAGATTCTTAGGATTTTGGATATTTGCTTGTAAATGAGGAATCAATGGAACAAATTGTCCGGAAAGGAAAACTTCAGAAACAGTTCCACATTCTTTGCCGGTGCGGACAAATTCAGATTGCTGTAATTTAGATTCAAGCTCTTGATTTCCACGGCCGCTGAACATGTAAGGCACAGTTGCAAAAGGCCGGGACTGCACGCGCAGGGGGCATCGTGCGCGTCCCTCCAGTGTAGGGTTGTTGCGCAACACACTGTCTGTGTCAATATCTTGCATGTCAAATCCAAATCCCTCAGAAGCTATAACAGTAGGATTAGACAATGCCTGTGGAATAACAGCTGTGCGGTCTGGTACAAGATATGTAGTAGCATAACGACCTGGTCCAACTGACTCACGATATTCGTGATTATAGGCGCAAACATCATCGTGTTCGCGTGTAAAGGCGTTAACCTTGAATTCGGCGGCAGGTGCTGGGGCGGACATTCCTTACTTCTACCGATTGTATAAAAAATAATAGATTTGCGTTGGCTTATAAAATAAAAATTGATTCTTAATAAGGCACAATTTTAATTAAATACTACTATATTACATATATATATGGGTATTAGTTTCCACTCAAAAACACATATTTAGACCCGTCCGTGGCACTTGTACCACACACACTTGTATTACCCTCTTTACATGTCTTTCCAGGGGTGCGATACAACCAATTTTGGTATGATTCACGGTCATTGGGAATACTTGTAGAAGGCATTGTATAGAATTGGCGTTGCCCCTGATTTCTATTCCATACATCACCTGGGTCGCTATATACGCTTACTTTGAATCGTGCGTCAAGTGTGTCTTTAACGGTAGCGCTGGCCGAATACTTGGCTGGTGGTTTTTTTGGGTATTCCGCAATTTCATTTATTAAAATATTCATAAAGGGATTAGCATTTGTAGGAGTTGTGCGACTGCCGGCCCCAATAATATCTTCAACAACTTTATTTGCAGCGGCAGAACCTTCTATGTTGGCAAATCCTTCCTTAAACGAAGGTTTATCAAGAACAGAACCAGGATACATTCCCTTGCGCAATGTGCCTTGGCTTTTCATTCCATAGAAAAGTGCTGCAGATAGAAGTGTTGTTAGAACCGGGATACCTAAATACAGATTACGCCGTGTTAACACAAATAACAACAACCCTAAATAAATTCCGAAGCGTGTCAAGTTATTCAAAGCAATAGAAGAACACAATTTAGCATCGTCACTAAAGGGAAAAAATTCCGTCATATTTTCAATTAATGCGTGTGGGTCTTCAGCCCAAAAATTTGGACATTGATTTATTTCAGCCATATTGCCGATTCCTAATTATATGTGGTGTTTAAAATTACAGATTATTAACCTAAGATAAGTATGATTATTAATATCAAACATACTTATATATCACGCATACACTATAATTATTCTTTCTTGGCGGCATCCTTCTTTTTCTTCTCTTCCATCTTTTTACGTAAACGTTCCTGAACAGCACGACGGCGTTCAGATTGACTGTCGGGGCCACCAGCGCTACCGCCACCGGTGCGTAACGAGGCACCTAATTGTTCAAATACACTCTTGAACATAGGGTTGTTCTGGAATTCCTTCATCAACTCTTCGGCTTCTTGAATTAACTCTTCGCGGCGCACCTGGCCCTTCTGAAGCTTCTCCTGGATACGGGAAGCAATCTTCTTGGCACCTTTCATAAGTAGGTCAGGATTTTTAGAAAAGATTTGCTGTAGATATTCGAATACAGCACCCGTATCATTTGACTCAAGCATATCGGGGCTTAGACCAAAATCTGCAGGTGTAAATTCGCGAGCCAATTCTTCGGCAATTTTAGCAATGTGACCTTTGAACAGTTTTTCAGGTATAGGTGGAACAAAGGTTTCACCACTGATACCCATTGAAGCGCCAAATTTCTCCTTGAGGCCTTCGGCAGCCTCCTTGAATCCGTCAAAGAAGCCAGAAAAGCTCTGCTTTGAAAACTGCTCCCCAAGGTCCTTAAACATCTTCTTCATATCTATGTCAGCCCCACTTACGTCAAAAAACTTAGCAAAGTCATTATCGACAGTATTTGTCTGTCGAGCTTCACCTGTAGCCAGCAAAATAAGAGAGCTAAGAAAATCCCAGATAGCCTTTTGTGTAGATTTGCCACCCTCCTTCCACAACTTCTTTGTCAGCACTACACCAGGTGCAATTTCCACTCCCTTATCCGTAAAAATACTACCATCGCGGGCAGCAATCTGGCTGCGTATGGGACCGACGCAGCGCAAATAATCCTCAATAGAAGCTGCCTTTATAGCCTTATCGGCGGCCTTCTCTAACTCAGGAAATGTTAGTCCCATCTCGGACAAATATTGGACATACACAGCGTTAAAACGAGGTTGCGCTGACATCTTTATAATGTTCCGGAAAAATGCTCTTAAGTCATGAACGCAGCCCTATATCTCAAAATTATGGAAAAATACATATATTATTTTTAAAAAAGTTTATATTGTATTTATGTAATACAATATAAAAAGCTGATTAAATTCACAAATAGTGCATTATTTATACCTTCTCAGCAAGAACAATTAGGACCTTGCAGTAGTCCCAAACATGCTTCTTGTTAGCCTCTGTCATAGTCTTCCAGTGCTTATCGAAAATCCAGAAGGCAAATGCCATGTCAGAATAATCCTTTTGTAGGATTTCGTGGGCACGCTTTACAAGATAATCCTCATCGCATCGTAGAATGGGGTCCTTGAACTCCTTGTGGACAACTTCCATAAATGTAGTATGAATCATTTTTGGATTGAGTTTCTTCATCATCTTTAGCGCCTCGGCGGCAGTCTTAATGTCTTTCTCTTCGGGATATGTGTTTGACATATCCTCGAAGAAATTGATAAGCTGGGTGTTAAATGCGGACAGCACTGACATTTCTTCTTTTTCTTGTTGATTCCTTTTTATCTCATAGGACGCGGTCTCAATTTTTATCGCCGAGGGCCGGGAAGAGGTATGTCTTGGTCTCTATTTTTCCTGAAAGTATCAAAGGCGCTATTCAATGCTTTGGCCTTTTCACTTTGCTGGGGAGCCGCTGACGGAGCTCTGCCCTCTGGTGGAGCATCACCCAGTAATGAAAAATTTCGCTCAAAGCGTGAGCCACCTGTGCCCTTTTCAATACTAAATTCGTCTTCAATAAATGAATATGCATCTGACCATTTACCGGTGCCCCCAATTTCATTTGAATTCCATGCAGGTTCCCCTTCAGGAGTAGGAATAGACACTTCCTTTGAAGCTTGGTTAGGAGATGTGCGTGTTTGAATAGGTTCGGGAAGTTGGCCAGGTCTTTTCTGCGCCGGTGGTGTCGGGTCATATACTGGTTTCCCGTTCCGGGACTCTTCGGCTCGATTAGTAACTACCTGCTTTGGTGGTTCTGAATAAGATACAATATTACGTGGTGTTGGTGCTGATTCTTGTATACGTCTCATAGCCAACCAATTAAACACTTTTTCATCTGTTAACGGGTCTGGTTCACCATCAATTAGCAGCGTCGGAACAGAGCTAAGCCAGCTCGGCAACTTTGGTCGATTAGGGGCGGGGTCTACACAAACAAACTGAAACTCGGGGGTAAAAGATGTCTTGGCCAATTCCTCTAAAAAAGATTTACTATGAGGGCAGCGCTTGCTATAGAAAACTACGTGCTTGGGTCTTTTACTCATTGTTCAATAAGGCTATTTTGAGTAATGTCTTTTTGCGCACTTGGTAACTTTCAGGCGGAAATCACATAAAGTTGAGATTTATCTTCACATCAGAGAGAGAACTAAAGAATGGCATCTGATATTTCCTTCAGTGAATACGTTGAAGCCGGGCCTGTATTGTTTCATAGCAAAGATGAGAAAATTCAGGCATCGTTTCGTGCTGCGCCGATGCACGTGACGGTAGCAAATACTATTCGGCGCCAAATCCTGGCGGCAATTCGCACGGTTGGTTTCAAGACAGAGCCACCCGAGTCATCCGATGTGCGCATTGATACAAATACAACGCCCCTGGTGAATGAGATGCTGATGCATCGTATTGGCATGATTCCCATATGTGTCAAGGATACAGCTACTTTCAATCCGGAGGATTACGAGTTTAGACTTGATGTGGAAAATATCGGTCGCTCAAACTACAATGTTACCGCAGCTGACTTTGTAGTAGTAAAAAAGACGCCTGGCGCAGAAGGTGAGGTAATGTATGATGCTAAGCAATGCTTTCCCCCCGACCCTATTACAGGAGATAATGCGCTGATTACAGTGCTTCGCCCGCAATACAATATGGATTCTCCTCCCGAAAAGCTAAGTATTCGCGCCAAGGCGTCTATTGCTTCAGGTCGCCTTAACATGCGTTATTCTCCTGTTGCACAATGCTCATATGAGTATACTCGTGACTCAGACCCTAGTCGCCAGAATGCCCAGTTTCTACAGTGGGCGGCCACCAGTAAGAAGGTTGCTGACATGAGCGCAATAGACCCATCACGAGTTGGTGAGCTCAAGCGTGAGTTTGAGTGTCTGGAGGTTCAGCGTTGCTATCTTCAAAACGCAAAGGGGGAGCCATATGACTTTACATTCCATATTGAAAGTGTTGGTGTGCTGAGTGTAAGTGATATTATGGAGCGTGGTCTATCTGCTTGCGAAGAGCTTGTCTCCCCTTATACAGCAATTGATACTGTCATGCCACCTAACGTTACAATTAAGCCAGCCCCAACTCGCGTTCAGACAGCATTTGAGGTAGCTTTCCAAAATGAGGAGCATACGCTTGGCAACCTGCTGCAGACATATCTTGTGGAGCGCCACATTGAGGGGTCTGAAAAGCCAAAGATTCAGTATGCTGGCTACAAGGTGCCACATCCTTTGCGTGCTGAGATGGTCATGATTATTGCTGCTGATGATGAGGCTGCTGTGAAGACTGCAATCTCATCTGTATGCATGTATTTGAAGGATTATTTCAATAGCACACGGGATACTTGGCTAAAGACCCCGAAGGTGGGACCAGGTGTTGGCCCCAGCCCCGCTCTTACCGTAGCACCTGCAACTGCAACAGCCACGGCTGCTGCAGTGGCGCCCGCTGCGGCCCCTACTAAGCGTGCCGCGCCAAAGAAGAAGTAAACAAAATAATATTATAATTAATATTTTTACTTAATAGAGACCTAATGAAAGAATTAGTTTACTTAGGATTAATTATCTTGATTGTGGGATGGGGAATACTATACAAATTTTATCCTCAATTTCCTCCCGTATTTGTTAAGCGCACGGCACGACGCAAAGAATATTTTGCGAATCCCGCAGTAGCACCCTTTGAACCTAAATGTGTACAACGAAATACCGATGCACAGGTCATTTTGCGCTTAGTTCCTCCCTGCTCTGACCCAAAGAATGCCCCAACCGAAGATGCAACGGACCGTGCCGAGTTGTCTTTAATTTTGAGTAAATTAACCTGCCTTGAAGCTGACGTAAATAAAGGAAGCAAACCTAGCTATAACACATTAAACCTGCCATACAATACTAATCATGATGCTGAGCCCCTTACTAATTTCGTGGGCAGATGCTTAAATAATGGCACACGTAGTGAGGACCTTGAATTAGTCATAGATAAATACGATAAACGTGGAAAAACGCTAATTTCTGCAATATGCTCACGCGCGGGCATGGATACTAAAATCATCCAAGAACATTACGATGCAGTTATCCGTGTCACAATGAAAGCGCTTACGAAAAACTGTCTGGCGTTCCACAGTTCATTGGATATTCCATTTGGTCCCCGCGACCCAGGATACATGACCCCGTATTCTGTTGAAAAATTGGCATTACTCAGTGATTTCAAATAGGAATAATAGTGTTTGTTTCCGCTGTTTTTGTATAATAAGCTAATCTGAGCTGACGCAACTGTTCTTTGGAAGGTTGCGCAAGCTCTTCAGGAGATAATGTGTTGGTTGGTTCCGAATTAATAGTTATTTTTTGACCAGTAAGCTCACACATTTTAATCCAGTCAGCCCCAGAAATCGTGCGAAAAGTATTTAGCACATATGAAATATCCTTATTAGTCTTTTTTCCCTGGTGACGCACATAGTCACAGTTAGTCATAACAACATATTTTGTCCAGGGACCTGTCCGCATGCATAATGCATAAAATGTAGATAGTGCCTGCCAAGAAACGGCACTTTTGGCCAGGCCGCGCTTTTTATACTTGCATTGAACTGCTATTACATCTGTGCCATCGTATATTACAATATCAATACCCATGTCTTTGCGCTTCATAGACAATTTTTCAAGAATTGTGTCAGGCACATCTTCCAAGCGCCAGACAGAATTGTGGCCCTTGATAAATTTCAGATAAAGGACGCAAAATTCTTCGAAAATATCTCCACGAATTTTCTTATTATCGCGTGTTCTCATCTCTGTAAAGGTATGTGCCGGTTGGTCATACCATTTTTGACATTCAAGCATGAATTCGTCAAATAAATTTGAGGGGCTGCGCAAAAATATTTCGTGCAGAACACGTTGCAATTCCATTGTATTTGTTAGGTTAACCGGCAAGTTAAATTTATATTCAAATTTTTTGAATAAATTTAACAGTATTATATATTTGTATTACACCATACAAGTACAACCAGGGACAACTAGACCAAGTAAAATAGACAATCCTAAGATTTGCCATATAGACTTTGCAGGTTTCACAAAGGGAAATAGGTCAACAAGAACCGAGTTCCACAGGGCCTTGCCAACAATAAGCAACAGTAGTAATACGACTACCAGTGTAAGAAAAGACACTAACGCAAGCTTGGCTGTGTCCTTAGGTGCAGGGGCCGGGGCTTCTTTGGATTCAAATGTCTCTGTTGTGAAAAAAGGGGAAACCGCATGGTCAATTGCAGTTGAAAGGGCTCCTCCAAACATCTTATATCTATGAGTTCAAGGTAATTTATTTTTCAAAAGTAGCTCACTGGGCAGCCCCAGCTGCATCGGGTGCGTCGCCTTCCTTCTGGAGCTTTAGATTGTGCTTCTCCTCCTCCTTACGCTTATTCTCCACATATTCGAAAATCTTATTAGTCTTCTCCTCATCGCCCTCAAAGTAATCCTTCATACACTTTTTCATGAACTTTGCACTGATGGCCTCCTTAATCTTGCGCTTCTTATCAACAACCACACCCTTGTTAGTATTAATCTGTTGAACTTTATTGCCCTGCATAATTCGCAAAATAGTCTCCTTTAGGGCCTTAGATTGCTTCTTCTTCTCGCGCATGGTGGTGTTAAGAGTGCCAATCTCCTCTTCGATGGCAATCCAGCGTTTGAGAAATGCAGGAAGCTCGCTGATATCTGGGACGTCCGTCTTACTGGCCATTATAACTCTTTTTTGCCAAATATCTTTAAGCATTTATATTTCATTTTTTTGATATATTATAGTAAAAAATGATAATATAAGGCAACACCTTCATCTGTCAAGATGTCATCACAACCATATATAGTAGAATATATAGGCGGCTTTATAAGGTTAAATATAAGCACGTGGAAAAATCGTTATATTAAGAATGATTTTATATTTTATAGAAATGGCCGAAATGTAGATAGCAGCCCCAATATCACATGTGAATATATAAATATATCAAACATATCACGCATGTCAACAAAATCATCAAAGGACGCATCAACGTATACAATTTATACAACAGATGATTGTGAGTATGAATTTATTAGCAATGCAACACACATTAATTTACTCCGCAGGCAGTTTGATTCTATTTGGACTTTAACCACTTAGGAAAAATATAGTTTCATTTTACTATTGTATCTGGTTCGACAGACGTAACAGACTGTTATTTGTTTTTGTACACATTTTGCACAGAAGGTATGCCCGCAAGGCACAAAGGCATGGCTCACAGGGTCGCTAATACACACCGAACATAGTGGCGCTAATCGTTCATCCTCTGGTGTAATTTCTTTAGTTAGTTTTAACAAAGAATGAATGGCGACAAAATGTTTGTATGCCTTTAAAAAAATTGTGAAAGTCTCATATATAGAATTTTCATCGAAAAAGGCGGATAAATATTTCAAAAATGCATCAAACATATCAAGGCTGGCAGAATTTGTTTCGAGATTCAAGAAATCATCTAATTTTACCGCAATAGTATCAAACATATCAAGACCATTATGTAGATTTTTTTCAGATGTAAATAGAGTTTCTACGGATTTATTATACTCATCAACAATTTTCTCAAACGTAGCGGTAAATTCTTCGATGTTTATGCCTAAATTGTGAATTTCGGAGCCACTTACATCAATACATAAGTCTTTAAACATATCTTGTGATGATGGGTTGAAATCATCGCGCTCTAATTTTTTCAGCACAGCGCGCATACGTGCTATATCTTTTTGTTCTTCAAGGGGTTTCAAAAAGGGTATAAGTTTGGAAAACACACTGCTTCTGGTAAATGATTTAGATAAATTTCTCATTTTCTTAATTTTGTCTTCAAGCATGTCGGACTCACTACGTATAATATTCATACTAGCTTCCTTCAGGTTGCTTATAATATTTCCGACAGGGATGTATTCGGAGCTATTTACATAAGTTTTAGTTGCATCTTTTCCTGCTCCCGCATCTCCATCAGTAAAATTAGCATTTGAAAAGAAGGCCCCGTATCCGGTATTTTGACCATCAAAATTATCAAGTGCCTGCCCACCATCTGCATTTTCAGTTGCATCGGCTAGCAGGTCTGCATATTGATTTACGTTCATCTTTTAATAAATAAATAATGCGAGTTTAAATCCTGAGGATAAACATTTATATAAAGTAGGGATGAGCAAATCAAGCGATGTTCATAAAATGTTAAAAGAGTTAGAAACGCGCATGGACGAGTTGCCCATGCACATATACATACTAATTTGGTGTGTGTCAGAGATGAATGAGCGTTTTGATAAAAATTCAGAGGACCCTGAATTTTATAAAATAAATTATCCATATACATCGGTTCCTTTATTTAATATAGAAGAATCGAAGAATCTTGAGGATTTGTGGCGGAAAAATATACATGACAATAAGGACTTATTTTCTGAACAACCAAAACCCAAAAAACAAACTGGAGGTAGGCTTCCAAAAATGAGTATGAGCGATGCCAAAAATAAAATGGCGCAATTTGGTCAGGCAATGAATTTTGCTGTGCAGGGTCTTGACCCAAAGAAAATTACACCAGACTATTTATATGAATATACAACTGAATTGTTCGATACAATTGATTCCCGCCTTACCGAAGCTTCAGGGAATTTTGGTATAGTTGCACTCGAATCAACTATGCCCGACCCAAAATTTATAATACCTGTAATACCTCCTTTACCTGTAGTTATACCTGGACGCACAATTGTGCCTGTATTGAACGCAATATTGGAAGCGCTGCGCATAACTATATCCATCGTTTTTGTTGTAGACCCGTTAGGTATAGGAAAAATATCACAGTCGCTATTAACGCTTATAATGGTGTTACTAGATTTGGGTCGTGGTAATTTATATCACGCTATATTTACATCATTTGGCTTCATCGGTACAACGCCAATGTATGTAGGCATAGTGTTAAAAATTCTGCGCGACGGCATTATGTTAATTGCGCCAGATTTGCGCACAGAAATGCGCGATTTGATGTTTAAATCGTCAAAAAGTTTTGTATTAGGATATGCAATATGGTTATTTACTACCTTATCGCCCGATTTTGTTAAGAAGCCAATACAAGTATTGTTTGACTCCGTCGCTATGCAGTTAGAAGTCATAAATGAACAATTGAGTGCTGCTGAAGTAACAGCAAATATGGGCCCAATGGGTGCATTAGCAACAATACATATGCCCCGCATTCCAATGAATGTTATACCAGATGTCAATAACTTGTATGCTTTACGCGAAGCGATTCGTGTACCAGCAATATATTGCGACCCAAAAATTTCAGATATGATGGACGAATTACGTGGTGTGCCACCCTATGCCTTATTTTTTGATTTGGCGCTAATACCTAAAAAGACAAGTCCCGAATATGCAGAACAATGCGCCCCGTTCAAGGGTGGAACAATGTCTGATAATTTAACTGCTTCACTTGCTCCTCAAATTGTACCCCTTGGTTCCGACCAACCTATAAACCCTATTGCTGCCACAACTACTCCTCAAGATTTAGCTAAGGCAGCCGCGCCTCCAACATTACCAGTTTCAAGCACTTTACCTGGGGCTGCACTGGCGCCAGGAGAAGCAAGCGCCTCTAATCCGGTGGCATCATTAACGGCAGCCGCTTCTAATCCTGCAGCAGCTCTTACAGCAATGGGGTCAAGTTCTTTGGGAGCGCTTGGTAATGTAGCTTCTAATCCGGCTGCCTTGGGAGCACTGATAGCTGACCCAAAAGCAGCAATGAAAGATATGGCAAAAGAACAAATGGCTCAACAAGCTGCTAAATTAGGTGAATCTTCTGGTGCGCTTGGTGCGTTGGGGAAGATGGCAGCTAATCCTAATGCTATAACAGCATTGGCTGCAAATCCAAAAGATGCAATGGCAGGTATGGCAAAGGCACAAATGGCAAGTCAATTGGAGGCAGCAGTTCCTGGTGCCACAGGTTTAATGAGCGCAGTAGGTTCAAATCCTGATTTGGCCTCAGCAGCAAAAAGCGCCACAACAAAATCGATGTCATCAGCCAAGGGTGCTTTCGGTGCAAAACCTTCTGCCAAAAAATAAGCGAAGATGCGCCCGACTTATTTAAATAAGACCCCCGTAACTAATAATGGAAAAGGCTATTTTGGAAGAAGATTTAGAGGAAATCAAAGCATTACTTGAGGAAGGTTATGACCCAAACGGCAAAACGGAAACAGGTACGCCATATATATTTATATCAGAGAATATAAAGATTTTAGAGCTACTAATTAGTTATGGGGCCGATACGAAAGCTTGCGACGAAAATGGATTTATACTCGAGGATTATACCGATGATGCTAAAATTATACTTTTATTAAAAGATGAAAAGAATACAATCATAGTAAAGCCCTCTAAATTTATTAAATATAGAGGGACTCTTCGTGGTAAGCAAAGTCGTGCTGTTACGCGGCGCCGTGCGAAGCAATCTGACTTATCATCGTAAAATATTCGTCGGTAAAACCGTAATGGCAGCCGTTAGGTTCATTGCTTTCAGGAACCCGCCTTGAAGTAAAATTCTTACCATGTAAGAAGCTTACAATAACACCCTCAGGTGGTATTTCAACAGAATTCTGTTCACGACCCCGCAAAAAGTCTTCCCCCTCTGCTATACTAATTAATTTAGGAAAGGGTTTGGCCTGCCAGAATGCGCGTGTAAAACATAATGTTGCTTCACTGACGCGTTCACAAGGAGCCAAATTTAGCGGTGGAACATTTATTGCTGATATGTATTTATTAATATGATACATCGGTAAAGTAGATGCATATACACATTCTTTGTTAAGTGCCCCCAACCATGCTACACGTATAGATAAGGATGATTTAGAGTAGTGGTCGTCGTCATCCATCATAGCAAAAACTGATACATCTGGTCTTGTAGCAATAGCCTTGGAGCAAGCAAGATTGCGTTTTTCACCAATGGGGGTCTTCTTAGCTAAACTTACATATTCTATTTGTAAACCAGCCAAACCCTGTTTGGCCCGCTCAATTTGTATATCAATTCTATTTTCAAATACACTGTCATCAACAACTATCCACACTATTTTATCACGCGGATATGATGTTGTTTCAATATTACGGACGGCATGACTAAACCACTGGGGTCTATTATGAATCAAGGTTACAACTCCTATAACAGGTAAATCTGCTGCCGGCTTATTAGGCGGTGCTAAAAATTTATCATTTTTAACACGGTTGCTTACAGTTTTCCAAGCATTTGCCATGTGTTGTCTAAAATTTTTGTTAGTTTTCATAATAGCCGTAGTTAGCACATCAGGCTTTCGCGCTCCAATACGTAATAGTTCATTCATAGCATTTACAACATCATTCTCCTCAAAGCTACGCGGCATATCCATCATTTCTACATTAACACCACTAATATCGGTCACAACAACAGCCTTTGTTTTGATACATCCAGCAGGGCCTAATACGTCCCCCCAAAACTCTTCGTAAACGGGTAGGTCTGTGCGTAGAATTAATGCATTCTGATTTAACGCTTCTGCCATTGTATATCCAAAACCTTCGGCAGTAGAAGCTACAATATGATATAAGGAACTTTCTTGAAGCTGGCGTTTATCTGTATTTGATATGTATTTACATCTCCAATCTACATTTGCGGGCAAGTCAACTGGACCCTGCTCTGCGCAAAGAACAACTAACCGAGGCCATGTATCGCGCCAGCATTTAACAATAACGTCGGCAGCCATTTTTTTATGTTTAGAACCTCCTACTACATATAATGCTTGCGCTACTGCAGCAGTTTGCTTATTGCCACTATATCCTGGTGGGCATCGCCATCCAATATATGTTCCTTTGATTCCCGCGGCATCAAATAGCTTTTGGCAATGCAGCGTGCGAAACCAGAAAATAGCTCCCGCGTCTTTTGTCCATGACCAAGCATCTTTATACCACCATTCGGCATTAGGAACGACTACATTAACTTTGGCCCACGGAAAAGCAACGCGACAGGGAACTTCCAAATAGATATGAACATCAGAAATTTGTGGCAGAGCTCCATGGCCAATAAAAAGATAGGGGTCAGCGTGGCTAATCTTCAAATTAGTTTTCCCCGTTGCCATCATTTCGCGAAGGCACTGCTCCATAATATGCGCATCTTGTCCAAGGCCATATTGCTGTTTTCCGGCGCCCCTACTAAAAATTATAACATTAAGGGTTGTCATTTCTAATTATTTTCCACCTAATGTTTAGGTGATGACGGATACAGTTCGCGATTTAGGATTTATCTCTTGGCATGACCCATATGCACATATGGAGGATGTATCTGGAAATTCAATAAAGCAAGCTATAAAAGAGCAGGCAGAGATATATAATCGCGCATTATCAGCCGTCGATAAAGCAGATACAACCAAGTGGGCAAAATTATATAAATCGCAACCTAAGAAAGATTCTTCCTACTATAATTTCAGATGGGCGGGACATACAATTAATGTGGGTCAACAAAACCGGTTTCATCCTAAATTGAAAATAGAACTTATGGATGGTTCTATACGTTTTATTAAAACAGCTGGCGCGTTTGGAACAACTCCAACAAGGTTATGGGTCATACAAGATATGTCTGATGCGCGGGAACAATTGTCTTTAGTGCTTTATTCCACAGGTATAAAACAAGTGGATAAAATCAGTAATGTAGGGGACACCGCTGCTAATATTGGAGAAGCCCTCTATTATATTACATCTGAAAATACATTTTGGTATAATAAAATATATGTTATGCATGGAAATAAACCAACTTTAATCTATGAAGAAAAAATGGAAAAATATGTCTTAAGTCTTATCAAACCGAAAAATCAGTCAGATGTATTTATAGTAAGAAAATCTGCAATATTTCATGATATAGGTCTTATTGAAAAATCTGGTAAAGTAATATGGCTAAAAAAGGGTATGGGGACAAAAGTTCCTTTGACAAAAGATATAATTGCATTTAACACACATATTGAGATTCGTGGGCGCGAAATACCATATCCAGACAAACGATTTATTGTGGATGCCTATATTTCGGATTCTGACATTTATGCTGTTTTATGCAAGGATGTATCAGATGCACTATATAAATATTCAAATGGGACCTGGAATCTGTTGCTAAAAGGTATAGGTGATATTACTTTCTGCGATTATTCAGATGATATTATATTGGGGACTCCAAACGCACCAGACCGTATTTTACGAATTATAAAACAATCGACAGTGGTAGTAATTAAAGAAATGGCTGGCCCCACCTTTGGATTAATATCTGATACACATCCTTTGCCTTGGTTTGCAATTATGCCAGAGAAAAAGCCAACTGCAGTATTGATATGTGGTTACGGCTCGTATGGAATGCGGGTGCGACGCTCTCAAGTAAACCAGTGGATACCATGGTTAAAACAGAATTATATGGTGGTCAATATTTGTGTTCGCGGTGGTGGTGAAAATGGGGATGCATGGTGGAATGCATCACGTGGGCCACAAAATCGCAAATATGGCGTTCGTGATTTTGCTGTAGGTGTGAAATACATTCAGTCGCGTTTCGGTTTTGATAAGTCAAATACTGTAATATATGGGCGTAGTGCTGGTGGATTTTTGGTAACAGCTGTATTAGAATATTTACTACAGCACGTGGCGGTAGTCTTTGCTGAAAAGCCATATACTGATGTATTGCGCACAGTTACAAATTGGCATGCTTTACAATGCCCGCAAGAGTCAGATGAGTTCGGTTATATAACTGATTCTGCCGCTGACTTTACTGAAATCATGAAAATATCACCATATGAAAATATTAAACCTCACCCGCCAAGAAATCCAGCAATTATACTTACAGCGGGTATTAACGACCCAGAAGTTCCTATGGCTATGCCTATACGATACGCAACAAAAGCTCAAGCCCAGGGTTGGCGAAACGTTGTTTGTAGAGTAGAAAATGAAGGACATTTTGTAAAAAATACGGATGGACAGGCACAGGATGCTGCATTGTGTGAATATTATATTAAGGTTTTACAACATAAACCAGAAACATTATTAAATGCCAATACGGTTTGAAAACTCAGGCATAGCGCTCATTTTCTGCACGCATAATACAAGACATGCTACATCATGTTTTGCGTTATGTAAATCAGCACCACTTATATCATACTCTTTATTAAATAATTTAGCGTATAGTTCGGCAAGTCGAGGAAATTTAAGGTCGGCTGAATCTTTAAACTTTATATTACAAAACTGTTTTGCTAAAACCATTGTGCATACTTCCTTGATGCCTTTCTTCCAAAAGCCCGACGCCCTTTCAGATTTCCCGGCTTCGTATAAACGTTGCACTTCGGCAAGAATGGCGGTCTTGTCAAAAGACAAATTGTGGCCTAATACAGCATCACACTTATTAAGGTCTTCTTGAAATCGGGTTAGAACTTCGGTAGGTTCCTTCCCGAACCTTGCCACAATTGCTTCCGGAATTTGATGTATGCGTTCCGCTTCACGCGACCAAACAGCTCGTGATTTTACAAATACATCCTCTTCATGCAATACTATCCAATTCTCACTGTCAATAATCTGCCAGCTTAATTGGATAATATGGGGCCACATGTTTGGTTCGGTATAGGGCGCGTATTTTGATGCAGGAAGCCCGTTGGTTTCAGAATCAATAAAAAGAAGTTTCATTATATTTCCAGAAATACCCTATCCCGACTCAATTTTTTCTCCAGAACTAATATAAGACAAATGAGCTCATTGAATGTCAGTGCCACACCTACGCCTGCAGCTATTGAGAAGGCTGGCAATGCCGCTGTTTCTGCCGTGAACTCAGCTGCCAAGGTTGCCGCCACCTTGAACGATGTGTCCAAGCAGTTAACTGAGGCCGCGAAGTCCCTTCGCAAGAATGCTCCTGCGATTGCGAATGTCGCTTCCAATGTTGCGGCGTCAAACGCGCCCGCCGCCGCACAGGCCGTTGCGCCCCTTATTGGCGGCGCCCGCGCCTCCATGTTGATGGCGATGCCCCGCTCCGTTATGTCCGGTGGCGTCAAGGTTGCGCTTCACAGTGCGGCCAAGAAGCTTGACGAGATGGCCAATGGTGCAAAGGATGCTAGTAACGCGGTTAACAGTGGCGTGGTAGCAGTCAGAAATGGTGCCAAATATGTTGCCGCCAACGCCACCCTTAAGAACGCTGCCATGTACAACCACGCCGTGAACACCAACGTTAACAGCCTTGCTAACAGCGCGCGCAATGGGTTCAACAGTGCCGCGAACAGCAATGTCATCCCCCGCGTTAACATCAACGCGAATGTTGGCTCTGCCCACTTGAACGCTGTCAAGAACGCCGCCAACAAGGTCGTAAACGCCAGCAACAATGCCAAGACCCCCAAGAAGTCCAAGATGAACGGCGGTGCCCGCCGCCGCGCCTCTAAGACCCGCAAGTCCAAGAAGGGTGGTTTCTTTGCCGGCTTGTTCTAAATCCGTAGTATAAATCTTTAATAAACAAATTAAAAATACATTAGTGTTAATAATTTGTTTAATCTAGTCCAACCCTATCCAATTTGCAGAAGCAGTCTTCTTTTTCCCACCATTGCATGGTCCAAATGACATGCGATGTAGTGGTGTAGGTCCGTGTGTTTTGAGCCCTGCCATATGTTTTGCGGCACCGTAGCCCTTATTACTACGCAAACCATAATTGGTGTCCCATTCTGGATGCGAGTCACACATTGAAACTACCCAGTTGTCCCGCTCAACTTTAGCCAGAATCGAAGCTGCGGCAATTGCCAGAAATTTTGAGTCCCCCTCAATAATCTTATAGACTTCTGTGTCTGGTTGTTTAGCCCAAGGCTTCCAGCAGTCGCCGTCTACAAGAATACGTTGAACGGGAACGGTCAAACCTTCAAGGGCTTTGTGCATTGTGTTCAAGTCTGCCTGTAACACATTTTCTGTATCAATCTGCTCATTTGAACACCACGCCACCGAGTAATCGACTGCACACTCTTTGACATAATCATACAAGATAGCCCGTTTCCGCTCAGTCAGCTTTTTGGAGTCCTTAATTTCGTTGAGCGCTGCGCCGTTATCAAAGAATGTATCTAGTTCATCTGGTAGCACAACTGCCCCTACATACATGCGGCCGAAAAGGGCCCCGCGACCAGCTTCATCAATACCAACTTCTACAGCATCGTCTTGTAAATATCGCAAATCATAGGGCATTTTAATATACAAAAAATATTATCATAGCATACTCAATTTTATTCTGATTCTGGCTCTGACTCATATTCGCGTGCAATATCCTCAATAATATGGTCGTATCCGATATTTTTAGCAAACTGAATATATTTGGTATTTAGTTTAGGTTCAACCGATAATAGCATCATTAACATAAATGCCAACTTTGAATTCTTAGCGTTGATATTATCACAATCAAGCGACTCTGATTCGTCTGTCTTTACATCGGTCTCTTCAGCTACAAGCTCATCGTTAATTTCCTTATTTGGACTGCAGCACGAATACAAGAGGTATCCAACCATAACCACAGCAGGGCTACTAATCATTGTAATCTCAACAATAGACATTTGTAGAATGTTGCTGTAAAAGGACTCCATTTTGATATATTTATGATAAACCGACTTGACTTCAAAATTTGTATTCCAGCCTATAAAAAACACTCATAGTCATCAGGAGACCATGAATCCGGGTACAATTATACTTATTGTATTGGGAATTATAGGCTTGTTGTTGTATGCATCAAAAGCCTTAAAATTTCGTGTTACTGAGAATTTTGCTGTAGTATCGGACGAGCAAATTTCATCAAAGGGCTCCGATGCATTTGCCGAATTAAAGAGTGGGGCACTGAGCATGCAATCTTTATTTAGCGCATTTGGAACCCCGGATATGTTGAAGGATGCACCTGCTACTGCTGGCCCCCCTATGCGTGGCTCAGGCATGGGCGGCCCGTCAATATCGGATTTTAAGTCATTCAATGCTGAAGCTGAGAAGACGCCGGCGCTTGTAGCTCCTGCAACAGCACTACCCTTATTGGGTCCTGTAACTCAAAGTGTTGATAATAAGCTTCCGGCAACACTGATACCAGCCTCTATATTGCCTCCACCCAGCCCCCCACCACACGTAACAGAACCAATGGTTAATCCATTTGAAGTAGCCCCTGCAGCGCCTTCGCAAATAGGTTTATTAAACAATTCTTCCCCCATACCTTCTTCTACAGGTGGTCCTACTCCACCTATGACAATATCAGATAGCCAAGGCGCAGCATATCAAAAAGGTATAGCGGGCCCAACAGAGTCATTTGCCGCTAAGAAGAAGGGTAAGAAACCTGGTTCAAGGGGTAGTCGTAAAAGCAAGGGTAGTCGTAAAAGCAAGGGTAGTCGTAAAAGCAGAGGCAGTAAGAAAAGGCTTTCAAGGGGGCGTTCTAGGGGTGGTAAGAAAGGTCTTGCCAGAAGCCGCAGCAGCAGCAAAGGACGCAAAGGAAAGGGCCTAGCCAGAAGCCGTAGCAGTAGCAAAGGGCGCAAAGGAAAGAAAATGGGCAGAAGCCGCAGCAGCAGCCGTGGACGTAAGGGGAAGAAAATGGGCAGAAGCCGCAGCAGCAGCCGTGGACGTAAGGGGAAGAAGCTGGGCAGAAGCCGCAGCAGCAGCCGTGGGCGCAAGGGAAAGAAGCTGGGCAGAAGCCGCAGCAGCAGCCGTGGACGTAAGGGGAAGAAGCTGGGCAGAAGCCGCAGTGGCAGCCGTGGACGTAAGGGCAAATCCAGAAGCCGCAGCGGTAGCCGTGGACGTAAGGGCAGAAGCCGCAGCGGTAGCCGTGGACGTAAGGGCAGAAGCCGCAGCGGTAGCCGTGGACGTAAGGGCAGAAGCCGCAGCGGCGGCCGTAGTAGAAGTCGCAGCGGCAGCCGTGGTCGTAGCCCAGTAGCATATGGAGCAAGTGGTAGCGCTTACCCCGTAGTGTATCCCAGAGGTGGCCCTTCTATTGAACGTGCCCGCAGATTTGCTGACGGTAGAATGCGGGGAACATTAGAGCAAGCCACAGCTGAAATTGCTGATGCAGCACTTGTTGGATACCCTGATACTATAACTGTATCGGCAACAACTGGAGAAAGCACCATCTGTCCAACTATGCCCGATATGAGCCAGTATGTCCGCAAGGATTCGATACCTTGTTGGGGATGTAATCTCAAGTAAGCACAGGGAAGATGAGCTCGGCGTACGTGCTAGGGCTAGTTGTTGCCATTTTGTCAATTGTTGCAATTGTCGCAGTTAAATATGTATGGCAATCAAGTCATAAAGAAGGATTTGTTGGTGGTCCTGCTAACAAAAAGCAGGCCAAAATTCCTAAAACGGGTGGGTCCAGTACTGTTCCCAACACAATGCCCGGCGCTACCACAAAAGACTCTTCCGAGTCTTTGGCATCTTTCAAGGATTTAGTTGAATTATTAGAGTTAATGAAAACATATAGCAGCTTATATGAACCCAATATGAAACGACTATATAAGAATAAAAGATACACTCTTCTGCATGCGAATTCAATCGCCTACATTATAAGATTACAATCTCAAATAGATACAGGTTCAATAGTCGATTACAAGCCATTTATATTACGCGAACAAAAGAAATACACAACTGCAATACAAGAAATTCGCGGAGGCGGTATGTCAAAAGAAGGGCCTGGCAAATCTTCACGCCGCTCTTCCAGCCGTTCAGGAAAAGCTGGTCGCATGGGTGATGTTACAATGGCTGATATTGAAAACGTAGTTGACCGTGCTACACGTGAAGAAAAGAAACTGGAAGAGAAACGTTCCGGTTCTCCAGATATTAAAAATAGAATTAAAAATCTGGAACGTATTCGCCTTGATTTATCGGATATCATGACAAAAGTTGGTCGCGGAGATATGAGTATCGAGGATGTTCCATTTACAAAGAAAGATTTGAGTAGATTTTTGGATGAAATAAATGATGCCCAGAGCTCAATAAAGCCTATTCCACGTCCCAAGGCAGCTCAACGAAGACGTGGTCGTAGCGGCAGCCGTGGTCGTAGCCGAAGCGGCAGCCGTGGTCGCAGCCGAAGTGGCAGCCGTGGCCGTAGCAGAAGTGGCAGCCGTGGCCGTAGCCGAAGTGGCAGCCGTGGTCGCAGAAATTCTGCCGGCGGAAACGGTGCAGATATCGGTTCTCTAAATGCAGCTGCTCTTTTACAACAGTTACGGTCAGCAACTAACGATTTATCTTGGGAAGTGCGCTTAGGATATGACCCAGAAGTAACTATGCAACGGCGCATTATGGAACGTATTCGTGCAATCAGTAAAGAGATAGATTCTGGTTCGCTAACAGAAAACGAGTTGGCTTCGAAAATGATAGAAATGGCGACGCTTAAACAGCAGTTTGGCGCACAAAATAAGCGCCGCATAGCTCAATCATCTAAGCCACTTGGAGCATATGAATCATTTAACGGTAATAACGCCCCAGCCTCTATTGAACCCTATGTTCCAACACCAGTAGAACCGGTCGGCGCATCACCAGCTCCTATGAAGGGTAAAATTATTGAAGCACTGCAACCGCCAATAGCATCAAACGATTGGCGTGTCCGCCCTGGATATACTATGTCAACTGAAGAAATAGCCCTTCGAGGCTCAGCCTCATCTTTTGACAGTGAAACAACAGGCCCCGATTACAAGAAGCGCGCGCTATTTTTGTGTTCACAGATTCGTGATTCAGGTATTGGTGACCCACACGAATTTGGGTGTGTTAAAAATCCAAAGGAAGATGTTGGCAAGGATTATTCATGGCGTGGCAACTACAAAATGGTCTGTAATAGATTGGGTAGAATGTGGGGAGAATGGTATCCTGAGATGTTTGGTTGTCCGAAATCTGACGCCTCTGTTACCCAAGCACCTATGGTAAACAGAGACAAGAACTCCTTGTTTTGATATTAATACTATTTTATAATTTATAATTTATATAATAAATTATAAATATTGGAATAAACTCAAACATGAGTTTATGCCCGTTAAACTTTATTATTAAATGTTAGGGATGAAGAACTCCAGTGGATTTTCATATACGCTATCCGCGTTCGTCTTAATAGCCGTAGTATCGGTCATAGCTGGTTATATTTTAGGACGTAAAACACAAGTAAAACCGATTGAAGGATTCGCATCAGGATCGTGTAATGTATGCGGGAAATCGAGGCCAAAATGTGGATGCGGGCCACCACCACGCCCGTGCCCTACCTGTAAATTACCGCCCGTAAAATGCAATTGCCCGGCGTCTACATCGACAGTCATATACAAAGAAAGACCCCGGCGCCGTCGTAGTCGCAGCCGTAGCCGTAGCCGTAGCCGCAGCCGTAGTCGCCCAGGCCCACCAGCTCATGTATATAGTTCACCGGCGCCATGCCCGGTTCCCGACCCTTCTAAATATGTGCTTAAATCGTCTGTTCCGCCATGCCCGCCTATGCCAGATATGACACGTTATATGCTAAAGACCGAATGCCCATCACAACCTGATATGTCTAAATATGTACTTAAATCGTCGGTTCCAAAGTGCCCACCCTGTATTAGCACGTGCTCAAAGCCTTGTAAGATTGGCGAATGCCCACCATGCCCCAGACCCAGATGTCCTACACCCAACTGCCCTGAACCGAAAGCGTGCCCGGCTTGCCCACCTGTTCAAGTTCAGGCATGCCCCGAACCCCGCGTTCAGTGCAAGGCAGCTTACGAACCACAAAGCAGCGTGCGTCCGATGTTGGCATCAACATCACAATTTGGTCTATAAATATAACCATCTATATATAAATTAGTAGAAATAACTACTAATTTATATTCGGTTCTATAATATAGAGATGTCTAACAATCCAAATCTTCCTGGTCGCATTAGAAAAATAGAAACAAATCTGTCAGAAATATCTGGTATACTAAATGCTGCTAAGCGCTCGGCAAATGCTGTTCCGCCGCCTATTAGAATACCAAAACCGGCAAATAATAATTCGACAAATACTGGTAATGGCCGCAAGGGCACGCGTCATTATGCAAACGGTCGCAACGAACCTTGGTGGAACACTAATGAGACAAAGCGCCCTTTGCCCAATGGATGGAAGCGTTCTGTAAGCAAGAAAGTCAATCCAGGTCAATCATTTTATTTCAAAAATAACGGCGAAACTAGCTGGAACAATCCATTAAATGGACAACCCACTCTTGTTAACAAACCTCATCCTGTTCCAGCAAATGGTGAAATAACTCCAAGCGCAGCACCGGCAAACGCCGGCAACGGGCGCAAGGGCACGCGCCATTACGCAAATGGTCGCAACGAACCGTGGTGGAACACTAATGAGGCGAAGCGGCCTTTGCCTAATGGATGGAAACGTTCGGTAAGTAAGAAAGTAAATAAAGGCAAATCTTTTTATTTCAAAAACACGGGTGAAACAACATGGAATAATCCTATAACAGAGCAAGTTCACCTGGTAAATAAGCCTCATCCAGTATCAGCATCTGGTGAAATTAGTCCAAGCTTACCTGAGGCTGCAGTCGGTGGATATAGAGCAGCTACTCCGGCTTCGTATCGGAGTCTAAGACAGGCAACGGGGGGATACCTGATGCGTCGTAATAAACGGGCGACCCGTAAAGTATCTCGTTGGTAAATAGTGTCTCTGTTTCAGGGCACCTTTTATAGATATTAATATTTAATCGCGGATATGAACTATAAAGTTCTGCTTTTGAAGTGGGTTTATCCATGTTAAGTAAACGAACTACTGCTATAATGCGTCGCAATATAGGAGTATTATCAATCTTACGACTAATGTGTTTCCATCGCCATTCAAATTGTAGGGCCGCTGTTGAAGTAGGAAAAGGGCCTACAGTGCATACAATATTCCAACTGTGGCCTTTTGCTAGGGCGCTTGTTGTGTAATGGGCACCACCTTTTATTTCACCGTTATGCTGTCGAATTCTATGTGCCATATTGATAGTAGCCCCAATATAAGTTGCTCCCGAATCTTCACGTGCTAAACAATAACACACCCATGTGGAAGTCATCTATATAGTCATACGTAGAATTGTTTAGACCGATGCCTAAAAATCCTTCTATAAAATAGGGCTAATGGATACTCGTTTTTGGGGTCCAAGTGGTTGGCGTTTGCTTCATTTAACGGTGGCTGCACCATTACAAGAACGGCGCACAGACAAAATTTATGATTTCTTTACAATCTTACCATATGTATTGCCTTGTAAATTTTGTAGATATTCCTTATCGGAATATTATGAGCACCGCCCGGTTCCCCATAGTTTCGGTCCTATGAACAAATGGTTATATAATATACATAATGATGTAAATGGTAAGTTACGCGGTCAAAATTTATTAAAAATAACAAATCCTACATTTGAGGAAATAGAATCGCGTTATAAAGAATGGGTTTCGACTCCATGCGCAACAACCAAGATGTTGGGCTGGGATTTCTTATTTTCTATTGCAAACACAACGCCTTCGAAAGCATTAAGTTCAAGTCCTATGGAAAGCGCTCCCGAAAATATCAGCAGCCCAGAGGAAAAAAATAAGTGGAATACTATGACATACAAAGAGCGCATACCGTATGTTCAAAAATGGTGGAATTTATTAACAGATATACTACCCTTTGAGCCTTGGCGCAAAGCATGGCAAAAGGCAGAAAATAAATATGGTAAAGCTCCTGTAATTAAAGGAAAACGCGTAGTATTGGCTTGGTTATATAAAATGGAACGCTATATCTGTAAAACTATGTCAGAAGACGCGCCTCATAACTCCTTTGATGGTCTTTGCAAAGAAGTATCAGCATTTTCATCTGGATGCAGTAAGGCAACAGGTCCAAGAGTTAAAACATGTCGCGCCAAAAAAATGGCTGCACGTGAAACGCTACGACGCAATAGAAATGCACGACTAAACAGTCAAAGTAATTAATCATGAATATTCAGCAAGTTTTCAACTGCTGGTTTGTAAGTAGTATCAGGCCATTTCCGCTTCCATAGTGCTGCAGATGCTAAACTTGCAGCATCAGTTTGTGTATGACCTTGTGCTATAAAGCGCGCGACTAAATTGCGAACGCTCGAGATATCGTTTTTATTCCAAATGGGGTCAAGATATATATCTACCCGGATGCGGCGGCCGTTTCTAAGAATCCACATGTCTATAGGATACAATGTATAATATAGACTATTCATTTTTTTGTTTGGTGCGCATAACATCCGTCAAAAAATTTCCACAAATATATACAGAAACAAATGGCCCAACCTGCAGCTGCTGAAATGGCGTTATACATTGGACTTGTGCTTGTGGGCCTCTGGATAGCATACCGCCTGTATGTATCAATGGTTATTAACAAGAAGGAGGGTTTTGCAAATCAGGGGGGTAATTATAAGTTTGTGATGTATTATGCTGATTGGTGTGGGCACTGTCAGACCACGAAGCCCGAATTTGCTAAGCTCGGTGCTACACAGACCATCGGCGGGAAGACAATTGACGTTGTGATGGTAAATCCCGAGCAGAACCCCGAGGCAATTGAGGGGAAGAACATTCGCGGCTACCCGACAATCCAGCTTCTTGACGCGAAGGGCAGCCTTGTCCAGGAGTTTGAGGGGGCGCGCACCCAGGACCAGTTTGTGGCGTTCTTGAAGCAGTATGTAAAGTAAGCAGCCATTTGCTTCCAGATTCCGCAAGCCAAGAATTAATAGTTGATTCTCCAATCTGAAATAGTTCCGCTCTATCCTCGGGTTTTACAGCTAAGTGCCATGCAGGAAATCCACGAACATTAAATCTAATAATATTAGGCCCATCGGGTTTTAATTTACCAGAGCCCCAACAGGACTCCCTAAAATTTAGAATTTTAGGGACAAATTCGCTTAGCGATTCGGGTGCCTTTGAATAGTCGACAATTGTAAAATCAAATCCGAGTGCCTCAGCTCTGTCCTTGTCAGAAGGCAATAGTATCCATGGGAAATTACAAGCAACAGCGCCATCGACAAGCAGATGATTATTAATGGGATTACGAAAAGGAATATAGAAAAAAGGAATAGATGTGGATGCTCGTAATGCATCAACCAATTTTAATGTTGGAAAAGTCGTGCTATCAAGTATTACTGGTTTTGTAGCAGTTAAGTCGGCCGCTGTAATATGTAAACCAGGAACTTCCTGCATAGTGTATTGTGATGCACCCGGCTTAATTTCTTCGAGTAGTTCTCTAAGAGTATTTTTCATAGCTTCTCCTGAATCAAGCCCCCAATTATCACCAAATGAAACAATATTACTCAAATCAATATCTCGAAATCGAGTAAAATTTAAGGTCTCCATAATGTGTTTAAGTTTAGGTGAAGGGACCTTTAACGCCATCATTGTTGCAACAAGAGCGCCAGCCGAATTGCCCCAAAAGTGTTTTACATTGTTAAGACACTGTTTTGTGCGTAGTACATCTAATGCCGCCATGAATGCCAAGCATCGCGGCCCACCACCTGCAAATACAAGATGTCTGGGCATTTACCTGTAGGGTATCTTTACAATTAAAGCTTACGCGGATAACGACTCATAACAAAATCGTTGAACGACATAATGAGCAATCAAGGCTCACGCCAACCGCCAAAATTAGACCCGACAACTCTTTATCTCGAACAGGAAAAGCGCGATGCGCTTCGTCTTAAAACATATAACAATATTTTGGAGCAAGTACACACAAAAATACGGACAATTGCACGCATGCCTACAAGCGACCGTTCGCTATTATTTGTTGTTCCCGAATTTGTTATGGGTGTGCCTAGATTTAATACACGCGATTGTATATTATATCTTGCGTGGAATTTGCGCAACTCTAAGTTTGATGTAGAGTATCATCATCCCAATTTATTGTATATTTCATGGAAAAAACATGAGGCACAGTATCGTGAAGAACGCAGTCCTATTGTTCAGACTATGCGAAATGCTATGTTAACACCGCAACAAATGGCTCAACAACAGCAGCAATACCAGGAACCTCCGAAACCAGCAATCAAAAAGACAACTCAGCAATATATAACACCATCGACCGACCCATCGGTGAAAAAAGTAACATTTATCTGAGTTCAATATGAAAATTATATACAAAATATTTGTGTGTAATTTACATTAAATTTCGACTAGAAGAAGAATGGATTATCAACTGCATATCCGCCACGAATAGCGGCCTGTGGTATAGCTGATGCTGTTGCGATTGTGCTTATGGCCCGACAGCCTTGTTTTAACAACAAATCTAACATCAATAGAACAAAAATACCAGTCATAACAAACAGAATTATTTCCGAGTGGTTGGATTCGGCGCGCGATATTTCAAGTGTATCTAACTTTTGAAAAATTTCATCTATCCGCTTACGCAAAGTAGAATCATTTGGAGATGAACCCTCATTTGAACTACTACCGTCTGAACCTTGTGAAACATTTACAACTGCACCAGCTATAGTAGTAGGATTACCCGGTGGGAGTGCCGATGGTTGTGTCGGGAGAATGGTAGACGAGTTATAGTTAGAGCCGTTTCGCGAAGAAGGTGGAGGTACACGTTGATACAATGTATGATACCCATCTACACCAGCGCCGGGAAGGGGAGGTGTTTCAGTGCGTGGACTGGGCATCCTTTCTTGAAATTGTTCATACCAGTTTGGTTCCAGCATAAAGGTTTTGTCGAAGCCGGGTTCATTTTCGGCACCGTTCGGATAAGGAAAGTAATCTTCGCCAGGGTCACCGGCTCCGATTAAATAAGATGAGATGCTTGTGCTTGTATCATTTGCCTGAGCCGGGCCCCCAAGTAATTCAGCAGCCGGCTTAGGGCGGTGCGCGGGTCTATCGGGTTCAATAACAGATGGTTCCTGGGGAGGTAAGTTAGAACGTTTAGACCGTTTTGATTTGCTCCGTCCTCTTTCTCCACCAGAAGATGGCTCTTCATTTTGCTGTCGTGTTGGTGGTAACACGGCGTCGGAGATGCTAGTTTGAAAAGCTTCTTCTAAAGTGCAATATGACATCCTCCGTTTTGGAAGAATTACCCTATCTTGTATTTGTATTTTCAACCAGGCATTTTGCCGGTGAAATCGGTAAAATATAGGAACCAAAAATAAGAATTATAAAATATAATACGTATTAAAATAAACAATAACATTTACTCATTATCTACACTATCTTCATTTCGTGCCTGGAAATATTGGCGCATTTGGTCGCGTAGTTTTTCATGTCCAGGATATAATGACAAGACACCCTGCCAATCTTTATGGACATCTTGGTTAGGGTTAAATTTGTTATCAATAAGAATCTGCCAACGGTCCTTATAACGTCTATCCCGTTTCTTTCCATGCCAAAAATGGTATATTGTACCTTTAACATATCCCAGATTCTTGTGTAAGCGCAAGGCGCGCTCCTCCCATGCCAATACAGCCTTTTTGTAGTTGGGATGAATTCCCTTTGGGACGGAACCAGAACCCTGGCCAATCAAACAACATGCCATGTGATGGTCGCCCGCACCCAAAATACCCAGCTCAAAAAGTCCTCCTGTTGTATTAATAGCTTCACGTGTGGCCGCCCATGCGTAACCTGGATGTAGATAGCGTCCTGCAGCATACTTGCCATAATAGTAGTAACCATCGCCATTGACTTCGTCCTTTTTACACATTTTTTTTAAGACTTTGCCTTGCAAGTTATTTTTATATGAATAAGCAAAACTCTTGAACGTGCTTAAAATTTCATGATTTGGCCCCATATCCACAGCATCTTCAAACATCTGGACAACGGAGTGGTGCTGCAATTCATGCACTGTTTCTTCTTGCCAATCGCCACGCACAAAGTCAATATCACCATCAATCCATGCAACATATTTCCATGTTGGCGGCAAGCGTGATATACCGACATTAATTAGATTTTCCTTGTGCCAAAGCTCAGAATCTGTTCGTATTTGTATGTGACGTGGATTTGTAGGGTCAGTTACCTCAAAATCTCGGTCTCCAAATGCGCCTTCTACCACATAGAGTTTTGCCCCATATTTATCCATGCGACCCATAAACTCACGAAACAACCGCGGACGGGTTGCAAATCGCTCAGGATTTGTCATAACCGCTATTACATAAAAGTCATCAATAATGCTCATATATTTTATATATCAAATTATCTAATACGCTTTAAATGGGTCATTATTTTATGATTGTTAGAATTAGTAAGTATGAAGGGCCCGGCCTGGTTACCAGGAACAATATTGTTTATAGGTGTATTGCTTATAACAATGCAGTTTTGGTATATGGTATATGTTTCAAAAACAAAAAAAGAGGGATTTGATGCTACAAGTCAGCAGGTTGGTCTTATAACAAGTGAGATTTTATCACGCACAGCTCAAACTGAAAAGACAAATCCACCCAGTGATACAGAAGCAGCCCAGTATTATCGCGCATTATTGGTTTATATTCAAAGCGACTATGGTAAGGGGTTGCGACTAGTTTATGATTTAAATCAACGAATTTATGGTAAATATCATGCTGTTCCTGATAACTTTGACCCGCGCAAAATTTTAGATAATTACAAAAATCCTATAGCTGGAATATAATAAATTTTAATTAATTGTTCGATATTATTATTGCAGTTTTGCTATGAAAACTTTATAAGAACAAACCAGGGATGCAAGGTGCAGCGTCGCAAAGTCAAAGTGCGATTCCATTGCCTTTATGGCTACCACCAATTAGGGTTGATTGGTTAATAGCAATAATTTTAATATTAGTGGGCTCAAACATTGAACAGGTTCCCGAGCAGTATCATTCTATAATTGGCAATCCATTGGTATTTCTTGTAGGTATGCTTGTATCTGCAGGTGTAGCATCAATGGGTCATATACCAATTTCGTTTGCTATAGCTTTCTGTCTTGTAAATCTAATCCGTATTATGCCTAAGCCAAAAAAGGTCATGCCAAAGGCCAGCCCCGGAGCCAAAAAGGTTTCAGAAGGTTTTACGCCATCTGGCACATTAGATTGGGTAACAACTCATAAAAAATGGTTTGTCGAGAAAGTATTGATGGAGCAGCCTGTTGCCATACAGGAGAAGGAAGCAATTACATACCCAATTCAAGCATAAATACATTATAATACATATACCAAAATTACGTCGACCGCGATTTTGTTATATAAAAGCAGAGGTAATGAGTTACCACAAGTATATCGAGCTTGTAACTGTGCTTCTATTGGGGTGGATTATAGTGTGGTTAACATTTCCATTTGAGCGGCAATATGATGAGACTCTACGTGCATATTCTCGTGAACCGTTATTCAGAGTTTTATTGGGCATTTTATTAATAACGGTATCATCATTCAGTGTGCCAATAGGTCTTCTTGCGTTCTTAATTGTATTTTTTTGGATAGCTGATGTTCACCTTGTATCAACAATCAAGTTCAAGTAAAAACTTAGTAGAAAGCAGGAGATGCCAAGAAAGGCAGCGAAGACATTAAAGGCATTAAAAGGCGGTGCACCTCCTGTAATTCAAGTTATGGGGGGTCCAGCGGGTGGGTTTGTGCCCCCGCTTCCAGCAATGCCGCTTCCAACAATGGACCCGCTATCGTCTATTCTTGCTTCATTGGGAGGTAATCCATACACAATCGGTATATTCTATATAATTTTAAACTTGGGTGGTAGATTTTTAACTCTGGAACTAACCAAACGCCAAGAATGGTTTTTAGCACAGCCATTTATGAGGCCATTCATATTATTTGCGGTGATGTTTATTGCTACTCGTAATCTTGCAGTTGCATTCTATACAACACTTGGTGTTCTTTCTGTATTGTGGCTTTTTGCAAATGAAAATAGTGTATTTTGTATGATTCCCGGATGGCGTGATGAAAATTCTAAAAAGGAAAGGGCGGCCCAGGATAAATCGTATGAAGATACGATGAAAGCTATCAAAAAACACCATGAGACAGAAATTCCTGACGTAGAACATCACGAAGAACAAGCGCCTCAACAAGTTGCCGTTATTCAGCCTGAAATACAGACATCTGCAGAATCTTCACCAGCACCCAATCTTCCTCCTGTTAATATTGGTATTACACCGGCTAATCCTCAATTAAAAAATATTCTCGAGAGCCCCGATATTACTAATGATACTCATAAAGAGGAACATCTTGAAGATTTATATCGTTAAATACTATGCGCAACGTATTTTAATTTTTATACAATATTTTTACGTAAATATTGTATAAAATTCTTTTTTTTACATACATTTAAACTACAAGGTTAATCTGCGCGCCTGCAGGTTGTGCATTTGACTTGCGTTTTCCACCGCGCCCAGCCTTACGGGCGGCTGCTTCTGAACCGTTCATAGTAGTAGATGTATATACACTTTGATTGTCTTCAGCTTCCATAGGGCGTGGCGGGGGTGTAAATCCTGTAGTAGGCTCAGAACCACGGTCTTCATTTTCAAAGGCTTTTAGAATATCCTCTACACCACTGGGTCCACGCATTTCACGCCGCGCTGTCTGAACCTGTGGGCTTGGGGGTGATGAGTCCCGAGATGGAGCCCAGTTTTCGGCATTCTGTGGTGGCATAAATCCTTCTGGGCCAGGGCCCATGTTCATGCCCATTCCCATGGGTGGACTGGAAGGCATTTGATTAGCACCACCGCCGCCACCACCACCACCAGCACCCATTCCTACGAAATTCGCAAAACCAGGGCCAACTGCTTGAGAAGCTGCAGCCTGAGCAAATTGGCGTGCCAACTCAGGATTACGCTTCAATATATCATCCATGCCAGGCATCTTGGACTTGAAGAATGAGTTTGTAACGTGGCACATTGCAGCGCTAATACCAAGTGTCATCACAAGACGGACCTCAGGAGCAACCTTTGTCTTATCCTTATACTTGTCATATAACTCTTCGAAAATTTCATCAAAATCTTCCTGATTCTCATTAATAGATTCAGACCAACCGTCAAGATTAACGTCCATTGGATTGAATTTTTGATTCAAGAATTCCAAGCCAGTTACACAAGTCAATAGTGCATTACGCTGAAACTTAACACTGCTTTCAAGATTGCGACTATCGACAAGGCGGGCATACTCAGATTTGATTTCATCAAGTGAGTTTGACATATTTAGCCGTGTGCCTTCAATGCCTTTTGTTGCCAAACGGCGCATCTTATTTAGTAGGTTTCCCTTCTCTGTGGCTTCCTGTTCAGGAGTCATCCGTGGCACAGAAACTGGCACGGGTGCTTCTTCGGTTAGCGAAATAGGTGGGTCGCTGGACAAAGGAACCGAATCTAAATTACCGAATGATACAGGAGGCGCGCTATCAATGCCTCCACGATTGATGTGAATAGTGTCTCCACCAATACTGGGGGGAGGATTTAGTGAAATAACTTTTTGAGTGTCCTCAATGTTAACAAATTCAATACCACTTGAGGCCAAACTGGGCTCAGAAGTTTGAACTGCAGGAGAGTTATTTAAATTAAATGTCGACCCGGAAGGTGTATATGCTGACGCCGACACAAGTGGGGTCTTGGGGCTGGGAGCTTTGCTGTGATTAGCCAATAAATCCATGTCCAATTTGTGTGTGGAGTTTGAGCCGTTTCCTAAATCAGAAATATCAAGACTTATTATGTCATCAATATTTGCTGTGTTTGACGCAAAATTCTTCAAGTCTGCTAATGAACTACCTGGATTTGAGTTCATAATGCTGTACTCTGTGTCTTACAGTTGGCGTTTAGGTGATTTTCTTTGATTAAACGCAGTAACATATTAACGTAAACACATTAGTAATGCATCGGCAAGGTCAGAACGCTTCTTTCGTGATGTAAAATAGTCGCGCCATTTTCCCAAAGGCAATTTACTCAGAACAAGTGCCACGGCTGTATCTTTGCGCGCTTTATATGTACCACCTGCAGCATCAACTGTTTCTTGTGCTTCTTCAGTCTTTTTCGAAGCATGGACAAAAACAACGGAGCCAAGCCATTTGTGCTCTTTACGTAACCGATGTATAAGAAGAGTAAATAATATCATCTGCACAGATTTCATTGTGGGTGCATCAAAAACAGGTTGATTTTCTATTCTAATAATAGTGGCTTTGGCAAATACAGGTAAAGTTTTATCAAGCATCACTTCAATACATTCGAGAATTTTAACAAGGTCAGTTTTAATTGTGCCCTTTTGTTTAATATATGGTAGTAGGTATTTCTGCTGCAAAATAGCCATATAATCTTCTTTCTTTGGTTTAGTAGAAATATTCCAATTTTCTTTTGTTGCCAGTAATTTTAGACCAGCAATAGTTAGTTTTGTCCCATCAGGAAGCCCAGGTAGTCCAATTCGTTTAGCCTTGACACAACGCTTACACCACATATTTGCCGATATATCTGTCCAGCTCGGTGGTCCACCACATACACATCTGCTGGCCGCCTGCGAATCCGTGCCTGCTAACAAGTCATAGTTGTTCCAATCTTCAATAACAAAGTCCTGTCCGCTAACATCAGCCAAGCAATACGCAAGATTGCGTATTCCCATATCAAAAGCTAAGATATACATCTGATAAATGTCTATGAGTGTTTGGCGTTAAGTCCCTTAACATCGAAAGGAGCTTAACGGCAATTTGTATTAATTACATAATTAATTATGGCGCATCCCGAATTATATAAAACAATGGCAAAATACAGTTGGACTGATATTCACTATGCAAATAGTTTTCTACCGACCGATACTCCTACACAAGACAAGCCCAACTCATGGTATATAGGTATATGGTCGGGCCCAGATAAGAACACGCTATGTATTCGTGAAGCTCATACTGAAGAATCAGTCAAAAAATATAGATCGCCATCAGGGTCTTCTATCAATGAAGCCGTAACAAAAGCCACACTTTTGTGGATGGATACTGAACCAGGAGCTTTACCACGAGCCCGTTGCCATAATTGTTAAGCATATATAGAGGTATGCCTTCTGCTGTTGGGCGTACGTTAAAAGGGAAGGAGGCTGAAGGGGCATTGGTACTGATATATTTTACCGACAGCCAGGGTCTGCAATTTGTTATGGGACAAGAAACAACATTTTTGACGGATAATAAGGAATTTTTGGAGAAATACAAGAAGACGATTAAAGAAAGTCTATATGATACGTTTATCGTTGATGGAACCCTTCCGGCAGACACACACACAGCCCATGCACAATTTATTCGCAAGTGTGAAGTGTTGGAAAAAGCCTTTCCTGAATTGGGTCGTGTGACTTACAGTGAATTTAAACAATCCAGTAAACCTGGTAAAATTTCGGTAAAAGCGCGTGTTATCCCAAGCGAAAAACGTACAAAATATGGGTTTCCCAAGGGTGGGTATAAGGGACCAGGCGACCCCGATGCCGATGCATCGTTAAATGATACTGCTCTTCGCGAAGTCTATGAAGAAACGTCCCTTCATCTTGAACCCTTACGGCTTATTGATACGAATTATATTAGTGTTGGGTCTCGTGGTGAACGCTATGCTATTTTCCACTATGAATTAACAGATGCAGAGTATAAAAGTATAAAAGACAATAGCGTGCTTGTTAAAAAAAATGCAGAGCGTGAAAATGAATTACAGGCGATTCAATTCATACGTATTCCATCTAAAACAGACATTTTTTTCACAAATCTTGTATCAAATAAGGCATACACGCATACACGTGATAAAATTGGAAAAAAGCACACAGGCGGAGGTAAGCGGGCGCGCACACCAAGGGGGGTCCATTCAAGTAGCCGCAATACCAGAAAAAGCGAAGTTAAAATAATAGATAAATCAACTATTTTTACCGAAACACAATCGTCGTTGTTATGTGGTCAGCACGCGCTAAATCATTTAGTTCAGGAAAAAAAGTTTATAAGTAGCGATCCAAAGGCCCAGCGTTACATGTTGCAAAATGGCCAGATAGATTTACAGGCCTACTGTCATCACGTATTACGTGCGGCCAAGATTAATTTGGGAAGCGCTGCATCTAAGGTTATTACGTGTCCAAAATCAGGAAATTATCAGGCCGATATACTTGTAAAAGTATTAAAAGAGGAACTCCAATACAATGTTGAAGAATTGCCATTCAACCTTGACGGCATAGCAGGTCTTAAAACTATTTTAGCAAAACCACAACCAAATTTATTAGGATTTCTGATAAATTTAGGTGAATCGCATTGGACGGCAGTCAATAGTCGTATAGATAAAGGGCGACACATCTATATAGATTCAATGAATTTGCCATCAAAATTCAGGTCTATGACAAATTGTGAAATTTTAGCGCACATAACCCGTCTAAATCCTACGCGCATATATGCTGTGTTTTTCCCCAGTGAAGGGGCATACTATAGATGTCGTGTATGTGCATA
>Ga0114975_10000257_pt1 | contig 39736 bp, 44 predicted proteins | sample S_130626_EF_Meta_FD_87031 | JGI IMG/M metagenome (GOLD analysis project Ga0114975, IMG submission 87031) | Freshwater microbial communities from Lake Simoncouche, Canada to study carbon cycling - S_130626_EF_MetaG | ecosystem: Environmental > Aquatic > Freshwater > Lake | place: Lake...
AGTCCAAGGCCGGAGTTGAAACTAACTCAACGCAAGATATGATGTTGTACATTTTCACAGGTATCTTCTTCCTGTTCACACTGGATACGTTCGTTAACCTGGGCAAGCGCATGCGTCGGCGATAATCGGGAAAACGGATTTAACGGAATCAGGCAAGTGTATCTCATCACAAACAAGATGGCATCTAACTCTATCGATCGTATCGTTCAGAGCGCGGCGAAGAAGTACGACCCCAAGCGCATGGTGGATGTGCCTGAGACGTATAACAACCTATACTTCTTCTTCCGCCACGAGACCGAGCTTGGCTCGCCGAAGCACCATGCAATTCCAAACAAGAACAAGATCTTCGATTACATCGACGGAGTGTATTATGATACGCTAGATCAGTGGGCCGTCGCGAATGGTCGAACTTTGAATGACATCATGTACGGCGTGGCGAGTCAGAACGGTACTACGACGTGGATTACGATTGAGTCATTTGCACGCTCAATCAACCCAGATTTTGTATGGTCTGACGCTAAGGAGGAATCAGATGACAACCGCCTGAAGATTTACGCTGACATCAACTCAAATCTTCTAGTGGCTCGAAACTATCTAAATCACGTGGAGTACCTCATGAAGAAGCTCTACTAAAAATAACTAAAACTTAAAAAAACAAATAAAATAGGATAACTTTTTAACTGCGGTCTCGTACGTGGGTCTCCATGCTGGAGAACTCATCAAAGGCATTATCTAGCATTTCAAGTTCGAGAGTCAGATTGAAATTTGCAGTTCCGCTTGCACCTGTAGATCCAGTATTAGTTGAATAAAAGAATCCACTACGATCTTGCTGTGAGTGTAAACGCGTTCGAATACGAAGACGATCAATTTTACCGATTGCAGGTGAGTATTTAGCAATATTTTCCTGTGCAGAGTGATCGTTGTATTCAATAAATGATACATTTCCATAAGTATTTGATAGTGCAGGGATCTTGGCAAAAAAACTGTCCGAAAATGTAGATTTTTGAGCGTTTACGGTCGTTTCATCCGTCTTATTAAGACCGTCTATATCTACGATAAAATAATACTGAGACGCAATAACTGGGTCATCTGTAAATTTACTCGATGATACGTTTTCACCACTAGCATAACTATGAATGAATGAAGAAGCAGTACCTCCAGTCGCAAGTGTTACAGGAAAAGCGACACCTCCGGCTGCTGCTTGACCAGTTTTATTTGTTGTCAGAATGGTTACACTTGTACCAGGACTGCCAGCGGATACTTTATATACTCCGTCGTATGCTGTATTTGTAGACCCAGCAATCATCATGTAGTTACCCGTGAAGGTACTCGCCGTTGTAACTACACCAGTCGCTGCATTAATACTATTAATTCCAATACCAGTTCCTACTGCTGAGTTTAAGCTAGGAAATTCGGCTGCCACTAAACGCATTGAGACAACATTTTCATACACGCGGGGGAGATACACTACAAAGTCTCCGTTAGTAAAATACTTCCTCGTATCGCGATCTGCAGAATCAATCAAGAGTGTTTTCTTCACAGTCCTGAGTGATTTTTTAGGGTCGGATTTAGAAACTGCAAAGCCATTATAATCAAATGGACCAGACATCTTTGTTCTTATCGTTATTTATTTTTATCCGGTAGGATCGCGAGGCATGAACGCTATAGTTGTAGGATCGTATACTTGAGGCCTGTAATTTGTAGTCAAAATGGGCTTTCCATTATCGCGAGTCTTGACCGGTTTGACCCACGAGATAAACAAGCATCTACTTCCAGGACTGCTTCCGTCAACAACCCAAACCCAGTACCCCGCTTTAGTAAACTCGCGGACTAAGAATTCTATTGCGTCTTTCACATCGAAAAGAGGATAACCAAACACGTAGGTTGGAACTTCATACAGAATATATGGAGCTCGGGCGTTGTGTATCGCCTGCTGGCGTATTTTTGTTCCAATCTGTTCAATTACAGGTGTCATTGCAGACATGCGATTCTCTCTGCGTTCTTCCTGCTCTTTCAAAATATCATTTGCGCGCATCATTTTCAACTACCTTACTACTCTTCGGTAAAGAGAATGTCTCTACCTTTTCGCACACTAGGTCTTGGAGGCGGTGGAATAAAGGGGGTTCTTCACATTGGAGCACTATTAGAACTTTCAAAACATCAAGAACTGAAGTTCCCAAATGGAGTATACGGGTCATCTATAGGATCAATCATAGCGACGTATATTGCATTTGAGCTTCCAATCGATAAAATGGTTCCGCTGATCAAAGAGTATTTATCTACCTCACGAATAACACCATCATTTAAGCTCGAATTCCTTTCGTCTGCCTTCTCGACAAAGGGTCTTTATCCAATGGACGTATTCGAATCATCTTTAACTGAAATGTTCAACAAAGCGGGACTCGATATCAAGAACAGAAAGATAGGAGATGCTAATATGCCATTATACATCGTGTCTTCTAACATATCAAAGGGAGTGCCCACGATATTCTCTAAAAACATACCAATCATTGACGCATTGAAATGTTCATGCTGTATTCCCGGTATATTCAGACCTGTTGAATTATACGGTCAGTTGTATGTCGATGGAAACATATTTTCACCTTGTATAACCTCAGTTATGCCAAAAGACGCGCTAATATTAACGCTACTCAAACAAAGAAAGAGCATTATTACACCTTCTTTGATTGAATCAATGTCGCCTATAACTTATTTGAAAGAACTATACACTATGAGTTCTCAAATCACGCATAATAGTTTGATAACTAAAAACACATTATGCCTGCATTATCCCAATTTGTATTCAGACTCCGATTTATCAGATTTCAATATTGATGATATTTTGGAAAAATCAGCACAATCACTCAACCATTTCATAGCCGACCGTGCGTTTTAGGAATTCACGGAACTTTTCCACAGATGGCGCCCCACTAAATTCGAGAACTTGATCGGGAATTTTCAGGCGGAAAGATGGGTATCCTTCTACATTAAATGTCTTGGCCTTGTCGCTGTGCTTGTCGGCATCAACTGCAACTAGTCTCACTTGCTTTCCGCCGTAGGTAACTCTGCGATTCTCAAAGAAGCGTTTTAGTTCATTCCAATGAGGCCATGCTTTCTTCGACCATCCGCACCAGGTCGTATAGAAAAAGTACAAGGTGTAGTCGCCTTCTTCTTCATTCTCATACTGCTCGGGGAATATCAAGAACGGCCGTAGTATAAAATAGAATGCAATAACTATTGCAATCCAACCAAGAATTTCAAACACGATCATTCTCTTTACGAAACGACGGATACAAAACTTTGGCGTTTTCTCGTTCCTTCTTATACCAATTTCTGTACGCTTCCTCGGGCTTTAGTGATGGATTGCGGATCATAGACCACGCAATTTCTGTAGTTTGACGCTCAGGTTCATACACTTTTGGACGAACCTGAAGCCATTTGCCATTATACCTAACGGCTTGCGACATTAATATTTATATGATGTATGTGTCTAAGTTTACACGCGGGGGAAGCCCACGAGGTTCGCGCCAATACCGAAGCCAGCACCGGTGCGGGCGGAGGCACCCACGGACGGCGCATAGATATCAAGGATGGCGAACGTGGCTAGCGCAACTAGGGCAATCATGCCGATTTCGGACAGCTTGAGGACCTTGCCGGGCAGGAGGTAGGCCGCCACCGCGACGGCTAGACCCTCCAGCGCATACTTGACAAGGCGAGTAACAATATCGGCGACATCAAAGGACGCAGCAACGGATTTGTCAGACATTTTATACAGATACTAAGAGAAAAATTATTATTTACGATACTTTCTTGTTCGGCGAACCTTCCTGCGAGATTTTCGTGTTTTTCGACGACGACCCATACCATATGCCCGCTCCAGCTCGAAACGTCTGATGGCGTCACCTTTGTTTCGAGTTTCTGGCTCGTTCATCTTTATTGCAACATCTTGGGACTTCGATGGCTTCAATGGATTGTATACCTTCGATCTCTCAATCTCCGGATCCAACAATTCAGCTCCTAACCGAGGGGCTGTTGCCATTTATAAATTACCGGGAAAATGGATTGTGAAAAGGCATTGTTTTCAAGACTACAAGAATGTCTTATATTAAACGATTCAAGGTTAAGAAGTACTCGGCAGTGAGACGCGAGGCCGAGCTTCTTAACATAGCCGCCTCTTATGGTCTTGCACCTGAAGTGTACGACACCGACTATAAGACCTACATTGAGATGGAGGATCTTGAGGAGATGAGCGTAAGCGATCTATACGGCGACGAGATCAAAGACATTCCTGGAAATATTCTTTCAGGGATGTTCAGCATTGTATGGTTTCTATATCATGTTGCTGGTATCGAATATCGAGACTTATGGCCTAGAAATTTTATCGCGATTGGCGATAGAGTATTCATCATTGATTTTGGTGATGCTAGAAAAAAGTCTAAAAAGTGCGACAATTACTTAGATAAGATCCTCAAAGCAGGAAAGATTACACACTGGAATCCTAACTTTAGGTAATTGTTCGTTGAAATATCTATTTTAACATATACGATGTACTCAAACAAATGCCTCGTGAAGAACTACCTAAGGTTGATGAGAATGGCCCAGTTGATTATCTAGATGAGGACCCTGAGGTTCCCACTCAGCGTTATTGTATTATTTCATTCCTTTCACCCGAGAAGGTCATCAAGCAGCGATCAGAGTTTTTTAACGAAAAGTTTATAGAGTGGCTCGATTATGAGTGGAAGATCAAGGGTATGGAGCAGTATAACTCGTTCCTTTCCAAGAAGTATGGCCTAAAGGTAGAGGATCTTTTTAATGATCTTCAGAATTTTACCAAGGTCCACAGCGCTGAGATCAAGAAGACGGATATCCACGAGCAGTATCAGGTGTTTTTGCTGAAGCACGAGAAGGAGCTGGATTCTCAGTTCACGGAGAAGGTTGATTTCCGCACTAATGTTCGTGGCGTTAAGGTTCGTCGTGTATTTTCTGAGCTAGCTGAGTGTCAGATGTTTGCTAAGGTCATGCAGCGCCGTTACCCTCGCGATAATCTCTATGTGGGTAAGGTTGGATGTTGGCTACCTTGGGATCCTTCGGAGCATGTCATGCCTGAAGTTGAGTATGCAGAGCAGGAACTCAATGAGCTTATGCGAAAGTATAAGGAGAATGAGGCTAATCGCGAGATTTTCTTCGAGGAAGAGAAGGCCGAAAAGATCAAGAATCAGCGCATTGAGAATGAAATGCGTAAGTCTAAGGCTCTAGAGGATTCTAAGTCTCTAGAGAATGCCCTAGAAACCGCGGTTCATCCGGCTGAAGGTGCTATTCGTGACATTTAAATACACGTTATAGTTTATTTCTAATAATGAACTTTATACGAGACGATGTTTTTAATGAAAAAAAATACGAAACACATCCATTTCCACATATAGTAATTGATAACTTTTTACAAGAGAGTGTAATATATACAGTATTGCAAGAAGTGTGTAATCTTAAGGATGAAAACGCAAACTCATCATTTATAGATCCAAGTTCTCCATATGAATATAATAAGTATGCGTTTTCAGATAATTATGGCGAGTATCTAAAAAATGTATTTACTGAATTAAATAGTCCTGAATTCATTAAAAAGATAGAAAATCTTACCGGTATAAATAATATTATTAGTGGAGATATCACACTTCGCGGAGCCGGTATTCATAGAATTAAACAAGGGGGGTACTTGAAAAATCATACAGATTTTAATTCTTACTATTTAAATGGAGCTAAACTAGATAGACGTATTAATTTATTAATTTATCTGAATCCTGATTGGGAAGATAACTATAATGGCCATCTATGTCTAATCGATAAAGATACACAATCATCTGTTAAGAAAATAGAACCCATTTTAAATCGATGTGTAATTTTCAATACATGTAATAGGAGCATACATGGACATCCAGAGCCATTAAACACACCAAATGGTGTTAATCGACATTCAATTGCAGTTTATTATTACACAAAAAATACGACAGGCAATGTTGATTTTGAAGGTCACCTAGAACATTCAACAATTTTTTATCTGTAATCTATAGTTTCAATAAAAAATAACACATAAAGTTCAAATGAGCAAACGCGGGCGCGATGAAGATGTTATGATGGACGAGCCACTCGGCCCGCGTTCAGCCAAGCGCAAGGCATTAGAAGTGATGGGGGAAGAAAAGGCCAAGAAAGAGGTGGCTGCAGAAAAGCGTCAGGTAAATAAGCAGCTACGAGCTGAGGTTGACGATCTAGCCGGTATGTTCGGTAAAATGAATGCGTCATCAGCGGATGAGCCAGCAGCCGCCATGGACATGGACGGAAAGGGTCGCAGACGCCGTCGCCGTAAGACTCGCAAGCACAAGAAAGGTAAGAAGTCAAAGAAGACTCGCAAGCACTAACCAGTTTTCTTAACATTGACCCACGGGCCTGCGCTCCTCTTCTTTACCGAATCAGGCGTGTAATCGTCCTGAGACATCATTGCACTCGTAAACGGCTTGTTATCATGCCACAAACTGTCATCACATAAACGAAACGGCGGATGATCAGATGCTTTATACCAGAACACCTGATCTTCTAGTTTATTTGACTGGATACCATTGCAAATGACGATACAATTGTAGTCTTCTGTGCACTGGTCCATAAACTGACAAAACATTTCGAATGTAGGGAACATACCGGCATAGTTTTCATAGATAATACGACGATTCTTGGTGATAGTTTCGCGAAGAATAAAGATAAAATCAACGTTCGTACGAAGATTAGGCGTGATACCGAGTGGATATTGCATCGTGATTATAGTCATCATATCAATGTGTCGGCCATTCATGAATATGTAGCGAGTAGACTCTTGCTGAATCCACGAATTATCGTACAAGCAATCGTCCAGAATTAAAAACGCACGAGGATCGATATTAGAATTACCACCTCTTGCTTTCTTGTCGTTGTTTCGTGCAGACTTGATATTATACTGACGCTTAATTGCATTCTGGACGATTTCAGGTTTGTATTTGTCGTGAATGAGCTTAGAAGGGACCATATGCTGAAAAAACTCATTCATAAGCTCGGTTGCAGAAATAACCGTTCCCACTGGGAAGTAGCTCTGTGTATTCGCCAAGATATCGCGAACTAAGAAGGACTTGCCGGTATCCTTCTTCCCGATCACTACTATCATGGGAGATTTACGAGAATCGATCTCACATCTGCTCTTAATGGTGTCCATATTGAACTTTCTGATTTGAAAATTGAGAGACATCCCTATTAAGTATTATGCGTGAAGATTTCACTTTTGGTTTATTCGCGATGTATAAGAATGGGAAAGAAAAAGGCAACATGCGAATTAAAATCGACGTCCATTCCGTTACAGGTCCACAAGTATAAGGATCTTTCAAACATACGAAATGGCGCAAAAACGTACTGGAATGTTGACCATTTACAACCATTCTTTCCTCCTATCGAAACGCTGTTCAAGACCGACACCCTTGAAAACGTCCAGGATTACGGACTGAAACTCGACGACCAGATCCAGTCTATTTTATCGAAAGATACGATTCGCACAACATCTGGTGTCAAAAAGATTCATACGAAAGCGACCATGCTGTTAAGTCCATTCAAATGGATGCGTGGGGACTATTCGACAGGACTAGGTCTTGCAACGAGTCAGGAACAGGCATCTACAATTCACCATAAACTTCAGTCACAGCACAATGCTGCATATGTAGGTTCATTATTCTCTGCTGCCTTTTCCCAGACAAATTGCGTCCATTTTCCAAAAGTATACGGCGTTTTCTCAGGTATATCCAGGCGCCACACTTTAAATATTTCAGATGACTACGAAGACCTTGTCGAGAAGTCTTGGTTTTCTAAAAATATTGGCGAGACATTCGAATTGAATTTGAATGACGAAATTCGTTCATCAGATTTTCGACACACACGAACCGCCAGAAATGAGATGAATATTGGAGAAGATATGGTACTGGATGATATTCCTGAACTATCTGGCATTGATTCTGACGGCGCAGTAATGGGAAATATTAATCCTGTATTCAATTCTCCATCTGAAGAAGGTGACAACGAATCTGACAGCTCTTCTGTGTCTACTTCTTACATATTTGACGTCCACTCTTGCAATTGTAGCGTCAAGGAAGATACGGAAGAGGAAGAAGAGGAACTCGATGGATTTGCTTGGGCTACGTTCAGCAATGTGCCGGTTCAGTATACGATTATGGAGGCATGCGAAGGAACGCTCTATAAACTTATGAAGGAGAATCCCGATACCGAAAAACACTCCGCTTGGACAACCCAGATCATATTTGCATTACTATTTGCTCAAAAGACATTCGGATACGTTCATAACGATCTCCATTCCAATAATGTCATGTACGTGCAAACTGACAAGGAGTTTTTATACTATAAAGTTGGAGACAAGTCGTATAAGGTTCCCACTTTCGGATACATCATCAAGTTGATCGACTTTGAGCGTGGAACTGGATCTATTCGGGTTTCAGGCATGAAGGAGCCGAAATTATTTGTTAGCGATCATTTTGCAATAAATGAAGAAGCAGGTGGACAATACAACACCGATCCGTTCTATATTCAAAGATTTCCGGGAGTAAGGCCGAATCCGTCGTTTGACTTGGTGCGACTGGCAACATCTATGTTTTGGGATCTATTTCCAAACGGACCTGATTGCAAAGAGTATGCAGATATTCCGATGTTTCAAACACTGATGCGATGGCTCAGCATTGACGATAAATCAATTCTATTTGCCGAAGGAAACTCGAGACACGAAAGGTATCACGGGTTTCATTTATACAAGGCTATTGCAAGATTCTGTAAAGATACGGCTATTCCGCGCAAAGAATTAGATTTACTTCCATTTCAGGCGTCAAGTGTTCCTTTGAGTGAGTGTTTGTGTATTGATGCTTAAAATGATGGCGTTCCAACAAACATTTCCTGAGCGGTCGCAGGCAGTTCAGCAACAGCAGTTGTGACCGCAGTAACCGTTTCTGCAGTTGTCGTAAATACGATACCTGCAGATACTAGGCCTCCAAAAAGAGAAAGCTTCAGTGCATCCGTCCATAGAATTGGCTCGTCTTTAGACCTACGTTCCAGCGCATACACTATAAAGGCAACTAGAGCAACGGCTAACGATACAACTACAATCATCATTTACTCGGCAACAGAGTGAAAAGTTATAGCTTTAGAACGAGCGACTCGCCGACCTTCTTTTCTATCTCGGCCATTGGGTCGAGTTCTTCCTCGGTGTCTTTAAATTCTTCAATATCAATGGTAGTGACATCATCCGTTATAGATATCTTGGGTGGAGCATCATCTTCATCTTCGGACATATCCTCGAACTTGACATTCTTCTTATCCTGGACCTCTTCGTCGCTAGAATCTTCGTCGTCGCTGGACTCCTCTTCGATTGCCGGGTTCGAGAGACTTTTTGTGATGCTCTCCCAAGGCAAGAATGACTGAATAACACGCTCCATACAATCGCGAACAATTGACTCAATTTCCTGGCGATTACGCGCCTGCTGTTCGGTTGTAATGCCTATGGTCTTGAACAGATACGCTACCTGCCACACCTTGCGTGCAGAGTGGATATACGTATGATGAACGAACTTTGATAAAGTTGGACGTTCGAAGTCAACAGACACCTGTGACGACTTACCGCGATAGTGAAGAGAGGCAAACGACTTCATGTATGCAATAAAAACACCCATTACTAGATCATCTAGGTAACCACACTTTGTGGTTTTCGAAATTCGCTCTAGTTCTGTCTCAAGTGTATTCTCGGACCACTCTGGGATCTTGGCGAGCATATTCTGGAAAGTGCGAATTGTCTGGTCGACCTGTTGATTGCGTTCGCATAGTTCTTTGGATGAATCGTAAATGCTCCATAGTCCGTCTGAAATAGATGGAACAAGTAAACTTGTAAGGTGATCGCGAAGATGCGATTTTGCAAATTCAGTGTCGCTCATTTGGGTTTAACGAATGTCAAAAAAACGGATAGTCCTGACGAGAAATCGGGAAAACGGATTTAAGGTTTTTAAGGAAGGTGAGGGTAGACACAATCAACATGGCTGCCAAGATCATCTCCGTTCTTTCGAGCAAGTATGAGTTTGACGCGGCCGAGGCGCTGGCCTACTACAACGACCACAAGAACGAGGCTGGTTCGACGACGAGCATCTCAACTGTTCAGCGGGCGGAGAACGCAATGAACAAGACCCAGGCGGATATCGACGAGTTGAAGTCAAAGATCCCCTCCAAGAAGGGCAAGCTCCTCGAGAATGCAAACGCAAAGCTCGAGAAGCTGGAGGAGAAGCTCGCGGAGCAGGCCAAGAAGCTGGAGGAGAAGAAGGAGCGTGAGGCCAAGAAGGCGAGTACTCCCAAGAAGGAGGCGAAGCCCAAGAAGGAGCCCGAGGCGCCTAAGAAGGAGCCGAAGCCCAAGGAGGAGCCGAAGCCCGAGGAGGACAAGCGCATCAAGCGCATGTCTCCGGCCCTCACCAAGCAACTGACCAAGATCTTCGAGGACTCGGGCCAGGACTTCTCCAAGGAGAAGGGCCAGCAGTTCTCAAAGTACGTTAACGAGCTGGCCAAGGACGACTTCGAGAGCAAGAACCTGGCGGATCACATGCGCGATTTTGTCAACAAGACGGCTCCGGCTCCCAAGGAGCCCGAGGAGGTGGAGGACGAGGACATGACCGAGGTGACGTTCAAGGGCGTGAAGTATGTCGTCGGCGACATCTCCAAGCGCGTCTACATTGCAGATGAGGACGAGGGCGACCAGTTCGTCGGGTTTCTCGGAATGGGTAAGTTTGCAGAGATGAAGATGCCCGCGTAAACTCAATAGAAACAACTAAAAATTAAAAAACAAAAGAAAAGAGCCTTTTTTAACTACGTTACTAAAAATCGTCTTGACATTGCAGTGAATATTATCAATATTATTGGAAGTGTTGTGAAGGAAAAATACGGGATCAAAAACCCTAGTGCAGCCATAACTAGCGGGTCTAAAGCATACCCCCCAAACACGTAAGCGATCGAGATAGAGAACACGTATAAGAATGTAAATACTGCATTTGCTCCAGTGGACCATATAGCCCAACCAAAACTTTCTCCTGCCATTGTTTATTATTACGATGAAAATACAACGTTACCAATACCACCGAGTATGCGAATGAAATTGTAGGACTCAGTATACGCTCGGACATTGTAGGTGTATTTGTAGACGGTTGTATTCGCAGCTTTTTGGATAATCGTTACCACTTGATCCGGGCTATATATTAGTTTTCCAAATCGGTCTACTGCATTCGGATTGACAATAGTAGGGTTCGGAAGGTTAACGGTCGACTTAAGTACGCATAATTGAACTATTCCACTGCCGTTTTCCACTGAGGTCGTGTAGGGCGGTGTAATCAGCGTATTGCGAAGGAGTGTCTTATTAAACATGGATCCGTTTAACGATCCCGAGGGCTGTTCGCTTGTGTCCAATTGGAACGAATATGTATAAATACCGGGAATAGGTGCACCCTGTGTGAATCTGTATGGCTGAATTTCGTTAAAGAATTCGGTTTGCTTCGTTGCAAATCGCTCCTGTGTGTCCAGAATTACGCTAGTTTCAAGCAGGATATCGCGCCTTGATACATTTTCAGGAAGCAACGATCCACTGCTGTATAGATATGTGTTATTTCCTGGCAATCCGTCCGTATTTAGTGGCGGTACGTAAGGATTTACCCAGTTAGTATAATTATCATAATCATTATTCAAATCATCGCGCTGAAACACCCAAACTATGCGAGTACACAAATTACGCATTACTAGCTCCAAATCGTTAGAAGGTCCGTATTGTTTTCCGGCCTCTTTAACATCGACTTGCTTAATAATGAAAGAATGGTCTGTGCGGGCTAGGTGTCCCATCTCTTCGTCAGTTACGAATATGTAGTTTGCTTCGATGTATGGATTCAGGTTCCAGCTTCTTAGATCGGGAATCGCGTTCGATAGTGCATCTTGGGTCGGTGGACTGAGAAAGCGCGACATATTGAATACGGTACTTGCAGTATCGGGTGCAATACGCTGACCGAATGTTAAAGATGTGGGCCGAACATCGTTGATGGTGAAAAGTTCGTATACATTGCGAAGTTCTACGATAATTTCGACATCGGACGTCTGGAGTGCCACGAGTGGTAGTGCCTTCCCGATTGATTCGCAGAACCAGAAGTGAAGGGGGATTTGAAGAACGCGCCCGGGGATTGATGCCTGGCCTTTCATGGTGGCGCTGGTAAATGAAGAAGGGTACTGGTTAGTTCGGCCGTTTGCGTTCGCAGGATCGTAAAGCTCAGGCAGATTTCCTACCATCTTGTCGATGATGGCGCGCTTGTTGGCGTCGAATTGGAGATTGGCGTATATTTTCATCCATTCGCCAGTATGAGTGACGATCTCTTGGCCATTTATGAGCAGTGATACGCGCTGAATCATATTATAACCGATGTTACGAACCCACTCGAACTCGTATGGAACTGCTTTGGTATTTGAGTTGTATCCGGGCGGGACTGACGCAACTGGGGCAACTGGGGAATAAATATCGGGAAGTGTGATGCTTAAGTAACAATCATTGACAAGTTGGGCAAAACGCTCGACTTTTGTGCGCAGAGTCAGGGTCCCAGAAGTAGGGAATGACAGAATAGTGGTCTTGAAGTACAGACGGAATTGCTCCATAGCAAAGTCAGTGTGGCGCTTGTATACAGATCGAAAGTGGGTGAATGAAGGATTGCCAGTGACGAGCTGGTCTTGCGCACCTCGTCCAACCAATTGTAATAAACCTCCAGGCATTCTGTTATTTATACGATAGGATTATGTATATTTCTTTTTAAAGACATAAGAATGTCAAAACTGGTAAATACTAATATAGTTTCAATAGACTCTTCAAGTGGAGGCACTGCATATGATACACAAATTACTGTTAGACTTAGCTATTTTGTGCTTGGTGCGTATAATTCTGGTACAAATAGTCAAGCTATTACATTTGTAACTGACGCATCAAGATCGTACGGCGCTTTTTCCGCTGGACGAGGTGGTAGTTCATTTGTAAAATTTTGGGTCAATGTAGCTAATCCTACTGGAACTAGTGTTGGAATAGATAATGAAACCCAAACTTCTGGTAATCCAACGTATAATCAGGGCTCTTCAGGAACATATACCTATACATTTCCAGGCAGTATCACTAGAGTTGCAATGTTCATTAGTGGATTCACACGTACTGACACAGGTTATGCGGTGGCTAATGCCTATTCTGCAAATATGATGATATATAATTCGAGTGCTGATTTTAATTTTATAGATGCTAGTCCTAACTTCTCCAAAATAATAAGGCTTCCACCTATTACATCTGCTGTTACTGGTAAATTATATTTTTATAAGATAACGGGAACCCTGACTAGAAACGCATATATTCTCACGGGTGATGGTTCTCTCATTAAAGATCATAATATTGCAGGTGTAGTGATTACAAACAATCACGGTTGTTTAACATTAGTCAGTAATGGGACGGAATGGTATATTGCAAATTACTATCCCAGTTCACTTCAAAATAGTCTGCCAACAACAAGCACTGATGTTAGCAATGCTAATAAAATCGCAAATTCGACTATAAATAATATTAATATTTTTAATACTGATGCTAATGCTAATAGACGAGATGGTGCTGCTAACATGGTGAGATTACCGGCATTAAACGGCACACCTGGAATATGTATTGTTGTATATTGTGGTACTATTGATGGAAGAACTGGTGGTAATGTATTATTATTCACTAGTACAGAAGCGGCAGCAGGGACTGAACAAAAGATTGATGGACCTTCTTCTTCTTATAATAATACAAGTCAAAAACCTTATATTGTGGCAAACGAGACACATAAAAATACTGGAATTGTATTTATTACTAATGGCACTTATTGGTATATTGCAGGATGGTTTAATGGTTCGAACTGGCAAACTAGTGCTAATCCTGCAAATAGTGGAGGTGTAACTAATGTACAACTTTCTCCACTGTTGAATAATTATTCATATTTTATTACAACGACCAATGGTGGTAACAGATATTATATTTTACCACAAGACAATCCTAGTTTAAACCCACCAGCTCTACTTATTGTGAAAGCTCGGTCTGATGCCACATCAATGGAATTTAATTCGACACAAGCGGGGAGCGGAGCCAATGTTGTTATCAATAAAGATACTAAAAATATGTATTTTAATACTACTAAAACTAATATATGCGTCTGGTTTGTTAGAGAGCTATTATCCGGTGTCATAAGATACTATCCAATAATAAGTTACACCCCCTTTAGTTAACTAAACCTCCAGGCATTCTGTTATTTATACGATACGATTATGTATATTAATATCAGTATAGTCTATATATCTTCACATAACCATTGGTAGCGCCACCTCCTCCCGCATGGCCTGTATACTGATAGTAAACACTCTCATACATAACGCTCGGATAAATTCCGGTTCCAGTACCATTTCCCGTAGATGATCCAATAAATGTTGTACCTGGTACTAATACTCCAGTAGTAACCAACGGATCAGTAAATGGCAAGCGTATTAATGCACTACCATAACTACCCTCCCCCGCATTAAATGTTAATTCATAAGTACCTGGGCTACTATTTCCAAAATTAAAAAGAGCTACATCTCCACTCGGAGTCGGAAAGTTTAAGTTTTTAAAACAAATTGGACTAAAATCGTCACCATTCAGAAATGAACTTTTATCTCCACCAATACGGCGAGAAGCTATACATCTATATCCGTTTGGATTTCCTGATTTAACAACCCAGTTACCAGCAAGTGCATCTACAGACGTTGCAATCGTATTTGTCAGAGTACCATCAGACCTTCCGCATGCAACCCATCTTTGTCCATTCCATGTAACATCTTGCCAATAGCTGAGTGTCACATCTCGATATTTAAAAACTTGTACTGCGCCTGGGCCAGCCCCAGGATCTCGCACAATTACTCCTATATTATTAGCTGTATTATCTGTATTTTGAAATAATAAGGTAGTATTGTTGGCGGACTTCATACTATTGATATAAGAGGTGGCGGTGAAGAAAGAATTTGTGTTTGATACACCCCAATTTTTATATCCTTCATCAGTTTGCCCTATCCTACCAGTTGATCCGGATGCATAAAATACTGTATTATTCTTTCTAATTATTGTGCTGTTTGATACATTCTGTACAACTGAAGATAGTGATGTGATCTCACCTATATTTGCCAGTGAACCAAACGAGCCTGTTGTTGCACTAACATTACCGATAGAAAAGTCGATTGAGAAATCTAAAGCTCCAGCTGCTGGATTGTCTATACTTACAAGAAGAACAGGACGACCATTACTTAACTGTTTACCACTTATAACTATGTTTGTACCGGTCCATATTATAGAACTTATACTCTCACATACATTGCGAAAGCTAACTAACTCAGAGAATCTCACTCCATCGGATGATACTAGAATTACTACTTGCGAAGCACCTGAAGGACCGATCGGAGCAATTCCACTAGCTACCCATTTATCTTTACACCAAGCTAATTGGGTGATACGATAGGGAATTATGACATCCACGGCGAATGGTGATGCAAATCCCGCATACCATGTAATTCCATCATAAGAATATCCGGTGGCCGATTGAACATTAGTATTACCGATTGTACCGACTGCTACCCACATAATTCCATTCCATTCAATTTTCTCAATACTTGCAGATATTCCACCGTTTGCTGAGTTTGTCCCTCTTCCTAGAAAACACTCTCCGCTAGTTGTTTTAAATGTTACAGGGTGCCAAGTATCTCCCGTGTCATATGAATATGATAAATGTGGGTATAATGATGTATTTATCGATGGCCCACCTGCCAGTAAGAAGGTTTCATTAAGGTATGAACCTGGCCCGCTTGGCCCAGTTGGACCCATGAGTCCGCGTAAACCGATCTGGTTATATTGAATGTCTGAAATACCATAATTTATATTGGAACCGGGAGTACCAGGAGATACAGCCTTCGTACTGAAGACAAATGTAAACATTCGTGATATACCAGCCCCAAATGAATCGATGGCATAATCCATACTATATGCGATATTATTGGTGTTCAAATCAAGCATATTAAAGTAAACACGTTCTGTGTTAGTAGAAATAGTACATAACATCTTGAGCGGTAGTGCACTATTGTACCCCATAGGAGCAAAAACAGTTGATCCAGCGTTATATCGATGAGTAATTCCCAACTGGTTGCTACTTGTTCGATATATACCAAATGCAAACTGTCGATTATAAGAACCGGGATTAATCCCATTAGACAGCCCTATGATTATCTCATTATCAATGTCTGGAGCTTCCGTAAGAATAAACTGGCAGTATAAACCAGTTGTTAATATATTATGACTCTGTACTGAATATATAGAGGTGTTATTACTAATAGTAAACCCAGTTGTAGGAACATAAATCGATGATGGATGAATTATTTTCGGAGAACGAACACTTTCTGGTGCATAAGAAGATATTAATGTAACACCTCCAGAACTTCCATTTGGCCCAGTTGCGCCCGTTGGACCAGTCCACCCTTGAGGTCCAGTTGCGCCAGTTGGACCGTCTGGCCCAGTTGCGCCCGTTGGACCAGTCCATCCTTGAGGTCCAGTTAATCCCTGTGGCCCCGTTGCGCCTGTTGGTCCACTCGCGCCGGTTGGACCAGTCCATCCTTGAGGTCCAGTTAATCCCTGTGGCCCAGTTGCGCCAGTTGGTCCACTCGCACCGGTTGGCCCAGTGTGCCCCTGAGGTCCAGTTAAGCCCTGTGGCCCCGTAGATCCTCGGATTCCCTGTGGACCACTGGGACCCTGACACGCAACACTTAGACGTGCTGCAGTATATTGGCTGGCAGACAACATTGTATATTGTTAAACTACTTTCATATTTTTAAATACCTATTACAATGAATCAACAGCCTGTAACATATCAGCAGTTACTGGCACAACAATACGAAGAAAACGCAAAGGACATACTTGTATATCAACAAGACGACTACGATGACGTTGAGGATAATGCTATTCAGGAACATAATGCCAGAAACGATATTGGAACTGAACTAACTAATCCCCAAGAGTTTCAGCAATTTGGAGGCGCTCGTGGGTCGGAAGAACTCATCTCTAAGCCCAAAGAATACGAAGATAAGGGCGATTCAAGTGTTCGAAGATCCCAAGATGTGAAAACGCACATTTTTAACATCGATACACTTTTCCGTCCCTTTGCAGTTGCAGGTCTTGCCCCCACTGATCCAACTTTGATCGGAAACAAAAACTTTTATAACCTATTAGCAGGTGTCGGGACAGCCACTGCATCATCCTCTCATTTCATATTCAATCTTGATTCGCAGTACAAAAATATCATTTCAGCCAAGCTTTCATCCCTCCAAATCCCAAATAAATTCTTTAACTTGGTCGATAATCGGAAAAACTATTACATTCATACCAAAAAAGGAACTTACGATGCCAACTTTGAGTTGCCAGTCACAAGCATAGGCCTACATCCAAGAATTTCAGGATATAGAGTGATCAAACTCGGTGTGAATATAAGCCCTCTTGTTGTCGGGAATAGTATTAGAATTACAGGAATATCAGGTTATGACACTCACGATGTTATTGAGTCTACCATATCAACCGTAACAATTGAAAATTCTACGGGTGGAGTTGCAGGCACAGGAACACTTATCGTAGCACCTAACGCTACAAATAATCTTGCAGGGTATACTCGTGTATCCGTATTCATCACCAGTGCCAATAAGAATCCACTTTCTGTTCTAGAATCGGTAGCTGATGATACCGAATCAGGACAAACTGGGTTCTATTATAGCAATACCAGTATATTTCCAGCTCTAAATAGTGCTTATAAAAACATTTTTCCAGACTTACAATTATCATACGTCGATGGATTCTGCAACATTGTAAACTCATCTGCTACGCAAACTTACACAATTAATTTAACTCCTGAAGTTGACGGAATTAAACCTGCATATTTCCAGCCTTTAGGTGCGATGTTAGGGTTTTTCAATTATATATACGAAATTGCGCCTGCTGGTGCATCACTTCCTGCGCCCTGTAATTTTAGTTGTGGACAGATTTCATCCTGTTCTACCTATGGCAGTGTCCTTTCTGAAAACAAGGTGGACATGAATGCAGACTCGTATATTCAGCTGGTCATTCAAAATTGGGAAAATATTTATCAGCAAGACGGAGCTGATTCTTACTACGGAGTATTCCAAAAAATTCCAATCAACGTTCAGAAAGGCGATATGATTTACGATGTTGTCTATAACAACTCGATCAAAAAGAAGTACGATTTCATACAACCTGTAAATATACGATACCTCGAAATTTACTTATATGATCGTCTTGGCGAACCATTATTGATGCCTGGTGTTGATTGGTCGATGGTTTTGGAGGTAGAAGAAGTGTTGAACTCCGCTCTATATAACAAGTTACGCGAGTTATAAACTTTTACATTGACAAGTATAATATGGATAAGTCTGTTCTAGAGCGCATACCTGAACCCAATGTAGAGAACCACTACAATTTAACATCTACCTCACAGCAGTATCCTCCAGGCGAACACGGAGGACGCGTGCCCAATATTAACGCTCCTGCATCTATCATGTTCGCAGCTCGCCCACATAGTATGTATCGCCAGGATGGGCCAACTGTCTTTCCAGATGATGCCCGTCAGGATTTAATCGGCCATCAGCATTCTAAAACACCTTTAAATACCGTGTTTTTCAGTCAGGGCAACATCGCGCATATTCACTCTGAAATTCAGCGCCAAGTCAATCTGATGAGTGGAGGCAAGTACAATATCGGAAAGCAAGGCGATGACGAGGTTCGTATCATCATGCGATCGTATTACCTCATGTTCGCTCGCAATGATCCTTTCAAAGTCGCTCAGGAGCTCGATGAACTAAACAAGCGAGTGATCGGGTATGCCTCTGCAAAGGTGTATTCTGAAGTCGATTTCCATCAGTTCTACCTTAAGGATCTAGAAGAGTTTGCGCCTGCTATTGCAAATCCTGTCAACGTGAAGCATTACGGAAGCGAACCTGGCGAACTCAAGTCCTTTTTTTGATTGCGTTTAAAGGATTGAGACCTTTTTTTGATTATGTTTAATGGATGTGTGTGAATTTCAAGGACGTATTTTCGGAAAACTCAAAGGACACTTGTTCGTTCTTGATTTTTCATGGGACAATGTCCGACCTATTGAGTTCGTCGGCTGGAACGGGACTAAATTTGAAATTGTGGATAAAAAGTTCAAGCAGAATATATTTGACGAGTATTATGGGTTCGGAAGCAAAGAAATGAAGACCGCATGTGATAAATTATTTGCAACTACTAGCTTTGAGAGTCCAAAAGTTATTGTAAATCCGGGCGAATTCTGGAGATGGTGCGGACACAAAACACAATGGTGGAGAGATCGTGACTGTTTGTTTGCCTCTGCATGTGTGAATCCGTCCGTAGAGTCCTGGAAGTTATTGATTAAATCGAGTCATTCCAAAGCAAAAACCTTAAAGCAGAAAATGCGTGTTCGCGCGACAAAACGTTTACTACCAAAGTAAACTATCAATATAAATGCGTGTTAATCTTATATCCAGTTTTGGAACTAATACTGGGCTTTCGCAGGATGTAGCCCTGATGCGTGGCATCCTGACGGCAGTATTTGAAAAAGACGTTCAGATTCGCGGAGTTCCACATATGTTTCCTCATTGCGAAGAGGCTGAAGTGAATATATTTCTTGAAACTATCAATCCTTCGTTGCTCTCTTACGCTCGAAAGAACATTTGGATCCCTAACCTAGAATGGACGCAGAAGACATCGGAGCCTTATTTTAATATGGTCGACGAAATTTGGGTGAAGACTCGTGAAGCAGAAGATAAGTTAAAGTCTCTGAATGTTCCATGCAAGTATATTGGCTGGACTTCAATTGATAAGGTATTTGCAGAACGTGTCAATTTCACGAAGGCATTTGTTCCTGTTGGTAAAAATATTTACCGCAATCCTCGTCCTATTTTCCAGGCGTACCTCAAAATCGCCCAGGAGAGCGAAGAACTATATGCAAAGCTACCAACTCTACATATTGTTTACAATCCCAGACATATGCAGATCAATGTTCCTCCGACAATCACGGACAAAGTTGTATTGATTGATCGGACTATGAAAGAGAGTGAATATGATGAAATTCTAAAAGATTGTGGGTTGTGTATTTGCACATCTGCAGTAGAAGGGTTCGGACACGCCATAAATGAGTGTATGTCAGTTGGCATGAACCTGATTCTGTCGCCGATTCGCCCGTTTAAAGAGGATTTGACTTCTGGAGAGGCTTTGTTCGGCGATGTGCTGGAAACTATGGACCAGCCCGATTGTTTTGGAACTCTTGTAGATGTGACGTCAAATTCGATCGTTCGGTGCTTGAAGACTTATGTTTCAACTAGCTTTAAGCAGAAGCGAGAAAAGTGTGATATGGTTCGTGCTTTGTACGAAACGCGCCATAAGGAATGGATTGCAAATATGAAGACTATAATTGCTTCATTCAAGGATATTCCTACTTATGAGCTAAAGGCTGTATTCCCTAATGAAGCAGACTTGCCTGATATTTCGATAATTACAATAACCAAGAATCGTCGAGAGTTTATGCCTCTAGCAAAGTACTGTTACCTGCTTCAGAGCTACCCCCAGGATAAAATTGAGTGGATTATTGCAGATGACGGCGATGACCCCATTGAAGATACGCTGTTCGGTATTCCGAATGTAACCTATCTAAAGTGTCCTTCCGGCATGACAATCGGACAGAAGCGTAACTTTGCAATATCGAAGGCAATGTATGATGTCTTTGTTATGATGGATGATGATGACGTTTACCCGGAGAACTCAGTGCTTCACCGTGTAGCTATGATGATGAAGGATCCAGCGAAGGAATGCGCCTTCTGTACGACGATTCCTTGCTACGATATTGTGAAGTATAATTCGTTCATGAATGTTCCGCCAATCACGTTGAATATGTCGGAGCGTGTATCTGAAGCAACGCTAATTTTTACGCGAAAGTTTTGGGAGGATAATAAGTTCAGCGATGATGTGAACATTGCAGAAGCAGACGCATTTATTCGTGGTCGCGAGCAAATGTGCCGTGAGTTGTCCCCACAGGAAGTTATTGTAAGTTTAGTTCATCCGAAAAATTCGTCTTCACGAAGATCGCCGGATGCTAAGGAGCCGAACGGATGCCACTATGGGTTTAATGAAAAATTGTTTGCGTTGGTGTCTGAAGTTGGAGTCGCGCTTAATACTTCAGGCCAAACAGCGAGCGGCGAGACTTGCGACGAGTCGTGCGGGTGCCACGGCGACGGCGACGGCCACCCTCAGTCGCAGGAACAACCGCATCCTTGACCTCCTCGACGGCCTCCTTGACGTCACCGCCGATCTTCTTTAGACGCTTCGCGAGCTTGAGCGCCTTCTTGGTGGCGCGGCGCGCGCGACGACGACGACCGCCAGACACAGGGGCAGAGTTACCGGCAGAGCCATTGAGGGAACCAGAATAAGCTTCGACGGAGGACATTTGTTTTATACTTTGATTCAGAGAAAATTTAAGAAGAGCACGTCAAACATTCTTCGGGGGCCTTAACCTCGATTGTGAATTTTTGTGCACTTGAAACGGCTTTTGTACGCAGATAATAACACCCCGTCTTAAGTCCTTGCTTCCAGGCGTACACATGCATACTAGATATCTTTGCATATGTGGGCTCGGCTAGGAATAAATTCAGAGACTGCGACTGGCAGATGAACGGAGCGCGATCGCGTGCCATATTAATCAGTGTCTTCTGCGGGATTTCCCACGCAGTCTTGTATAGATCGCGAATATCAGCTGGGATTTGTGTGATATTCTGAACGGATCCGTTGTCCGCGATAATCTGCGTTCGGACATCAGTAGTCCAGAGACCCAGCTTTGTCAGGTCTTCTACCAAATACTTATTGATTACCATGAAATCGCCGGCTAGAACGCGACGAGCATACAGATTTGAAGTAAACGGCTCAAAACACTCGTTATTGCCTAGAATTTGAGATGTTGAAGCGGTTGGCATTGGGGCGATAAGCAGAGAGTTGCGAGCTCCATATAAGCTCAATTTATTCCGTAGATTATCCCAGTCGAGATAAGGGGTATACTTCGGTTTCTCATTCCATAAGTCAAACTGCATTTTACCTTGCGATAGAGGAGAACCCTTATAAGATGGGTATTCCCCAATTGTCTCAAATGTCCCGTGATTAAATCCTTCCAATGTTCTGGAAATAGACATTGACATTGCAGCGTAATAAATATTCTCGAAGATTTCTCGATTTAGTTTGGCGGCTGCTTCAGAAGTCCAAGGAAGACGCATAAGGGCAAACACATCCGCTAGACCCTGAATCCCGATACCGATCGGTCGATGCCGCATATTAGAGTTGCGACATTCGGGAGTCGGATAGTAGTTCTTGTTAATTACAATATCTAAATTGTGTGTTAGAATCGACGTATATCCACGCAGCTTTTCAAAGTTGAAGAAAGGAATGCCTTCATTCATATCTACGAACTTGGGAAGAGCAAGTGATCCTAAGTTACATACTGCCGATTCATCTGGAGACGTGAACTCCATGATTTCAGTGCATAAGTTTGAGCTCTTGATAGTCCCCAAATTTTGCTGGTTTGATTTTGAGTTGGCAGCATCCTTGTAACACAAATATGGTGTTCCAGTCTGAATTTGGGCGTCAAGAATCATCTGCCATAGCTTTTGGGCTGGAATTGCCTTACGGCCCTTACCTGCCTTCTCATATGACTCATATAGCTTCTCAAACTCTTCGCTGTGGCAATCGGCTAATCCAGGACATTCAGCAGGGCACATTAGCGTCCAATCTTGCTTTGCCTCCATACGCTTCATGAACAAGTCAGGAATCCACAATCCATAGAACAAATCTCGCGCTCGGTCTTCTTCTGCACCCTGATTGAGCTTCAATCTGAGAAATTCCTCGATATCAGCATGCCACGGCTCTAGGTAGATCGCAAATGACCCATTACGCTTACCACCCTGATTCACATACTTTGCAGTGTCATTGAACACTTTCAGCATGGGAACGATGCCGGTTGACTCGCCGTTTGTTCCGTGAATCTTGGATCCACGCGCGCGAATGTTGTGAATTGATAGCCCGATACCACCGGCCCACTTTGAGATTTGAGCGCAATCTCCTAGCGTCTTGTAGATGCCCTTGATCGAATCGTCATTCATTGTGAGAAGAAAGCACGATGAGAGTTGTGGCTTCAGTCCGCCTGAGTTGAATAGCGTAGGAGTTGCATGGATGAAGTATCCTTTGGACAGAGCATCATAGGTCTCTTTTACAGCGTACATATCTGCGCCGTGAAGCTGGATAGCCACACGCATCCACATATGCTGGGGGCGTTCTACCAGCTTTCCACCCTGTTTTAGCAGATACCCCTTCTCAAGCGTCTTAAATCCGAAGTAGTCGAACATATTGTCGCGAGAATAGTCGATCATTTCTTGGTATTTGCTAGCGTGATTGCACACTTTATCGTGATATTCATCCGAGATGAGCTGAACGGGTCCATGATATAGATGTTCAATACACTCTAGAAGCGTATTTGGGGTATTTTTGTGGTGATTGTTAATGAGGATACGCGCTGCAAGTGTTCCGTAGTTAGGATGAAAGCGGGCCTGCATCATAGCACACGTCTCTGCTGCGAACTCGTCCAGTTGGCTAGTGCTCATTCCATCTTGGAGCTGATTACACACTTTTTGGGCTACTAGATCGGGATTTACATGTTCGATTCCCTCACTCAGCATACGGATACGCTGAAGAATCTGGTCGAATGAGACGGGAACACGATCGCCATTGCGCTTGATTACGTATAGATGTTCTGCCATATTGTCATACATTCTATATGCTCCTAGCAGGAAAATTCGTTTTACTCGTCCCAGCTTTTTGCAAAAAAATGGCTCCCAAAACGATTTGGTGTCATTCCTCCTTCTGGCCAGTAAAAGCAATCTATTTCTAGAACGGTATATTTTTCATGTGGAGGAGGGACAGACGCAACTGCAATGCCAAATGCACGTGGTCCTGTTGTCATGTTAGGTTCAGGTGTATTTAGTTGAGCAGTTAAACATACATCTACTGCCTTTCTCAACACAGGATGGTGCTGGCTAGCGGCAAAAAATCCGACACCAATATAGTCCCAAACGATTTCGGCATGATGGCATATGACTAGATCAGACATATAAATAATCGGCTCTAAAGATCGTGTTGGTTCTACATCAGCGTCAACATAAATTCCTCCGTATTTCCACACAATATAATACTTTAATATATCTGCCTTCTGTGTCCCTTTATCTGCCTCATGAATCTTCATAAGAACATCTGTTTCGACTTCTTCATTGTGTAAGTCTTCATTTGTCCATAGTCGAATCGTCCATTCGGGCATAAGTTCCTTCCATTTTAAGATGTGTTTTTGTAAGTATTCCGGCTGCTTTGCTTTTCCTACCCATACTAAATGAAGAAGTCTTGGCATGTACCTTCCTTTTTTCTGGATATGATTAGGGATCCAATTCTCCATATTGTTCTCAAAGTAGTTTAGTGTTAAAACTTTTTATTGAATTGAATGTAATATGAAAGGAGGCTCTGTTGAAACGGTATTACAACTTGTAGCAGATACACCCTTGACTCCAGTATTAACAGTTAATCCGGATAGCAACTTCGTTGTCATAACATACTGGTGGGGAACTGGTAACTTGAACAAGAATCTACAGCGTCCATGCCCCGAAGAAATTGTTGAGCCGATTCGCGAGGAGATGGAGGAAGAACTTGCAGAAGAAGATCCGGAGTATGAAGATATTTACAGTCGCATCGGAAGACTTCATAGAATTCGTAAGGAAAAGCGTGCTCGGGGTCAAGCGTTAACTGAAGGGGAGAAATTAGACATGAAACGAGCTGCCGCTGATCAGAAGGCTTATTTAACGCCTTACTTTGCAAAGCAGAATACTAAAGATCAGTTGAATCGCAGATATAACGAGGCTGTAGAACGACTCAAGGCAGCCGGAGAATTTAAGCAACCTGTCACATTCAACCAGATGATTGAAACCTGGAAGGAGACGTGTATAAAGGCTAATTGCAATTATTTGGTAACAGAATACCCAATTGGACGCGAAGACTATCAGAATGGTATTAATGCAAAGCCCGCTTTCATCCGAAAGGCGCTTGATGCGTGCGAGGGAAAGGGAGTCTTGTACATTGATGGAGACATGTTTATAAACAAGTACCCTTCCATTTTTGACATCAAGAATGTAGATTATATGGCACGTGGCTGGAATGTTGACCCACGTACTAAATCTACATACAAGACAGACGTATGTTTTGACCCCTATATTTTTGAAACATCGGGGGGCACTATGTTTTTTGGAAACACGGATCTGTCTCGCCAGCCTTTAGATCAGTGGGCGGCCGCAATGAACTCTCCGGCAAATAAGGGCAAGGCAGAGGATCGCGTGATCTCACAGATTCTTACGACGCAACAGTATTCGTTAAAAGGTAATGTCATCCAGCTGCCGATTGAGTACCTTTGGTTGACAGACAACTATACGAAAATAGATCCACTAGATGCATCCAAGGCAAAATCATTTATCGAGCATCCTGCCTGTTTGACAGGTGAGGAACGTGCAGGCGATCAGGGTGCAGCTTCTGACCGAACGCCCGAAGGATACACCGAACAGGTTGAAAATTTGGTAGATTGCGCTCGACTCGGTGGAATCTTTTACGAATTCATATTCTTTCCCCGGAAAGAGATGGTTTCTGCATTTGATCCATATTTAGAGTACCTAAAGTGTGCCAAAAATTTCGATACAGAGGAATCTTTGTTTGAAGTCGTTTCTTTTGACGATAAGTATGGTAATTACAATTCCGTTGCCTACGAGAACGATTCTGCTGCTCGACAAATTCAGGTTGATGGATCTGGACCTGTAGATCTACCATTGACAGCCACTATTCCCGAGATTCTTGCAAATCTATACAAGGGGCGCGATGTCAAGCTTGGTGGTTCTGTCGAACTTCCGCCGAATGTCGAATTCGTAGCGAGTAATATCGATAGTAGGACTACTCACTACTTCTCCCCTCTGAAGTTGGATGTTACTAAGCCAATGTATATTACATCCTCAAATTTAATCATTCAGCACCTATTCCGAATGTGCAAGACACTAGAAGACATCAATACACACTTAGCAAATAGCTACGTATTTGTTTCTCGAATTCGCTGGTCGGTAGGCAACGTTCAGGGCGCAAGCAGACATCGTAAAACATTGCGTCGCAAATAAATCAAATACACATTATAATAGAAATGGAAACTGATGCTGAAGTTGCCTTGCAAAACTTGTTTATTCGCGATGAAATTATAGCTAACCACCTTGGTGGCAGACGTCGTCGTATGCACAAGACTATTCGCCGTGGAGGAGCGGTTGACGGCAGTATTGTCACTGCAATGATGACGATTCGCGACCAGATCAAGCTATATCACTGGCAGACCCGTATGTTTTCTCGCCACAAGGCGACAGATGAGCTGGTTGCTTCACTAGATACTAATATTGATACGTTCGTGGAAACTTACATGGGAAAGTATGGTCGCCCCAAAGTGTCTACTCCTATTAAGATATCAAATTTTTCAGAATCTGGTGCTCGAGCATTTGTCGAGCGTCAGAGAGTGTACTTGTCGCAGGTGCTTCCTCGTAAACTACGGGCAGATGACACTGATTTACTGAATATTCGTGATGAAATTCTGGGCAGTTTAAATCAGACTTTATATCTCTTTACATTGGGTTAGACGGAACATATTTCATCGCAATATGCATTGATTCCAGTTCCTTGGTGAATACATTCAAAGAATAGGGAACATTTAAAGTTGTTTTTATATCAGGTCTTGCGTCAAGAACTCCATTTTCTACATCAAACGAAACTTCGGCGGCATCACTACGATCCATTAAACTTTCGTGTAGAAACTTGCTAGCGCCGTGAGATATTAAGGCATCGCGCTCCATCTCACCAATTCGTAACCCACCTTCGCTAGACCGACCTTCAACCGGCTGGTGAGTTAGTAACTTGCGAGGACCTCGTGTCGTGTAATTAATCTTGTCTTCTACCATGTGTTTTAGACGCAAATAATAGGTAGGACCCATAAATATCTCAACCGGCATCATTTCGCCAGTGTGTCCGTTGTACAGAATCTCGTGGCCGTATGGGTGATATCCGGCCTTATCGAGTAATTTTCGCAACTCAATTACCCGATTCTGCGTAGTAAATGGCGTAGAATCAATTAAAGCTCCCATATGAACACCTAGTTTAGTCGCCATTGACTCAACAAACTGACCTATTGTCATGCGTGAGGGAAAGGCGTGGGGATTTACGATCATATCTGGTCGAAGGCCGTTCTTTGTGAAGGGCATATCTTCTTCTGGAATTCGAAAGCCAACAGTTCCCTTCTGGCCGTGTCGTGCCGAATACTTATCGCCTAGAACTGGTATTCGGTGCTCTGCAACTCGAATCTTAACTCCGCGCAATCCTTCGGGAGTTATGTAGCGATATACATCATCGATTATTCCATGCTGGCCACGTTTCGGTGTGTACGATACATCATTGTAGCCCTTTACATGTCCCGTTACATCTGTTTTTGGTGAAACGATACTAACTAACACTGTATCGTCGTCTATGTGAACTCCTTTGCGAATAATTCCATCATTATCGAGAAGTTCATAGTTGTTTTCCTTTTTGCGTTCGACTGATTCACGATACTTCGGATCTGTCACTAGATTCGCAAATTCGGTGTGAGTTCGCGTAGCTGGATCTATCATCTCTTCTAGAATGTCATATGAGTGATAGTATGTTGTATGGAACATACCTCGTCGCAATGCAGAATCATTGAGTAGAATTGAATCCTCTTGGTTGTATCCTCCGTAAATAGCCAGAGCAACTATCGCGTTTTCTCCATACGGCAAGCATCCGTTACTGCCTAGAATGTGGTTATACATCCAAGGCTGAGATAACGGACGCTGTGCATAGTTCAACAGCGTTGCGATTGTATCGAATCTTTTTGAGAATGCAGTTGAGAACCAGGAGCATGCCTGTTTCGTCTGCTGACAGCTGAAGAAGTTACGAGGGGCCTGATTAAAATCCGGATTTGGAATTACTGACGCTGAGGCAGAGAAAATTACGCTTCCGTGGATCTCTGAGGGATATTTGGTGGAAAAGGGCTCCATAGAAATGCGTAGACTTTCGGTTTCTTGAGCGTCAATATAGTCAATGTTATCCGATATTTCATCCCAGCTCTTTGCAGACTTAATATCGTCTGGCTTAGTTCGTTCCCGGTACACTGGACGAGAAGGTCTGCCTGCATCAGTGAATATGATATACTCATTGTTCAATCGATTCCAGCAAAGAGATACGTACTTGTGTATTTTACCTTCACGACGAGTCTTTAGCATGTACGAGTGTATGTTTTCCGAATTTGATTCTAGAACTCCGACTAAATCTGAATTTAAGTATACCTTCGTCCATTGTGTCTTCCACGTTGAAGGATGAATTAGATGAATAGGCGTGAACTCTTTGCGAGATACTAGCAATTTTAGAATATCCTCAGAACGAGATGCAGTTGACACTGCACAAAATAGGGTCATAGATTTAATCATTCCGATGTTACCTCCATCAGGGTTGTCTGCAGGGCACATGATACCCCATGTAGAAGCATGAATACGGCGCGGTTCGACAACCTTAGTGCCTTTGTCCATCTGCAAATTTACTCGACGAAGATGGGCCACAGTTCCTAAGTATGCAAGACGTGACAGTTCTTGTGAAATTCCGTCCTTACCGCCCCATTTACCCTTGAATGACTTCTCAAATTCGTTTAAAAATGTTCGAGCACCCCAGTAATAAGTTATATTTTCTGGCTGAACTACGTTTGCTATCTTTTCCCCCGAATACGACTGCTGTTCAAAGTGGATTCGCGAATCAATCTTCGTCAACATTTCCTTTCCAACTTCCTTGTACACCTTACGAAACAACTGAAAACATAAGTCTCCAGATGAATCTAGACGTTTAAAGCGAAAATGGTCGCGATCACTCTTGCCAGTTTTTCCTATAACTACGTCCATAGCCATACGAAGCATGTTTCCAAGCACGTATGCCTTGCGACGATACAAGGACCCTGTTGATTCTCCTTGGCGCTTTTCACAATGTGGAAGCATGCTGGTATAAATATTCACAAACACGGCGCCATTGCTCCGTGTTCGTGTCTGTCGACGAAGAAATAGCAAATCAACGTCTTGTGTATCGTCTTCTTCTTTCGCAAGTTCTTGCCTCATGTATGTGTCGTGGGATAGCACAAGCTCAGTGAATAGTTGATCGTACTGTGGTTTTTCACTCGGTGGCACGCCTGCCAATATTGTATCGTAAATGTCTGCATCATTGCCGAGTCCTAATGCAGCGAAAACGCTAAACAAGGGAACCGGTTGGGTGAATCCGGGTAGTGTTATGGTTGCTAAGCGTTTAGTAGATAGTGTTCCGTAATCGTTTATTTTTTTCAATTCTTTAGGGTCAAGATCCTTAGTGTTCTCGGGGGGAATGACTAGAAAATGAGAATATGGTCCAGTAGTTCCGTCTTCAGAAATGGAACGTATCCCGGCTACATATTCATATTTTTCAGATTTTGTGGCGTCTTCAATCTTTGCCGCCGCCTCTTTCTCACTTAGTCCGCGAGTTGCATCTTCGCTTGCTTGCTGAATTCGTTTAGTGGCGTACGGAATATTATCACCGAGTCTTTCCTGCGTAAGAAGAACCTTCTCGGCACCATTGACGATGAAGTATCCTCCTAGCTCAAAAGAACACTCTCCGGATTCTTTTAGTTCTTCGGGCGTCATAGACGTCAAGGCACACAATCCGCTTTTTAACATGAGCGGAATCTTGCCAAGCAGAATATTCTCAAACGATTTGGTCGTAACTTTACCCGACACGATATATTCAATGTCAATGTCTACTCGAATTTCTAGCGAGTATGTCTTATTTTCAAGACGACACGTATGTGGTAGTAATCGGGTTGCAATGTCATCACTTTCTTCGGTGGGCGGTTTGTATGAAATTTTGTCGCCGTTCTTTCCACCGATGTATACGTCAATGGTGCGATTATCATCGGCCACAAGTCTTTGAGGATTTGAGCCCTTGATAAAGTTGGGTATCTTAGTCGTCAATAAATCTGAGAACGAATCCAGATGGTGACGAACTAATGGATTTGTTGTGTCCTTGAAATATGTGGAAAAGACATGCCGAGCAATATCCATCCTTTCCTTTGTTATTAGAAGGAATTCCGAAAACGGATTCTACCCAGCCAGACCAATTGGTGTCATCACAATCAGAATGGAACTCGACCTAGCCCACATCAATCACATGGATGACCTGACGTTTTACTTCGTGCTCTTTGTAAGTTCGCTATGCGTCACGACGATTGCATGTCTCATCATGAGCGATGAGTCTAATACTCCTCCAGAGTATACTCTATACTCTAAGGTGGTTGAGTTGTCATCTAAAATCGACGAACTGAACGATTCAATGGTATATGACTCACAGGATGAGTTCGAGGAGTTAGATTCGGACGAGATTCCGGTGTTTCGATTCATGGATGGCAGTAGCTTCTACATCATCGATGATGACGACGAATTTGTGCTAGTTGGACCAAATATGTATCCTAAGCGAGTGGTTTCTATTGAGAGTATCCGCGCTCGACCGGTGACTCGTCTTCATACGGGTGGAGGAATCGTAATGTATGCACAGAGCGTAGATCGTCAGCGTATTCGAGTAACTATGACTAATTTCGACGATGAGTTCGAACGCGATATGTTCATTGAGTTTATCGAGGAAAACGGATTTAAGTTCAACAAGGAGTAGATCTTAGTCACTCAAAATGGATCAATCCAAGCTCAAGCTGTTTATCGAGCAAACTTACTCGATGCCGTTCAAGCCAGAACACGTTCTGATGCAGACGCATAAAGACACCGATAATATGCAGTATTTCGTGTACAAGCCTTATCCTTCGGGATTTCTTCAGACGGAATTCTGCTACGACATTATCAATAAAAAATTCGTGCGCTTTCCGAACAACGTGGATTGGGATCCGTTGAATGATGACACATTTTCGTGAAAGAGTATAGAAATAACAATGAACACAGAAATACATAGACCAGAAATATTAAACGACGTTCTAGGGCACGAGGAACCAAAAACAATATTAGAAAAATACCTAACAAAAAAACCCTTTTTCGGTGCTATCTTTTTGACTGGATCACCTGGAATAGGAAAAACAACTCTGGCTCTTTGTGCAGCCAGAACCTTTGGGTTTGAACCTCTTGAAATCAATGCATCTCGCAGTATTCGTAGTTATTCAGACGTGGAAAAACTAAAAGACGCATGCGCATCTCCGATTCAAATTCACTCATTTTTAACTACTGATATGCGAACGACATGTCTACTGCTCGACGAGTTGGACGGAAGTGATCCACATGCCCAATCTAAAATCATGGCCTGGATTAAAGACGAAAATCGTAAGATCCCAATTTTATGCACCGGGAATGATGTGCCTATTATTTTTAAACGCAACAAAGAACATATTACAATCGTGCGATGCTTTCCGCCTAGACAACAGGATATTCAATCTATGTTTCCAAATACCGACATTACTTCCATTGTAAAAGAATGTCAGTTTGACGTTCGTCGTATGATTCATAGACTACAATATGGCGTGTCTGATACTCTACCAAAATACACTCTGCCTCCTACCGGATTAAGCACAGAAGAGACATTTATTCGGCACCAGAAGATGTTTGGCCTGAAGGATCCGCTTGCTCCCGAATGTCGTGACGACATACAGGACAGCGAACGCTCATCGTAAACCAACTATTAATACAATCTCCATGGTAAGTGTGCCCGCAGTGCCTAATTCGAGATCCGGTGGATGCAATTGATTCCTGGCAAATTGCGCAATTTCCTTGCGGTCCGTCCATAGACTGAAGTGCACTTGCAATCTGCTGCGCAGAAGCAGTTACAGCAACTGCATCTAGAAAACTTGAAGGAATATTCAATAAAACTTGTGACGTAGTTCGAACCTCTTGATTCACAATTCGGGATGTGAGTTCAAGATACATTCGCTCATTAAGCATAAACTGATTATATACCGATAACCGCTCGGCTGGTCGAAACTGATTAAATGTTCTCGTAAAAAAGATATTTCTGCATTCAATCAAACCCTCTACTGAATTAACATATGATTCCATTACAATAATAATTACGTCTACCTTTAAAACGGATTCTATTTCTCTAAGATTGTAACAGCATACAACATGGACGAACTAATCGAACTTCTCAAGAAAATTGAGGATGATGTGGATATTTCCGGAAGCGAGTACGACGTATTGTCTGAAAACCACCCGAATGTATACCACGCGAGTAGCCTAGCTGAACTGCTACTTATTACTCCGGAAGGCAGATGTGATTGGAAAAATATCAGAGAACTAGAATCTAATGGATATGCCGTAGCTCCTCTTGAGAAGGATAGCTTTGGTTGGTTGATCGGTGGTATTGAGACCAGCAAGGGAGTTATTGCATACGGTTAACCGCGTTTCACAAACAAATCCATAGGCCCGCGCTTATGCTTATTCAAATAATTAGCACCCATAAACATCAACTTGTCCAACTCTTTTTCCTTTAATTTAAGAATCTTTAGAGTCGCGTCTTCTTCATCCATACCACCATCAATTAATTCTGCAAGTTCTTTGTCATAGTCACGTTTTTTAACATAGCCATCCAATTGCTCCAGTGCCAACGCAAACATCTGAGATAGCGGATTTTGAATTTGATTCGTAATGTAGAATTCTGTATCAGGTTTCAAGCCCTTCTCCTTCGCGTAATCAATCTGCTCAATTTTATCGCCCTGTTTCTTATTATCCTTGCGTTCTGCAACATAAATATACGCCAATCGGTCACCGACTTGAGGTGCGCTTCCTTCATCTCTTGCCTTCATCCTATCTGCCAGAACAGCATGGGCGATTTGGTCTGGATTCTTGTAATCATCCCGCAACTGCTTCGTAACGATGTATTTTTCTAATGGCATTTCATTCTTAATAACCTTAACCAGCATGTCTTGAACAAACTGCTGGGCTTTACGAATATCGCGCTGTTCCATCAGAATATCTAGCGCGCCTCCGAATATATCCTTTACGATTGGCGCGTTATCTCTGCGTTTCACTGCAATACCCATAGACTTGCGCTTACACTTGACTGTGTCATCCTCGTACATCATACCAACATACCGCTTGCGACAAAACAGGACAAACGGGTAGAATGTTTTTTCATATTCAATTTTATGCGCTTTACGACCAGAAGCAGTGATCATCTCTGCAGCCTTTCGGGCCATATCCATTGAGGTTTGTAGATCTTTAGTTGGGAACTTCACGAAGATAGAATCCGTATCTCCATAGATAACTTGTGCGCCAAATTGCTCCTCTACGATCTTTTTCGCGTCGTAAATCTTTTGCCTTCCGACTGCAGTTGTCGACGCAGCGACTTCCACCCTGCGAATCGGACTTGTTTTTGAGCCACACTGGCCGTATACCGAATTAGCTACAACTTTATACGCAAGCTGGAGTCCGTTTAATACCGATTTTTGCGCGTCATCTTCGGTTGTTTCCATCTTCTTGCGTGTCTCCTTTCGCTTCTTGAGCAGGATATCCAGAGTGAGCGGAAGCAGGCCTAGTGTTTGTGAATTCTCAGACGGCTGGACGAATCCACATACTTGTCTGCCAATCGCTTCACCTTCATCATTTTTGATATCATAACTAACTTCATCAATTTTAAATCCGTCAAACTTTTTCACGTCATCGGGATTCTTCAGTCGACCATTCATATCGTAATTCTTGACATACGCAAGAGTATCAGGCGATAAGTTGTATGCAATCATGTTAGATGGATATAGCGAGTTGAAATCTAACACCGGAATCGGCTGGTCCAGATAAATGCCGATCTTAGGGGGCAATACAATCGCACCTTCATATCCCGTATCGCTTTCCATTCCATCTTGCGTCATAATAATTTGATTACGCTTCGAAGCGTTGTATACGACTGCAGAGTAGATCTTGATACCTTGTCCTCGCAGGAAGATATACTGAATAGGCACACGACACACATCCGCCATGCCTCGTGCGTTGACCAGTGTATCTAGCTTTGCCATGAGCGTCAGGACCAGGTCGCAGTCTTGAATACAATACTTTGCAATATGGGCGCGTTGTTCGGGAGTTCCGTGGTGTGATGCGAACATCTCTTTAACGTGAACGTCGTCTTTAGCGAACGACCATTCAAGTTTCTTAATCTCGTCGGCGGTCAGATCTATGCCTCCCTCAATATCAAAGTATTTTGACTCAACTTTAGTCACTTGAAATTTATGTCCATCTTTATACGGGTTATTTGTATTTGTGACAATGTCTAAGCGAACTAGATTTCCAACAAATAGTCCTCGCGTAGACTTCGTATGAATTCGGATACCATTTTCAACCTTTAGAACTTTATCTCTCAGAAACACACTTGCGATGTTATCAAGTTTGTAGCTATCGAGGTTCTGTTCGCGACGCATACTCAGATACAAATCAATACCCAATCTTCCAGGCATATCAATGTATCGAACTGCGAACTTTCCACTTGCGAGTTCGAATGTCTTCTTCTCTGTCTTGACGCATTCCTGACGACTCCCCCACTGATTAGATTGCATCCGGCCAAATCGAAGTTCCAGACCGAGTCGTTCGCAACGCTCTGCAATGTACGAGTCATCAAATCCAAATGTGTTGTAACCAGCCAGGACGTCTGGGTTTTCATTCTCAATACATTGATGAAACTTGACTAGAAGGTCTTTTTCGTTCTTACAAGATACAAATGTTACAGACGGATCCTGTGATGGCGAACATTGGCCTGATACGAATACATAACGCGCTTCTGAATGAAGTAGCATATCACTCCATCGAAAACTCACGCCGATTTGCATGATCTCGTCGTTAGGATTGGACGAGACAGGAAACTGCCCGGATTCAGAGTAAACTTCAAGATCATAGGATCCTACGTATAGCGGAATCACAATGTTATTGAATGGCTTAACACATTGGTAATCAGTCGTAAAACATTTATCGACGTTCAGGTCGTCGACGTCGGATTCTTCTGCTTCGAACTCTAATGGAGATGCAGGTTGGATATCTTGGTGATGAAACAGACGAAGCAATGGTGGAAGATTGGCTTCGTAGATATCTTCGTGGTCGATTCCGCGTGTATTTCTTAAAGTTTTTACGATTGTTTTGAACATCCACAATGCAGGACACTCGATTTTCCATACTTTTGTCGGCTCGAGGCCTTGAAATCCGCGCATAGCATCGAGCTTGAGTTGTTGAGTGATTACTAGACCGCGTAGATTCTTGCCGGAGCCTGACGATAACATCTGTTGAATTGATGCAGAAGTGTCTCGGGGTTTTGCCTTCAGGTATAGATATGGCTGGAATCCAGTTAGTCTCACTCTAGCAACGTCTCCTTCATTAGTTCTTCCGAACACATCGACGACGTATTTGAACTCGACATCGTGTTCTATCCAATCACAAGGCTGTAAGTATTGAGCCATATCATTGCTATATTTAGCAGATCTAATGGGTAATTCGTTTTTCTCTTAAAGTAATAAGATGTCGTATTTTTATGCCAGTACCAGAATTGGAAATCCATCACAGACAAGCGTGCCTAGTACTCTTTCACAGACTGGATGCGGTGGGGCATCTATTTTTGACGCGACTGCAAGTTATATTGGCCTCATTCCTAAAGGTAACATGGGAAATCAGCCTGAAGACGGATGTGCAGTAGATACTCAATCCAGTTTATTGTGGGGTGATTCGGGAACTACACGCGTAAAGGGTCCTAATCAGGTGTTTCCTCGCCCCTATGCTACTACACCTTTTCTAGCGGGAGGTACTATCAGTGAGATTAATAATCAGAGCAAGGTGTTATTCGGGCATTCTACCGCGAATCGTAAAAGTATCCAGGGGGTTGCTGATACGCAGTTCCCTGTTTTCGAGCCACTTCTTCCATCGAGGGTATCTGACATTCCTGAAAACAATTATTTTGTTGAGCCATTTCTTCGTGGGGGTCTGGCTTCTCGCCTTGTTCCTCACACTCGAGTGGATTTGAAGTAGTGCTTTTACGATTTTCAATCTCCGAATCCATTTGTTCCATCTTAGATCGCATCGAATTTAAGTGCTGTTCGTGCTCATTAATGTCTTCGCGTTTGCGTTTCTTAGGAGCCGGAGGCGGATTGTTTCCGAACATGATAAAGTCGATCGCCAGAAGAACGTCGCCATTCTTATGAAAGTAAGCCTTTTTAGCCTCATCCTCCAAACAACCAGTTATAGACATAATAAGCATGAGATCCTTCTCCATTTTTTATTGTTGATTTGAATGTAAATAACGTGAAGATGCGTTTTATTGATCGTCTTTGCCCACCTGCACTATTGTACCTAGTGTTTGTTACGTTATCAGTTGGACTCGATGTTTCATTTGGACTGCTTCTAACCGCCGCCGTCAAGGCTGCAATGGGCCTTGCAGTAGTTGTTGTCCTGGACACATTCTGCTCGGTTGATCTAGGCGTAGTATCTTGGTTTATTGTTGCGTCACCTTTTGTTGTTACTGCACTCGCTACCGCTATTTCAATGGGAATGAACCTGGATACGCGAGTAGCTGAGCATTTCAGTCTGTCGCCTTCTCCAGTTGACGACAAGTCTTCTATGCCGAAGACGGTTCTTGCGGATGATTTACCTGTATCTACCACTGCTCAATAATAAATGAGGTGGCTATATTGGGCGTATGTCAATGTGTTCCGGTGCTTCCGCAGTGTTCATAGAGTGTTATGGGAAGAAGTCTCGAGACCAATTCAGATACGAACTTCAAACTGGCTACTGGTCGAGGCTCGTATGAATGACGGCACCACTGTTGATGTTACCGACCAGATACGAAATGTCTTCAGAGACGATGCTTTTTTGACTCAATCTAAACTAGAAAGTGCACTGCGAATGGAAAATGTAGAAAGTTATAACTATCTCACAACGACGTTAGAATATAATAAAATTGAAGCCGATGGAATAGTAAATGGACTTTAAGTATCTAGTGGAGAATTCTAGTGATTTTTTCAAGGATACGCATGAATACTTTGATCTGCGACGAAAATTTGCAGGTATTATGCCTTGGGTTGATATGATTGTAGGTCCTTTGGTGACAATCATATCATTTATATGGTATGGGTCGTACGACATATTTTCTCTAATGAGCTTTGCGAAAGCGGCGATGTCCTTTAAAGAATGGCTTCGCTATCGGGAACTTGCCAGCAAACTGCTTGAATGGAAGCGTATTGTGAATAATACAGGAGGCCCTGTTATTTCAACTAACGATCCTGAATATCACGTATTTGTGTATGCTGATGGGATGCAACGACTACATAATACGTGTTTTAAAAAGAACTGCCGGGTTTAGCACCGTAATCGTTGAAAGCGCCCTGTGAGGAGCCTCCGTTCACGTACGGGCCCTTCGTGTTGACGGCAACAAAGTCAGCAGTTCCGCGTGAACCGGTTCCCTGATAAGATGCAGAAGTCACTCCAAATCGGCTGCCACCCTTCAGCTTGCGGGTGCGACGACGGGCTCCACGACGACGAACTTGCATTGGGGCGTATGACGTTCGCGGTTCGTCAGTTGAAGGTTTCGCGTTGTTTGGCTTCACCGGTGGACCGGGTGGTTTGGGGATGTTACCACCCTTGCGTGAACGACGACGACGGCCGCCCTTCGATACGTAATCAGGGGTGGGCATTTCTGACGCACGCGTCCAGTTTGGCGCGCCAGTTCCAACTGCACCACTGAACGAATAATAACCGCCCTTCATTTTGCGTGTGCGACGGCGTCCGGCCTTAGAAGTTTTGTGAACCATTTACAATTTAACATACAAAAAAGTAATTGATAGTATGTAAGCATGGAGGGAATATTTAACAGGCCAGAAGCTGTTGGGTTACGGGTTAAAGTAACGCGACGTAATGGCGACAAGGTAACCGGTCGTATTGATAGATTTATAATGAATAATCTAATATCGGTGACGTTTGATCCTGAATTTGTAGAAGAATGGGATGAGGATCATGAGTATTTCCATCCTCGCGATTTAAAACTGGATTACGACCCAGAGGGCATGAAAGCAGTTATGAATGCATGGCGCGAATCAACTAAACAGACAGCTGGACCGCTTGGGCCTATGAAGCATGTTAAGTCATTCTTGACGGGACGTTCTCGGAAACGAAAGACTCGCAAGCAAAAGAAAAAAACACGGAAAACAGGAAAACGGATTTAAGGTCTTCAGGGTTGAAGGTCTTAATACAACAGAATGGCTCTCTTCACTTCTTATGACATGGACGAGCTCAAGTCTATTCAGAAGTCGGCGCGTGACGAGAACTTCCTGAATGAGTATGGCGACATGATTGATAATGAACTGGCCGACCTAGAGGATTGGATGCGAATCAATAAGACGTTTGTGTTTGACATGCTGAAGGCTCGCATCACGGACGCAAAGATCTCCCAGGTAGAAATCGCGACAATTCGGTCGTTTGATTTCTCGAGGATTGGTGGTTTCTTCGCGAGTTACGACACGGGGGCATCGTACGGTGAAAGGGCTTGCGAGTCATTCCCCGAGTCGTTTGCCGATGTTGTGAGTCGGTTTCGGTTGTGGAAGTCCAAGAATTTCCTCATCAGGCTGGCTGACCGGTTGCAGTTGCCCGACAACATGAAGTTTGTCATTCGTTCGCACATCGTGGAGGATGACTTCAAGCGATTTAGAAATTATAATATCACAGAGTATACGACCGACCTGGTTCTCGTGCTTAACTTTGAATAGACCAACTTCCGTCGTCATTTCGTAAACAACGCATTTCAAATTCATCACCGAGAGTCTTTAGATATTGGGACGTTTTAAGATCAGGAACACGCAAATAAGAATCATTAATAATATAACAATCAGGGAGCGAATGCTTTTTGATTTTTACAAGCTCTCCAAGTTGCTCGCTGTAGTATCCATTCGCGCCAATTTCATCGGTGTATGATTCCTGTCCTCTAGTTTTGTGATGACTTTCCAACTGAGATTTATGAATGAACCTAGGAAATCCCTTGATATTTCCAAAAAATTTAAGCAGATCTTTCAGCCATTCGTATCTTTGTTCGAATGTAGAACAATAAAACACGCAATTTGAGTTATAAATGAAAATATCTGAAACAATGAAATCATTTCGGATTTTTTCACAACGAAAAATCGTATCTCCACAGATACGCTCATCTACACTGCATGGAATTTGAATACACTCTCTTTGCGTCATCCACATACAAGTTTGGTGACTCAACACGATCCACCCGCTTTGTCCCGTAGTTTGTGGCACCGAGAACAATTTACGTCCCTGGGGGGCGGGTTTCTTGTAGACCATCCGGTAAGCCGGCGTCCAGTCGTAGCGAGCCGCTAGCTGACTTGCGAAT
>Ga0114975_10000258_pt1 | contig 39673 bp, 31 predicted proteins | sample S_130626_EF_Meta_FD_87031 | JGI IMG/M metagenome (GOLD analysis project Ga0114975, IMG submission 87031) | Freshwater microbial communities from Lake Simoncouche, Canada to study carbon cycling - S_130626_EF_MetaG | ecosystem: Environmental > Aquatic > Freshwater > Lake | place: Lake...
ATGTCAGAAGATTTACAACACCCCGATTCGGCCGAAAACAAGAACTATGGCGCCGATAGTATCCAGGTATTAGAAGGATTAGAAGCAGTAAGAAAACGCCCTGCCATGTACATTGGCGATGTGGGTATGAAAGGTTTACACCACTTAGTGTATGAGGTAGTGGACAACTCAATTGATGAAGCTTTAGCTGGCTATTGTTCTCATATCGAAGTCACTATTCATACAGATAATTCAATCAGCGTTCAGGACAACGGTCGTGGTATCCCAACTGCCATGCATACCAAAGAAAAAAGGTCAGCATTGGAAGTGGTTATGACGGTATTACACGCGGGTGGAAAATTTGATAAAAATACCTACAAAGTATCTGGTGGATTACACGGTGTGGGTGTAAGTTGCGTGAATGCATTGAGTACAAAATTATTAGTGACTGTTCAACGTGAAGGCAAAATTTTTGAGCAAGAATACTGTATCGGTGCGCCACAATATGCAGTAAGAGAAATAGGCACAAGTGATAAAACTGGTACTAGAGTGCATTTCTGGCCTGATCATACTATTTTCCAAGAAACAGTTTACCGTAGAGAGATCTTAGAAGGTCGTTTACGTGAATTGTCTTATTTGAATAAACGCATCAGCATTTCATTAACCGATCTAAGAGAGTTAGACGATGCTGGAGCGGCTTATGTAAGTCATTTTTACAGCGAAGGTGGTATCATTGAATTTGTGCAAATGCTGGATAAGAATGGTAACAGAAATCCAATCATTGCATCACCTTTGTATGTAGAAGGTTTAGATGAAGCTTCTAATGTGATGGTGGAAGTCGCATTGACTTACAACGACGATTTTAAAGAAAATATTTTTTCCTACGTTAATAATATCAACACCATCGAAGGTGGTACACACGTAACTGGTTTTAGAACTGCTTTAACGCGTGTGTTCAAAAGCTATGGTGATAAGGAAGGCTTATTTGAAAAAGCGAAAGTCACTGTAGAAGGAGATGACTTTAGAGAAGGTTTAAGTGCCATCATTTCTGTAAAAGTGCCTGAGCCGCAATTTGAAGGTCAAACAAAAACTAAATTAGGTAATAGTGAAGTGAGCGGTGTGGTTCAAACAACCGTTGCCCGTGCATTAGAAGCTTATTTAGAAGAGAATCCTAAGGAAGCAAAATATGTGATCTCTAAAATTGTACTTGCTGCCCAAGCCCGTGTAGCTGCTAAAAAAGCGCGTGATATGGTACAAAGAAAGACAGTGCTTTCTGGCGGTGGTTTGCCTGGTAAATTAGCAGACTGTTCTGAGCGTGATCCTGAAAGATGTGAGTTATACCTTGTCGAAGGAGACTCTGCAGGTGGAACTGCTAAGCAGGGTCGTGAAAGATCTTTTCAAGCGATCCTTCCTTTACGTGGTAAAATATTGAACGTAGAAAAAGCGATGGAACATAAGATTTATGAAAACGAGGAGATTAGAAATATGTATACTGCGTTGGGCGTAACTGTTGGAACACCTGAAGATCCTAAAGCGTTGAATATTGTAAAACTGCGTTATCATAAATTAATTATCATGACCGATGCCGATGTGGATGGATCGCATATCGCCACATTGATTCTTACATTTATTTTTAGATACATGAAAGAATTGGTTCAAAATGGTTATGTCTATATCGCGCAACCACCTTTGTATTTAGTGAAGAAGGGTAAAGAACAAGAATATGCTTATAGCGATGAGCAAAGAAAAGCTTTGATTGAGAAATTAGGAGGTGGTAATGATAGTTCTGTAACGATTCAAAGATATAAGGGTCTGGGTGAAATGAACGCTGACCAGTTATGGGAAACAACCATGGATCCTAGTCGTCGAACATTGAAACAAGTGACCATTGATAGTGCTGCCGAAGCCGACAGAATCTTTAGCATGTTGATGGGTGACGAAGTGGCTCCTAGAAGGGAATTCATTGAATCTCACGCGAAATATGCAAAAATTGACGTTTAAGGGCCTCAATTAAGGGGAATTTATGAACATTTAACAAAAAATCGACTAATTCAAACCTAGCATACCAATAAATAAACTAATTTCAACTAGCATTTTAAAAATTAAAATATATACAAAATGGACACTTCAAAAATGATCAAAGCATATTGCTTGAAAACAAAAGAAAAAAATGTACCAATGATGGACGCTGTTATCACTAAGACTGTTAAAGGCGGTTATATGGCTGGCGGTCATGATGGTAAAGGAAATAAAATGGCAGCTATCATGAGCGAGACAAATGCTTTAAAAGCAATCGCTGATGGTGTAGCAACAAAAGGATTTTAGTTGATCTGCTTAACTGCATAAACTTAAAAAAAAGCCTCTGAATTTTCAGAGGCTTTTTTTTAAGCCCACCCCATAAACGAGTGCCTCGATTTTTTTTACTACTAAGCTCCCACTACTCCTTGGTGAATTTTCGTCAATGTGGTAAAGCAATGTTCCATGCTTTTGATGTCCTTAATGATTAAGATAAAGGTTTTTCCTACCTGCTTAAAATGTGCATTGTTCATGGCAGTTTGTGTATAGCTTAACAAGCCTTTGAAAATAGCACTTTCATAATAGGGTGAATCTGGTCTGTTGATAAAGAAGCATCTTAAGGTCTCGTCCTTCAAAGTCATTTTTTCAAAACCTAATGCGATTGCAACTCTTCTTGATTGAATGGTCGTGAATAAGGCAGCAACTTGTTTTGGCATTGGACCAAAACGATCTATTAATTCCAACTTCATTGTTTCTAGTTCGGCATCATCTGCCGTCTGATCCAATCTTGTATACAATGAAAGTCTTTCTCCAATACTTTCAACATAATTATCTGGTATCATGATTTCTAAGTCGGTATCGATAGTACAGTCTTGCACAAAATCATCTTGCTTACTGATTTCTTCTACAAATAAATCTTTGAAATCGGAACGCTTTAATTCACGCACCGCTTCTGCTAATATTTTCTGGTACATTTCAAACCCAATCTCTGCCATGAACCCACTTTGTTCTCCTCCCAATAAATTACCTGCACCTCGTATATCCAAATCACGCATGGCTATTTGAAAACCAGAACCTAATTCACTAAACTGTTCCAAGGTTTGTAAACGCTTTCGTGAATCATCCGGTAAAGTACTCATTGGCGGTGCCAATAAATAACAGAATGCTTTTTTGTTACTACGTCCTACTCTGCCTCTTAATTGATGTAAATCACTCAGTCCAAATTGATGTGCGTTATTAATGATAATGGTATTCACATTTGGAATGTCTACCCCACTCTCCACAATATTGGTACAAACCAATACATCATACCTGCGTTCAATAAAGTCAAATATTTTTTCTTCTAATTGATGCCCTTCTAATTGTCCATGAGCAAATCCAATACTTAGATCTGGGCAAAGCTTTTGAATCATCGCACACATTTCGGCCAATCCCTGTACTCGATTGTGGATGAAGAATACTTGTCCACCTCTCTCTGTTTCAAAGTAGATCGATTCTCGAATAAGATCCTCATGAAATACTTGCACCTCGGTATGAATGGGTTGTCTATTTGCTGGAGCTGTGTTGATAATGCTTAAATCCCTTGCGCCCATTAAACTAAAATGCAGGGTTCTTGGAATAGGTGTCGCAGTTAAGGTTAGGCAGTCTACATTGGTCCTTAAAGTTTTTAATTTTTCCTTATGGCCTACCCCAAATTTTTGTTCCTCATCAATCACCATTAATCCAAGGTCTTTGAAATGCACTTCCTTTCCTAAAATACCATGTGTTCCTACCAATATATCAATCTTGCCTTCCTTCACTTTAGCAATCGTTTCTTTTTTCTGTGCTGCTGATTTAAATCGATTTAAAAAATCAATTTCAATAGGGAAATCTTTAAGTCTTTCTTTAAAAGTTTTAAAATGTTGAAATGCTAAAATAGTCGTTGGAACCAACACTGCCACTTGCTTTCCGTCTATCGCTGCTTTAAATGCTGCTCGAATGGCCACTTCGGTTTTACCAAAACCAACATCTCCGCATACCAATCGATCCATTGGGGCTGGCGCTTCCATGTCTTTTTTGACATCCGCAATGGCTTTCGCTTGATCAATCGTGTCTTCATAAATAAAAGATGCTTCTAATTCATGCATCATATAATTGTCAGGGGTAAATGCAAATCCTGTTTGTGCTTTTCTTTGTGCGTACAATTTGATTAAATCAAATGCAATCGCTTTCACTTTTGCCTTGGTCTTATCTTTTAATTTCACCCATGCGTCAGATCCTAATTTATTTACTTTTGGCGGCGTACCTTCCTTTCCTGTATATTTTGAAATCTTATGCAGTGAATTAATATTGACATACAAAATATCACTATCCTTATAAATAATCCTGACTGCTTCCTGCATCATGCCATTCACTTCGATCTTCTGCAAACCACTGTACACGCCAACGCCGTGATCTATATGGGTCACATAGTCACCAGGATGCAAGTCACTTAAAGTACGAAGTGTGATGGCCTTATTTTTGCTATAAGCTTGTTTGACTTTGTATTTATGGTATCGCTGAAAAATTTGATGGTCTGTATAACAAACCATCTTATGATCATGGTCTATAAAACCTTCATGAATATTTTTCACGATTGGTGTAAACTGAATTTCCGTTTTTAAATCGGTGAAAATTGCATGTAAGCGCTCTAATTGCTTTGCTTGTTCTGCGAATAAAAACAAATCATACCCTTTCTTTTCATACTCTTGTAAATTGGCAATTAAATATTGAAACTGCCTATTGAAACTAGGTTGCACCTGTGTGCTAAAAGCCAACTTTTGCTTGGTTAAATTTGCTTGAAACCCCCATTCTATGATCGGTTTATTGAATACTTGTTCTATGACTTTTTCAACGGAAACAAAATCATCCTTGTCAGTATTTTTTTTATGTGCATCTGCATCATCTGTTATTTTAAGGATGGGTGCATGCAATAAAAATGCCTCCAATGCTTCCATTTGGTCATTGCCTCTTTGTTGAATCAAGGTCCAATCCTTCAACCAGACAACCGTATGCTCTGGCACAAATTCCATGAATGGAATTTTAATCGTATCCTCAAATTGCGTGGTCACATTGGGGATAATATTAACTTGTAATAATTTTCTTTCACTCAATTGCGTTGCTGGATCAAATAAACGAATACTATCTACTTCCTCTCCAAATAATTCTACGCGATAAGGCTTCTCGTTTCCAAATGAATAGATGTCAAAAATCCCTCCTCTAAGTGCAAATTGACCTGGCTCATACACAAAATCAGTTCGCTCAAACCCATACTGAATAAGCCGCTCCATTAAATCATCTAAGCCAAGTGTATCATTGGTTTTTATTTGAATGATGTTTTCTTGCAGGGTTTTAGGCATGATCACTTTTTCAAAAAATGCCTCCGGATAAGTCACCACAATTTTTTTATTACCCCCCATCGACAACTTCGTCAATGCCTCTGTTCTCAACATTACATGGGAAGGATTGAGCAGGTTAAAATTTTGACTGGTTTTGAATGAAGAAGGAAAATAAAATAAATCCATCGCGCCTGTGATGCTTTCGATTGAATTATAAAAATAGGCTGCTTCTTCGGCATCATTTAATACAATCACATGATTGTAGGTTGCCGTTTGAGGATGCGTGAAAATATGTTGTAAAACAAATACGGGCGAAGAGCCGTTGAGGTTTTGTAAGTGGACTTGAAAAGGTGTATTTGAAGCACCAGACATAGCAATCCCATCTACTATTTTTTTTAGTAGGGGGGATACATCGTACCGATCAAACAAAGATTGCTCATTCATAGTTCAGTCCGCAAAGATACAATCAATCCATGGACGAAGCGATGATCCTTAGATCAATTTCTTGGAATTGATGCCTGGATACTTCCACAAAAGCCACCCCAGCATTGCCAGAAAAAAATGGAATAGAGATCCCCTCCTGATAGCCCAATACAATGGTGTATTTCCCGGGAGCTAGCCTTAGCTTGAATTTTCCTGCTTTATCTGAACGAATCTGCTTAATGATTTTAGCCTGTATCCCTTTAGCATAATTGCCTTCTTGTCCGATCAATTGATCCACATTTGCGGCTTCATAAACGTAAACCATGGTAGAAATTGGAAGCCCTTTCTGCTTAGCCATGCCCCTTAATGGCATTGTTGCATTTTTTTCTAAGAATACATGTCCCATTATGCCCTGTGGAAGTATACAAAAGCCCATTAGCATAGGGACTAAACAAACTAAGAAAATAAAATGGATGCCCTTCTTGTGCATAAATGCTGTTTGTTTAAAGTTACATTTTTAAGCTTCAACTTGATTGAAATTCAAAGAATTGATTTAAATTTAGATTTATGAAAATACGTCTTTTTATCCCCCTTATTTTTGTATTCACAGCAAGCATTTTACAAGCACAGGATGCAACAAAGAAAGAACTGTTAATTCAAACATCCAAAGAACTTGCATTGGATGCCCGCAATAAATTTTCAAAAGCAGTAATCGCTGCTAAGGAAAAAGGATGGCCTATTCAGTATGCTTCGCAAAAGCAGCACAATGCAAAATTAATGGGCGTAGATGAAAAAGGATGGCCTAAATATTATGTTAGCTTTGCCGATCCAGTTCAAGCAATAACGATCAACGCAAATAAAGTATGGCCCGGTGCTGCATCTAATTTAAATTTAAGTGGCTCTGATGATAACATGACCAATAAATTGGGTGTTTGGGACGAAGGAAGTCCCTTATTAACACACAAAGAATTAACAGGTAGAATTACACAAAAAGATAATGCTAAAGATGTCGTAACGCATAGCACCCATGTGGCTGGTATTGTAATGAGTAAAGGACTCAATCCATTATCGAAAGGAATGGCATATAATGTAAAAGGAATCCTTGACTATGACTGGAATAGCGATTTATCAGAAATGTCCGCCGCTGCAGCAAATGGTTTGTTGATTTCAAATCATTCTTATGGAACCGTTGCTGGATGGGATAGAAATGTTGACTCAGCAAATAGATGGGAATTCAATGGAAGGTGGAATGAAAAAGAAGATTATCGATTTGGGTTGTATGATTACGATGCACAAATTCAAGATTCTATTGCTTATAATGCACCCAACTATTTAATTATAGCTGCAGCAGGAAACAACAGAACGGTAACCGGACCTCCTGTAGGGCAACCTTATTGGAGAAGAAATCAAAGTGGACGCTTTTATAACGCGGGAAATAGACCAGATAGTTTAAGCAGTAATGATTCATATGGAAGTATTGTAACTGATAAAAATGCAAAAAATGTACTCACTGTCGGTGCCGTATATGGCATCCCTTCTGAATACAATAAAAAAGAAGATGTTGTCATTAGTAATTTTAGCTCATGGGGACCAACAGATGATGGCAGAATTAAACCAGATATTGTTGCTCATGGCGTATCGGTGTATGCCCCTATTGCCGCAAACGATTCTAGTTATGACTACCTAAGCGGTACTTCTATGGCAGCCCCTGGCGCTGCAGGAAGTTTATTGCTTTTGCAAGAATTAGGTCATCGATTTACATTGAATGGCGCACCAAGAATTTTGAAATCAGCTACTGTAAAAGGGCTCGCAATTCACACTGCAAACGAAGCTGGATTGTATCCTGGCCCAGATTACAAATTTGGATGGGGATTGTTGAACATCGCAGAAGCTGCTCAGGTTTTGAATACGGCATTCACCAATAACAATAGTGCAAATAGTGCTCACTTTGTCTATGAAAATACTTTACTCAACAATGAAAGCAAATCATATACCATCACTGCTTCCGGAACAAGGCCTGTAAAAGCCACTATTGTATGGACGGATATCAAAGGAACTTCAAGTGATCTTTTGAATGACCCTAGTCCAGAACTAGTCAATGATTTAGACTTAGTGATTACGCAGGGTAAGAAAACATTCAATACTTGGAACTTAAGTCCAAGTAGCCCTGAAAGCCAAGCATTTAAAGGAGTCAACAGTATTGATAATGTTGAAAAAGTAGAAGTAGATACCAGTTTAGTGGGAACCAATTACACAGTCACCGTCAAACACAAAGGAACCCTAGAAAGAGGACAACAAAATTATACATTGATCATAAGTGGTGCAGGTGGAACAGCATATTGTAGCTCTACTGCAACGAGCACTGCTGGAACAAAAATTGATAGCATTCAATTAAACAATATTAAATTCTCAAAAACAACTGCAGATAATTTCGTTGACAATACAGGCTTATACGTTCAAGGCGAAACCAATGGAACACTTTCCTTATTTATGAAATTAAGTAGTGCGGATGCAACCAATAACAATCGATTTGTAAAAGTTTTTATTGACTATAATAATAATGGTGTATTTGATACCAATGAATTAGTGCATACAAGTAACGCATTAACCAATGGTGATTATAGTTCAATCATTAATTTATCCAGTAGTTTAGTCCTTAATCAATTAACAAAATTAAGGGTCGTAGTGGCAGAAGCAACTACTGCGAGCGAAGTGAATGCTTGTGGCAGCTACACCGCTGGTGAAACACAAGACTACACTTTAAAAGTAATCAATCCATCAAATGATGTACAAGTACTAGAAGTGACCAATCCTATGGGTGGTGTTTCTGAAAAAGCGGTGCAATATGTAACTATAAAAGTGGCGAATAATGGCTCTAATAAATTAACCAGTCTTCCCCTTAATTTATTAGTAAAAAAGGGCAACACCACTATTTTAAATAGTACAGAAATATTTACAGGTAGATTGTATGGATCTGAAATTATGAACTATACTTTCCAAACTCCAATTCAAATTGAACTAAATCAAACCTATACAATTATTGCGACTGCAACCCTAAATAATGATCAACAACCTAATAATAATAGTATCACAGCCACCGTTATAAGCGCCATACAAGGTCCCCAAATTTCTGGATTAGCAACCGAGTGTAATGGCAATGTACAATTACTTGTAAATAACCCATCAAGTAATGACCAATATGTATGGCATAAAAGTAACAGTGATTTAAGTAAACCTATTGCAGTTGGCTCTCCTATTATGACCAGCACAAATGCAACTGATGTATACTTAGCAAAAGGCTGGAATGGATTTATTGGGCCAAAAGATAATACTAGTCTCAGTACTACTGGTGGTTATAATAACTGGAGCAGTAGTTATGGAGAGTTTATTAGAATCAATACCAAAGTGCCAATTACCTTAGAGACTACAAAAATCTATACTGGGTATGCAGGAAAGATTGAGTTAGAATTAAGATCTCTAAGTACATTTACTGATTCTTCTTACTCCTACTATCCTTCACAAACTCAGAAAGCTATAATACATGTAGTAGCTAGTAGTCCTAGTCCAACACCAGCATCCGGTTCAGCAGCATCAGGCGCTGCAACACCTTTTGTAGTTGGTGATACTGGAAGAATTTATGCAATCAATATGAACTTATCTCAAGCTGGTAATTATATATTAATTGCAAGATGTACAGATAGTGCTACCCTCTTTAGAAATAATAATATCAATTCTAAGAATTATCCTTTTGGGCCTTCAGTATTGGCCTCTATCACAGGCAATTGGGCCGGTGCAGATTACGAGAAATTTTATTACTTCTTTTACAATTTACAAATCAGTACGCCACAACATGAAAATCTATTGACTAAAATTCCTGTTAAAATTGCCATTAAACCTAGCATCACACAAATTGGAATAGATAGTCTTACTACTACAGCTTCGGACGCTTACCAATGGTATATGAATGATGAATTCATAAATGGCGCTAACAAGCAAGGTATAAAAGTGACTAAAAATGCAATGTACAAAGTGAGCGCTACTATTGGAACTTGTACCAATTATTCAGATAATAAATTGGTTTTAATCACTGATATCCCGCAAGCACCAACAAAAGAGATTGGATTAAAAATAGTTTCAACAGATTATGTCGAAAATATTATTAAAGGCAATCAATTCTATATTCAATTTAACAATGTTAAAACCAATGCTATTGGATTAAACATTTTAAATAGCAGTGGTCAAATAGTTTTTCAAAAAGATAAATTAAATAACCAGATTACAGCTCAACCAGTGCAGGTGCCTACTTTATCAACTGGTATTTATTATGTTAAAGTATTTGCTAATAATAAAGTCTACGTTCAAAGCGTATTCGTCACTAATAATTAATTCAACATGTTACAGCCTTGGCAGGATGCGGTCGTTACCAAAATTGTACAAGAAACGCCTACCACAAAACGTTTCTTTCTTGCCTTGTCAAGTGGCCAAGTATTTGACTTTATACCAGGCCAATTTGTCACATTTGATCTGCCTATCCACGAGCAAAAAAATAAGCGATGGAGGAGTTACTCCATTGCATCTGCCCCAAGCAATAACAGTGAATTTGAACTGGTCATTGTGCATTTAGAAGGTGGATTAGGTACCACTTATTTGTTCAACGAAGTGGCTGTTGGATCTACCCTTTTAATGAGAGGACCTCAGGGTGTTTTTGTTTTACCAAAATCAATAACAACCGACTTGTATTTCATCTGCACAGGCACAGGCGTTGCACCATTTAGATCCATGCTAATGGATATCCATTTAAAGAAAACGCCGCATCAGCAAATGCATTTATTATTTGGATGCAGACAATATACAGACAGTTTATATGGGCAGGAGCTTAAAGCTTTAGAAGCGGTCGAGCAAAACTTTTTTTACCACCCAAGTTTTTCTAGAGAAAGCGAAATGCGTGAAGGTGCAAACCTAGGTTATGTGCATGCTACTTATAAAAAATTATTGGAAGCAGGTGCTAGTAAAGAAGCCCATTTTTACATATGTGGTTGGAAAAATATGGTGGATGAAGCAAGAGCTACCTTAACAGAATTAGGTATCCCAAAAACTCAGATTCATTTTGAATTATACGGATAAAAAAAGCGCCCAAGTTGCATTCAACTGGGCGCTTTTTTTATAAGTTAAATGATTTAAGCAATATGCTTTAAGACTAAAGCTTTCACTTCACTCATTGGAATTCTTTCTTGTTGCATACTGTCTCTAAAGCGAACAGTGACTGTATTGTCTTCCTTGGTTTGATGGTCAATTGTCACGCAAAATGGTGTACCTATGGCATCCTGTCTTCTGTAACGTTTTCCAATCGCATCTTTTTCTTCAAAAAAGCAATGGAAGGAAGGCTTACATTCATCCATTAAAGCTTTAGCTAATTCTGGTAAACCATCTTTTTTAGTCAATGGCAATACCGCTAATTTGATGGGCGCCAATTTTGCTGGCAAATGCAAGACAACTCTTGAATCAGTGGTGCCATCTTCTTTTTGAATTTGTTCTTCCTCATAGGAATTAGACAAAATCAATAAAAACATTCTATCTAAACCAATCGAAGTTTCAATTACATAAGGCACATAATGCTGATTGATTTCTGTATCAAAATATTGTAATTTCTTTTTACTAAATTCTTGATGACGTGTTAAATCATAATCTGTTCTAGAATGAATCCCTTCTACTTCTTTAAAACCAAAAGGAAATTCATATTCAATATCTAATGCTGCGTCAGCATAGTGGGCTAATTTAACGTGGTCATGAAAACGGTATTTGTCTGCTGCAATACCTAAGCTTAAATGCCAATTCATGCGCTCATTTTTCCAATGCGCATACCATTCTTTTTGAGTACCTGGCTTTACAAAAAATTGCATTTCCATTTGTTCGAACTCACGCATTCTAAATATAAATTGACGCGCCACAATCTCATTTCTAAAAGCCTTCCCAGTTTGTGCAATACCAAAAGGAATCTTCATCCTTGCCGTTTTTTGCACATTCAAAAAATTCACAAAAATACCTTGTGCAGTCTCTGGTCTTAAATAAATCGTATTAGCATCTTCTGCTACTGAACCTAATTCAGTTGAGAACATTAAATTAAACTGACGAATCTCTGTCCAATTGCTTGTTCCACTCACACTACACTGTATTTTGTTGGCTTGTATCAATGCACCTAAACCAGCAAAATCATCATTTGCAAGCAAGGCTTCCATATCCGCTAATAATTGTGTAGCACGATCACGCAATGCAGCACCCCCATCGACAGCCTTAGCTGCTTCTTCATTTAGCTTATCCGCATGCGCTTCTATTAAATGATCTACACGGTATCTTTTTTTACTGTCTTTATTGTCAATCAACGGATCACTAAAACTATCCACGTGTCCACTTGCTTTCCAAGTAGTTGGATGCATGAAAATGGCAGCATCAATACCCACAATATGATCGTTCATCTGCGTCATGCTCTTCCACCAATAGTCGCGAATATTCTTTTTTAATTGCGCACCATATGGACCGTAATCATATACTGCACTTAATCCATCATAGATTTCACTACTAGGAAACACAAATCCGTATTCTTTGGCATGCGAAATGATCGCTTGTAATGTATTGTCTGTAACTGTCTTACTCATAGATTGCAAATATAGGTCGAGAAAAGATTATGGTTGTAATTTTTCATTGTTTTGGTGCCTTTCTTTGTCTCGAATGGTTTTCTTTTGGATATTTTTCTCCAGTGCTGCAGTCAAATCCACACCTGTTTGATTGGCTAAGCAAATCAGTACAAAAAGCACATCCGCCATCTCATCCCCCAGGTCTGCACTTGCTTCTTTATTTTTAAAGGATTGATCCCCGTATTTACGCACCATCAATCTAGAGAGTTCACCCACTTCTTCCATTAAGACGCCCAAATTAGTTAACTCACTAAAATAATTTACTCCAATGGTCTTGATCCACTGATCCACCTGATCTTGTGCTGCTTGAATTGTGATTTGATTAGACATATTATTCCTTGTTTTTTGAATCAATCATAATGGTCACTGGACCATCGTTTAATAGTGCCACTTTCATGTCAGCTCCAAATTGCCCAGTAGCAATTGGCTTGCCTAGATCCTTGGTCAATTGAAGGATCATCTGCTCATAAATTGGAATGGCTATCTCGGGTTTTGCGGCGGCAATATAAGAAGGTCGATTACCCTTTTTGGTAGCGGCATACAATGTGAATTGGCTAATCAGCAAGATAGATCCACCTATTTCTTGTACACTCTGGTTCATGACCCCATCTGCATCATCAAAAATACGCATCTGCACCAGTTTGTTGGATATCCATTGAATATCCTCCAATGTATCCTCATTGTGTATGCCTAATAAGACCAATAAGCCTGCCTGGATGGCCCCCACAATTGCGCCATCTACTTTGACACTGGCCTCTGATACTCTTTGAATTATGACTCTCATAAGGATACGCTTTACTGCGTGAAGATAAACAAAACTATTTTCACTAATTTAGCTGTAATTTCAACACCTTGAGTAGTATAAAAAAATTAGTCGGACAAACCGCATGGTACGGACTTAGTTCAATAGCCGCTAGGTTTATTAGCTATTTGCTTACCCCTTATTTAACCTATAAGCTTTCTGATATTGCTTATGGGGAAAATTCGATTGTCTATGCTTTTATTCCCTTTTTGAATGTCATAGTGGCCCATGGCATGGAGACCGCCTATTTTAAGTTTGGGACCAAAGAAAATGAAGAAGAGATCTATAACACGAGTAGTTTTTCGATGCTATTTGTGACCCTACTTGTGATGATTGGTTTGTTTACTTGGCAGATCCCATTGGCTGAATTACTTCAAATTACACTCCACCCAGAATACATTAGCTTACTTGCTTGGATTGTAGCATTAGATGCTTTGACCACGATTCCTTTTTCAAGATTAAGAATGCAAGAGCGTCCCAAAAAATTTGCATTGATCAAAGTGGGCGGCATTTTAGTTAATATTCTTGCGACCTATAGCTTCATAAGCCTTTTACCAAATTATGTAACTACACATTCAGATAGTTTTTTACAAAAGCTTTATCAACCAAATTGGGAAGTAGGTTATATTTTAATTGCAGGTATTGTGCAGAATGTTTTTGTATTGCTTTTATTACAAAAAGAAATCAGCGCCATCCGATTTAAATTCAATTTTAAATTATGGAGGATTATGATGGTCTATGCACTTCCTCTTGTTTTGGTAGGCTTTGGAGGGATGATCAATGAAACATTGGACCGTATCATGTTGGGATGGTGGGGACCAGGCGAAACGGTGGATGCCAATAAAGCCATGGTGGGTGTGTATAGTGCTTGTTATAAATTAGCCATTTTAATTACCATTTCTATTCAGGCATTCCGCATGGGCGCCGAACCTTTTTTCTTCAAACAAGCCGAGACCGATCAAGCACAAAAAACATATGCGAAAGTGATGAAATTTTTTGTGATCAGTTTATGTGTGATGTTTTTATTTGTGATGTTATACATTGATATTTGGAAATTGTTTATTCAAAATCCAGCCATGTATGTAGGCCTTAAAGTAGTGCCGATTTTATTGATTGCAAATATGTTTTTAGGGGTGTATTATAATTTAAGTATCTGGTACAAACTAAGTAATAAAACCATGGCAGGTGCATGGATTACTTTATTTGGCGCACTTATTACCATCCTCATTAATTATCTAGCAATTCCTCATTTTGGATATATGGCAAGTGCTTGGGCGACCTTCTTTTGTTATGGATCCATGATGGTGGTAAGTTATTTTTGGGGACAACAAGTTTATCCTGTTCCTTACGCAACTAAAAAATTGATTGCCTATTTTATCATTGCTTTGTTGGTCTATGGCATCAACCTTTTGTTGCATCTTGTTTCAACAAATCAACCTTTCAATTATTTATTTGCATCTATCTTGCTTTTCGCATTTATTGTATTTGTTGTACGCGTAGAGAAAAAAGATTTGCAATCCATTTTTAGAAAATCAAACTAATGGCAGAAGATTTAATCATCCAAGTTGGAGATAAAAAAACACAGTACGAATCTTTGATGCCTCAAATCAAAGGATTAATCACTGGAGAGGCTAATTTAGTAGCCAACTTAGGCAATATTACAGCTGCTTTGAAAGAGCAGTTCAATTGGTTATGGGTGGGCTTTTATTGGGTGGTAGAAGATGAATTAGTCTTAGCCCCTTTTCAAGGCCCAGTGGCATGTACAAGAATCAAGAAAGGACGCGGTGTCTGCGGAACATCTTGGGAAAAAGGCATCACTTTAATTGTGGATGATGTTGAAAAATTTCCAGGACATATTGCATGTAGTAGCGCATCCAGATCTGAAATTGTGGTACCTGTTTTTCAAAATGGTCAAATAGTTGGCGTTTTGGATGTGGATAGTACTGAATTGGCGCATTTTGATGCGATTGATCAAACGTATTTAGAGGAAATTGTCGGGTTCTTAGACCAACTTTAAAAAATATCAATTAAGTTTGCAACCCCTAAGCGGATGTGGCGAAATTGGCAGACGCACTAGACTTAGGATCTAGCGCCGCGAGGCGTGTGGGTTCGACCCCCTCCATCCGCACAGAAAAAGGCCCCAATTTGGGGCCTTTTTCTTGTCATAATGCCTTATTTAAAATCAAAAATTGTACCTTCGCCCCCCTTAAACATTTCAATTAAGTAGTAAAAGCAAGACCTATGGCAAGCATAAAAAGAACCAACATTGCACCATTAAATGATCAATTAACGGTGACCATTTCAAAAGAAGACTATTTGTCAACTTACGAGACAACCTTAAAGAAGCAAGCCAAAACGGCTAATATTCCAGGATTCAGAAAAGGCATGGTGCCTGCTGGTATGATTAAAAAAATGTATGGACAAGCTGTTTTCACCGATGTAATTTTGAAATCGGTAGAACAAGAGATGAACCAATATATTTCTAAAGAACAGATTGACATCTTTGCTCAACCACTTCCATTGGCTACTGCATTTGCTAATATGGATCATAACAATCCAACTGATTATGATTTCTCTTTTGAAATTGGATTAAAGCCAAAGTTTGAAATCAAAGCAAAAGATATCAAAGTAAAGCGCTATAAAATTCAAGTGACAGATGAGATGATTCAAAGCGAAGTGGAGCGTCTACAAATCAGAAATGGCAACATGACTGAGCCTGAAACTTCGACAAGTGAAGACAATGTATTGAACGTCACTTTTATTGAATCAGATAAAGACGGTAATGAAATTGAAGGCGGTATCAAAAAAGATAATTCATTATTGATTAAATACTTTAGTGAAAAACAAAGAAAGCAATTCATTGGTTTAAAGAACGACGACAACGTTGTCATTCAATTAAAGAAAGCCTTTGATGACAAGGAATTAGATATTATTTTAAATGATTTAGCATTAACAAAGGATGACGCTGAAAAATATTTTAAACTATTGATCACTAAAGTTGGTCTAGTAGAAAAAGCACCTTTAGATGAAACTTTATTTACGGTAACCTACTCAAATCAAGCCATCACCAACGAAGCTGAATTCAAAGCCGCAGTGCAACAAGATATCGAAGGATACTATGCACAACAAGCAAAAAATCAAGTGCATGATCAAATCTATCATGGCTTAATTGAGCAAACTAAAATGGACTTCCCGGTTGCATTTTTAAAGCGTTGGTTGCAAAAAGGTGGAGACAAACAAAGAACAGAAGAAGAAGCAGAAAAAGAATACCCTGTTTTCCAAGATCAATTAAAGTGGACTGTAATAAGTACACAATTGATCACAGACCATAAAGTGGAAGTGGTAGCAGAAGATTTAAAGAATTTTGCAAAGCAACAATTGATGAGTTATATGGGTGGCCAATTGGGTGCGTTGGGTGACAATGACCAATGGTTAGAAGACTACGCTGCTCGTATGATGCAAGACAGAAAATTTGTAGAAGACAGTTACCACAGAATTAGCACAGATAAATTATTCAATGCTTTAGAGGCAGAAGTGACTGCCAAAGAAGAACCAATCGCAGCAGAAAAATTTGCAGATTTATTGAATAGCCACAAGCACTAATTAGCACATTTTTTATAGTAAAAGCCCCCATTTTGGGGGCTTTTGTGAAATAACCTATTTTAAAAATTATTAGGCTATTTCACAACAATAATGATTTTGAAGCCCCCTGAACAGGGGCTTTTTTGCTTCCCTCTTGTTTTGGCCCAAATTTGGCACTCTTTTTGCAATAGCTTAGGAGAATAGGTTTTACCTTTACAATCTGAAAAAAGCAATTATGAACATAGGAAAAGAATTCGAAAAATACGCGATCAAACACAGAGGGATCGGAAGTAACAGTCTTCACCAATATCAAAATAGTGTGACCAATTTGACACCCTATATTATTGAAGAAAGACCAATGAATGTAGCAAGCATGGATGTGTTTAGCCGTTTAATGATGGATAGAATCATCTTCTTGGGTGAGGGCATCAATGACTATGTAGCCAATATTGTTACAGCACAATTGCTTTTCCTTGAAAGTACAGACCGTACAAAGGATATTCAAATGTATATCAATAGCCCAGGTGGAAGCGTTTATGCTGGATTGGGAATTTACGATACCATGCAATTTATTAGTCCAGATGTGGCTACCATTTGTACAGGTATGGCAGCAAGCATGGGTGCCATTTTATTATGCGCTGGTGTGGAAGGAAAAAGAACTGCTTTAAGACATAGCAGAATCATGTTACACCAACCAAGTGGTGCCATTGGAGGACAAGCATCTGATATTGAAATCACCGCGAGAGAAATCAAGAAATTAAAACACGAACTATACGAAGTCATTGCAACGCATACCCATAAAGATGTGGAATTGGTTGCTAAAGATTGTGATAGAGATTTCTGGATGACCGCTGCAGAAGGCAAGGCATATGGATTGGTAGATGAAGTGTTATTAACCAACCCTAGAAAAATAAAGAAATAATTATAATAATTTAAACTGTTTATATGATACTGACCAATCGTTTTTTAATGGAAGAAGAGGAAGAACACAGAGAAGAAAAAAAAGAAGACAATGCGCCATCCTTTTTGAATAGAAAAATGGAGCAAATCTTTTTTGAAAAAAGATCCATCTATTTATGGGGTGTAGTGGACGATAAGTCTGCAAGAGATATTGTGACTAAACTTTTATTATTGGATGCAGATAAGCCAGGAGAACCAATCCATTTTTACATCAATAGCCCAGGAGGCGTGGTGACAAGTGGTATGGTCATGTTTGATACAATGAACTTAATTAAGAGCCCTGTGCACACCATTTGTATGGGTTTGGCTGCAAGTATGGGATCGATCTTATTGAGCATGGGCGAAAAAGGTAAGCGTACTATTTTCCCACATGGCGAAGTGATGATCCATCAACCAAGCTTGGGTGGTTATTTTCAAGCGACGAGTGCAGACATCGAGATTCAGGCAGAACAAATTAGAAAGACAAAAGAATTAGGTGCTCAAATTCTTTCAAAGAACTGTAATAAAACCATGGAGCAAATAATGGCCGATTTTGACAGAGACTACTGGATGAATGCCAAAGAAGCGGTTGAATACGGTATCGTAGATAAAATTGCTAAGAGTTTATAAATATTAGAACAATTAAAATGAGTAAAACAGAAAATATACAATGTTCTTTTTGTGGCCGTAGCAGAGCGGAAGTAAAAATCCTAATTGCTGGACAAGAAGGCCATATTTGCGAGCACTGTATTGAGCACGCTCATGATGTTGTCAATAAAGAATTTCATCAAAAGAAGGAAGCTGGCAAAGCAGGTACCCTAAAAGTACAAAAGCCTATTGCCATCAAAAAATTTATGGACCAATACATCATTGGCCAAGATGAAGCAAAGAAAATACTATGTGTTGCAGTATACAATCACTTTAAACGTATCAACCTACCTACCACCATTAAAGATGATGTAGAAATAGAAAAGAGCAATGTGATTATGATTGGTGAAACGGGTACAGGTAAAACATTGCTTGCAAAAACAATTGCTAAGCTTTTAAATGTGCCATTCGCTATTGTGGATGCCACTGTCTTTACTGAAGCGGGCTATGTTGGAGAGGATGTAGAGAGTATGTTAACGCGTCTATTGCAAAACTGCGACTATGATGTGGAGGCAGCACAAAGAGGTATTGTATACATAGATGAGATTGATAAAATAGCACGTAAAAGCGATAATGCTTCCATTACACGTGATGTAAGTGGTGAAGGCGTTCAACAAGGTTTATTAAAAATGCTTGAAGGCACAGAAGTATTGGTGCCACCACAGGGCGGCAGAAAGCATCCAGATCAAAAAATGATTAAAGTAGACACGAAGAATATTTTATTCATTTGCGGTGGCGCATTTGACGGCATTGATAAAATCATTGCTAGAAGAATCAATACCAATGCGATAGGATTTAGCGTCAACAAAGACGAACAAGAATTACAACGTAAAAATTTATTACGTTTTGTGAATGCGCAAGACATTAAGACTTTTGGTTTAATTCCAGAAATGCTAGGACGTCTTCCAATTGTAACGCATTTAGAACCATTGGATGCAGTCACATTAAGAAGCATCCTGACTGAACCAAAGAATGCATTGATTAAACAATACACGCAATTATTTGCAATAGAAGATATCAAATTAATAATTGATTCTGAAGTATATGATTTCATTACCGCTAAAGCAATGGAATATAAACTGGGCGCAAGAGGATTAAGAAGTATCTGCGAAAGTTTATTCACGCAAGCGATGTTTGAACTTCCAGGTACGGATACCAAAGAATTTCATCTGACTTTAGCTTATGCTAAAAACATGTTTGACAAAAGTAAAATAAGCGCTTTAAAAGTGGCTTAAACAAAAGAAATAATCACTTTAAAAAATAAAATTTATGCAAGAACTAATTGACCGTTTAGTGAAAGAAGCAGGTGTAACACCAGAACAAGCAAAGCAATCAATCGAAACCATTGCAGCTTTTGTAAAAGAAAAATTCCCAATGTTAGGTGGTGCTGTAAATCAAATTTTCAAGCACAAATAACTTTGACGAAACTTTTAGTTTAGTCAAAGAACAAATCTAAATAATTGTAAAGTAATTTTATTTCAATTGCATCTCAATTGCTCAGATTGGTTCTTTTTTTTAAGACCATCGCTTCTGATTCTGTGAGGTCAAAAGCTATCACTATTTCTGACCAAGTCAACCTACCCTGCTGCTCTTTTCTAAGCTTTAAGATCCTCCAAACAGCCCTTTCGTCAAATATGCCTAGTGCCATCCAATCCTCAAAGCGCATGGTTTGATAGGCCATCTTTTTGGATTTATTGGGTTCATACTTAAGAAAAGGTCGGATCATTTCAAAATCAAATGCAGTAATACCATAAACTTTCTTTAATCCTTGTATACTGGTCAACCCGCCCGTCCATTTTTGATAGGTTAAAATCCGCTTTACTTTATAGGCAGGCAACCCTGTAATTTGAATCCACTCAGATGCATTGGAATTATTGATATCAATTTTTTCGGGCGCATACTTTCCCCAGGATGCACGCCTATTTTGTTTGTTGTAAGCGATTGAATCTTTTGATTGAATACGAACCCAAGGCAGCAAAGTATTTGCTTGATTTTCTGACAAGCCATACCATTTTAAAAGGTCTTCTTTTTTTTGAAACCTGCCTCCTTTTTCGCGATAATGATAGAGCGTCGTCATTTGCTTTCTGGATAATCCAAGTTGAAATCCCTGAAGACTATCCAACAAATTTGGGTCAAAATAAAAGAGGGCTTTGGACTTATTGTTTGCATTTGAAAAACGATCCGCATTCGAACTTGAAGCTGGCAATAGAAAATGTAATAATAAACTTAAAGATAAAATACAACCAAGAACGATAATTCCTTTTTGCTCTTTTGAAGTAAAAATGAAATAAGATTTCCAATCAAATTGCATGGCGATTTTCAACAAATCTATTTTTTATAGGCATGCAAAAATGGCGTAAAAATACTTGAATTGTCTATAAGGTAATCACCATCCCGTCATAAGCCATCCTAATACCTTTTGGCAAACTTGGTTCCACATTGGCATGTAACCCAATCTGATGGCTAAAATGGGTGAAATAAGTTTGAGGCATATTGAGCGACTGTGTCAATGCAATCGCTTCGGATAATGTGAAATGCGTTGGATGCGTCTCGGGACGTAGTGCATTTAGTATGAGTACTTTTGAACCTTTAATTTGTTCGATTGCTTCCTCTGAAATATAATTGGCATCTGTGATATAAGTAAAATCTCCAATTCTAAAACCTAGTACGGGCATCTCCCGATGCATCACTTGTATTGGCGTCAACTCAATGTCCCCAATTTTAAAAGGGGTGTCATGGTCAATGGTATGTAATTGCATTTCTGGAAGTCCTGCATCCTTATTCGCTTCAAATGCATAATAAAAATCGCGCTGAATGGCTACCTGTGTAATTGTATTTGCGTAAATAGGCATTGACTTACCCGAGAAGAAATTAAATGGTCTAATATCATCCAATCCGGCATAATGATCTCTATGTGGATGGGTGAAAACAACTGCATCAATATGGGTTGTTTTGGTACGAAGCATTTGATACCTGAAATCTGGCGTCGTATCGATGATGATACAGGTGGTATCGGATTCAACCTTGATACTTGTTCTTAATCGATTGTCTCTGGGATCCTCCGAAGTACATACAGGACAAATGCATCCAATGAGGGGTACCCCAGTGCTGGTGCCTGATCCTAGAATGGTGATTCTTAACAAAACTTGTTGGATTAAAATTTATGCTTCTGTCAATGAAATGCGCTTCACTTCCTCATATAATTTTTGAGAATCAAGCGTCAGTTTATCAAAATCGATTGTTAGTTGGGGAATCAATTCAAGTAAGGTATTGATTCTCGCTTCCAAATTTAAAAACTTGTTCAAAACCACAATCTTCTTGAATTCAAGTAAACACCAGCCGCTCTGGAAATTACCACGCTCGTAACGAACTACATATTCAGATTCACCTAAAATATCTTCTAATTTATCTAAAGTGCCTTGTGTGATTTTCATAAAATTGGGCAGTTTTAAGTAGGGTTTTACTTCATTTTGCTGTGCAACAAAGATAGTTTTTTGGATCAGTAGGCATTTAAATAAAACGCAGGAGTTATTCACATTTCGTACCTTTGTCAACACATTTAGCCTATGGAATTTTTGACTCGAAAAATGATTAATGATCCAGTACATGGATTTATTACCATCAACGACCCGTTGATATTTGCCATTTTCAACCATCCTTCTTTTCAAAGATTAAGAAGGATTCAACAAATGGCTTTGGCACAACTTGTTTATCCTGGTGCCGTGCATACAAGATTGCATCATTCACTTGGCGCTTATCAGTTGATGTGTATTGCGATCAATGAACTTAGAGATAAGGGTGTGGAGATTACTGCAGAAGAAGCCCAAGCAGCAAAAGCCGCTATTCTGATGCATGATATTGGACATGGTCCCTACTCACACGCATTAGAAAATGTATTACTAAAAGGGGTGCACCACGAGGCCCTTTCTTTATTAATCATGAACCAATTAAATGCAGATCAAAACCCTACATTGAATGGTCAGTTAACCATGGCTATTCAGATTTTCACCAATCAATATCCTAAAACATTTTTACACCAATTAATCAGCGGACAGCTGGATGTGGACAGATTAGATTACTTGTCAAGAGATAGTTTTTTCACAGGTGTAAGTGAAGGCGTGGTTGGATATGAGCGTATCTTAAAAATGCTGAATGTAAAAGACAATATTTTATTAGTAGAAGAAAAAGGTGTCAATAGTGTAGAGAAGTTTTTAGTATCTAGAATGTTGATGTATTGGCAAGTGTACCGTCACAAGACCGTCATAGCTGCCGAGAATATGTTGGTTAAAATTATACAAAGAGCAAAACAATTGGCGAAAGCAAAAGACCCATCTATTGCAACCGGTGGAATTTTAGATTATTTTTTATCCAATGAATTTACATCCATTGATTCAATTGACTTAACTGCCTATTGTCAATTAGATGATACTGATATTATGTTTGCTATTAAGAAATGGCAATCCCATTCCGATCCTATTTTATCTTTATTATGCAATCGATTATTAAATAGAAAAATCTATAAATGCCAATTGCAATCCGAACCAATTACCGATACTGCATTAAGTCAAGCTTTAGAAGCTACAAAAGCCAAGTTCAATGTGGATGATGCCGATGCTGCTTTCCTATGTTTTAAAGGAGCGACAAGCAATACTTTATACAAGAATGACAGTGAGAATATCCATATTTTGCTAAAAAAGGGTGGAATTTCAACTATTTCAGAGGTACAGAACGCATTAATTGTCGAAAGTCTTTCTACCCCAGTTAAAAAATTTTACATTTGTTCATTGAACGAATAATCCCCAATTCAAATAAATAACGCAAGGTATGTTAGAATTTAGTGCCCAACAGATTGCAATGATGATTCAAGGTCAGGTAGAAGGTGACGCATCTGTGACTGTTCATAATTTCGGAAAAATTGAGGAAGCCACTGCTGGCCAAATCTCTTTTTTAGCCAACCCTAAATATGAAGCGTTTTTATACACGACTGCTGCTTCGATTGTCATCATTGGTGCGCAACAACAATTAAAAGAAAAAATTAAAGCGACATTAATTAGAGTGCCTGACGCCTATGCCGCATTCGCTACCTTGCTTACAAAATACCAAGAACTAAAGACCCAACAACTTGAAGGCATTCAAACCCCTTCATTTATTGCTCCAAGTGCTAAGATTGGTGCAAACCATTTTATTGCAGCTTTCGCTTATATCAATGAAGGTGTTACACTTGGCGAACATGTAAAAATATTTCCAGGTGTAGTGATAGGAGAAAATGTAAAAATTGGAAACCATGTCACCATCCACCCGGGTGTAGTTATTTATGCAGAATGTGTGATTGGCAATCATGTCACCATTCATAGTGGAACGATTATTGGAAGTGATGGTTTTGGATTTGCTCCAAAAGAAGATGGTCGTTTTCAAAAAGTACCACAACTTGGTAATGTCGTTATTGAAGACGATGTTGAAATTGGCGCCAACACGACCATAGATAGAGCAACTATTGGATCAACCATCATTCGAAAAGGTGTTAAATTAGACAATCAGATTCAGATTGCTCATAATGCAGAAATAGGAACCAATACCGTCATTGCTGCTCAGGTTGGTGTAAGTGGAAGTACCAAGATTGGGAATAATGTGATGATTGGAGGACAGGCTGGTTTGGCTGGTCATCTTACTATTGCAGATGGGATAAAAATTGCAGGGGGAGCTGGTGTGACAAAAACATTTACAACTGCAAATATGACCCTTGCGGGCTTTCCAGCAGCAGATCAAAAACAAAGCCTAAGAGGCCAGGTTTATCTAAAAAATCTTCCAGAATTGGAAAAAAGGGTCAAAGAACTCGAAATATTAGTACAGCAACTGTCTCAAAAAGCCTAAATCAGGCGTATTTTTGCTAAAAATCAAGCTTTTAACTAAGCTATTCTAAACTAGTTATACATGGATCAACATTTCAATCCCGACAAGCAACATACTTTATGTGAAAGTATCAGTATTAGCGGAACCGGTTTACATACAGGTGTTTTAGTAGGCATGACATTGCATCCTGCAAATCCTGGCTTTGGTATTCAATTCCAAAGAGTGGATTTACCAAATCAGCCGGTGATCAAAGCCGATTGTGATTTAGTAACTGATACAAGTCGTGGAACAACTTTGCAAGTGGGGGATGCCAAAGTAAGCACGGTGGAACATATCCTTGCTGCTTTAGTTGGTTTAGGTGTTGATAATATTTTGATTGAATTAAATGGACCAGAAATTCCTATCATGGATGGTAGCTCTGCACCATTCATTGAAGCCATTGAAAAAGTGGGTGTACTAGAACAAGATGCTGCTAAAGCTTGGTACAGTATTGATGAAAATATTTTTCACTATGACGAGGACAAGCGTGTAGAGATGGTGGCATTGCCTGCATTGGATTATCAAATCACGACACTGATAGATTTTAATAGTCCAGTTTTAGGAACACAACATGCAGCACTAAAAACAATCAAAGATTTTAAATTAGAAATCGCACCATGTAGGACTTTTTGTTTTTTACATGAATTAGAAACACTCTTAGAGCATGATTTAATCAAAGGTGGTGATATCAATAATGCGATTGTTGTAGTTGATAAACCTGTGACCAACGAAGAAATGAGCCGTTTAGCCAAAGTATTCAAAAGAGATAAAATTGAAGTAAAAAGCGAAGGCTATTTAAATAATTTAGAGTTAAGATTTCCTAACGAACCTGCACGTCATAAATTATTAGATGTGGTGGGCGACTTAGCATTGATAGGCTACCCCATTAAAGCAAGAATTATTGCCAATCGTCCTGGACATAGCAGCAATGTTGAATTTGCGAAAAAAATAAAACAGTACATCAAAAAAAATAAGAATATTAAAGATGTTCCTGTTTATGATCCAAGTGCAACGCCTGTGTTTACTTTAGAGCAAATAGAAAAAACTTTACCGCACCGTCATCCTTTTTTATTGGTTGACAAAATCATTGAATTAACAGACACTTCTATTGTGGGTGTTAAGAATGTCACATTCAATGAATGGTTTTTCCCAGGTCATTTTCCAGGCAATCCAGTGATGCCAGGTGTATTGCAGATTGAAGCATTGGCGCAAACTGGTGGTATCCTTTGTATCAATGCAATGCCTAAAGGCAATTATGATACCTATTTTTTAAAAATCAATAATTGTAAATTTAAACAAATGGTAAGACCAGGCGATACCATGTTGCTTAAATTAGAATTGATGGCTCCAATACGCAGAGGGATTTGCGAAATGCGTGGCACAGTCTATGTAAATGGAAAAGTAGCTACAGAGTCAGAACTTGTTGCTCAAGTTGTAAAAAGAGCAGAATAAAATTACCCCTATGACACATCCATTTACTTATATCGACCCAAATGCTAAAGTAGCACCGAATGTAAAAATTGATCCGTTTACTGTGATTCATAGTGACGTAACTATTGGAGAAGGTACTTGGATTGGAAGTAATGTCACTATCATGAATGGTACTACGGTGGGTAAAAATTGTCGCATCTTCCCTGGCGCGGTGATTGGCGCTGATCCTCAGGATTTAAAATTCAATGGCGAAAAAACGACTGTAGAAATTGGCGACCATACGACTATCAGAGAATTTGTAACGATCAATAGAGGTACTTCTGATCGTTGGGTGACTAAAGTAGGAAGCCATTGCTTGATCATGGCTTATAGTCATATCGCACACGACTGTATCATTGGTAACCACTGTATTTTAAGCAATAGTGTGCAAGTAGCAGGTCACGTAACCTTAGGCGACTATGCATGGATTGCTGGCGTAAGTGCGGTACATCAATTTGTACATATTGGTCAACATTCCTATATCGCTGGAGGTAGCTTGGTAAGCAAGGATGTACCTCCTTATATTAAAGCTGTGAGAAATCCATTGAGTTATGGAGGCGTGAACAGTGTTGGATTAAAGAGAAGAGGATTCGACTTAGAAAAGATCAATCATATTTTAGATATCTACCGTTATATTTTTAATAAAGGCATGAACACCACACAGGCACTTGCTTTTATTGAAGAAGAGTTGCCGGCAACCGATGAGCGCGATGAAATTGTCACTTTTATTAGAGATAGTGGAAGAGGCATCATCAAGCGTTTTGTCAAAGGCGCATCAGAAGAAGATTAATATGCAAATTCACCTTACAGCTGCATCTAAAAGATTTAATAAAGAATGGATTTTTTCCAATCTAGATTTCAGTTTTACCACTGGGCAGCATTATGCATTGATTGGGAATAACGGATCTGGCAAAAGCACTTTGTTGCAAATTATTGCAGGTTATATTGGACTTACAAAAGGCACTATCCATTGGACAAGTAATAGTGGGGAAGGCATTGACAGCACAAATATTTTTCAATATATCAGTATTGCTGCACCCTATTTAGAACTAGTAGAAGAGTTCACTGCATTAGAACAAATCGATTTTCATCAACAATTCAAGCCCCTGCAAACTGGATTAACCCCAATTGAACTTTTAGAAAAAATTGGTCTAGGCAATGCAGCGAATAAACAGATCAGAAATTTTAGTAGCGGGATGAAACAAAGATTAAAATTGGCTTTAGCAATTTTTGATCAAGCCCCTATCCTATTATTGGATGAACCTTGTAGCAATTTAGATCAAGAAGGTATTCAAACTTACCATCAATTGATGCAAGCATACGCTATGCATAAATTAATTATTGTAGCAAGTAATGATCCACAGGAATACCAATTTTGTAGTCAACAACTGGCACTCTCTGATTTTAAAAAATAAGGAACTGTATTAACTCCTACTTGCAATCAACAAATTCAAATCGGTGAATTTTAAATTGCATTTTTGACTAATGTAAAAATCAGTCAATGAACCCTTGTATAAATAAATACCCTCACGAAGGTGTAGTTGATGCCAGATAAGTTCTTCTAAGCTACCTTGATCTCCAACTTCCATCATCAAATGCATTAAGACATTGCTAATTGCTTGGCTTGCAGTTCTCGCAAAACCACTTGGAATATTAGGTACACCATAATGAATCACATCATGCTTGATGACTATCGGATTTTCATGATTGGTTAATTCAGTGGTCTCGAAACATCCACCTCTATCCACTGCAACATCAATGATAATGCTACCTGGTCGCATATTCATCACCATCTCCTCAGTGACAACAATGGGTGCTCTTCCAATTTCATTTCTCAATGCACCAATGGCTACTTCACAGGTTTTAAGTTGTTTTGCTAATATATTGGGCTCAATCACAGAGGTCCAAACACGTTGACCTAAATTATTTTGTAGTCTTTGTAATCTTGAAACATTATTATCAAATACTTTAACGCTAGCACCCAATGCAAGTGCATTGCGTACTGCAAATTCTCCAGTGATATCTGCACCAATGACCACTACTTTAGTTGGAGGTACGCCACTGATACCACCCAACAAAACACCCTTACCTGAATTAAAATTACTGAGGTACTGTCCAGCAATCAACATCACCGCACTACCCACAATCTCATTCATACTTCTTAAGATTGGATAGTTTTGATTTTCATCCTTGATATTATCGATTGATAAAGCCGTTATTTTTTTCGCCATCATCGCCACCAATACTTCTTGATCGATTGCGGATAAATGCAATGGAGAAATAATGGTTTGATGCATCTGCAAAAAAGGTAAATCTGCTACTACAGGTGGTGCTGTTTTGATTAAAATTGGACATTGGTAGACTGCTGCCTTCTCAAAAGCAATTTCTGCACCAGCATCTGCATAGTCTTTATCTGTATAACGGCTTCCTTTTCCTGCGCCTGATTCAACTAATACGCGATGCCCATTGGCAACCAAAACCCCAACAGCTTCAGGAATTAAGCCAACCCTATTTTCTTGGAACGCAGTTTCCTTTGGGATACCAATCAACAAAGGTTTTGCGCTATGAGGAATGTCCAATACCTCTTCCTGAGTTTCATAGGAAAATGAAGGATGAATTTGTGGCTTGGTTACACTCATAAAAAATATTTTCATGAAGATACAAAAATACCAGAGATCCTAGAATAGGAAAACGCTTAATCCAAGGAAGCTAATTCATGGTTGACATAAATTCTACGACGATTGGGGTCAAGAATTTCAATATGTATCACTACTGCGTTATCAGGCAGTAGATTAGGTGCTTTTTCTGGCCATTCTACCAAGGACATATCGGCTTCTTCCATTGCCGCTTCCACCCCAGCCTGCCTTGCCTCTGCAGCACTCTCAAGACGATACCAGTCCATATGGTAAATCAATTTACCCTGTACTTCGTACTCATTCATGATGGAAAATGTAGGACTAGACATAGCATCTTGAATACCCATTGCCTTTCCTATTGCTGCAATCAGGGTTGTTTTACCAGCGCCCATTGGTGCTTGAAAGACCCAGACTTGCTGTGATGTAAATTGCTTCACTAGTTGAGCGGCAATTTCATTGGTCTGATCAAGGGTGTAGATTAAGTCCATATTGCAAATATAAAGCTTCAAATACAATCCTAAAATGGTTTCGTACCTTTATGTGATAAATACATCATCATGGAAAACATTCAGTGGAAGGTAGATGGTATGAGTTGTACCAATTGTGCGTTATCCATTCACAAATACCTTAGTAGTCAAGGCATCCATGAACCAAAAGTCAACTTCATGGAAGGTGAAGTGCAATTTGAATTGGCAGATGCCAATCAAAAAACCAGTTTAATCAAAGGGATACAAGGCTTAGGCTATAAAGTAAGGGGTCAAGACACAGAAGCAGCAAGTAAAAAATGGTTGGATAATAATAAAGAGCGTGCATTCTTCTCTCTGATCTTTACCATTCCACTCCTTTTGCATATGATACCAGGCCTGCATATTCATTGGTTAATGAATCCATATGTGCAACTGGCATTGACATTACCTGTTTTTTTTGTAGGCATGAGCTACTTTGGAAAAAGTGCTTTCAATAGTTTACTTCATGGGATACCCAATATGAATGTATTGGTCTCTATTGGTGCGATGGCCTCTTTTGGTTATAGTTTATACGGCACCATCATAGGACAAGGTGCACAGTTTGCCTATTATGAAACAACGGCTACTATTTTAACCTTTGTATTCTTTGGTAACTATTTAGAGGACGCTTCTATTGCCTCTACTCAAAGAGCACTAAAGGATTTAGTGAAAGCGCAGAAAGTGACGGCCAATATGATTGTCTTTGATGAACATCATAAAGAAATTATTTTTAACGTACCTGCTGATACTTTGAAAGTGGGTGATATTTTATTGATTAATTCAGGCGAAACTGTGCCGATGGATTGTAAAATATTATCCGGTGAAGCAGAAGTCAATGAAGCCATTGTCACAGGAGAAAGTATTCCTGTGCATCGTGCCATGAAGGATATTTTATTGGGCGGCAGTACGATCGAAAATGGCACGATTAAAGCCTACGTAACTGCAGTAGGTGATCAAACTGTGTTGGCGAATATTTTAAAAATGGTGAAAGCTGCACAAGTCGAAAAGCCACCTGTGCAAATTTTAGCAGATAAGATTAGTGCCATTTTTGTACCCTTGGTATTAGGGATCGCTTTGCTTACCTTAATGGGAAATTACTTTTTAACAGACATTGGATTTAGTGAAAGTATGTTGAGATCTATTGCTGTATTGGTCATTTCTTGTCCTTGTGCCATGGGGTTGGCTACACCAGCAGCCATCGCTGTAGGACTTGGCAGAGGCGCCCGTAATGGGGTCTTATTTAAAAATGCAAAAAGTTTAGAAACTTTTAAAGACATCAAGCAAGTTGTTTTTGATAAAACAGGTACATTAACAACTGGTCAATTTGAGCTAAGTGGATTTCATATTGTACAAAATGAGCAAGCTCCAATGTCAGAAGACGCATTTAAAATACTCGCCTACTCTTTAGAAAAATATTCCAATCATCCCATTGCCAATTGTATTAAAACAACCTGGACAACCAAAGAAGGGATGCAATGGGCAACAATAGAAGAAGTAAAAGGAATGGGCATTCAAGCTACAGATAAAGCAGGAAATACTTATTGGGCAGGCTCTTTTAAAACATTGAATGACAAGACAACAGAAGATGGACATAATATCTATATTCAAAAGAACAATCAATTGATTGGATGGATTGATGTGGCAGATCAAATTAGACCAGAAGCAAAAGAAGTCATTGATCATTTACACCGTCAAGGTATCAGCACCATTTTACTAAGTGGTGATAGGGCATCAAAATGTAAACAAGTGGGAGATGCTTTGGGTATTCAAAAAATTATAGCAGAACAAAGTCCTTCAGAAAAATTAGCGACACTAGACGCATTAATCAAAATTGCACCAACTGCAATGGTAGGCGATGGCATCAATGATGCGCCAGCTTTAGCAAAAGCAACTATTGGAATTTCATTGAGCAATGCATCCCATATTGCAATACAAAGCGCTCAAGTCGTCTTAATGAATAGTGGATTAAAGAACCTTCCGATGTCCTTGGTATTAGGAAGAAAAACATACGAGACCATTAAAGAAAATTTAGCCTGGGCATTCTCTTATAATATCATTGCGATCCCAGTGGCCGCATTAGGATTTCTAGGTACTTGGGGGCCAACCTATGGCGCCATGATCATGGCACTAAGTGATGTGGTATTGGCCTTGAATTCACTGAGGTTATTTAAAAAGAATTTGACAAAATAGAATAAATAAAATAGATTATTAATTCATTAAATCATTGATTGGAAGCATTAGTTGATATATTAAAAAAGCATTGGCACTATGATCGTTTTAGAGGTCAGCAATTAGCTGTGATTGAATCTATCCTTGCTGGTAAAGATACACTTGCTTTATTGCCAACCGGCGCAGGCAAGTCTATCTGCTTTCAAGTACCCACCATCTACCAGAGAGGCATCTGTATTGTGATTAGCCCATTGATAGCGCTCATGCAAGATCAAGTGAAAGATTTAGTCTCAAAAAATTTAAAGGCCGTTTTTTTAGGTAGCCAATTAAGTGCATACGAAGAGTCGATTGTATTTAAAGACATAGAAGCCAAAAAATACCAATTCATATATTGTTCTCCAGAAAAATTAGCACAAAAACATTTTCAAAATTTACTAAGCGGACTACCCATTCAATTGTTTGCAATTGATGAAGCGCATTGTATTTCACAATGGGGTTATGACTTTAGACCAAGCTATCGCAAGTTGGATTTTATAAAAAAAACTTTCCCTACAATCCCAATTTTAGCAATGACTGCATCAGCCATTCCCTTGGTACAAAAAGACATGTTGGTACAATTGGGCGTGCAGGATGCTAATTTAATTACAGACCAATTTTTAAGGCCTAATCTAAGCTATCAAGTCAAAAAAGAAACGGTTAAATTATTTGTATTAAAGAATTTGCTCAAAGAGCTCAGTGGTTCAGTCATCATTTATTGCAATACCAGAAACAATGTGGCCCAACTCGCAAGTATGTTAAGCAGTTATGGATTTTCAGTTGCAGGATACCATGCGGGTATGGAATTGAATGAACGCAAAAAAGTGCAGGAGGATTGGATGCAAGACAACACTCAAGTAATCATTTCTACGAGTGCATTTGGGATGGGCATTAATAAAACCAATGTGCGTGCAGTCATTCACTTTGATATACCTGGAAGCATTGAACAATATTATCAAGAAGCAGGCAGGGCAGGAAGAGATGGATTGCCGGCAAAAGCAATTTTACTCTACCAACAAAATGACCTAGACTATTGGAATCAGTTACAAGAAAAAAAGATACCTCCAATCGCTGTGATTAAAAAAGTATTTCAAGACCTTGCAGATTTTGTACAATTGCCAGTAGGCATGGGTGAACTGCAACAATTTTTATTTGACTTTGAGTTATTTTGTTTGCAATTTAAGTGGGATAAAATCATAGCAAGGAATGCATTGCAATGGATAGAACAAGAGGGTCATGTCAAATTTGCACCTAGTTCTTTTAAACCCACACTAGTTCAGGTCATTGAAAACAGAATTAGTATTCAGTTATTCGAAAAACAATATCCAGAAACTGGCTTTGTTTTACAAACCTTATTGAGGACCTATGGAGGTATTTTAGATAGTCCTCAATATATCAATGAAGGTGTACTTGCAAAATTATTACAACGTGATAATGAATTTCTACTGTTACAATTAAAACAACTGCAACAATATGGCATGATTTCATTGGAACAAAAAGCAAATCAACCGGTTGTACAATTTAAGTGGAACAGGGCATCTGCCGAATTCATGACCCTTAATTTAGACGAATACCAAGCAAGAAAATTAGCTTTCGAAGACCGTATTCAAGCAATGAGAGATTATATAGGTAGTAGATTAGTCACTTGCAGAAATGTATTTCTTGCAAAATATTTTGGTGAAAAATCGCCTCAGAACTGTGGAATATGCGACCTTTGTAGTACTAATAAGCATTCAATAACTAATAAGCATTAGGTATATTTTTAACAAAAGATTGGAAACACATTTTATAGTTTAAAAAATAAAATGTGTTTCTTTACACAAAGCATTCAAATATGGAAGATAAGAAGAAGTACAAAATCCTTTTATGCGAAGACGATAGCAACTTAGGTTTAGTTTTAAAAAACTTTTTAGAATTAAATGATTATGATGTTACCCTTGAAAGAGATGGTAGATTAGGCCTTGGTGCTTTCCAACGTGAAAAATTTGACCTTTGTTTATTAGACGTCATGATGCCCAATGTGGATGGGTTTACATTGGCAGAAGAAATTAGAGATATTGATCCAGATGTGCCTTTGTTCTTTTTAAGTGCAAAAACATTAAAAGAAGATATCCTTCAAGGTTACAGACTAGGGGCGGATGATTATATCACTAAGCCATTTGATAGTGATGTGTTGATGCATAAAATCAAAGCCATTATTAAACGTAACGAGGAAGACCATAAAGTAACAGACAATATTGAATTTGAATTAGGCGCTTATCATTTCAATCCAAAATTGAGAGAATTAAAAATAAAAGATACCACACAAGTGCTTTCTCCAAAAGAAAATGAGTTATTGAAAATGCTTGCAGAATATAAGAACGATTTATTGACCAGAGAAAAAGCATTGAAAAAAATATGGGGCAGTGATACTTATTTTAATGGAAGAAGTATGGATGTATACATTGCTAAGTTGAGAAAATATTTAAAAGAAGATAGCACCATTGAAATTGTCAATATCCATGGAAATGGATTTAGACTAGTGGTACAATAAATCTATCTGAATAGTTCTGGATTGTCTCCAAAGCCTTGCCCCTTATGCTTTCCAAGGTGCTCGTATGCTTTAAAAGTCACTTCCCTGCCTCTAGGTGTTCTTTGCAAGAACCCTTCTTGAATTAAGAATGGCTCATACACTTCTTCGATCGTGCCCGACTCCTCACCGACTGCTGTTGCAATGGTGGTGATCCCAACTGGACCACCTTTGAATTTTTCTATAATAGCAAGCAAAATGCGATTGTCCATTTCATCCAATCCATGCTCATCTACATTCAATGCTTTGAGTGCGTGTTGTGTGATACCTAGATCTACAATACCATCATTTAAAACTTGGGCAAAATCCCTTACCCTTCTTAATAAGCCGTTGGCGATTCTTGGTGTCCCTCTACTCCTTCTCGCAATCTCACCAGCAGCACTTGAATCAACTTTCACTTCTAAAATACCTGCACTTCTTTCAATAATTTTTTGCAATACTGGTGCTGGGTAATATTCCAACCTTGATTTAATACCAAAACGTGATAACAATGGTGCTGTTAGTAATCCACTTCGAGTGGTGGCACCGACCAATGTAAATGGATTTAAATTAATCTGCACTGATCTTGCATTAGGTCCACTATCAATTAAAATATCAATCTTATAATCTTCCATGGCAGCATACAAATATTCTTCTACCACAGTGCTTAATCGATGAATCTCGTCAATAAATAATACATCATTGGGTTCTAAGCTGGTCAATAATCCAGCTAAATCACTTGGCTTTTCAATGACAGGACCTGAGGTTTCTTTAATCTGTACACCCATTTCATTGGCCACGATTCTGCTCAAGGTTGTTTTACCTAAGCCAGGAGGACCATGAAATAAAATATGATCCAATGCCTCTCCCCTCAACTTTGCAGCTTTTATGAATATGCTAATATTTTCAATCAACTGTGGCTGACCAGCAAATGCATCCATGGCAGCAGGACGAATCGTGTTCTCAAACTCTCTGTCCTGAGTTGGTATATTTTGAAATGGCCTATCCAAGTTTGGGTTTGACATTGATTGTATTATTTTGAAGCAGGCATTGCCCTTTCCAATAAGTGTTTGTAAATAAATTGGTTCTTCAAGTCTGTAAAATGCTTGCCCTTTGCACCACCCCATCCATGACGGCCACCAGGATATAACATGAATTCAACTTGTTTGCCTTGATCTTGTAATGCGCTCAATAATTGAATTGAATTTTGCATATGCACATTGTCATCCATTGTGCCATGCACCAACTGTAAAACGCCTTTAAAGTTTTTTAAATGCGTCATCACATTACTAGACTTATACCCTTCTGGATTCTCTCCTGGTGTATCCATGAAACGTTCTGTATAATGTGAGTCATATAATTCCCAAGCTGTTACACTTCCACCTGCCATGGCATGTGTGAATACAGATGCACCATATGTCAATGCATAAGTACTCATATAACCACCATAACTAAATCCAGTCATCGCAATTTTAGTAGGATCCGCTTGACCATTGGCGATAAACCATTTTGCCATCGTCATGTAATCCTCCATTTCCCAATGGCCCAAGTCACGGTACATGTAATTAACACCTTCTTTTCCAAAATGTCCGCTCGCTCTATGATCAAATGCCACCTGAATTAAACCTTCTTGTGCCCATCCTTCTCTTGTCGGATTAGAAGACCAACTGTCCATTACTGTACCTGCATTTGGTCCACCATAAATGCTCACCAATAATGGATACTTTTTATTTGGATCCATATTTTTAGGCCAAGTCACTAAGGCTGGCAATTCAAATAAACCATCGGCGCTCTTAATACGAATCAATTCGGTTTTAGCCAATTTAGTCGCATCAAAATTAGCTGGTGTTGATGTACCTAACACTTCTACTGTTTTCTTTTGTGCATTCATCAAAGCCATTGTCGTTGGTGTTTGTATATTGCTATACACCGTTACAAAGTTTTTAGCATCAGGTGCTAAATAAACTTGTGCATTATTGAAATCTCCTACTGTTAATCTCTTTTGATTCTTACCATCAAATCCAACCGAGTATAAATCTATTCTAGCACTACTTTCAATGCCTCTTGCTGTAAAATAAATGGTCTTGTTTTTTTCATCAATTTGACGAATGCCTAAAATAGTAAATTTACCATTGGTAATAGGATATTGCAATTTACCTTCCATGTCATACATATACAATTGATTCCATCCACTCGCATCTGCTTGGGCAATGTATCCTTTGTTATTTGGGATAAAATTAATTCTACCACCATTTCTGTCTTCAAGATCAATCCAAGTTTTTTGGTATTCTGTGTACACAGGCTTTTTTGCACCCGTAGACATATTTAATTCATAAATTTTTAGGTTGTTTTGACCACGATCCATCCAGCTCAACCACATCGCATTATTATTTGGATTCCAAATAGGCCATCCAAAATATTGGTCCTCTGCTTCATTAAAATCGGCCCATGTAATGCTTCCACCATCTGGTGTTGTCCATCCAATTTTTACTGTAGGATTTTGATCGCCTGCTTTTGGATACCTTGTTTCTTCTACAAAGCCATGCTGTCCTTCGCTATTGTAAATAGGGAACATAGGTACTTTACGCTCATCAAAACGCATAAATGAAATATACTTGCTGTCTGGACTCCACCAAAAAGCACGGTATTGTGTTGGACGGCCAAATATCTCTTCAAAATACACCCAGCTAGCATAACCATTTAAGATACCAGTAGCGCCATCATTAGTAATGGCTACTTCCTTTTTTGTCGCTAAGGATAAAGTGTATAAATTATTGTTCTTCGTATACCCTACATAATTTCCATCTGGAGATAAAGTAGGATTTTTTTCTTCAGAAGCATCAAAAGTCAATTGTGTCTCTGTTCCGTTTTCCTTTAAAAAGATATCTCCTTTTTTAAGGTATACCATTTTTTCGGTTGGTACCAATTCTGCTGGTGCAATGCTGTATTGCTTTGTAGTTAAATTGTACAAATAATTTTTAGCAGCAGCATCGTCTCCTCTTTTTGTATTCAAGACGAACTGGTTATTGTCTACCCAACGTATAAAGCGTGGTAAACCATTTTGAGGCATTTGTGCTATCCCTGAAAAAGAAAGCAAACTGAAAACGACTGCAAATAAGATTGTTTTTTTCATAGTATTAAATTTTTTACTAAATCACCACATTGATCATTTTACCTTTTACGAATATGAGTTTTTTTATTGGTTTTCCTTCTATCCATTTTTGAATCAATTCATTATTGAGTACAATTTCCTGCACCTGTGCCTCTGTTGCATCTAAAGCAATGGCAATATTAGCCCTCACTTTACCATTGATACTCACAGGGTATTCCTTAGAGGTCTCCGTAACATACTGCGCATCAAAGATTGGGAAGGGTGCATCTATCACCAATCCTTGATGCCCAATTAAGGACCAAAGCTCCTCGCTAATATGTGGCGCATAAGGTGCCAATAAAATAAGCACCTGCTCTAAGACTTCTTTTTTATGACAACCCAAGTCAAACAATTCATTCACACAAATCATAAAACCACTTACCGCAGTATTGAAACTATGTCGCTCTGTATCTTCTTCGATTTTTTTAATGGTTTTATGCAACACTTTTAACTCCTCTGGTGTTGCTTTTTCGTCTACCCACATTTGACCTTTCATTTCGTCATAAAACAACCTCCATAATTTTTTCAAAAATCGGTGCACACCCTCTATGCCTTTGGTATCCCATGGCTTACTCTGCTCCACTGGTCCTAAGAACATTTCATACATCCTAAAAGTATCAGCGCCATATTTTTCAACAAGCACATCTGGATTTACTGTGTTGAATTTCGACTTAGACATTTTTTCAACTTCCACACCACAATTGTATTTTCCATCTTCTAATTCAAATGTCGCATTGGCATAATCCGGTTTCCATTTTTTGAACGCTTCGGTATCCAAAACAATCCCATCTACAATATTGACATCCACGTGCAACTGATCTACTTCCATGGTCTTAGCCAATCCAGCAGAAACAAATACCTGCGTCCCTCTTTTACGGTATACAAAACGAGAACTTCCTTGAATCATCCCTTGATTTAATAATTTTTTGAAAGGTTCGTCAAATCCAATATGTCCCAAATCGTATAAAGCTTTGGTCCACATTCTACTGTACAATAAATGTCCTACCGCATGTTCAGTACCTCCAATATATAAGTCTACCTGACCCCAATAATCACTCACTTTTCGATCACAAAATTCGGTTGTGTTGTGCGGATCCATATACCTTAAAAAATACCAGCTACTACCCGCAAATCCAGGCATGGTATTGGTCTCAAAATGATTGGCTTTCCAGTCTTCGATATTCGCTAGTGGCCCCTCTCCGTCTGGACCTGGTCCGTAATTTTCGACAGTAGGTAATAACAATGGTAATTCCTTTTCTGATAAAGGATAAGCAATGCCATTTTTCCATTGAATTGGAAAAGGCTCACCCCAATAACGTTGTCTGCTAAATGCAGCATCGCGCATACGGAAATTGACTTTCTTTTTTCCAATACCCATTGCTACTAATTTTTCAATGACAACAGCAATGGCGTCTTTTTGAACCATCCCATTTAAAAAATCACTATTAGATAAAATACCTTCCTTGGTAGGATTCGCGGCAGTACCGTCATAGGCATCTCCAATGATATTGGTAATAGGAATATTAAAATGTTGCGCAAATTTAAAATCACGATCATCACCACATGGCACCGCCATAATCGCACCGGTACCATATCCTGCAAGTACATATTCGGAAATCCAAATTGGGATGCGTTGTTGATTGAATGGATTCACCACATAAGCGCCTGTGAAACAACCTGTAATTTTTTTCTCTGCAATACGCTCACGCTCGCTTCTGCTTTTCACATAAGCGATATAGTCATTCACTTCTTGTTGATGTGATGCAGGCACAATCTCATTGATCAATGCATGTTCTGGCGCAACCACTAAAAAATCTACTCCAAATACAGTATCAGGTCTTGTCGTATAGACAGTAAGCATTGCGGTATGGTCTGCCACTTTAAAATCAATTTCAGCGCCATAACTTTTACCAATCCAATTCGCTTGCATTTCTTTCATTGCATCGCTAAACTGAATGGTGTCTAAGCCAGCTAATAAACGATCTGCATATTCTGTGATGCGCAAATACCATTGACGTAATTTCTTTTTTTCTACCGGATGTCCGCCTCTTTCACTATATCCATTGATCACTTCATCATTGGCTAATACAGTGCCCAATGCAGCGCACCAATTCACTTCCCCAAAACCACAAAAAGCCAATCGGTATTGCATCAATACATCTTGCTGTGCTTTCTCATCCCAACTATTCCATTGAGCTGCTGTAAAATTTAAATTAGGATCTGCAGGACATGCGTGTTTTGAATTGCCTTCGGTTTCAAATGCTTTCACCAACACATCGATTGGATTGGCCTTATTTAAATGACGATCAAAATAACTATTGAATAATTGTAAGAAAATCCACTGCGTCCATTTATAATAAGTGGCGTCACAGGTTCTTACTTCTCTATCCCAATCATAACAAAATCCAATATTGTCTAATTGACTTCTAAAATTATCAATATTACTATGGGTGCTTTTTGAAGGATGGACCCCATGCTCCAGGGCGTATTGTTCTGCAGGTAATCCAAAAGCATCATATCCCATCGGATGTAAAACATTGAATCCTTTTAATCTTTTATACCTACTATAAATATCAGAGGCGATATAGCCTAAAGGATGGCCCACATGCAAGCCTGCCCCACTCGGATAAGGGAACATATCTAAGACATAACATTTTGGCTTATTGCTTTGATTGGAAACCTGATAGGCCTTTTGATTTTTCCAGCTTGTTTGCCATTTTTTTTCGATCGTCCTAAACTGATACTCCATCTGCTAAATTTTCTTAAAAATCTGTAATTATTCGGTTTTGAATCTACCGGCCCACTATACCTCCTATTTTTAACAAAATTGG
>Ga0114975_10000259_pt1 | contig 39616 bp, 33 predicted proteins | sample S_130626_EF_Meta_FD_87031 | JGI IMG/M metagenome (GOLD analysis project Ga0114975, IMG submission 87031) | Freshwater microbial communities from Lake Simoncouche, Canada to study carbon cycling - S_130626_EF_MetaG | ecosystem: Environmental > Aquatic > Freshwater > Lake | place: Lake...
AGAACCCGCGCCCGAGCCAACAGAAGAACCTGTATCAGAACCAACAGAAGAACCTGTATCAGAGCCAACAGAAGAACCCGCGCCCGAGCCAACAGAAGAACCCGCGCCCGAGCCAACACAAGAACCCGCGCCCGAGCCAACAGAAGAACCCGCACCCGAGCCAACAGAAGAACCCGCAACCGAGCCAACAGAAGAACCCGCGCCCAAGCCAACAGAAGAACCCGCCCCCGAGACAACAGAAGAACCTGTATCAGAACCAACGGAAGAAGTCGCCCCCGAGACAACAGAAGAACCTGTATCAGAACCCACACCAGAACCCGCACCCGAGACCACACCAGAATCTACAGAAGAACCCGCGCCCGAGCCAACAGAAGAACCTGCACCCGAGACCACAGAAGAACCCGCGCCCGAGCCAACAGAAGAACCTGCACCCGAGACCACTGAAGAACCCGCACCCGAGACCACTGAAGAACCCACACCAGAACCCACACCAGAACCCACACCAGAACCCACACCAGAACCCACACCAGAACCCACACCAGAACCCGCACCCAAGCCAACAGAAGAACCCGCACCCAAGCCAACAGAAGAACCCGTACCCAAGCCAACAGAAGATAATAATATTGCAAAACCACAAACGGAAAATATTCATTTTTCTGTTGAGAATGAAGTACCACAAACACCAAACATTGTTTTTATCGTTCCATACCGTAATAGAAAACAACAACATGCTTTCTATTCAAAACATATGACTACAATTTTAGAAGATTTTCCTTTGAATTCATATCGTATATTATATATTCATCAACAAGATAACCGTGAGTTCAATCGTGGTGCTATGAAAAACATAGGATTTATTACTGTAAAAGATATGTATCCAAATGATTACAAAAACATTACATTAGTATTTAATGATATTGATACAATGCCATATACAAAAAATTTTTTGAATTATTATACAACACCGGGAATTGTAAAACATTTTTATGGATTTACATTTACACTAGGTGGAATTGTATCTATAAATGCTGGTGATTTCGAAAAAATAAATGGATTTCCAAATTTTTGGGCGTGGGGATTTGAAGATAATATGTTACAATCGCGAGTATTGAAAGCGGGGATAAAAATTTCACGTGATCAATTTTATCCTATTTTAAGTCCAGATATACTTCATTTTTCAGAAGGTGTTACACGTAATATAAATCGTACTGACTATGATATTTTTCGATCAAATACAAATGAAGGTATTAATTCAATATCAAATATTCAACAATATATTGATGAAAATACTGGATTTGTAAATGTCGTTTATTTCTATACTTCACGTGAAGAAAATACAACAACAAAAACAGTATATGATTTACGAAATGGCTCGGTTCCTTTCAAATCAGTATTGTCAAAAGGATTAATGAATAATACACGTCGTAGACCAAGAATGAATATGATGTTTTAGTAGAACGGACATTTGAATTGATAAACTGTTAGTCGTTAGTCGTTAGTCGTTAGTCATTAGTTGTTAGTCGTAGATTTTGTTGGAAGTTTTACAGATTCAACAGTATAATCATAGATAAAACGATAAGTCAAACCGATACTATCAGAGTCTTCCCATATACCCGATATTTTTAGTACAAAACGTTTTGGAAGAGAGAAATTCATACTATATATTATTTCATTTTTTTGGTGAATTTTGATTAATCCATTTAATAATTGATTTTTCAAAATAGGCATAGATCGTTTTGTGCAGTGATAAATATTTTTATAAAATTCTAATATGGAATGTTCAATATTAATCAATCGATTCACTGTTTTTTCATTAAACTCTATTTTTGGTTGTAATTTAACAAAAAATTTAGACCCGCCATTATTGAAATGGCCTTTACAATTATTATCAAAATCTCTAAAATCTTTATCACGATCACGTGTTAAAATTCTTGTATATTGTTTTTCACAATTTTCATGTTTATACTGTTGAAGATTTGTAATAGGGGGTTTTTTAAGTGAGTTATTACAAAAGATTGGTGATATTTGTCCGTCGACAAATTCAAATGGAATATTTGAATTTTTCAATGGTTTAATATTATTGTCTATAATTCCGTCCAAAAACAAATCAACTAATAAAAAGATACCATGACATACAAAAAAATTATCAGAATATATTATTTTGGTAAATTTACCATCCATAATAATATTTTTTTTATTTTCTAAAATAAAAATATTTTGAACATAGAATTGTGATAATTCATAAACAATATTTGCTATATTTTTATCATCATCTTTATAGAGTTGAAGACTTGTAATAGGACGTCTTGAAAGATGATGATTACAAATGATAGGTGATTTAATTTCTGATGATTCATTCGTTTCAATAGAATTTATGTGATCCATAAATTATAAGTTATAATAATAATAATGGAAGCATTTATTTCAGTTTAATATAAGAATAAAAAATTCAATATAATATATATATTATATATCAGTATTAAAATGGCATCACCTGATGTATTTAGAAATAATTTATTATCATCTAATTTGAAATGGAAAGGAATTTCATATCAAGAATTAGCATCGGGAATAAAATACAATACATACACAAAAGATAGTATTCTTTTTCCAAGACTTTTGATGAATGCACTACCATTAAAATTATATCGTCGTGAAATAGCAAATACTGTTGTGAATTGTAATCCGAGAACGTCATTAATAGGACAATTTGACAATCCGGGACAAACAAGTGTTACATCATATAATACAAAAAATGGTTTAGCTTTAACTTTGGATAAGATAAATAGTAATTATGATAGTAATTCTTGTCAACATCCTAATTCAAAATATGGGGAACAAAGTTGTCAAGCTTTTCAATCACCTGAGCAAAACGCGAAACGACGTGTAAGAAGTGCAGGTATGGTACGTTTGAAATATAATAATGTAAGTGCGAATTATTTTACAGATACGAATCAATATTTAACAAGTCGTAATCGAACATTTCAACAAAATCAATATTTTCATATTCGCCAAGGTGATTCAACGGCAAGACCGGGAACTTTAGGCGCCATCGATAATATTTATTCAGCGAATGGTTATAACAATTGTCCAAAATTCAATGTTACAACACCAATAATTTATCATTATACATGGTTGACAAATGGTAGTAATATTTTTAACAATACGACAAATCAATTTACTGTAACTATTCCAGTTGGATTATATAGTATTGATGAATTTAATAATATATTGAATAGTGCAATGTTACAAAATTATCATTATATGATAATAAAGATAACAAATACTCCTTTTTTCTTTTTGAATTTTAGTTATAATGGAAATTTAAATAAAATTATATTGACTTCTACTTCTATTAGTAGAACTACATTTTTACCTGATTCAGAATATATTTATCCAAATTTCCAATCACAAATATGGTCAGTTCCGACTAGTTCATTTAATCCACAAGTAATAATACCTGAAAACTCAATATTTCAATCAGGACTTGGATTTTCCGCGGATACTTATCCTTCAACAGGAAATAATAGTACAGATCAAACAATTTTTAGTACAGATTCACCTAGTTTGAAACGTAATTATGTGCCTATTTATTACAAACCAAATAATAGTGAATTTGCTTGTCAAGGAGCAGTATCGGGTAGTAGTTTGATTGCTAGAAAAAAATACAATACTATTACAAATGGTGCGAATAAATTAGGTGTAATATATGGTAATCAAGTAGCAAATGCTTTAGCATATGGTGTCCCTAGTCCAGGATATACATTAAAAGATCGTATAGGATTTCCAATTATAAAAACTCCAATAATTTCAAAAAATAATACAGAAAAATGTTGTATTATTAATCGTAGTATGCGTAATATGCGAAATGGTTAAAGTGGTTAAAAATGATAATATGAAACATCGTTGTCAATACACCATTGAATACATTTTTGTAAATGTATTTTTACTAAATTTTCAAGTTTTCCATTATTATCAATATTTTTGTATTTTATAGAATAATCAATATTTTTTTTAGATTCTGTTGTTATTAAAGAATTTGTAATTTCAGAATTATTTGTTTCTTGATTGTTTATTTTTTGATCATCTAAATAACGAATAATACGTTTATTTTTTGTTTCAATTAATATGATTGTTTGATAAATATTTTCAATTTGTTGTTGACCAAAAATAGCATTGTATTCTTCAATTCTATATAAAAAATAAGATGAAATATTTAAATTATTCAAAAATCGTGAAATATGATTTTTATTTTGTATATTTAGTATCATTTTTTCAAAAGCGGATTTAATATATGGAAAAATATGGAAATCATTTGAGTAGATGAAATCTTTACAGACTAAATATTTTTCAGAGTTAGCATATCTACTTGTTTGTGGTTTTGTAATATATACTTTTTTATATACGGATGACAAAATGTACAAAATATCCAATGTGTGTTCCATGAATATATCAAATATTTTTAAGACAAAGTGTCCACCTTGTTTTTGTAAACAAATGGCATAAGATATTTGTGCAAATAATAAAGACGAAATATTTGACTCTTGTTGGTTAAAATCAGATGAAAAATCGAATCCGCCATCAGCAGTAATAAAATCCATAGAAGATCCATAAAGTTCTCGACATTTAATAAAATTATCTAAAGATAAAATATTTCCAGTACCATCTGAACCAACTTCAATATGTACGTTTGGATTAGAGCGAATAAAATGATCACTTTTTTTCCAAGCGGGAATATTTGAATTATTGTTTGGATTAGATGTAGAAGTATCGTCTAGAATTGTCATACCAACATAAATATCATTTTTATTTTTTCGTAAATTCACAATTGCTTCAATGAAACCACCAGGGCCTTCTGCAAGATGAAATGTACGAATAACTGGGTTTTCAGGAAAAAGTAATTGTGTAAAATGTAATTTATTATCATAATCATGTGAAATATCAGTATTATAATGATGAAAAAAGAAAAATTTTAAAATTTCAATCATTTTGAAATAAGATCGTGATAAAGGTTTATATTTAGAAACACATTTATTTTTTCCAGGAATTAAAGTGTTAATAAATTCATATGGATTTGTATATTTTTTAAAAAAATCCCATTCTTGTTCAAATCCTTTAATTTTATTTTTAATTTCATATAAATAATTTGAAAGAGAATTAGAAATAAAAATATCAGAAGTTTTATCAGAGAATATACAATCTATTGATTTGTAAAGAAATATATTTACATTAGGTAGCAAAAAATACAACATATATGTTATACAAACAATTGAATAAGATATATAATAGCAAAACTAAGGTTTATATTGCTTTATGGAAACAAAAATTTATCTATAGTGCTTCTAACACAAAACATTCGATGTATTATAATTCCTAAAATGAACAATGCTAACATATTTATCCAAAAAGAGTATCCATTGAATAATGAAAAAATATAGGCGAAAATAATAACTATAACTGTATCAAAAATAGCAATACCAAAAAAACGGTATTTACGCATGCCTTTTCGAGAACCAGGTTCTCCAAAAATTTTATTGTATTTAACTAAACTTGGAAATGGACAAGATGGACTCATTATTTATTTTTGGTCGGTTTCTTAATCTTTATAGAGAATTTATTTGGCATTTCAATAGCAGATTTTGTAGGTGGGGAAACTGGAATGGTTTCAGAAGACATTTTGTCGTCTTCTTTTTCGTCATTTTTTTCTAAAGATACACTACTTGATTCATTTGTAGGAAGCAAAATAGTAATACGTTTTCCTTTTGATGGTTTGATTTTGATTTTTTGAGAACTTGTTCTCTGAGATTGTTCAAGAATTTTATTTTCAATTTCAGATAAAACAGGCAATTCAATATTGTGTTTCATATGTAATTTAAAAATCTTTTCAGCATTTACTCGAGTTGCTTTACGGAATACAAAATAACGATTTAAAAATGAAATACGTTTTTCATCAACAGACATAGTTGAAGCCGTTCCGTATTCACTGGCAATATTTGGGTTTCGTTTTATTTCAGATGTCATATGGTTGAACATTTCATGAAACAATCCAGTTCCAGAAGGTAATCCCATTTTTTTTGCTGTATTATCGTCTACTAAAATGAATCCATAATCACTGATAGCAGTGACAAAATAATCAAAATTTACCAAATATTCTCGAAAAGTTTTATTAATGGTTTCTTGATATACATTTATAGGATAACCAATACTAGTATCGTCTGGAACAAATCCAGAATGTGAATATTTTTTAGTTAATTCAAACATTTTACGATTTCCATCGAATATAACCATAGATTCATCTTCATTTTTATTTTTTAATAATTTGAAAACAGTTTCACCATCATAACAAGTGCCAATAAAATATCCATTTAAACGAGTGCATTCCGCCAAATTTCTCAAAAATCGATGAAGAGTAGCTTTATTTTCCCAAAAATAATGAAGAGCAAATTGGCAAGAACTTATATTAAATCCATCTTGAGCTATACCATATTGTTTATATACACCATCGCCTAATAATTTGGCATCTTTTGGTCCATTACCGAAGATAGCATCAGCGATTGCTTTATCTTTAGGAGTGGTAAAAGCATCTCCATTACGAATAAGTTGTGCAGTTGTTCCATTTACAAAAAGGGCATTCGGTATTGGTTTAACTTTTCGACATAATTTTAAATAACGGGCACATGCACCATCTAATCTATTATGAATATTTGGAACAGAAATATCAATACCAAAAACAAATGATAATTCTGCTTTGATCCATTTAGATAAATCACCAGCTTTTCCTACAGCATAATCAATTAATGTATCTTTACGATGGGAAACTGCTAAAATCAAATTTTTTTTTACATATAAATTATGAAAATCACGCAAACCAGCAGTACGTTTTTCATTACCTGTTTCTAGATTTAAACTATTTGAACGATTATAGTATACTCCTTCTCCAGCTGCTCCTTCTCCATCACCTTCATCAGAAATATCAATCATTTCAGGAATTTCTGTTCCTTCTGTAATCATTTTTTTTGTAACAGGTCGATGGATAGATTGCCAATTCGTATTTGCTACATGATAAGCATTACCAAAATTATTTAAACCATTACGTAATTCAGTTGTTTTATCATAACGTACACGAAGAGGTATCCATCTCCAACCACTAGCATTTTGAGGTTGATAACTGAATTCTACAATCATATGATCTTCAAAATATTCACCTTCTTCACTATAAAGGGCCAAATTTTGATTTTTATCTTCACGTAATAAAATATTGGTATAACAGGCATTTGGGTCATATGGATTGGTTGGAATAAATTTCACAGGTTTATATAGTGATGTATTATCATTATCACCAAAAGTAGGTAATTTTCCATTTACCAAATCTTGGAATGGTTGAAGAAATCCATCTGTTTTTTCATTGAAACCACATCGTAATTCTAATATTTTATATTGAACGAAATTTTGTAAACCTTCTACATTTTTACCATCTTGAAAAATATGATGAATTTCATCTTTACCATGTTTATCTTTTTTAATAGAAACTAAGAAATCAATTGTATTAAAATGAGGGGGTTTCCATTTGAAGGATCGTTCCCAAGAAATTTTTTGTAATTTCGCAGCAGAACCCACTTTATCTACACCAACACCTGTATTTGATGGTGTAAAAATAAGTCCATCTGTATTATAAGAGTATATACCATCATCAATATCTGAAATAATTTTAGAACAAGCTTGAAAAATCGTTACACTGGGTGATGTCATACAAAATGTTTTACATTTGATTTTAAAGTCACATGCTTTATTTTCCTCATCTCCGTGTTTTTTGCCAACAAGAATAGAAATTGGATTTAAACGACTAATAAATTGTTGTAAAAGTGCTAATCGATATCGAATAACATTTTCATTACCTTTATGTATTTGATTTTCGCTATCTTTTTTTTTATCTTTTTTATCACGTATTTCAGAAATAGATGTATTTGATTTTTGCAATGGATTTTTATCATCTAAGAAAGCATCTTCTAGAACTGGAGTATCTTCAAGATCTAAAACAGGTTCTTCACCTGTTTTCGAAAAAGCATATTCCCGTGTGCTTTTTTTGTGGACAAAATAAATGTCAAATGCGGCATAAAGTTGTATTGATTCACCCATCTTATCATATTTGATAAATTCACCATCAACAATACTATCAAACAAATTTTTATTTATGGTTTTAGAACCTGTAAAAATAACATTCATATTTGTATCAATCATATATATGGATCCTTTGGAATTTACAAACAATAATTTACGTTCACCATCAGCTTTATCTGTAACTGTATAATGATTTCGAATGTTTGGGGTCAATGAATTTTGATAATTTTCTACAATATTTTCAACTTGTAAAGTAACAGAAGAAGGTCCGATAAAATCGCGATTTTGTACACGACCCTGTTGATATTCATCTCCACGAATTATTTTCATATATTCAAAAAGGATATCATCTCGTTCTATATAAGAAATAGGATAAGCGGTTCCTTGAAGTCCAGAAAGAACAATACGAATGGTTTTACGAATTAAATCAACTAATTTTGTAACCGTATTCCATTGTGTAGCAGTTCCAACACGTGTATTATCGATCTCCATTTCAATTTCATATGTTTCCAAACCTTGAAATACACCAGAATCTTGAACATCATATGTTTTTATAAATTCACCACGATTGGAACGAGAACTTCTTACAATACTAATATCTGCGAATATTGGGAGATCGGGGTGTGAAAATCTTACACGATTTAAGTAACGAAAAGATTTCATTTTTTCGGTCCATTTATCCAAAATATTTCGAATAAAATCGGATCTTGCTGTAGAATTTTGTTCTAATTGATAAGAAATTTTAAGATTGAAATCGTCAAACAGAACGGGTTTAATTTTTTCACCTTTATATTCGGGTAATGTTTTTTGTGTAAATTTAATTTTATCATAAGTGGTTGAAGGCATATCCAATAACTTTTGAATACTATTTGTGCGACAATATTCTTGTATAAGATCTAAGCCAACAATTTCAGCACGTATATTTGACATAGACATTTTACCACGACTATCCATATATTCATGAAAAATACGTAAACTATGAAACCCTTCTGGTAAGTCTGTTTTGAAACCAAAAGAATATAAATGTTTTACTACGTTATCATAATCAATCTTAGATAATGGTTTGTATTTTCTAGTATTAGAATTGAATCGAATTTCCACTTCATTTACTTTACGATCTGTTCTTTGTATAGGATTACTTGCTAAATAAGCGGACAATAATGTTTCAAGTTGTCCTTTCGCTTGAATTTTAGATATAGTTTTTGAACGATCCTGATTTTCATCGGTTGTCTTATTGTCCGTATCTGTATCTGTATTCTTAGCAGTATCGGTATTCGTATCTATATTCATAATATTATTAATTAAATGGTATACAATATATAATAATAAAACATTATATTGTTATTTTAGATTCAATTTTATTATTATAGAGAGTAATAATAAAATTTATTGAGACTATTACATGAAATGCTAATAAAATTTCAAGGATTTATAACATTGTAGATGTTGTTTCTAAAATTTTCGCATAAACATCTGGTTTTTTGTATTTTTTACCCGATTCCCAAAGAATATTTAATGGTGCTGACATAGAGTTTAATTCTTCCAATTTATAATTAGAAATTGCTTTAAGAGGTAAATCGAAATTATCAAATCGAAATAGAGTAGTAGAAATTTTTTTTATTTTGTTGTCAAGTTCTTCACCTTGTGAAAGTTCAATACTATAATCGTTTTTACCACACTTATAAAGGACAAATGTTTCATTTGAACTATCACCAAATTCCATGTACATTCTGTCTGGTAAAGTTTGTTTGTCTACATTAACAATTAAAAATCGTTTGTTCAAATAAATGGTATACATTATTAACATGTCCATTGTAATACGTTTATTCGTCATAAAATCTGACATAATTTCTTGAAATAATATTTTTGTTATTTTTTTATTTCCATTTTTTACAGATGTCGGGGATTTTTTCATATATTCCATCATTTTTTGTTTTTCTTCAATTTCAATATTACCATAATGATGTGCGATTCGTTCGTATGTTTTAAAACTATATAACCCAATATAAATACACCAAAAAAGATTGTCTGTTCGTTTTGGAAGATACGATGATTTGATTTCTTTAGAAATGACAATATTTGTTATTGGTTTTGAATCATTGAAGATTTCACTTTCCAATACAAATGATGGTTTGGATTGAATCGTTTCTTGTAATGGAATATGAGTAATATTTTTATGTTCAATCCATTTTTTGAATATATATGGTTCCAAAACCATTAATTGTGAAGGATCATCAAATTTATTATTTGGAAAAAAAATTTGATGAAAAAAAGTCATATCTTCTTTTCTATTTCGATGTTTTCTATTATATACATAAATATAACTTTAAATACTTTATAATTGTTTTTTATTATATCGTACAATCATTACATCATTTTCAGAGTCAATATATTCTTTACAAAAATATAAATCATAATTGATAGGTGGAAAAAAACGATCACAAATAATATCATTATCTTGAGAATCACAGATAAGACTTATAATAAGTTCATCACAGTTTTCATGATGTATAGCTTCGAAATATACTTGTTCTCCACCAATAACAAAACATTTTTTGATAATACAATCATGTATTTCTAATGTAAGTGCTTCATGTAAAGATGAAACGAAATAAACATCAGTATATTCTTTCATTTTCCATAATAATGGTTGGGAAGTAATTACTACATTTACACGATTTTTCAAAGATTTACAATGTAAACTTTCAAAAGTATTTCTTCCCATAATAACCATATTTTTTTCTCCATATTTACAATCTTTTGTGGTTTCTTTACGAAAAAACGCAAGATCATTTGGTTTATTCCATGGTATAGTATTATTGTAACCAATACCGCGATCTTTTTTACGAAATGCTGCTATTATAGAAAATTTTTTCATAAATATAGTATTTATTATACCGTTTCTAGATGGTTTTCAGAAAAAAATTCATTTTTGTATTCATTTTTTTGACATTCCAATGGTAAAAGTATGTTTTCTTGATCGTGAACATATACCAAGTAATTATGTATTTCTTCTAAACATGATTGTGGTAAAAAAGAAAGATTAATAAAAATACCACTTTTATTTTGATTAATTTTTACAGAAGAGTATTTTTTTAGAATTTTTAAAATTTCAATTTGATGATTTTTTGTCATATTTTCTATAGTATGTTTCATTTCTTCTAATTTCAAAAAATTATTATTATAATTATCAGTCATTTACAATGTGTATTAGAATCATTTTATATTTTTTTATTAAAAATATATTATTGTATTGTCTATTATGAGTGCTATGACACACTAGTACCATCATCACTACCACTATCATCACTACCACTATCATCACTACCACTATCATCACTATTAGCAGTATTAGCAGTATTAGCAGTATTAGCAGTATTAGCACTACCACCACTATCATCATTATTTTGTAAAAGTCCACCTATTTGTATACGTGGTTTTGTAGTAGATTGTCTAGATTTTTCTATGAATGATCTATCTGTCAATTTACCAATAACACAAATATATGGATCATTTAATTCATAACGGATACCAATGACTTTTACATGTATAGTAGTATTTTCTTTTATTGATTGAAAATAACGATCCATATTATGATGATCACGTGCTACAAAAATAGTTACAGGTATAATTTGACCATCTAATACTTCAGCATGAATACCAGCTTTGGTAATTGTTTTCGTTTGACATTCAATAATCATTCCTTCAACAGGGTGACATATTTTACAAGAAAATACTACTTGAAATTCAATATTTTCTGTGTTAATAACTCCAGAAGAATAATTAATAATTTGAATAGAAGTAGGACGTATAAAACCTTCTTCGATACATTTTCCTTCCATTTGATTAGTCAATTTTTTATGTATATTTTCTTTTATATTTTTACCAATTTCTACTATTGATAAAATTACTTTTTTTGTAAGCATAGAATCAATATAGACACCATATACTTTTCCTTTTTCTATTTCTTTTCCTTTTAAACGTTCACCTTTATTATCTGGTCGGTTCTTTCTATTCATCATGTTAGTTCTAAATATATAGTAGTATTATTATTATATATTTATATAATGTTTTGATTTCAATTTTTATCTTTGGTATATTTCATAATTCCATTAATGAGAACCTGTTCATAATTTAAAAACCAAATTTTACCATTTGTATTTTCATTTTGAAATTTTCGAATAAATAATTCCAATACTATAACCAATCTATTTTTACCTTCACCAAATATCTTTTTAATATTATCAGTAGTATAAACGGGTTTACCTAATACCTGATTAATTTTTGTTAAAATATCTTTAGTTAATGCTTGATTAACACGTGCACCACGTTTATTTACGGAATCTGTTAAATCTCTGATTTTGAATACATATTCATTTTGATTATCAACCCAATCCATAAATCCAATAACTGTATTCAATCGATCTTTATTAAAAATATTTTTATCACTATATTCGAGAGAACGTATCAAAATATTTGCTTCTGAAAAATCGGCTTTTTGCCAAGTACGTTTTTGAACATATATTTGTGTAGTTTTATTATCATCAGATAATGTTAATCCCATTGTTCCATTATTAGCTATAATCATACGATTATCAAAATACTGTTTTATTAAATAATCAGAGTTCTCGATTGGTTTCCATGAAGATTGATAAATATAATTTAATAGTAATATTTTTTTTTCAAAGGATAATTCATCTAATATATGTTCAACCACTAAATGTTTCAATTCGTCCAAAGTGAATTCATGATTTTCTATTAAATAATCCATTACAATACTATGATTTTTATACCAATTACGTTCTCCTATTGTTATTTTACCATCTTCAAAAAATGCGATTCGATAATTTTCTTGAATATCCGACCATAATTTCTGTGTTTTTTCATTCAATGTTTTATTTGATATTTTTTTTTGTTTTTCTTCATCTTGATCGGTAGTTTTTATGTTTTCATCTATGGCATCAGTAACAATACCAGAATCATTAACGTCATTAATATCAAGATCAACAATATCAAGATCAACCATATCAAGATCAACCATATCATTAAATTTATCAGGTAATTCAACGAGTAAACTACGAGATTTATAATCAACAGGGCGTTCTCTATCATATATAGTTGCGTTTTCATCTGTAATTTCAATAGGTTGAAAAAAATAATATTGTCCTTTATTAATCAAATGTCCTAATCTACCATAACGATCAAGCAAAAATTCATTTTTATTTTCAATTAAAAATGTGAGCGCATCATAAATTTGTTGAATAGGATACTGTTTTACGATATTAATTGCGGATATTAATTCATCTTCACGAAAGAAAAATCTACCACGTTTATTCGTATTTGGTATATCAACAAAAAGATCACGAATACGTTTTAAAATACGTGATCGATTACCTTGTAAAAAATCTTCATTATATGTAGTTTCAATAATATTTTCAGGTCCTGCTTGTGGGGAACAAGTAAAATTACAGTTATTCATATAATCACATATTTCTGTAAATGGACGATCGCCTACTTTGTATTCTAATTGTTTTCGTGTAGATGTTGTGATAGAAACAATTGGATTTTCCATAGCTTTTTCAAAATTTTCTAATGTATAATTAGTTTGTCCAATATTCAAAATACAATCTATGGCGGTTTCTTTTAATACACGTGAAACGGCACCTATTTTTATGGATTTTTTTTCTGCCAAACGATATACATAAAGATCAGCAGATTCGGATTTATCTTCCAAAATTGTGCCATGTAAATAAATTTCTACATTACGTTTTTCAAATGGAAGACGACAATGACTTAAGTTACGCACACCACGACCAATAATTTGTTCAATACGATTCATATTGTACCATGGTTCCATAACATGAATTTGGCGAATATTTTTAAAATCTACACCTTCACCAGCAGCTTTTGAAATTAAAACTACTTTTACTATTTCACCCATACTATTATCAGGTTGATTAAAAAATTTAATATCTGAATCGTTGTTTGGTGAAAAAGAAATATCTCCTGTAATCATCATATATTTTGCTGGTTTGAATTTTGAACCTATAGGTAAATCTTTTTTAGTTTTCATTGTAAGTGAATCTATTAATTCAGGAGGTGTTTTTAAAAGAGATTTTGTGTATGTTTCCGTTCCTGCACGTGTAAATCCCATTTCTTCTAATGCTAATGCCATTGGTACTAATCCTGCATCAATCCATTGTGAGAAAATGAGAACTATACCTTCAGATTCATGAATTTTTTCACAAATCGTTTTCATTTTTGCGCTATATTTATGAAGATTTTCTGGTGAAAAAATCCGACCATAATTTGTAGATTTATATTCATAACTATGATTCATTTGTTTTTCATTGAAAGATTCTTTGAATGACATTATATTTCTTAATCCTTGAGAACCAATAATAGTAGGAATCAAAGAAACGGCAGCATCAGTGGATATTTGGTTCTCCAAATCCGAATGGGGATAAACAATATTTAATGCTTCTAATGGTGCCTGAAGAGTATTATATCCAAAAGAATCCATTTGTATAATAGTAGAATCATCATTTGCTAATTCAAATATATTTGATTGTGCGGATAATGAAGCTTTTTCAGATATTTTATTTTGTAATGTTTGTATTATTAAATTATAGCCATTTTTTTGACAATCTTGAATTGTAGTTAAATAAAGTGGTAAATGTTCTATTTTTTTATTTGGATCAATTGGTTTACCAGTCATTTGAAATGTTGGGTGTGGAAATTTAGAAAAATTTGAATCATCAGGATAAATACGAAAAGGAAAAGAATATGGATTTTCTCCACGTACATATGATACATATCCTGTCAATTTACGTATTAATAAACTACGGCCATCTTCTGGATATTTTTCATCTTTAATACGAAAATTGCCATATTTATCAAAAACATCTGAAATTTTTATTTCATCACGTTTATCATTTATATTCATCAAATTTGTCAACCAAATAATTTCTTCATGTGAATTATACATTGGTGTTGCAGAAAGTAATAATAATCTCATATTATTAGCATATTTTGCTACTTTCATAAGTAATTCCGCTGTTCTCTTATTTTTGTTTTCATTTGTAATACGAATATTATGTACTTCATCAATAATAATTAATCGATCGTTGAAAACAGTTTGTATTTTTTTTTGTTTGATACGTAATTTTTCTTCTTTGGTATACCCAACACCTTTTATTTCAGTAGAATCATTGATAAAATTGGCAAATTGTGTATATCCCATAAAAATATAATGTTCTTTGATAATTGCTTTGACTTGATTAATAATACGTTCTTTTGTGTTATTTTTCAAATAAGTAGGATTGATTTCAGAAAGTAATGCGTTTCCAACACAAGATGAGATTGTCCATAAACCATTTTCATTTTTTAATTTAGTTTCATCAAAAAGTTGTAATCTAAAATTGTCTTGTACATTAGGGGAAGCAATAATTAAAATTGCTTTTTTTTTACCAGTTTGTTTCATACTAAGTCTAGTTTCTTCGGCAACACCTATAGCTGCACATGTTTTACCTGTACCTAATCCAGCATACATAAGTAAACTATTATAAGGGGTATGAGTAGAAAGAAAATTTTTTACAAAAATTTGATGGGGCATTAATTCAAATTCTGAGTTACATAATATATCTGCTTGGGTTTTGAAATCATAAATTGTGCCATCATATTTTGTATCATTGAATTCTTTATGTTGTGCCAATTTGACATTGAAATTAGGATCATCTAATGTAGGGTAAAGAAAATCAAAGTCATCTGTAATTAATTCTTTATTTTCTTGAGATTCTGCTGCGGGTTCTGATGGCACGGGTTCTGATGGCACGGGTTCTGCTGCGGGTTCTGATGGCACGGGTTCTACTGCGGGTTCTGCTGCGGGTTCTGGCACGGGTTCTGCTGCGGGTTCTGCTGCGGGTTCTGGCACGGGTTCTGGCACGGGTTCTGATGGCGCTTGTTTTAATGATTCAACAACTTTTAATCGTAACTTCCGTGTTTTTTTAGGGGCAACACTTATTGGTTTTGGTTCAATAACAGGTTCTATTACATCATCGTCACCATCTTTCAGATCATTATGTTCTATAATTTGTAAATTTTTCGATTCAAAATAATCCAAATAATCTTTTAATTTATTCTGTTGGATCAATAGACGTTTCATACCCAAAGGTAAAATACGTTTATTATTATCTTCAGGATCATGATCTAATTGATATGGTTTACGTAATTCATATATTTGTTTTTTATCATTCCATCTATGATATTTAGGTCCTTTCTCTCTTTTTTTTTTCGTTTGTTTATTGGACATCTATATGTTATAATAACATAATATAACGAATATTTCAACATTTATAGTAACAACTATGAATTTTGCTCTAAAAACAATAATTATTCATTATTTTAACAGTATGAAGTCCTTTATCAACATTTGTTAAAATACGTATTTTTTCTAAATTGTAGGGTCGAAAACAAGATACAGAATCATGATATGTTTTCCATTCAACCTTACTTACTTCAGATGTTTGAAATATTCCTTTATTTATAGAATCTTCATACTTCATATACATTAAAAAATATTTGTGTTTATATGATTTATAATTTGAACCAGTAAAAATTTCTTCAAATGGTAAAATATTTTGAATGTATACCAATGATTCAGGAAAATAACCAGTTTCTTCAGAAAATTCTCTAACAGCACAATCATAATCATTTTCTTGATTATTACGTCTGCCCTTAGGAAAGCCCCACTCAGGTTCTTCCCAACAAGGATATTGATTACTTTCTTCAATCAAAGATTGTAATGTATAATTTTCAAAATTATTATTTACACCATATAACAATATTTTATATTTTTCACGGGAAATAATTTCTTCGGTTCTATATTGATTATTTACAGAATCACCCCAAATATTTTTCCATAATAAATCAAAATTACCCAAACATAATAATTTTTTCTCATCATTAGTCATTTGTTTTAACATATTAATAATATAATTTTTATTGTAAATAGAATATTTACCTCGCATAAAATCAATATAACCAAGAGTATCTTTTCGTCTTATTAACAAATATTGTAATTCATTGGACATTTTATTTGAATCATTATTAGGAACAATTCTGAAAACAATTATTCCAATACTTGTAATAGGCATTTTACATTGATGAAAAACATGACCAGATTTACCACAATTATTACAATTGTTGATATTATTATATGATGTTATTGTATTATTTTTATTCGTTTTATTCGTTTTATTTTTTTCAAAAAAAAAAGATGATTTGTTTTTTGATTTTGTTTCATAATTTATTTTTGTAACATTATTTTCAGAAAAAGATTTCATATATAGAAATTTTTGTAATTCGATTATACTGTAAGATTATATTAATCAAGTTCTATATAGTTTTCATTAACAAGATGAAATATGATTCAGAAATATGGGGTCCTTATTATTGGTTTTTTTTACATTCAATTGCGTATACATATCCAGAAATACCAAATTCAGTAACAAAACGTAAATATTACGATTTCATTCAAAATTTACCACTTTTTTTACCGAATTCTGAAATGGGAGATCAATTTAGTAATTTTTTAGATAAATATCCAGTAACGCCGTATTTAGATCATCGAGAATCATTTATGAGATGGGTTCATTTTATTCATAATAAATATAATCAATTTCTGGGTAAAGAAGAAATATCATTTTATCATAGTATTGATATATATAATAATTTTTACAAGACAAAACCAGTGATACTAAGTGAAACGTTACATATTCGTAAACATATTCTTTATGGAATATTAATTTTGTTTTTAATATTTTTAATATTTGTTCTCTATAAATGATATAGATGAGATTTGAATTAGTAATACTGTTAATAACAGGGCTAATTATAGGAAATATGTATACAGATGGTAAATATCTTAAAATAGCATTATCATGGAAAAAATATTATAAAATGATTGGAGTAGCTTTTGCTGGATTGGCATTATGTTGGTTATTACGAAAAAATCCCGATCGTGCACAAACAATTTTACAAACAAGTAGTGATTATGTAAAATATTTACCGATTGATAAGAATGTTACTAGTTGTATAGCACCATTATTAAATTTTACTACAAATCCACAATTTATGGATGGTGGTAGAACTATTTCAGGAGGGAATCCACAAACAGATCGTCAATATGTATCTTCACAGCGTATAATGGAATCTGGAAAACGTACTACAAAACGTTCTGTAAGTGAAACGAAAAAAAAATTTGTAGCAGCGAAACAAAATTGGTCTTGTGGGGATTGTAAAAATCAATTATCAGCATGGTTTGAAGTAGATCATACAATTCGTTTAGAAAATGGTGGAAGTAATCATATCGATAATTTAGTTGCATTATGTAGAGAATGTCATGGAAAAAAAACAGCAATAGAAAATTTGTAATAAATTTCACAAGTTACAATAATCAAAAAGAAAATAATACCATTTTATATAGAAGAAACAATGATTACATTTACAGATAAAATTAAAAATACATTATCTTCACCAAATATTTTAAATTACATTTTATTATATTTTATTTTATTTGCTTTGATTTTGGTTCTACCATTTTTTTTATACAACTTAGCAATAGGTGAAAACATGGATAATAATAATTATTTTTTTTTATATTTTACAATTTTTGGTATAGCATTAATTTTTTGTTTTTTATTATTGATTAAAAGTCAAAAATATATAAAAATGTTATTTGGATTGATAATTTTTATTATAAGTATGATTGGAATATTATTTTTTCTATTTAATAAATTTTCGTCCAAAAGAAAAAGTACAAATCGAATCATGAATATTGTATTAGGTATTACATTGGGTTTAATTGTAATGATTGCATTAGCTTTATTTTACAAAGTATTTCAAAAAATGTTGGAAAATCAAAGTGGAATTATAAATTTTATTATTCAATTTATTTTCTTTATTCCTTGTTTTATTAATGAAATTATAGAATATTTTTTGAATCAATATAATAATACTTCAAACTCAGTGTTCGTTTTATTCATTTTAGAAATTGTATTATTACTTTGTTATTTTTTAATACCAAGTGCTATTTTAAAAGTATTGAAAAAAAATGAAAACAATATTTTACCAAATGCCGTATTTTTACAAAACGAAAAAGAAATATCAGGTGATAATTTAAATTTATCATATCTAGAAAAGGAAGATCCTATAACAAAAGATATAACAAAATTAGGATTAACTAGCTATGGTATATCAATGTGGATATATATAAATCAACATAATCATACATTAAAAAAAGGGACATATAAAAATATATTTAATTATACAAATATTGAAAAAAATGAATCAAAACCACAAATATTATATTATGATGATATGGACGATGAGAAACGATCAAAAAATGTGTATAAAATAATTTTTGAAGGGTCAGAAAAAAATAGTAATACAAGTTATCAAATTAATTTACCTGGTCAAAAATGGAATCATTTAATATTCAATTATCATAATAGTTCAAATGTGGAATTATTTTTGAACGGAGTATTGATAAGAAATTTTGAAATGAAATTGAAAAACAGACTTAACTATTCTTTGACTGATAAGATAATAATAGGTGATGAAAATGGTTTAGATGGATCTATATGTAATATTTCTTACTATAGCGAACCTTTAACAAAATATCAAATAACAAATTTATATAATTTATATATGAATAAAAATCCACCAACTTTTGTATTAAATTTATAAAGGGTCTGCGGCGGTTTGAAATCTTCGACTGTATAGAATAATTTACACTATTATACCGTTTGAATAAGATATTTTAGGATACGCCATTACAAATCTTTAACGGTATAATTTAATCCAGAAAATATTTTATAAAACAATATAAAGAATGTTGTTAGTGTTATACTAATAACAATAATATACATCTTCTACATTATATTGTTATAACACCGTTCGAATTCATAAAAATATAATATAGAAGATGTATATTATCATGAGATATTTCTCAGTAAATAATATAATATAAATGTCTAAAAAAACAAAAGGAGGTGCTTCAAGTTTAATGAATAGTATTATGACCATTTTAGCTATTATTGTATTAGCAGTAATTGGATATTTTATTTGGTATAGATGGTTTTCTGGTGTGAATAATTTATCTGGATCTCAAGTAAATTTGAATACAATTGTGCCACCACCACCTATTTTAGTTTCTACATTGAGTACACCGAAATCAACAAGATATTCATATAGTATTTGGATTTATGTTAACACATGGAAGAATTCTACAAAAAATGTAATATTTAGTAGATACAATGACATAGTAGTATATTTAGACAGTACATCTGCTGTATTGAAATGTATTATTAATCCACAATATCCGCCTAGTGCTGATGCTACTGCTATAACTACTCTTTCAAATGTTATTGAACTATCAAAGGTGGATACCGCAAAAAGTCCTCCTATTACAATAACAAGTAATTTTCCTATTCAAAAATGGGTATGTGTAACATTTGTAATTGATAACCAAACAGTTGACATTTATTTAGATGGAAAAATGGTAAAATCATTGGCTATAAGTCAAGTTAATCCAGATGATAAAAGTAATATTTATTATGGATATGGTGCTGGATTTGATACAGTTGTTAGTGGTTTTAAACGTTGGCCAACACCAATTGACCCACAAAGTGTATGGAATTATTATACTTCAGGAAATGGTTCATCAGCACTAAGCAATCCTTCAGGGTATCATGCTGTTATAAATATTACAAGTAATAATGCACCAAGTAGTCAGATAAAATTATTTTAAACCGTCGAAGAATTCAGTAAATCGAAACCAAATGCATTCGGCATTAGGAGCAACCATTACATCGACAAAGTTGGTATAATAAATACTCCAAAGCTTTAATTGAGTAAATTTATCAACGATAAAGATATTTTTTTATACTGATAAATATTTGTAATGAAGCCATTGTGAGTATCATTACAAATGTCCTATTTGTACCGACTTTGTCGGTTTAATATTATAATAATCGATGACATGTAATTCAAAAAATATAGCGATAATATAATATACTATCATAAAATATGTCAGAACCACAACCTTCTACGATTATTGGAAATATATCAAATAGTGCAGAAAAAGTAGGTGATTCTTTGGTAAATATTAGAGATAATGTATCGACAACATTGAAAGATTTTTCATCAAATGTATCTAATTATTCTAGTCAAGAATTTATGGAATCAAATAGTATAATTGCGAAATTTGTATTTTTAATTTTGGTATTGATTGGATTTTTGATATTTATGAATTTAGGGATTAGTTTAATTACTTATTACATGCAACCAAATTCGAGTCCTTATGTATTATCAGGATTATTATCAGGAAATAATAATAAAATTGTTTATCAAGATCCTAAAAAGGTAGGTTCAGTTGCTATATTACGATCAAATAATGCTAAAAATGGTATAGAGTTTACTTGGTCAATATGGTTGAATGTTCAAGATTATGATCGAGTAAATAAAAAAAAGTTTCAACATGTTTTTACAAAAGGTGGTAATGGAATATTTGACAATAATGGTATTATGAAAGTAGATAATGCACCTGGATTATATTTAATTCCTAGTGAACCATCAACTGGTAATAAAATAAATATTTTGGCGGAACAAAGCAGCACGGTTAATGTTCAAATGAATGCACGTATTTATATGAATACAGCATCTTCTCAACCGACAAGTGATATAACAAGTGTAACGGAATATTTAGATATTGTTAATATTCCTATGAAAACATGGTTTAATTTAATGATTCGTATAGAAAATAAAATTATGGACGTTTACATAAATGGCGTAATAACACAACGTATTATTTTTCAAAATGTGCCTTTACAAAATTATGGTGATATATATTTGTGTGGTAATGGTGGATTTAATGGTCAATTATCTGATTTACGTTATTTCAATCGTGCATTAAATGTTTTTGAAATAAATAATATCGTAAGAAGTGGTCCAAATTTATCTACAAATATTAGTTCAGGTGTAAGTAATATGGGATTTCAATGGTATAATACAAATGGAATGGTATAATACAAATGGAATTGTATAATACAAATAATTTATCAACAATAAAATATAATAACTTGTAATCATAAGATATAATATGTCTACAAGTTCACAAAGTGAAGATAATATAATAATATGTAATTCATTAGCACAGCGTAATAAATTTTTATCTTTACTTACACCACAACCAAGATATGTAGCAGTTTCACCATATCCAACATATAATCAAAAACAATTAGATATGAGACGTAAAATTCAAGTGCTAAAATATGAAAAAAATTCAACACAAGCATCAAAAATAACAAAATCACAAAAATGGTCACAATTAGTAAACAATAATTTAAGATATAATATTTGTAACAAAAATCCTTATTTACCTACCCCAACTTCATCTTGTGGGGTTCCCGGACCATTGACATTTTTAACATACGATCCAACAGTTCCTCTTTATAATTATTCGAGTTCAAAAGATGTATACGCAAATTATACAGAAACTATAAATATTCCATGGTCAACTTCTTTGAACATTAAAACACAGAATGCATTAAATGGAATAGAAACAAATCTTTTTACTTTGGCAATTCAATCTGCTGAAAATCCATCTTATAGTTTTAATTTTACTGTACCGATTGGTATATATGTATCTGGATATAGTATAGAACCTATAAGTAGATCTATATATGTTACCAGCGCATTACTAAATGTATATTATTATGACGGAACAATAAATAACTCAAATAATTTAAGTTATAGTAAAATAATTACTAATACTGATACACCAATATTTGATAATAAAATAAATTTCATAACTACAAACACAGAACCAAATTATTTTGAAGCCATTCAATATATAGGAAATATATCTATCCCAAATATACAATTAAATAGCCATTATGGTTATGTTTATGATTTTAATTTAACATTTAATATTAAAGATGATACATATAATATTCCAACGAATTTTTCAACGAATTTTTCAACGAATGTTTCAAACGATGTTTCAAATTTTACTTATGGTGTTTTTTTGAATACTTTGAAAACCACAACAACTGTAAATTGTGAGATTTCGCCTGATGTAATAATTTCAGATTATCAATCATTTTCATTCAATGGAATATAATCGAGTTTATGACATATTGTTTGTAATTTCCATTCAAGATTCAAAGGTAATTTTGAAATATCAAATTTCAACTCTTGAATTCTATTCAAGAAAAAATAATGTATTCCAGAAACACAATTACACCAGTTATCTAATATTTTTTTTTTAAAATCATCTATTTTATTATAATGTTTGTAATGTAAAATAAAAGAATCTAATAAAAATTCAGGATATAAAAAATAATATTTTAAAGATTGATAATTTGAATCGTATTTTAAATTTGGATAAATTGTAGGAGCAATTTTTAATATATGTTTTATTCCTGATAAAGATGTTATATATATTTCTTTGATAGAATTAATTTTATTTTCAAAATCATGGGGTTTATAGTCTTGAATATTTGTAATGGGATCCTCTTTCAATGAGTCATTACGAATCATTGACGGTATTTGATTGTCAATACATTCAAATGAAACATTTGAATTTTTCAACGGTTTAAAAATCATTTCATTCGTGAAATCTTCACATGTGGATTCAAAATTTTCAGGGTAGAAATAACAATATTTGATAACGTCTACAATTTTACCAATATTATTAAGGATAGGTTCAATAAAAATATTTTTATTTTTTTTATATTCATATATCTCTAATTTTTTTAAAAATGATGTTTTTTCTTGTAATTCTTCATTCATTGTAATAAATTGACTTGTTAAATTATTCAATTTTGTTTTATCTTGTGTATTTATCATATTATATAAAAAATAACGTAAATCCTTTTCTTTTTCTATTTCTTCATTAATGTATGTATATTCCAATTTTATTGAGTTAATTTGTTGATCGGAAAGTATGATAGATTTATAACTACCACCTCTTACATTTTCAATACCATAATCAAACATATATTTTTTTACGTATTTATCTACGTCCATTACTGTTTGATTCCAAGATTGTTCAACTATATTTATAGGTTTGTATTTTTGTGGAAATTCAAATAGCAATGCACACTCCATCATTACTTTATTAAAATCTTCTGTTTGAGTATAATAAACAAAAAATTTAGATTGTATGTCTTGTAATCCAATTACATAAAGAATATAAGAATTCATTTAGAATTGGAAATATATTATTATATCAACATAATCTTTATATAATATTATTCAAAGTTCATTGTTTGGAGTTCATACATAATTGTTGAGTAGGAAATATTTGTCCAGACATACATTTATCTGAATCTTGTATATCCATACAACCAGTTTTTCCTTGAAATTCACCAATCAAACACCATTTATTTTTACTTGAAGAAATTGGATTTTGAATTGGACTAATGGTTGTATCAGTAGAAGGAACATTAATAGTTACATTTGTTGAATTTGGTGTATGATTAATTGTAGGACTAGGAATAGGACTAGGACTATACCTAATACTAGGACTAATACTAGGTATAGAAATAGTATTAGCATTATTATTATAATAATTTGGTGGATTATCACGTAATGCTGGGTGTAAAGCAAGAGTGGTACTAATAGAATTAAAAAGAGCGGAAGAATAATTTTTAGCAATTGGTGTATAGTTTGGAATATTATTTTTATCACTTGCAGCCAAAAATAAATTTCCAACATCTTTTGCAGTTCCACCAACAACATCTATACCAAATTTTGTAGTATCCGTTGCTAAATCTGTAGTAGTATTAATGACAGAACCTGTTGTATATCCAATCAAAGATAATAATGGTTTGATCAATCCCAAAAAATATTGTATTAAATTACCAATTATATTAAAAATATTTATTCCTAAAACTGCGAAAAATAATATCAAAATCAATACAAAAATGATAAAGTCTTTAGAATTAAATGAATAATTTTGTACACTAGCTTCATTTTGAATAATAGATGGACTTGTAATAGACGAATTTGTATCCATTTATACCTTTCAATATATAAAATGCCATGATATTATTTTGTATAATCAAAATAATATCATATGTTCTATATATTCTAGACGTTTGTTTATGTACGTTTAAAATGATCGTTTAAAATATATAAACAATATAATAAAATATTAATATGTTTATAAATTTTTTAGAAACGTTTTTTTTCCTGAGTTTAGGAATCGCATTCGTATTAATTTTACTTATAGTTTATCATTTTAAACAACAAATTACATGTATTGAACAAAAATCAGATACATTATTTGATATTATTCAAAATTTGGCAAAAGAAATAACTGTACTGAAAGCACAACAACATTTGAATAAAAATTCTTCAATACCTATGTTTTATTCATCAAATAATGAAAATTTAGGTAATATTTCAATGTTTCAACCTCCTATGCGCGTATTTAATCCTAATATTAATATTGAAGAATTAAACGAAAAATATTCCAATGACGCCGATGACGCCGATGACGCCGATGACGCCGATGACGTCGATGACGCCGATGAAGGTAATACAGACGATGAAGGTAATACAGACGATGAAGGTAATACAGACGATGAAGGTAATACAGACGATGAAGCCGATGACGTCGATGATGATGATGATGCTGATGACGTCGATGATGCTGATGCTGATGCTGATGCTGATGCTGATGCTGATGCTGATGCTGATGCTGATGCTGATGCTGATGCTGATGCTGATGCTGATGCTGATGCCAATACAGATAGTAAGACAACTGTATATAAAATAATAAAAGTAGATGATAGTGTTATTGAAAAAGAACCTGTAACAAATTTAGAAGAAATACACGAAGAATTATTTCAAGATGATTCACAAATACAGGAATTAGATTTAAATTTGGACAATAATACTACAAATATAGAAGACATAGATATAGATGAAGATAATAAAGAAACACCTTCATCGAATACAGAATCATATAAAAGAATGAATTTAACAGCATTAAAAAATATTGTATTATCACGTGGCATTCAAGTAGATATGTCTAAAATGAAAAAAAATGACCTAATCAAATTATTACAATAATTTTCTATCGTTAGTTATATTATAGTATGTCTTTTGTGGCCGAAAAAAATGAAACCATTTTTTATCCTGTAAATAATCCAAATATAACAAGTTTACCGTATCAGTATTTGTCTCAAATAAGTAATTTAAGCAATGAAATACCATTAGAAAATGCGTGGTATAAAGAAGGTTGTGAAAAAAATACATCAATATTAGATACATACAATATTTCTTCTAACCAACAATATCGAAAATATATGATAAAAAATAGTAAAGATATTATTACTTTCAATCAAAAAGAATACAAAAAACAATGTATTAGATAAATCATCTGTATTATATAAATAATGATTGAGAACCCAATCGAAGCTTTGAAAATTGTAAGTTTTGATGTAGGAATTAAGAATATGGCATATTGTGTATTTGAAATTTCAAATACAGAATGTAAAATATTGGATTGGAATGTTATTAATTTAATGAATGATAGTGAGATACAAGAACATGTTATTAAATGTAATATGGTAATAAAAAAAACAAAAAATAAATGTAATAATATTGCCAAATACTCTAAAGGAGAACAATGTTTTTGTGAAAAACACGCAAAAATAAGTGAATTTCAAATACCTACAAAGGAATGTTCTCCAACACAATTAAAAAAAATGAAAATAATAGAACTTTTTCAATTCGCAAATAATAAAAAAATACCTGAAGTAAATATGTATGATAAAAAAAGTCAATTGTTGGATAAAATAAATAATTATTATGAATCGATTCTTTTAAAACCAATCATTAAAGAGAAAAAAAATGCGAAAGAATGTAGTTTGATTAAAATAGGAAAAAGTATAAAACGTGAATTTCAAAAAATTTCTTCAATAAAAGATGTTCAAATTGTTATTATTGAGAACCAAATATCACCATTGGCATCTAGAATGGCTAGTATTCAAGGTTTATTAACACAATATTTTATTATGGAAAATAATGAGAACCAACAAGATATTCAAATAGAATTCATTTCTTCAAAAAATAAATTGAAATTGTTCTCGAATGATTCTGTAAATTCTGAAAATACAAATATTATAAATAGTGTAAATAAAACATACAAACAGCATAAATCAGATGGTGTAATTTATTCCAAACAAATTATCTCAAAAAACATATTGTTTCAAAAATGGTTATCATCATTAGATACAAAAAAAAAAGATGATTTGGCAGATTGTTTTTTACAAGGAATTTGGTATATAAATGATAAAAAATTGTCTTGTATTGTATAAATATGTATATGTATATGTTTTTGTATAATACGTTAAAATATAATATAAAAAATAGACTTGTTAAATAATAAAGAATTATAAAATGGAAGATATAACTCTTGATTTAGATAATTTGGAACCGATTCATATTGATTTTAGTGATCCTACACCAAATACACGTGGTAGTGGAAATTTTGGATCTGGTATTGAATTATTGATGAATGATAAAGTTAAAAATTCAAATAATGCCACCACTATAGATATGAAAGATTTAGACAACTTAGAAAATGAATTGAATGATCTTTCTACCAGTTTGGAAGGTAAACATTCTACACCAAGCACATCATCTAATAATCAATCACGAACATTTAGTGGATTTTCCAATTTTTTTGGTGGAAAAACAAACGAATCTTCGGAAAATGTCAAAATTATTACAGAAGACGATCACACTACAGATTCAAAAATTGGAAAGGCTACAGCAGAATCAATGAGTGGTAACACAAAAACATGGGACGGGTATTCTAAAATATCGGATGTTCCGTCAAATACACGTGGATCTTCTTTTCCTTCTGCAAACATTTCTGATCGTGAAAAACGTCGTAAGAAACGGTCTATGCTTCGTAGTATGGATGAATGGTATGAAAAAGGAATATTGAAAACACCAACCAATTTGAATATGGAATCATCTTATGAAGAAATTGAGGACGAATATGAAGGGGCATTAGAAGACAAACGTAAACGTGATGCTGTGAAATTACAACAAAATTGGCTTATTACAGCAGTAAATACAATCGAATATGGTAATGGAATGTTGAATCCATTTGATATTAATTTGGATGGATGGGGTGAATCGATAAGTGAAGATATTGATAGTTATAGTGAAATTTTTGAACAGTTACATGACAAATACAAAGGAGGCAAAATGAGCCCAGAATTGGCATTATTACTTAAATTGGGATTTAGCGCTAGTGTTGTTCATTTTACAAATCGTACTCTTTCAACGGCAGCACCAGGTGTAGATGATATTATGCGTCAAAATCCAGATTTAATGCGTATGTTTACAAATGCAACAGTAGATGTTATGAAAAAATCATCTCCTGGAATGTCATTCGCAAGTGAATTATTGAATAATAATCGTCCAAATACAATGACAGGTCCACCACCAGTTCCTGTTGATACTAGAAATCAATCTTCAGGACAAACACGCCCAGGACTGGTTTTTACACAACCCACAACAAATCGCCCAGATATTTCTATGGGACGTGGTAGTATGTATCAAGAAAGTGGTATAGATGTAAATCAAGGATATCAAAATATAAATGTTCCAGAACCACAACTAAAATCAATGATTCCTCCTCAACCCTCGCAACCAACACAAATTCAACAGCAGCAACAACAACATCAACAACAGCAGCAGCAACAGCAGCAACAACAACAACAGCAGCAACAACAGCAGCAACAACAAAATGCTCCACAACAACGTATTGAAATGAATGGACCTAAAATTACAGATATCGATAGTATATTGTCAGGATTAAAAACAAAAACGGTAGATATTCGTCCTCCTACACCACAATATTCAAATACATCAAATGATCAACAATCATATTATGATAACGATTCAATGATTAGTATTACAAGTTTGAAAGATTTACAAAACACATCAATGCCTAAAAAAACCAATCGTCGTAAACCACGTTCAGATAAAAATGTAGTATCGCTTGATATCTAATGTGTATAAAATAATAAAAATTGATTAATTTTATTTATTAGAAAATAAATCAATAAAACAAGTAAAGTATGTATTTTGAAACGAAAGAACTACAAATGTATAATACGGTTAATAAACAAATTGAGGTAATTTTAAAACAAATTTTTGGGTTTTCACTTTGTTATATTATAATGTTTGTATTATTAACTAATATTATGAAATATAATTCTACAAATATATTTTCACTTATTTTTAAAATTACTAGTATTATTTTATTAATATGTTTTATGATATCCATAATGTGTAATATTTTTATACAAAATTGATATAGAAAGTAAAAGATAAATAAATTTATAAAAAGTAAAAGATGATGATGACTCGTTCAAAAAGTTGCACAATGATGCCCAATAAAATGATTGAAAAAAATGTAATTCCACTTCAGGTAATTACTCGTTCAAAATCAAGAACTTTGGCCAATAAAAAATTTGATAGTTTAGAAATTGATTTTGATGAAGCAAGTAGCGAATGGCGAAAAAATAAAAAATATCATGGAAACGGAATGTTTTCATATAAAAAAATGTAAATATTTTATTATATAATATAGTTATTTGAGGCTCGAACGTTATGTTGTATATTTGTAATTTTGTATTTTTTTGTTTGTTTGAATATTCAAACTAAAAAACGAGTAATATCATATTTTTTCCATAAATCAATGTATTTTGTACGAATAATTTCAGACATCTGCTCGGGCTTCAATATTTGATCACGTTTTAAAATAACAGCACAATCTAAAATAAATTCACGTGACTCCGATAGAATAGCTAGTGCAGCATCATTTGCTAAAACCAACATATCATTTACCTCTTGATCAATTAAAAATTTTGACTGATCACTTAAATCAGGATAAATATTTTGTTTGCCCATTCCATATTGAATAATCATACTTTGCGCCAATTTATAAGCTTCGTCTAAATCTTTACGTGCTCCTGTAGTAACCGAATATCCAAAAAATAATTCTTCCGCAATTCTACCTCCAAGTAAAACCATCAAATGAGAAAATAAACCATCTTTTGTATAAATATTAGTGTTTTCATCATTGCTTTCAAATATAGTATATCCCGGAGTACGAGGAGACCATAAATTCAAACATACTTTTGTCAATTTTGCATGATTAGATGAAAAAAATCCAACAACCGCATGTCCCATTTCATGGAGAGTAATCCTTTGAATAATATCATCAGAAAATTTGGATTCAGTAGATTGCCATCCTGCCAAAATACGATTAATAATATAATCTAAATCTTCGAAAGTAATAACTTCACGATTCTCACGTAAAGCACGTAACATAGATTCATTCAACAAATTTTCTATTTGAGCACCACTAAATCCTCCAGTCATTTCTACCAATGAATCAATCGAAATATCAGGTGAAATTGGTTTGCCATTCATATGAATTTTTAAAATTGCTTTACGTGTATCACTATCTGGATTTCCAATGAATATATTTTTATCCATTCTACCTGGACGAACTAACGCTGGATCAAGTAAATCATTACGATTGGTTGCACCAATAACAAAAATACCATTTGAATGTTTGAAACCGTCCAAATTGATTAACAACTGATTCAAAGTTTGATCTTTTTCAGAATTAGAACTTACCATATCATTACCACGTTTTCTTGCTAATGCATCAATTTCATCAATAAATATAATACATGGTTTATTTTCTTCCGCTTTTTTGAATAATTCACGCACACGCATGGCACCAACGCCAACATATTTTTCGGAAAATTCACTTCCTGAAACGGAAATAAAAGAAACATTCAATTCGCCACTGAAACCTTTTGCCATAAGGGTTTTTCCATTACCAGGTGGTCCTTCAAAAATCATACCTTTTGGTGTACGTACATTGAATTTACGATATTTTTCATAATTTATCAAAATATCAGCAGTTTGAAGTAATTCTTTTTTAATTTTATCATAACCACCAATATCATGAAAGGAATATTCCGAATTTTTTATAACTTGAAAATTACCATCAGAACTAGAATCGTCATTACCACGTTTTTCTCTATTTCCTTTTGGAAAAAAATATTCACTTAAATCTTCGTCGGGGTTCGCTTTCATTATTCGAACACTTACTGGTGGTTGTTTGAATATTTTTGGATCTTTATATCGAAATACACCAGTACTATCAATATAACCATATTCACCTTGATTATTTTTATGTTTATATCCATATTCTGTACTATCATCTATTTCATCTTCATCTTCGTGTTTATTATTATCTGCTATATCATCAATTGCTTTTTTGAAAATATTAAATTCTTCATCTTGTATATATTCTTCCATTTGAATAGATTCATTGTAATTTTTTGTTAATTTATTGTTAATATCTATTAGTTGTTGAGTAATATTAATATTTACAATAGACCGATTTGTATATTTATTTTTATAAGGAGAATAACGACTATTTTTAATATAAAAAATTTTCTCTAATTGTTCAATATTTTTTGTATCAAGCTGATTTGGATTTGTATACCATTTACTGTTTTTTGGAAAACTAAAAGAATCTATATTGATAATTGAAGTTAATACAAAAAACAATCCAAAATATTTCGTCATCATTTATTATGTATATTTATTATGGTGTGTTTATATAATTTTACAATTAGTATTTTTTCAACTAATATAGTATAAATATGGATGGAAACAACGTAAACAACGTAAATGAAATTTTTTATCGTTATACTAACAATAATAGAAAAATGTATTTAGGTCAATTTCAAGAATTAACAGCAAGTATTGTTGGTGATAATACAAATGATAGTAGAGAATTACTAGATTTATTTTTTGGAGTTTTTGGTGCTAGAAAATCAATTAATAATAATGATTTTTTTGAAATTCTTAGACTTTTTAATTATCGACATGGTGAAAATAACAATATTTACATGCGTATTAATGATATTATTATTAATAATTATAATGTAATGCACGATGATGATGACTATAATGATGACTATAATGATGATTATGATAAAAATGATAATGATGAAAATGATAATGATGAAAATGATAATGATGAAAATGATAATGATGATTATAATGATGATTATGATAATGATGATGATAACTATGATGATAGTGACGATGATACTGGTGATAGTGATAACGATGGAAATACAAAAAAATAATAATCAAATCAAGTTATTGTAAATTTATTATTATCAATCAACAATAAATTTTAATGTTTGTTATTTTTTTTTGTCTTTCTGTTTTTTCTGGTAGTTTTTCTAGTTGATTTGGTAGTTGATTTGGCTTTTTTTGCCATTGATTTAGATTTCCAAATTTTTCCACAATGTATCAAAGTATCTTTGAATTTTGCATTTCCGTTTTTTTTTTTAATATCTGCGTGTGTTTTTGTTACAAATTCGATCCATGCGCTCATTTTGTATAGGGTATATATTATACGCATATTATATTTATCCTAAATAATTTGAAAAAATATAAAGAAATCTATTATTTACTAATATAATGTCATTGATTTTCAATAATTATATAATTATACGTAATTGGTTATCTAACTTTACTATTATAAGTAGTTTATCAATATTGAAATTTTATTCAAATATATCTATGATAGTAGGTAATAAAATAAGTAAATTGTATTATACAAATGAAATAGCAAAAAAAACAATAGATTCTGTAAATAGTATTTTTCATAATATTTTTCAATTTGTATTACGTAAAAAAGTTGAACCATTCTATAATCCTTGGTGTTCAATTTCTTATTTCAAAGAAGGGTTGTTTTCTGAGATTTATATGAATTTAAATGACGATAAATTAGAATTACCTTTTATAACAACAACCGTTTTAAATACAAAATTTACAGATTTCAATTCAGAAGAATTAGTAAAAAATAAATTAAATTATACTATAAATAATTTTATTGAAACATGTAATTTTGTAAAACACATTTCATTAGAAAAAAAATATAATTTTTTGATTATTATAAAAATGAAACATCGTTATATTTCACGTATTACAGAATCATCAACTATTGTATTTCAAGATATTTCTTTTGAACAAACACCAAAATTCTTTTTGTGTGTAGAATATACACATCCAGAAATGAAAAATTCTATTTATCTGGAAGTAGATTCTGGATATTTTTTGAAGAGGAATGAAATCCTTTCAATGTCATTTGTAAAACGTTTATTAGAACATCAATCGCAAAAATATATTTTTGATGAAAAATATAAAGTCAAAATATTAAATTGGCATTTGGTAAATATTGAAATTGGTTCCAATGATTATATTTTATTAGATGAAAATAGTTACAAGATAAAATCAAATGAAAAAAATATGAATAATTTATCGACCAATAATTGTTGCTTGTAAATAACATCTAGAATTATTTTTATAATAAACTACATAAAGTTTTATATTATAATTATACACGGGATTATAAATGACGGATACAATTAGTATTCCGACCCAAAACCACGATTTGCTTGGTAAATGGGATTTATATTACCATTTACCACACGATAAAAATTGGGATCTTTCAAGTTATAAAATCATCGCTTCAAATATTTCTAGTGTCGAAGAAGTTATATTATTAAATAATAAGATACCAGAAACAATTGTAAAATATACGATGCTTTTTATAATGAGAAAAGGAATTACTCCTTTATGGGAAGATCCTAAAAATCGCACAGGTGGAGCGTTTTCTTTTAAAGTTACAAATAAACAGGTTTATGAAGTATGGAAAACGCTTTTTTGTGCTATATGTGGTGAAACACTTTTTATACAAAAGGAATACAATAATCATGTAAATGGTATTACAATATCTCCTAAAAAAAATTTTTGTATTGTGAAAATTTGGTTAGATAATTGTTTGATTCAAGATCCAAATAATATTATCGATATATCAAATTTACAAAAACAAGGTTGTCTTTTTAAAAAACATGAACCAGAGTTTTAGCGAAAAAAGTAATTTTACAAAAAATATGACTTTAATTTATACTAATATATCAGGTATATAAAAATAAAATAAATATGGAAAAATCTTATTCGTTATTCTTTACATCTATGCTGCAACCATCTGTCTATATAAATTCTACAAATTATATTGAAAAAAAGATTCCTTATGAATATAATGATATAAATGAAACAAATAATATTTTTTACCAGATAAATAGTAGTCCAAAAAACAAAACAATGAATAGTAATAGTTCTCGTAAAGTGAAAATATTTGTAGAAGAAAATAAAACTTTTTATATTAATGGAATCGATTTTTACATTTCTAATAATATCAAAAAAGACATTTGGTGGACGGTAGATGAGTTAAAACAATTCCGTAATATGTTTTTTGAAGAAGTAAATCGTCGAAAATTTTTTCAACCTTGGTTGACACATAAACAATGTGTAAAAGAACTTTGTAAATAATAGTAAAATTATGATATTTTGTAAAATAAAAATATCATAATTACAGATGTCATATGAAAAAAATATAATTTATGTTGGTGTTAATGCGGCTTGACATAACTTGATACTTCCCAAAGAGGCTACATCATATTTTACAATAAGTGGTAAATCATTTCCCAAATACATTTCTAGATGACTACATAATGGTGTACATTTTATAAAATGACTCAAACTTTTCAATGAAAATTCACCTTGTACAACAACAGACGCATCTGGTTTTTGAACAAATTCCATATTACCATCTGATTCTGATCGTAAAATACGAGAACTTGCGAAATTACCTTCACAAGAAAAAATCAAATCGGATCCTACAGATTTTATTTCAATGCGATCTGAAATTCCATTAAGATCACGAATAATCTTTTGAAAATCTGTAGTAGGCATATTGATAATAGTAGAGTATTCCACATCAGGAACTACTAATTCTTCAGTGTCAGGATCAATCAAACGCAATTTTTGATTGTAACATTGTTTAATATCACCATTATCATATTGAAGACCTAAATGTGATACTACACCATCATGATAATCCGACTTATCAATATACATAGAAAGAGTATCATCATTAGACATGGTTGAAATGACTTTGAATAAATGAAGAGTATTCGCACAAACGATAATTTTATCAGGTTCGCAATTATATACTTCAAATTTATTGGCATGTAACATTACATTTACTAAAATAGTATGGGTTTTATCAAAATTTATTATTTTCATACCATTTTTAGTAAATGTAATAGTTGCATCGGTCAAAATATCTTTTATTGCTGTAATCATATTACGTATAGGTTGTATTTGTACAGTTTTCAAAAGGAGAACCACATTATCTTCATTCATGTAATAATATATTTCGGTGGATTCTAATACTTATGTTAGAATCATGCGTTTATATTTATTTATGTTTTTAGATATTTTATTTTTTTACTAACAATGTATGGATGATATTTATTTTTTCATCATTTTTCTCGTTTTATTTGCCATTGATAAAACTTTTCCGTTTGGAGAACAACCTTCTACCAATAACGAATAATCAACTAAACTCGCTTTCCCACCAGTCAATGATGATGCCAAACGAGCATATCCCCAAGATTGTGCTGTTTGAGAAGGTCGAGAACCACTTGAAAAATACGCACCTTCTCCTTTTTTAACTATTTTTTTCAGTGTTTTCAAAGAACATTGTGTTTTACGTGCCAAATTTTTATTTGGTTTTACAGAATTTACACCAAAAATACGCATGGCATTTACAACATGTTTTGATTTTTTTTGTGGAAAAGATGATATTTTTGGACGTGAATGATATATTCCTTTTTTATAGGATTTTCGTGATTTTCGCAATTCGTATATTTGTTTTGTACGATCTTTTTTTGTCAAATTTTTAGGAACATATCGTAATGGAACTCTTTGTGTTTTTGAAATAGATACATGTGGTATAGTTCCTATCATATTATATTATATTATATTGGTAAAATAAAATATAATAATTATCAATCTACATAGGGACAATGACAAGTCGTCCATTTACTTTATCTAATCTACCGACTACAACTAAATCTTCACCAGACTTCTTTGAACGCACATAACTATCCAAATCATATATGATACGTGTAGTTTCGTCCAATGCATAACTTTCTTTACCTACAGTAATTTTACGTAATTTTAATTTTTCTTTACGTACATTCAAATCGTCTTTTTGTTGTTCATCTTCTTCTAATGATGGAAATGATCCAAAATCATTTGATGTTACTTTTCCATAACCATAACAAACCAAATTTTCACTTGTATTTGATGAAGCATATACAGAACAATCAATAGCACTTTCTTTTACAGATTTCAATAATTGTTGATTAATAGTATCTTTAATACGTGATATTTCATATAAATGTTCATCTGTAGTAATGGGTGTTTTTTTATCCAATCTACTAACATCATTGATAATTAATTCTTTATTTTTGTCACTAGTGCTTTGTTCTTGTGAAAATGTTGCTAAATACAAAAATACTTTTACTGTACGTAATTCTTCTGGTAAATCTTGATGACTACAAATACGACGAGCACGTCCAATAACCTGTTCCAAACGAACCATATGCCAATAAGGTTCTACAATATGAACAAAACGAGTATTACGTAAATTAATACCCTCAGCACCAGAAGAAGTAATCATCATTATTTTTACAATTTCTCCCATATAATTATTTTCAGCAATTTCATTTAATTGTCCTGATAATCCTGGTGGTAAAACATCCCATTGACTATTATAAATATTACGTAGTAATTCACGTTCTTCAGTGCTTTCAGTGCCTGTATATAATAAAAAACGTGGTTTTGATATATCTGTAGGTGGTACCAAACTCCATTCTTTGCTTGCATTTTCTACAACACGTAATTGTTCGAATCCATTTGCTTCTAATATTAATTTTAAAATACCAATACCTTCAATCGTTCGAAAATGACTATATAATAAATGTAATCCTACATTATTTTCATCTTTTAAATTTTCAAGAATTCTTAAAAATTTAGGACTATATGTAATTAATCCTTGTGGCGTTAATAATTCACTGGCATTTTCATTTAAAAATTGTAATGCGCGTTCAATTCTTTCTGAATACAATGCTTCATTTGCTTCAGACGACTCAGGTTCTACATCATCACCTTCGTCCGTTTCTTCGCCAAAAACATCTGTTTCTTGTAAAATTCTTGCAGGAGTAGCATCAAAAATAGATTCGTTTATTGTTTTATTTTTTTTAGCATCAGGCATAGGACGTCCAGGTGGTTGTGGAAAAACAAAATTACACCAAGCACGGGAAAAAATACGATAAGCAGCTGACATAGAATACATATCTTCTTCGCCAACTTTTTGACGTTTTGCGTTTTTTTTCGATTTTTTTTCCTGTTCACGTTCTTCTTTGCGTGTTTTAGAATAATACTCAAATTGATAATTGCTCATTTCACAATTCATTATATGAAAAAAACTTTTATGTTCTGGTGTGGCGTCAGGATCTTCTATTAAATTTGGTAATAGTTGTTCTTGTGCACTACGATAATAAGATGTTAATCCCAAAATACGACGTTGAAAAAGTCGTTTATTTTTAATACTTGCTGAATCGGTATCTACAAACATATTTAAAAATGAATCAGAATCATCTGGTAATGCTTTATATAATTTAACTTCAGTAGCCCCTTCCATAACTTCAATATCATTCCTAGATAAAATGCGTATAATAGAACGCATAAAATCTTCATCTGAAATATTTCCAGTTTCATCTAATTTTACACCATTATAACGTTTCATAACTTCTGATTCACCGCCATATTTTGTGTTAACTGGATCATAATCAATTCCTGGAATACGAACGCCTTCTGATTGTTTATCAATTTCATGTCGTAATTCTTTATCTTCATATTCATGTTCGTTTTCATATTCTATTTTGTATGATTTATTATCATTGTCAATTTGATTTTGATTTTGATTTTGATTTTGATTTTCACGTTTCTTTTTAGTTTTTTTGTTATTTTTTTTTGTTATTTTTTTTGTTATTTTATGTAATGATCCACCTTTCGGACCACCACGTGGCCCGGGTTTTACTTTATTAATAAATCCGAATGGGTTACGTGTTATAATTAATTTATTACCACTATATTCTACATAATCATATGTTTTAAAATTAGCTTGATCGAACATTTCTAAAATAGAATCACGATTTACTTTTTGATTTGATTTTACATTTAAATGAAAAACCCATGTTTTTATGTATCCACGAAGTATATTATATAAAATACCAATTTCATTTGGATAATTAATAATTGGTGTACCTGTTAATAAGACTATACGACAATCCGTGGCTTTCAATAATAAATCATATAACATATAAGAAACCGAAGTTTTTCGTTTAATTTTATTTACAATACGACTTACAAAATTATGTGCTTCATCAATAACAACAACAGAATGATCAAATGGATTTATAGTATTATCATCTGTGAGTTGACGCAATATTGAATGATTAATACCATTATAATTTAAATCTGTATATTTATCTCGAATCATCTGATTTAATTGTTTATCAATTTGTTTTTGTTCCGTTCCTGACAATTCAGAGAAATTGGCCGATTTTTGAATATCTACTAACCAAGCACCTTTGTTTCGTTTTACCAATTCTTTTGGAATATGTAAAGCATTCGAAAGAATATCAATATAATCTGGGTGTCCATCAATAGAAACAAATTCCCAAAATTGATCTTTTTTGAATAATTTATCACCACATTTTTTTAATTCCGTAAAAAAATTCATTTTTAAAGAAGCGGGTGTCATAACAAAAATATGTTTATCTGTTTTCATTCCTTCTGCAATAGCGATACTTGTACATGATTTACCACTTCCTAATGAAAAATACAATAACAATCCACGATATGGTGTATATAAATTCAAATATTCACGAGCAATTTTTTGATGTGGTAATAGTTCAAATGAAGTAGAACCACTACTATCACATGATATAGTTTCCTTTTTTTCCATAAATTCTTGTCTTTCAGGTTCAAATAATTGTTGTAATTTTGTCATGGCAATTTTACGATTTGTCATATAATAGTTTGAAACCCGATGTATTGATTTTTCCAAAGGTGGTAATCGATTTGTGATTAAAGGATTATCAACCAATGGTTCTTTTACTGTAAATTTAGAAACAATTTTCATTTTACGTCCTGTAGATGGTTTTACAGCAACATCTGAAACCATTTTATCTTCTTTTCCTTCTTGAATTGTAACTTTTTTTGGTTTAGGTTCTCCTACTTTTTTTATTTTTTTTTCTTTCTCAGATTCTTTCTCAGATTCTTTCTCAGATTCTTTCTCAGATTCTTTCTCAGATTCTTTCTCAGATTCTTTCTCAGATTCTTTCTCAGATTCTTTCTCAGATTCTTTCTCAGATTC